>Ga0181519_10000672_pt1 | contig 31080 bp, 32 predicted proteins | sample PEATcosm2014_Bin_26_FD_121102 | JGI IMG/M metagenome (GOLD analysis project Ga0181519, IMG submission 121102) | Peatland microbial communities from MTU Mesocosm Facility, Houghton, MI, USA - PEATcosm2014_Bin02_10_metaG | ecosystem: Environmental > Terrestrial > Soil > Wetlands > Peat | place...
ATGCACTCCCAACCTGGTTACATGGCTACAACTGGCACCGACCCCACATGAGCCTCGCCGGCCAGCCCCCGATCCATAAACTCCGCCTCAACAGGAATAACCTGTTGAGACTCCACAGCTAGCTGCCCGTGAAGCGGTAGGTGAAGCGGAGCCCGAGCGTGCGCGGCCGGTTCACGGTGACGGCCTTGTACCACTGGGCGTAGTTCGCCGACAGCTGGCCACGCGTGTCGCTGAGGTTCTGGCCGTAGGCCTGCACCGCCCACGCCGCCCGCGACATGCCGACCGCCGCATCGAGGGTCGAGAACGCCGGCAGTTCGTAGTTGATGCTGTTGCCCTGCAGGTCGGTCTGCAGCGAGTTGGTGGTCGCGAACGAGTGGTCCTGGTGCGTGCCGGCCAGCTGCCAGAACGCATCGTAGTCGTCGAACCGGAAATCGTAGCGCAACCGCAGGTTCGCCTCGAAGGGCGGCGACTGGGCGAGCGGCGAACCGATCGCGCCGAACGGGCTGCCGGTGGGATTGGCGGGCGAGCCGTACGGCGTCAGGTTGATGGGCTGGCCGCTGCCGTTGTAGAGCGGTGGCGTGCTGACGAGGCTGCTGCTGTTCCAGGCGCCGGCGCCCGCGATGCTGAGCTCGTGCGTGATCCGCGCGGTGAACTGCAGCTCGCCGCCCTTGACGACGTAGTTGCCGCCGTTCGTGACGAAGTCGAGGTCGCCGAGCAGGCCCGGGTCGAAGATCTCCACCTGCGTGTTCTTCCAGTCCTCGCGGTACACCGTCCCGTTGACCTGCAGGCGGTGATCGAACCACTCGGTCTTCCAGCCGACTTCGTTGTTGGTCAGCGTATCCGACTGGTAGGCGAGCGGATCCGACCACTGGCCGGCGAGCGGGCCGCCGGTCGCGAACTGGTTGCCGCGGTTGAAGCCGCCCGGACGGAAGCCCTGCGACCAGGTGTAGTAGAGCATGGTGTCGTCGGTCACGTGCCAGGTGAGGTTGGCGCGGCTCTTGAAGCCGGACGCGACGTCGTCGAGGTGGCGGGCGTTCAGGTTGACGTAGTTGTCGATGTTGACGCAGGGCGGCTGCGCCGCCTGCGCCACGGCGGGATTTCCGAGGCAGCCGAAGCTGCCGGCGTCCCAGCCGGTCTCGCGGTTCTCGATGTGGAAGTAGCGCGTCCCGAGCGTCAGCGTCAGCGTCTTCGGCACGAGGTCGTAGTCCACCGACAGGAACGCCGCGCGCTGCGTGTAGCCGCGCGTCACGTCGTTCGAGAACGAGGTGCTCGGGCCGCGCGGATTCGGGTTCAGCGAGGTGACGGGGTAGCTGCTGCAGCTGCCCTCGCCGTACTGCGTCGGCAGGCCGTTGGCGCCGACGCAGTACTGCGTCGGCGGTCCGATGTCGCCGAACGGCATCTGCGGCGAGCGGTAGTCGTAGTCGGTGAGGTCGCGGATCGCGTACTGCTCGAGGTAGAGCCCGCCGATCGCCCGCAGCCGCCACTCGTCCGGAGTGCTGAGCCGCAACTCGTGGCTGAGGTGGGTGTTGTTCTCGACCTCGTGCCAGGTGGCGCTCGGCGAATAGCAGCGCACGTTCTGCAGGCACTGGTAGTAGTCGGCGTACGCGCCGCGCGCGTAGTTGGTGTAGTCCTGCACCTCGTTGACGTTGCGCACCAGGTAGCCGCCCGTGTACACGAGCTTCAGGTCGTCGACCCGGCCGGTCACCGTCCAGGCGGTGTTCTCGAAGCGGTCGCGGTTGAAGGACGGGTTGTAGAGCTGTACCGCGAGATCCGGCAGCGGCTGGCCCGCCGCGCTGTACTGCTCCTCGGCGAACACGCCCTCGGCGTCCATGTTCTGGTATGACTGCGAGACCAGCACGTTCCAGTCATCGTTGATCTTCCACAGCGCCGACAGCCGCGCTCCCTCGTAGGTGACCGGATTGATCGCGTTGCCGGCCACGGCGTAGTTGTTGATGGTCTCGCTCGGCGGCAGGACGCCCGTGCTGGTGGCGTAGTGCGAGCCGCGGTCGTCGATCGAGCGGGTGAAGGTGCCCGGCAGGTTGTTGATGTAGCCGCCGCGCGCGTCGTCGTAGACGACCGCGCGCAGCGCGAGCGCCCCCGGAATCAGCGGCACGTTCAGCATCGCGCTGCCGCTCGAGCTCGGATCGCCGTGCGCGGTCGTGGCGTAGCCGGCGTCGACGGTCGCCTCGGTGACGTCGAGCTTCGGCTTGTTGGTGATGTAGCGGATCACGCCTGCCTGCGCGCCCGCGCCGAACAGGGTGCCCTGCGGACCCTCCAGCACCTCGATGCGTTCGAGGTCGACCGCATAGATGTCGAGGTTGCGCGCCGGCAGCTGTGCCGACTGGTCGTCGAGGTACACCGCGACGTTCGGAAAGCTGCCCGTCGCCCCCTCGCCCTGAACACCGTCTTCGGTGGTCGCGAGGCCGCGGATGATGAGCTGGCTGACGCCGGGGCCGTTGCTCGCGGCCGTCACGTTCGGCAGGAAGCGGATCACGTCGTCGAAGGTCGACACGTTGAGCTGCGACAGCGTCTCGGAAGTCAGCGCCTGGATCGTGATCGGCACGTCCTGGAGGTTCTCCGCGCGCCGCTGCGCGGTGACCACGATTTCCTGCAGCGTGACCCCCGCCGTGCCCTGGTCGCTGGTGCCCTGCGCGAGCGCCCCGGCCGCGTGACCGGCGAGTACCGCCGCGATCGCAGCCGACAGTTGCTGAGTGTTCATCGCTACCCCCGGTCGTGCGTGTGTCGGTCACTGCCCGCGATGGGGCGGTGGCGTCGCGGGCGGCGCTCGCCGCGCGCGCGACTCTGCAGCCGATGCTACCGCAGCTTCGGGCGCTGTCCGCTCCGAAGTCCGGCGGCACGCGGCAATGCGTCGCCCGCCGGTGGCCTGCTGCATCGCAGCAGGCGCGGCCGGGACGCGCTGACGGCGCGCGGCTGCCGCGCGCGGCGTGACGCCCGGATGGCGTGCGCCGTGCGCCGCCTGCAGAATCATCGCCGGCCGCAGTCGCGACACACGAGGTCCGAATGACAGCACGCATCACCGCCGGGCGCGTCGCGCACGGCGCCGGCGGCGCCGCCGCGGACGCCATCGACCTGCCGGCGCTGCGGGCCTACCGCTACGGCCGCGTGCAGCAGCTGCTGCGCGAGAACGACTGCGCGGCGGCGCTCCTCATCAACCCCATCAACATCCGTTACGCAACCGACTCGCGCAACATGACGGTGTGGCTGCTGCACAACCTCGGCCGCTACTGCATCGTGCCGGCGACCGGCAGCGCGGTGCTGTTCGAGTATGCGAATGCGAACTGTCTCGGCGCCGGCGCCGCGCGGACGCCGGTGATCGCCGAGCTGCGCCCGGCGACGATCCACTCCTTCTTCGACGTCGCCGAGCACGCGGAAGCCGTCAGCCGGCGCTGGGCGGCCGAGATCCGGGACGTCGTGAGCGCGCTCATGGGACCGGGTCCGCACCGCCTCGCGGTCGACCGGGCGGACCTGCTCGGTGCGGTGGCGCTGCGCGCGGCCGGCTTCACGCTGGTGGACGGGCAACGCGTCATGGAACTCGCGCGCTCCATCAAGAGCCGCGAGGAGATCGCCTGCATGCGCCGCTCGCTCGCGGTCACGGACCTCGGCATGCAGCGCATGCACGAGGCGCTGCGACCCGGCATCACCGAGAATGCGCTGTGGGCGGAGCTGCACCACGCCAACATCGTCAACGACGGCGAGTGGATCGAGACGCGGCTCCTGAGCTCGGGGCCGCGCACCAACCCGTGGTTCCGCGAGTCCTCGGACCGCGTGATCGGGGCCGGCGAGCTCGTCAGCTTCGACACGGACCTCGTCGGGCCGTACGGCTACTGCAGCGACGTGAGCCGCACGTTCTTCTGCGGTCCCGGCAAGCCGACGCCGGCGCAGCGCGAGCTGTATGCGCTCGCGGTCGAGCAGGTGCGCTACAACTGCGAGCTCATGCGGCCGGGGCTGTCGTTTCGCGAGATGGCCGAGCTCTCGTGGGCCATCCCGCCGCGCTTCCTCGCACAGAACTACGGCTGCGTCGCGCACGGCGTCGGGATGGTCGACGAGTGGCCGCTCGTCCTCTGCAACGCGAGCGACCCGCTCACCGAGGAGGGCGTGCTGCTGCCCGGCATGACGATCTGCGTCGAGAGCTACATCGGCGAGGTCGGCGGCGCGGAGGGCGTCAAGATGGAGGACCAGGTGCTCGTCACCGAGACCGGCCACGAGATCCTGAGCCGGTTTCCGCTCGAGGACGTGCTGCGCTGAGGGCCGCCCGCGGGTGCCGCCGCGTGCCCCGGGCCACGGGGTCGCGTCAGGTGCCGCCGGAGACCTTCTTGCCGTCCGGCATCACCATGTCACCCGGCTTCATGCCCGCCGGGCAGCTGCCGAGGTACTTCGAATCCACGGTCATCACCGTGCCGGGCTTGTCCTTGCTGCTGCGCATCTCCAGGTGCGATGCGACGTCGCCCTGGTAGGTGATGCGGGTGCTGACGATGACGCCCGCGTTGCTTCCCTTCGCACAGCGCCCCTCGTCGAGATAGGTGCCGGGCGCCGGCCGGGTGACGGTATTGGTGCAGCCGTTCTGCTTGCGGAACGCGTCCGATTGCGCCTGCATCGACTGCGTCAGCGCATTCGACTGGCACAGCTTCGCCGTCATGTCCGTCACGACCTTGCCATCCACGCTGCGCTGGGTGTGGGATTCCCACAGACCGTCCCGCATCGGCGGCGGCTTGAATGAATCGGCGTCAGCCACCGGGGCGAGCGCGATCAGCACGCTCACGAGCAGGACGGGCCTCAAGTTCATGCGCGGTTCCTCGCGGGGAATGCAAGCGTGCGTGGCACCTGCCTGGCGTGCGCGACTCTAGCACACGGCCCGGCACGGCCCTGGCAGCGCCCTGCCAGGCACGCGCGCCGCCGTCCCGGTCGCAGTCGGCGGCAGAGGGTCCGGTCGCGGTCGACCTGCCTTGAGCCGCCCGCCGCCGCGCGCGGCGGGCCGCTAGCCGCCGGCCTCGAGTGCGACCACGCGGTTGCGCCCCGCGCTGCGGGCCGCGGCGAGCGCCTGCTGCCCGGCCTTGAGCAGCGTCTCCGCGGTCGCCTGCGGCCCGGGCGTGAGGTAGGCGACGCCGACGCTCACCGTCACGACGCGCGCTACCGGCGAGTGCGGGTGATGCATGTGCAGCTCGCGTATCCGGGCGGCAAGCATCTCGCCGTGCTGGCGCGCCTGCGCGAGGTCCATGCCGGTCGAGAGCGCGACGAACTGGCCGCCCTCCACTCTCGCGAGCACGTCGCTCGCGCGCCTGAGCCCGCTCGACAGCGCCCGGCCGACGCGGCGGATCACCGAATCGCCCGCCTGGCGGCTGAAGGTGTCGTTGTAGCGGCCGAGCGCGTCGATGTCGATCACGAACAGGCTGAGCGCCCGGCCCTCGCGCTGGGCGATCGACGCGTCGCGTCTCAGTATCTCGTGGAAATACTCCGCGTGCCTGAGGCCCGTCAGGCGGTCGTCGCGCTGCAAGGGCGCGCGCACGACGGGCGCAGGTTCCGCGGCCGCCGGCTCCTGGATCCGCTGGTGGAAGCACACGTAGTGGCTGACGGCGCCGTCCGCGCCACGCATCGGCTCGAAGCGCACCTCGACCACCGCCCCGAGCGCGACGGTCGCGCGCACGCTGAACGAGTCGGCGCGCTGCATCGCCGCGCGGAGCTCCGCGAGCCGCGCCACGTCGTGCGGCTGACCCACGAGCCCGGTCACGCCGTCGGCGAGGATCGCCGCCCGCTCCTTGCCGAGCAGGTTCGCGAGTACGCCGTTCGCGAGCACGAGCGGCATGTCCGGTGCACTCACGTCGACGACGGCAATGGCGTCCGGCAGGTGGTCGAGCAGCGCGAGGGTCAGGCTGACTGGCAATGACATCAGGTCACGTCTCCGTCGAGTCGCAGTTCCGGTCGCGCCTCGCGGCAGCGCTCGAGCGCCGCGTGGGCACGCTGCCACGCCGCCGAGGCGCGCAGCATGGCATGACCGCCCGCCTCGGGTGCAGGCCCGCGGCCGTGCAGCCGGGCGATCCTGAGCGCCGAGGCCGGGCGCGGCGCCGGGTCGAGGGCGGCCAGCAGCTCCTCGACCGCCGGCCGCGAGTTGCACACGAGCAGCATGTCGCAGCCCGCAGCCAGCGCCAGGCTGGCGCGTTCGCTGACGCCACCGAACGCGACCGCGCCGGCCATGCTGAGGTCGTCGGTGAACACCGCGCCCTGGAAGCCGAGTTCCCCGCGCAGCACGTCCGTCACCCAGCGGCGCGACAGGCTGGCGGGCAGCGAGTCGACTGCAGGAAATACCACGTGCGCCATCATCACCGAGGGCAGGCCGTTCGCGATCAGGCGCCGGTAGGGCGTGAGGTCGGGCTCGAGATCGGCATACTCGCGCCGGTCGACGGGCAGCGCGACGTGCGAGTCGGCGACCACGGCGCCATGCCCGGGAAAGTGCTTCGCGGTCGCGCTCATGCCGGCATCGCGCATGCCGGCCATCAGCGCCCCGGCGAGCGCCGCCACGACCGCCGGGTCGCGGTGGAAGGAGCGGTCGCCGATGACCTCGCTGACGCCGATGTCGAGGTCCGTGACCGGGGCGAAGGCGAGGTCGATGCCGACTGCCCTGAGTTCGCTCGCGATCAGCCAGCCGGCGGTGCGGGCGAGCTCGCGACCGCGCGCGGCGTCCATGTCGTACTCGCGGCCGATGCGCCGCATCGGCGGCACGAGCGTGAACTCCGGCCGGAAGCGCTGCACGCGCCCGCCCTCGTGATCGACGCCAACCAGCAGGCGCGGCGTGCGGACCGCGTGGATCTCGCGCACGAGCTCGGCGAGCTGCGCGGGGCTTTCGTAGTTGCGCGTGAACAGGATCACCCCGCCGACCAGCGGGTGCTCGAGCACGTCGCGGTCCTCGGGCAGCAGCCGCCGGCCGGGAACGTCGACCATCAGGCAGCCGAGCGTCATCGCGCGGGCTCGAATACCGCGACCGATTCGACGTGCGCGGTGTGCGGAAACATGTCCATGACTCCAGCCGCCAGCAGTCGGAACCCGTGCTCGTGCACGAGGAGCCCGGCGTCGCGCGCCAGCGTCCCCGGGTGGCACGAAATATACACGACGCGCCGCGGCCGGCTGCGGGCGACGAGCGGCAGCACCTCGACTGCCCCGGCGCGCGGCGGGTCGAGCAGCACGCGGGCGAAGCGCTCGCCGGCCCACGGCTCGCCACGCAGGTCCGCGGCGAGGTTGGCCACCTTGAAGCGCACGTTGCCGAGGCCGTTCCTGGCCGCGTTGTCGCGCGCCCGTGCGACGAGCGCCGCGTCCCCCTCGATGCCGAGCACGCTGCCGCAGTGGCGTGCGAGCGGCAGCGTGAAGTTGCCGAGCCCGCAGAAGAGGTCGAGCACCGCCTCGTCGCGGCCGGGTTCGAGGAGCTCGAGCGCGAGTTCCACCATGCGCTCGTTGAGCGCGGCGTTGACCTGCACGAAGTCGAGCGGCCCGAAGCCGAGCGTCAGGTCGAAGCCGGCGAGCCGGTAGCTGAGCGCGGTCCCGGCGCCGGTGAGCGGCCGGGCACTGTCGGGCCCCGCCTCCTGCAGCCAGAATTCGACGCCGTGCCGGGCCGCGAACGCGACCAGCCGCTCGGCATCGCCGGGACCGAGCGGCGCGAGCACGCGGAGCACGAGCACGGTGGCGGCGTCGGCGACCGCGACCTCGATCTGCGGCACGAGCGCCGGGATGCTGAGCGAGCCGATGAGTGCGGCGAGCGCACCCAGCATGCCGTCGAGCGGGGCTGCGAGTACCGGGCAGGCCTCGAGGTCGGCGAGGTGCGGCGAATCCTGCTCGCGAAAGCCGACGATCGCGCGCCCTTTGCGGGTCAGGTACTTGGCGCCGATGCGCGCCCGGCGCCGGTAGCCGAGGGTGGGTCCGGTGAGCGGCGCGAGCGTGCGCTCGGGCGTCACCCGGCCGATGCGGGCGAGTTCGGCGAGGAGCTGGCGCCCCTTGGCGGCGATCTGCGCGGCGGGCGCGAGGTGCTGGAGCGCGCAGCCGCCGCAGCGCCCGAAGGCCGGGCACGGCGCCGTCACGCGCTCGGGCGAGGCGGTCACGACCTCGAGCAGCTCCGCCTCGTCGTGGCGCCGACCGCGCCGCTGCCGGCGGATGCGCACCGTCTCGCCGGGCAGTGCGCCGGCGACGAACACCGCCTTGCCGCCGAGGCGCGCGACGCCACGGCCGTCGTGGCCGAGATCGACGATCGAGGCGAGCTCGCCGCCCGCGGGGCCGGTCACGACGACGCGCTGCCTGCGTGCGTGGCCCACGTCACAGCGCCGCGGGCGGTGCCGCCTCGAGCACCGCGACGGCGAGCACGAGGCCGGCCTCGTCCGAGAGCGTCACGTGGCCGCGCCCGGCGCCGAGCGCGGCCGCGAGGGCGCGCCCGCGCGGCGACCAGGCCACCTCGGGACGGCCCCAGGCGTTCGGCATGACGCCGCAGTCGCGCACCCAGATGCCGTGCGCGAAGCCCGTGCCGAGCGCCTTCACGATCGCCTCCTTGGCGGCGAAGCGCTGCGCCAGGAAGCGCACCGCGCGCCCCTCGCCGCGCGCCAGCGCGCGTTCGAAGTGCTCGAGCTCGGCTGGCATCAGGATGCGCTCGGCGAGGTGCCGGCCGAAGCGGCGGTAGGTCGTGGTCATGCGCTCGAGGTCGACGAGATCGGTGCCGATCCCGAAGATCATCCGGCGCGCGCCTCGCGCATCAGGCGCTTCATCTCGCGGACCGCCGCGTCGAGCCCGCTGAAGAGCGCCCGTCCGACGATTGCGTAGCCGATGTTGAGCTCGACGATCTCGGGGAGCGCCGCCACCGGGCCGACGTTGTGGTAGTCGAGGCCATGCCCCGCATTGACGACGAGGCCGACCGCCGCGGCACTCCGGGCGGCGCTCGCCAGCCGGTGCAGCTCGTGGGCGCGGCGCTCGCCGTGCGCCTCGGCGTAGGCGCCGGTGTGCAGCTCGACGACCGGGGCGCCGACCGCGGCCGCGGCCTCGATCTGGCGCGGCTCCGGGTCGATGAAGAGCGAGGTGCGGATGCCCGCCGCGGCGAGCGCCGCGACGCTCTCGGCGAGCGGCCGGCGCTGCGCGGCGACGTCGAGGCCACCCTCGGTGGTCAGCTCCTCGCGCCGCTCGGGCACGAGGCAGACGTCGGCCGGACGCACCCGCGTCGCGATCGCGAGCATCGCGCCGGTCGCGGCCATCTCGAGGTTCATGCGCGTCGTGAGCGAGGCGGCGAAGCGCTCGACGTCGTGGTCCTGGATGTGGCGCCGATCCTCGCGCAGGTGCAGCGTGATGCTGTCCGCGCCCGCCTGCTCGGCAAGCAGCGCCGCGAGCAGCGGGTCGGGGGTGCGCGAGCGGCGCGCCTGGCGCAGGGTCGCGACGTGATCGATGTTGACGCCGAGCCCGATCTCGCGCCCGCCAGCTGCCTGCACGCTCATCGTGACGATTCCTCACTGCCGTCATGGTCGTTGCGCCCGGCGGCGCGCACGGCACGCGCCACGGTCCGGGTACGGATCTCCCGCCCGTCGAGCGGTGCGTCGAGGGCGGCGCGCATGAGCCGCTTCGCCGCGGCGAGGCTCGCCGCATCCGCGAGCTCCTCCGCCGCGAACGACAGCAGCTCCCGCCCCGCGAACACGCCCTCGCCCCCCGGCCGATCCGCCCGGCCGGTGACGCCCCGTTCCGCTCGCACATGATAGTACGCATCGGCGCGTATGGCCTCCCCGCTCGCGGCGAGGTGGGTGTAGTCGATGCCGAAGCCGAGCGACTCGAGCAGCCGCTTCTCGAACAGCCGCAGCGCGCGCTGCTCCTCGCCCGGCGCCGCGAGCCCGGCGAGCGCCAGCGCATAGACCTCGAACACGTCCGGGTGCGAGTCCTCGCGGCCGAGCAGCTTCAGCAGCAGCTCGTTCAGGTAAAAGCCGCTCATCAGCACCGCCGCCGGCAGCGAGCTGCGCGGGCCGGCCGCCTCGCAGGCGCTCAGCGTGCCGCCGTCGCCGCTGCCGGACCAGGACAGGAGCAGCGGCGCGAAGGGCTGCAGGAGCGCCGCGAGCGGGCTGCCGGCGCGGCGCACGCCGCGTGCGAACAGGCAGATCCTGCCGTGGTCGCGGGTCAGGAACTCGACGATGCGGCTCGAGTCGCGGAAGTCCCGCTGGTGGAGCAGGAAGCCGGGTTCGAGCTGGATGCGCCGCGCGTTCTGCATCCGGGTGCCGTGCCGGCGCGCCGGCTACTGGCCCTCGTAGCCGAAGGCCTTGAGCGCGTTGGCGCTGTCCGCCCAGTTGTCCTTCACCTTGACCCAGAGCTCGAGGTGGGTGCGCTTGCCGTACAGGCGGTTGAGATCGAGGCGCGCGGCCTGGCCGATCTCCTTGAGCAGCGAGCCGCCCTCGCCGATCACGATCTTCTTCTGGCCGGCGCGCTCCACCCAGATGACGGCGCCGATCTCGAGCCGGCCGTCCTCGGTCTCCTCGACCCGCTCGATCTCGACGGTGAGGCCGTACGGCAGTTCCTGCTGGAGCCGCAGCGTCAGCTTCTCGCGGATCACCTCGGCCGCCTGGAAACGCTCGGAACGGTCGGTGAGCTGCTCGGGCGGATAGAGCGCGGGCGACTCGGGCAGGTGCGCCGCGAGCACCTCCGGCAGGCGCGCGACGTTGTCGGCCTTGAGCGCCGAAACCGGTACCACCTCGAGGAACGGGTGCCGGGCCGCGAGCGACTCCATGTAGGGCAGCAGCCGCGAGCGCGGGTGCACGCGGTCGACCTTGTTGACGATCAGCACCGCCGGCCGGCCGGAGCTCTTGATGCGGTCGAGGACGCGGGCGTCCTCCTCGGTGAACTTGAGCGCCTCGACCACGAAGCCGACCAGGTCGGCGTCGGCGAGCGAGCTGGCCGCGGTGCGGTTCATGTACTGGTTCAGCATGCGCCGGGCGCCGACGTGGAGCCCCGGTGTGTCGACCAGCAGCAGCTGGTAGTTCGGGCGGCTGAGGACGCCGAGGATGCGGTGGCGCGTGGTCTGCGGCTTCGGCGAGACGATCGACAGCTTGCGCGCGAGGAGCGCGTTCAGCAGCGTCGACTTGCCGACGTTCGGCCGGCCGACCAGCGCGACGAAGCCGGCGCGGTGCACGGGCCCGCTCATGCCCGCCCGCCGTCGCGTTCGAGGAGCGTCAGCAGCGCCGCCGCCGCCTGTTGCTCGGCGCGGCGCCGCGAGGGGCCGGTGCCCTCGGCGGTGCGCCGCTCGCCATCGACCGCGCAGCGCACCGTGAAGGTCTGCTCGTGCGCCTCGCCCGTGATCGACTCGACCGTGTAGTGCGGCAGCGGCAGCGCCTGCGCCTGCAGGAACTCCTGCAGCCGCGTCTTCGGATCCTTGGCCGGCGGGCTCGTCTGCAGCGCCGCGATGCGCGGTGCGAACAGCGGCAGCAGCGAGGGCATGAGTGCCGCGAGGCCGCCGTCGAGGTAGATCGCGCCGAGCACCGCCTCGAAGGCGTCGGCGAGGATCGAGCGCCGGCGGAAGCCGCCGGAGCGGAGCTCGCCCGCGCCGAGCCGCAGCCGCTCGCCGAGCCCGAGTTCCTCGCCGATGTCGGCGAGCGCCTCGCCCGAGACGAGGCTGGCGCGATAGCGTGACAGGTCACCCTCGCTGAGCTCGGGGAACTGCCGGTAGAGGAGCTCGGCGATCACGAACGACAGCACCGCATCGCCGAGGAACTCGAGCCGCTCGTTGTGGCGCCCGGTCGCGCTGCGGTGCGTGAGCGCGGTCGCCACGAGGTTTGCGTCGCGGCAGCGCCAGCCGAGGCGCGCCGCCAGCCAGTCGACATCGGAGGTACCCGTCCCGGTCACGGACCTGAGGAGCTGTCGAGCACGAGCAACTTGTCGAAGTGCACGAGGAAGGAGACGTTGCCCATGAACGGCGCCTCGGCGTCATAGGCCGCGTGGATCATCCAGCTGTCGCCCTGCCGCTTGATTTCGACCTCCTTGGAGGTGAGCGAGTGCACGTCGTCCACCTCGAAGCGCTTCTCGATGGCGTTGCGGATGCCGTCGGCGGAGCCCGCCTGCGAGGTCTTGGCGGCGTCGATCGCCTTCGCGATGTTCATGTACTCGACGTAGACGGGCACGAGGCGGATGCCTGCGTACACGAACACGCCGAGGAACACCATCAGGATCAGGAATCCGATGAACGTCATGCCGCGCTGCAGTGTGTGCATGTTCGAGCCTCCAGGTGTCGTCAGCGAATCGCCATGCCGATGCGGCGCACGGCGGCGCCGGGCGGCAGGCTGATGTTCAGCCAGATGCGCTCGGCCTTGCCGACGAGGTTTTCCTCGGGCACGTAGCCAAGGTCGGGAAAGCGGCTGTCGCCGCTGTTGTCACGGTTGTCGCCCATGAAGAAGTAATAGCCAGGCGGCACCACGTACACGCCGCCCGCGAGGCTCGGGTCGCCCGCCGGGTTGGCCGGCCGCGCCGGGTCGGCCCCGCAGTCGTGCTGCGCGCGCTTCGTGCTGCAGCCGTCGCGGTACAGGTCCGTGTAGTGCAGGCTCACCGGGCAGTACATGATGCGGTGCTCGTGCTCGCCGAGCTGCTCGGTCGCCTGGCGAAAGTCGTGGTAGCAGGCGTCCTCGCCGTAGAGCCCGGTGTCGCGCACCCGCATTTCCTCGCCATTGACCCAGATGGCATCGCCGCGGATCTCGACGCGGTCGCCGGGCAGCCCGACCAGGCGCTTGATGTAATTGACCGAGGGCTCGCGCGGCTTCCTGAACACGATCACGTCGCCGCGCTGCGGCGAGCCGACGTCGAGGATGCGCGTGTTGAGCACCGGCAGCCTCAGGCCGTAGCTGAACTTGCTGACGAAGATGAAGTCCCCGTCGAGCAGCGTCGGCATCATCGAGTCGGACGGGATGCGGAACGGCTCGAACAGGAACGAGCGGATCACGAGCACCGCGAGGATCACCGGGAAGAACGAGCGCGAGTACTCCACCACGATCGGCTCGCGGCTGTCCGCCGGCCGGCCGGGCCGGAGCAGCCAGTGGTCGGCCGCCCAGATGAGCCCGGTGAGTGCCGCCAGCACCACGAGCACCAAGGAAAAGTCGAAGATGATCCCCATGATCCGTCCTGTGCTACGACGCGCGCGGCGTCACTTCTTGCCGACCTGCAGCACCGCGAGGAACGCCTCCTGCGGAATCTCCACGGTGCCGATGCTCTTCATGCGCTTCTTGCCCTCCTTCTGCTTCTCGAGGAGCTTGCGCTTGCGGCTGATGTCGCCACCGTAGCACTTGGCGAGCACGTTCTTCCTGAGCGCCTTCACCGAGGCGCGCGCCACGACCTGGCTGCCGATCGCGGCCTGGATCGCGACCTCGAACATCTGCCGCGGAATCAGCTCCTGCATCTTGTCGACCAGCTCGCGGCCGCGGTGGTAGGCATTGTCGCGGTGCACGATCAGCGACAGCGCATCGACGCGGTCGCCGTTGATGAGCACGTCGAGCTTGACGAGGTTCGCCGCCTGGAAGCGGTTGAACTCGTAGTCGAAGGAGGCATAGCCGCGGCTGACGCTCTTCAGCCGGTCGAAGAAGTCGAGCACCACGTCCGCGAGCGGCAGCTCGTACTGCAGCGACACCTGGTTGCCGACGTACAGCATCTTCTTCTGCACGCCGCGCTTGTCGGTGCACAGCTGCAGCACGCCACCCACGTGCTCGGGCGGCACGAGGATGTTGGCGGTGATGATCGGCTCGCGCATCTCCTCGATGCGGTCGACCGGCGGCAGCTTTGCCGGGTTGTCGATCAGCTGCACGACGCCGTCGGTGGTCAGGACCTCGTAGATCACGGTCGGCGCGCTGGTGACGAGGTCGAGGTTGTACTCGCGCTCGAGGCGCTCCTGCACGATCTCCATGTGCAGCAGGCCGAGGAAGCCGATGCGGAAGCCGAAGCCGAGCGCGGTCGACACCTCGGGCTCGTAGTAGAGCGCCGAGTCGTTGAGCTTCAGCTTCTGCAGCGCGTCGCGGAACGGCTCGTAGTCGTCGGACGACACGGGGAACAGCCCCGCAAATACGCGCGGCTGGATCTTCTTGAAGCCGGGCAGCGCCGTCGCGCACGGTGCCGACTCGAGCGTGATCGTGTCGCCCACCGGCGCGCCGTCGATCTCCTTGATGCCGGCGATCACGTAGCCGACCTCGCCCGCCGCCAGCTCCTCGCCGTCGACGCGCTTCGGCGTGAAGCGGCCGAGCCGCGAGCACTCGTGCGCGCGCCCGGTCGACCAGACGCGGATCTTCTGGCCGCGCTTCAGTCGCCCGTTCATGACGCGCACCAGCGACACGACGCCCACGTAGTTGTCGAACCACGAATCGATGATCAGCGCCTGCAGCGGCGCCTCGGCGTCGCCGCGCGGCGGCGGGATGCGGGCGACGATCGCCTCGAGCAGCAGGTCGACGTTCTCGCCGGTCTTGGCCGACACCCGCACCGCGTCGCCGGCCGGGATGCCGATGATCTCCTCGATCTCGGTGATCACGCGCGCGGGGTCGGCGGACGGCAGGTCGATCTTGTTGATCACCGGCAGCACCTCGAGCCCCTGGTCGAGCGCGGTGTAGCAGTTGGCGACGCTCTGCGCCTCGACCCCCTGCGCCGCGTCGACGACCAGCAGCGCACCCTCGCAGGCCGCGAGCGAGCGTGACACCTCGTAGGAGAAGTCGACGTGGCCCGGCGTGTCGATGAAGTTGAGCTGGTAGTCGACGCCGTCGTGCGCCCGGTACCTGAGCGTGACGCTCTGCGCCTTGATGGTGATGCCGCGCTCGCGCTCGAGATCCATCGAGTCGAGCACCTGCTCCTGCATCTCGCGCTGTTCGAGGCCGCCGCACAGCTGGATCAGGCGGTCGGCCAGCGTCGACTTGCCGTGGTCGACGTGGGCAATGATCGAGAAATTTCGGATCGGGGGCATTCGGGTCGTCGGCTCCTGCCGGCGACAGCGGAACGGCCAGCCGGCGGATTATAGCAGCCGGGCCCCCTCAACCCCGGCTCAGCCGGGCCCCTGCCAGGCACGTTCGAGGGCCTCGGGGTCGAGCCGGGTGTAGGCGACCGGCTCGCCGTCGACCAGCAGCACCGGGATCTTGTGCCCGTAGCGCCGCCGGCTGACGGCATCGGCGTCGACGTCGAGCACCTCGACGCGGACGCCGTGCGCCCGGGCCCAGGGCGCGAGCGTCTCGAGCATTTCCTCGCACAGGTGGCAGCCCTCGCGGGAATAGAGCGCGAGGCGGCTCACGGACGCGGCGCGAACGCGGCCGCCGCGGCCTCGGAGACGCCGCTCGCGATGAACTGCACGGTCGCCGGCGGCACCTCGCCGACGGCCGTGACCTGGTGGCCGCCGACCACGCGCGAATAGGCGAACGAGGAGCCCACCCGGCCCTCGCCCTCGGTCGCGAGCCGCGGCGGTGCGGGCGGTCCTTCGATGAACACCGACACCGAGGCGAGGCCGTCCGAGAGCACGAGGTGGGTCACCGGCGCGCCGCTGCCCGGCAGCTGCTCCTCGCCCGAGGAACTGATGCGAAAGCCCGGCGGCAGCTGCACCAGCTGCCACGCCGAGGCGGCGGGGCGCGGCAGCGCCGCGGACGGCTGCTGGCGCACCCAGGTGAAGCCGTCGGCCTGGACCGTCGGCCGGAATGCGGCATCCGGCAGCGTGCCGCCGACCTTGAGCGAGGTGAACAGCACCTGCTCGATCACCGCCCCCGCCGCGTCGCAGAGCTCGGTGCGCACCGGCATGTGCGTCTCCTCGTCGATCCACACCCGGTAGCCGAAGCGGTAGCCGTCGCGCGGATTGACCGTCACCAGCCGCGCGGGCCGGCCGAGGATGGAGAGCGCCGTGCCGGCGAGCTCCACCCGGTAGTTGGCCTCGAGGTCGTTGTCGAAGGCCGGCAGCGTGCCGAGCATGGTGCCATGCGCGCCGTGCGACTCGACCAGCACCTCGTGGCGGTCCGGCAGGTAGCACTGCACCTCGGTGCCGTTCCGGATGATCTCGCGACCATGCCGCGAGACGCTGACCAGGCGTTCGTTGACGCGCCCGTCCTTGAGCCGGTGGACGATGAAGAGCTTCTCCACGTGGCCGTTGCCGAGGTGCAGGAACTCGCCCTGGTAGGTGTTCTCGGTCACGGCCTCGGTCATGCGCGCGAGCCAGACGCGGGCATCATCGGCCGCGCGCGCCGCGGGCAGCACGACGAGCGCCGCGAGCGCGCACAATCCCGCGCGCAGCGCAGGGCGCACGACCAGCGGCGATCTCACGGCTGGGACGCCCCGCCGGCCGCGCCCTCGTCGGCGACGACGCCCACGAGTCCGCTGCGAAAGCCCACCGGTCCGCTCACTTCGGAGTGGGCAACCACGTAGTTCGTGAGTTCGGCGCCCGGGATCACCCCGAGGCCGTGGTGCTCGGCCGGCGTCACATAGCTCGCGGGCTCGGCATTGCCGTCGAAGCGGCCGGCCGCGCCCTGTGCCGGCACGCGCCGCGGCATGGCCGCCGTCTGCACGATCGCGCCCGCGGGCGCCGCAGCGAGCGAGGCGCTCGTCACCGGCAACTGGCCCGCGTCCGGGCTGGTGCCGCGTCCGAGCAGGATGAGCGCGGCCGCGGCCACCGAGGCCGCGACCGCAAGTCCGGCGAGCGGCTTCAGGTGCAGGCGCGGTGCGCGGCGCGCGGCGGCCCGGTAGGCGGGCTCCGCGGCGAGCGCCGCGCTCACGGCGGCGGTGAAGCCGGGTCTCAGGCTCGCGGGCGCGACCCGCAGCACGTCACCCGCCGCCTGGTAGCGCGCGAGGCGCTCTCGCAGTTCCGGTTCGCGCTCGAGCCGCTTGAGGAGCAGCGTCGTTTCGGCCGCGGGCAGCTCGCCGTCGATGAGTGCCGACAACTGCTCATTCAGGAGATCGCTCATGGAGACCCTCTGCTCGCGTCGTGATGCACTGGCCGTGCCATGGTCATTCCTCGGGCCGGCCGAGGCCGGCGGCAAAAATCGGGCGCAGCTTGCGGTCAATCGCCTCGCGCGCCCGGAAAATCCTGGAACGCACCGTTCCGACCGGGCAGTCCATCGCCGCGGCTATCTCTTCGTAGCTGAGCCCGTCGATCTCGCGCAGCAGGATCGCCGTCTTCAGGTCCTCCGGCAGCTCCGACATCGCGCCGTTCACGGTTTCGCGGATCTCCTCGGTCAGCACCAGGTGCTCGGGAGTCTCGCCGTCCTTGAGGCGCGCCTGCAGCTCGTACTGCTCGGGGTCCTGCAGGTCCAGATCGTATTCGATCGGCCGGCGCTTCGACGACACGAGCGCGTTCTTGGCGGTGTTGATGGCGATCCGGTAGAGCCAGGTGTAGAAGGCGCTGTCGCCACGGAAGCCCGGCAGCGCGCGGTAGGCCTTGATGAAGGCTTCCTGGGCGACGTCCTCGGCTTCCATCGAATCGCGGATGTAGCGCATCACGAGCTTCAGGACCTTGTGCTGGTAACGGAGCACGAGCACGTCAAAGGCGGCCTTCTCGCCACGCTGTACGCGCGCAACGAGCTCGAGGTCGCTTTCCCCAGCTGTGTCCCCCGTCACAATCCCGACCCTGGTAGGCGACCACCTGCCGGGTCGCCACGATAGACCGCGTCCTCGCCGGAAAGTTCGCCGCCGGGACTGCGGGTTATGTCGCGCAGCACCACCGCGAGATCGGAAGGTACGGCTTGACGGCCGAGCAGGAGCCCCGCGACGTCGGGATCGGGCAGCTCGAGCAGCCGCGCGAACGCGTCGCGATCGCCCTGCGGGGCGTCCGGCCACCGCTCGCGGAGGTAGCGTTCCAGCAACACGTCGAGCTCACGCATCCCGCGCCGGCAGCGCCACTTGAGCTTGCTGGCCTCGGCCAGCCGGGAGGAGTCCGGCAACGCGGCCTCAGTGCTGCCGCGCGACCAGGAGTTTCTTGATCTCGGCGATCGCGCGCGCGGGATTCAGGTCCTTCGGGCACGCCTCGGTGCAGTTCATGATCGTGTGGCAGCGGTACAGGCGGAACGGGTCATCGAGCGCATCCAGCCGCTCGCCGGTGGCCTCGTCGCGCGAATCGACGATCCAGCGGTACGCGGCGAGGAGCGCCGCCGGCCCGAGGTACCGGTCCGAATTCCACCAGTAGCTCGGGCAGCTGGTCGAGCAGCAGGCGCACAGGATGCAGGCCGACGGCCGGTCCACCTTCTCCTGGTCCTCCTTGCTCTGCAGCCGCTCGCGGTCGGGCGGCGCGGGCGTGCGGGTCTGCAGCCAGGGCTTCACGGCCGCGTACTGGGCGTAGAAGTTGGTCAGGTCCGCCACCAGGTCCTTGACCACGTGCAGGTGCGGCAGCGGGAAGATCCGCACCTCGCCCTCGACCTCGTCGATCGCCTTGGTGCAGGCGAGCGTATTGACGCCGTCGATGTTCATCGCGCAGCTGCCGCAGATGCCCTCGCGGCAGGAGCGGCGGAAGGTCAGGGTCGGGTCGATCTCGTTCTTGATCTTGAGGAGCGCGTCGAGGACCATCGGCCCGCAGCGGTCGAGGTCGAGCGCGTAGGAATCGACGCGCGGCTGCTCGCCCGCCGCCGGGTCGAAGCGGTAGATGCGGAAGGTCCGCACGCGCGTCGCGCCCGCCGGCGCCGCGTGCACGCGCCCCGGGATGTCCTTGAAGCGGGAATTCTTCGGCAGCGAAAACTCGGCCATGTGTCTCTACCTTGTCGCGTGACGCGGGGACATCGTCAGTAGGTTCGGGCGGCGGGCGGAATGAGTTCCACCTCGTCCGTGAGCGTGCGCAGGTGCACCGGGCGGTAGTCGATGCGCGTCGCGCCCGCGTCGTCGACCCAGCACAGCGAGTGCTTCATCCAGGCGGCGTCGTTGCGGTCCTTGAAGTCCTCGCGCGCGTGCGCGCCGCGGCTCTCGGTGCGGTTGGCGGCCGAGCGGATCGTCGCGACCGCCTGGCGGAGCAGGTTGTCGAGCTCCAGCGTCTCGACGAGGTCGGTGTTCCAGACGAGGCCGCGGTCGCTGAGGCCGACGTCCGCGAACGAGGCAAAGGTGCGCGCGAGCTTGGCGCAGCCCTCGTCGAGGGTCGCGCCGCTGCGGAACACCGCGGCGTCGGCCTGCATGATCTTCTGCATCTCGAGGCGGATCTCGGCGGTCGGCCGCGGGCCGCGGGCATTGCGCACGCGGTCGAGCCGCGCCACCGCCGCCGCGCCCGCATCCCGGGCGAGCGGCCGGTGCGGGCTGCCCGGCGCCACCACCCGGGCCGCATGGCGCGCGGCGGCGCGCCCGAACACGACGAGGTCGAGCAGCGAGTTCGAGCCGAGGCGATTGGCGCCGTGCACCGACACGCAGGCCGCCTCGCCGACCGCCATCAGCCCCGGGACCACCGACTCGGCGTCGCCGCCCTTCAGCGTGACGACCTCGCCGTGCACGTTGGTCGGAATGCCGCCCATGTTGTAGTGCACGGTCGGCAGCACCGGGATCGGCTCCTTGTTTACGTCGACGCCGGCGAAGATGCGCGCCGTCTCGGCGATGCCGGGCAGGCGTTCCTTGATGACCTCGGGGCCGAGGTGCTCGAGGTGCAGGTGGATGTGGTCGGCATGCGCGCCGACGCCGCGTCCCTCGCGGATCTCGATCGTCATCGAGCGCGACACGACGTCGCGGCTCGCGAGGTCCTTGCGCACCGGCGCGTAGCGCTCCATGAAGCGCTCGCCGCGCGAGTTCGTGAGGTAGCCGCCCTCGCCGCGCGAGCCCTCGGTGATGAGGCAGCCCGAGCCGTAGATGCCGGTCGGGTGGAACTGCACGAACTCCATGTCCTGCAGCGGCAGGCCCGCGCGCGCGACCATGCCGCCGCCGTCGCCCGTGCAGGTGTGCGCCGAGGTGCAGGAGAAGTAGGCGCGCCCGTAGCCGCCGGTCGCGAGGATCACGGTGTGCGCGCGGAAGCGGTGCAGCCGGCCGGTCGCGAGGTCGAGCGCCACCACGCCGCGGCACTCGCCGTTCTCCATGATGAGGTCGAGCGCGAAGTACTCGATGAAGAAGGTCGCGTCGTGCTTGAGCGACTGCTGGTAGAGCGTGTGCAGCATCGCGTGGCCGGTGCGGTCGGCCGCCGCGCAGGTGCGCTGCGCCGTGCCCTTGCCGTAGTCCGTCGTCATGCCGCCGAACGGCCGCTGGTAGATGCGCCCGTCCTCGGTGCGCGAGAACGGCACGCCGTAGTGCTCGAGCTCGATGACCGCGCTCGGCGCCTCCTTGCACATGTACTCGATCGCATCCTGGTCGCCGAGCCAGTCGGAGCCCTTGACGGTGTCGTAGAAGTGGAAGCGCCAGTCGTCCACGCCCATGTTGCCGAGCGCGGCGGAGATGCCGCCCTGCGCCGCGACCGTGTGGCTGCGGGTCGGGAACACCTTGGTGATCGCCGCGACGCTGAGCCCCGACTCGGCGAGCCCGAAGGTGGCCCGCAGGCCCGCGCCGCCGGCACCGACGACGACCACGTCGTAGCTGTGGTCGATGAAGTCGTATTCGCTCATGCCGCGCTCCCGAGTGCGATCTTGAGGACCGCGAACGCGGCCGTCGCGCCGAGCACGAGGTGCGCGAGCTGCACGCTGAGCAGCATCGCGGTCTTGAGCGCCGCGCCGTGCACGTAGTCCTCGATCACGACGCTGAGGCCGAGCACGGAGTGATAGGCGCTCACCGCCACGAACAGGATCATCAGCACCGCCTGCAGCGGCGCCTGCAGCCACAGGTGCAGCGCCGTGTAGTCGCGGTGCGGCGCGAGGCCGAGCGCGGCCATGAACCAAAGGCCGAGCAGCGCGAGCAGCACCGCGCTCACGCGCTGCCGCCACCAGTGGTGGGTGCCGCCCGACGTGCCGAGACCGAGTACCGCTCCGAGGGGTGAGCGCAGGCTCATGCGGCACCGCCGGGGGCGAAGATCGCCGCGAGCGTGAGCGCCGTGAGCACGAGCGCCGCGAGCACGGCGACGAGCGCCGAGCGGCGCGCCGCGTGCCGCTCGAGGCCGCGGCCGGTGTCGAAGGCGAGGTGCCGGAGCCCGGTGCAGAAATGGAACCAGAAGGCCGCCGCGACGCCGGCCAGCGCGATGCGCCCCGGCGTGCTCGCGGCGAGCGCGGCAAACTCCGCGTAGCTCGCCCGCCCGGCCGCGAGCGCGGCGAGCCAGACGGTGAGCGCGATGAAGCCGGCCGAGAGCACGACGCCTGCCGCGCGGTGCAGGAGCACCGACAGCACCATGTTGTAGGTACGCCGGTACACCTGCAGGTGCGGTGACAGCGGTCGGGTATCAGACGTCATGTGGTCGCCATCCTCGGATGCGCCCGCGCCGCGCCGTCCCCGTCGGGTCCGGCGGGGCAGCGTCGGTCAGAAGTCGATGCAGCGGCCCGCTTTCTCCCAGTCGCCAAAGCGCGTCGGCTCAGGGCCGTCACGACCGCCGATCTCGCGCGGCGGACTCGGGCTGGAAGGCTGCGGGGATGGGGCGCCGGGTGGCGTCGCGGCCACCCCGTCACCCGGTAAGGTGCGGTCGGTGGCATTGACTTCCGGCGTCGGCATGGCCGCGGATAGTGCCACATTTCGGCAGTGCAGCACCACCCTAAAACCCTTGTGATTCGGGCAATTGGCACCATCTCCCGTCGGCGGCCCGGGTCCTGTGACAATCCCGGCCGATCCTTGGACAATCCCCGCTTCCTCTACGCCGCGGAGGCGCACGTACCCCCCGATGCTCGCGACGCTGCTCGATGACTACCAGACCCTCGCCATCGGCGGCGCCGACGCCGCGCGTTTCCTGCAGGGGCAGCAGACGCAGGACGTCGCGCGCCTCACGCCCGACGTCGCGCTCGACGGCGCCTTCCTGACGCCGAAGGGCCGGGTCGTCGCGCTCGCGACCCTGCTCGCGCGCGACGGCATCGTCGCGATCCTGCCGGCCGCCCTCGCCGCCCCGCTCGCGGCGCAGCTCGCGCGCTACGTGCTCCGCGCCAAGGTCACGCTCGCGCTCCCGGGGAGTGACCTCGCGCTCGCCGCGCTCGTGCCGGAGAGCGAGTCCGAGCTCGGCGCACGCTTCGGCAGCCTGCCGCCCGGCACGCACCGCGCGCTCGACGCGGGTGTCAGCGTCATCGGCCGCCGCGGCTACGCGCTTCTCGCGGGGCCGGCGCCGGCACTCGCGGCAGCGCTCGGCGTCGCGCCGACCGCGGCTGCGCGCGCCGCGCTCGAACTCGCCGCGGTGCGCGGCGGCGAACCGAGCGTCGCGGCGGCCACGAGCGGCGAGTGGATCCCGCAGATGCTGAATCTCGACCTGCTCGACGCGATCAGCTTCAGCAAGGGCTGCTACACGGGGCAGGAGATCGTCGCGCGCACGCAGCACCTCGGCCGCATCAAGCGGCGCATGTACCGCTACCGGAGCGAGGCGCCCGCGAGCGCCTTGCCTGCCGGAACGCCTCTCGTTCACGCGGGCGGCAAGGTCGGCGAGGTCGTGCGCGCGGCGCCCCTCGCGCGCGGCTCGGAACTCCTCGCCGTCGTCAGCGTCGAGTCGGCCGGGGTGACGCTCAGCACCGCCGACGGCGCGGGCGTCGTGCCGGAGGCGCTGCCGTACGACGTCCCGTAGGCCTGCGCGACCGGCGCACGGTCGCCCTCACTCTCGCCATGCGGTTCCCGGCTGACGCCGCTGGCTGCTCGGCGTCGTCGGCTGCCGCGACTGCGGGGCCCGTCAGGCCTCCGGCTTCATCTGCGGGAAGAGCAGCACGTCGCGGATGGACGGCGCGTCCGCGAGCAGCATCACCAGGCGGTCGATGCCGACGCCGAGTCCGCCGGTCGGCGGCAGCCCGTACTCGAGCGCGCGGATGTAGTCGGCGTCGAAGTACATCGCCTCCTCGTCGCCCGCGTCCTTCTGCGCGACCTGGGCGCGGAAGCGCTGCGCCTGCTCCTCGGGATCGTTGAGCTCGGAGAAGCCGTTGGCGAGCTCGCGGCCGGCGACGAAGAACTCGAAGCGGTCGGTGATGAACGGGTCCGCATCGTTGGCGCGCGACAGCGGCGACACCTCGGTCGGGTAGGCGTAGACGAACGTCGGCTGCACGAGCGTCGACTCGACCGTCTTGTCGAAGAGCGCGAGCTGCAGCTTGCCCGCGCCGTCGCCGCTCGCGAACGGGATGCCGCGCGCTGCGAGTTCGCGTCTCAGGTAGCCGGCATCGCGCAGGCTCGAGGGATCGATCCCGGGATTGCGCTCGATCAGCAGCTCCTCGATGGTGGCGCGCCGGAAGCGCTGCCCGAGGTCGATGGCCGCGCCCTGGTAGCTCAGCTCGCGCCGGCCGAGCACGCTGTCGGCGAGGCCCTGCATCAGCCGCTCGACGAGGTTCATGATGTCCTCGTAGTCGGCGTAGGCCTCGTAGAGTTCGAGCATCGTGAACTCGGGGTTGTGGCGCGTCGAGAGGCCCTCGTTCCTGAAGTTGCGGTTGATCTCGTAGACCCGCTCGAAGCCGCCGACCACGAGGCGCTTCAGGTAGAGCTCGGGGGCGATCCTCAGGTACATCGCGACGTCGAGCGCATTGTGGTGCGTGACGAAGGGGCGCGCCACCGCGCCGCCCGGGATCGGCTGCATCATGGGGGTCTCGACCTCCATGAAGCCGCCGGCGTCGAGGAACTGGCGGATGTAGGAGACGATGCGCGTGCGCATCTCGAACACCGCGCGGCTCGCCGGGTTCACGATCAGGTCGACGTAGCGCATGCGGTAGCGCGCCTCGGTGTCGGTGAGGCCGTGCCACTTGTCGGGCAGCGGCCGCAGCGACTTGACGAGGAGCTCGAGCGCCTCGACCCGCACGGAGAGCTCGCCGGCGCGGGTCCGCATCAGTTGCCCGGTCGCGCCGACGATGTCGCCGACGTCCCAGCCCTTGAACTCGAGATAGCGCTCGCCAAGCACGTTCGCCTGCAGGAACAGCTGGATCTGGCCGGTGCCGTCCCGGAGATTGACGAAGCTCGACTTGCCCATGTCGCGCTTGGCGAGCATGCGCCCCGCCACCCGCACGCGCGTCGCATGCGCCTCGAACCACTCGGCCGGCTTCCCGCCGAAGGTGCTCGCGAGATCGCCCGCGTGCGCATCGCGGCGGAACCCGTTCGGAAACGCAGGCGTCGCGCCCCTCAGCGCCGCGAGCTTGGCGCGGCGCTCGGCGATCAGCCGGTTCTCGTCGCTCGACGGAGGATTGCCCGCATCTGTCATCGTCACAGCCCCTGCTTGAGACTCGCTTCCATGAACGGGTCGAGATCGCCGTCGAGCACGGCGGTCGTATTGCCGACCTCGACGTTGGTACGCAGATCCTTGATGCGCGACTGGTCGAGCACGTAGGAGCGTATCTGGTTGCCCCAGCTGACGTCGGACTTCGAGTCCTCGAGCACCTTGGCGGCGGCATTGCGCTTGTTGAACTCGAGCTCGTACAGCTTCGCCTTCAGCATCTTCATCGCGGTCGAGCGGTTCTTGTGCTGGCTGCGCTCGCTCTGGCACGAGACGACGATGCCGGACGGCAGGTGGCGGATGCGGATCGCCGACTCGGTCTTGTTGACGTGCTGGCCGCCGGCGCCGCTCGAGCGGAAGGTGTCGACCTCGAGGTCGGCCGGATTCACCTCGATGTTGATGTCCTCGTCGACCTCGGGCGAGACGAACACCGAGGCGAACGAGGTGTGCCGGCGGTTGCCCGAGTCGAACGGCGACTTGCGGACCAGCCGGTGCACGCCGGTCTCGGTCCTCAGCCAGCCGTAGGCGAACGGTCCCTCGATGCGCACCGAAGCGCCCTTGATGCCGGCGACTTCGCCGGCGCTCTGGTCCATGACCTCGCCCTTGAAGCCGTGCGCCTCGGCCCAGCGCATGTACATCCGCAGCAGCATCTGCGCCCAGTCCTGCGCCTCGGTGCCGCCGGCACCCGACTGGATGTCGACGAAGGCGTTGTGCGCGTCCATCGGGCCCGGGAACATGCGCTGGAATTCGAAGGCCTTGACCTCGGCCTCGAGCCGCGCCGCGTCGCGCCCGACCTCGCCGATCGCCTCGCCCTCGCCCTCGCTCTCGGCGAGTTCGAGGAGCTCGAGCGAGCCCTGGATGCCGTCCCGGATGCGGTCGAGCCGCGCGGTGACGTCCTCGAGCTGCGAGCGCTCGCGGCCGAGCGCCTGGGCGCGCTCCGGGTTGTCCCAGATCTTCGGATCCTCGAGTTCGCGGCTTACTTCGGCGAGCCGCTCGCTCTTGCGCTCGTATTCAAAGATACCCCCTTAAGGAGGCGAGGCGATCCTCGAGGTCCTTCAGCAGGCGGCGGACGGGGGCGACGAGCGGCGTGACATCGGCGGGCATGGCAGGAATACACTTGAAAAAACGCGTCGGATCATAGCACGCGTCCTCAGCCGAGCTCCTCCAGGTACTCGACCAGCAGCTGCACGCGCCGCTCGCCGAGGTACTCGTTGACGTCGAGCCGGTAGACGAGGCGCAGGCGGGCGCCTGCGGCCGGGATGCGCGTGCCCGGGCGCGCGAGCCAGCCGAAGGCGATCGCCTCGGCCGGCTGGCGCGCGTTCCCCTGGCGCACCCACAGCTTGAGGTGCCGCCCGCCGAGCGCGCGCGCCTCCGCGACGCTGAATTCGCCGTCGAAGCACGGCTCCGGAAAGCCGGAGCCGAACGGCCCGCCCGCGCGCAGCCGCTCGGCGACCGCGAGCGTCATCTCCTCGGGCGCGAGTGCGCCGTCGGAGAGGATCACGCCGTCGAGCATGCCGGGAGCGGCGCGCCGCGCCACCTCCTCGGCGAAGGCCTTGCCGAATTCCGGCAGCCGCGCCACGCCGAGCGTGAGCCCCGCCGCCATCGCATGCCCGCCGAACCTGTCGATGAGCCCCGGACGGCGGGTCGCGACCGCCTCGAGCGCATCGCGCACGTGGATGCCCGGCACCGAGCGCGCCGAGCCGCGCGCGAGCCCGCCCTCGCCCGGCGCAAACGCGATCACCGGTCGGTGCACCTGCTCCTTGACGCGCGCGGCGACGAGACCGACGACGCCCGGGTGCCAGTCCGGATCGTACAGACTGAGCGCGGCCGGCAGTCGCGCCCCCGGCTCGTCGAGGTTGAGCCGCGCGACGATCGTCTGCGCCTCCTCCTGCATGCGCGCCTCTATGCTGCGCCGCTCGGCATTCAGCCGGTCGAGCTCGGCGGCGAGGCGCGTGGCCTCGGCCGCGTCGTCGGTGATCAGGCACTCGATCCCGACCGACATGTCCTCGAGGCGGCCGGCCGCGTTGAGCCTCGGTCCGACGAAGAAGCCGAGCTCGGCAGTGCCGGCCTGCGCGGCACTGCGCCCCGCGACGGCGAGGAGCGCCGCGATGCCAGGCACCGCGCGCCCGGCGCGGATGCGCCTGAGTCCCGCATGCACCAGCACCCGGTTGTTCTGGTCGAGCGGCACGACGTCGGCGACCGTGCCGAGCGCGACGAGGTCGAGGAACTCGCTCGTGACGCCGGGCGCGACGCCGAGCCGCCGCCCGAGCGCGAGCAGCGTGTAGAAGGCGACGCCGACGCCGGCGAGCGCGCGGCTGCCGAAGGCGGCGCCCGGCAGGTTCGGGTTCACGATGGCCGACGCCTCCGGCAGCTCGGGCCCGGGCAGGTGGTGGTCGGTGACCAGCACGTCGATGCCGAGCGCGCGCGCCGCGGCCACGCCCTCGAGGCTCGAGACGCCGTTGTCGACCGTGACGATGAGTGCCGGCGCGCGTGCGGCGGCGAGCGCGACGATCTCGGGCGTGAGTCCGTAGCCGAAGCGGAACCGGTCGGGCACGAGGAAGCCGACGCTCGCGTGGCCGAAGCGCCTCAGCACGCGCACCATGAGCGCACTCGCGGTCGCGCCGTCCGCATCGTAGTCGCCGATGATGAGGATGGCGGAGCCGCGCCTGACGTGCTCCTCGAGGAGTGCCGCGCCGGCCGCAACGCCATCGAGCGTACCGACCGGCAGCAGCCGCTCGAGGGAGAGCTCGAGCTCGCTCGCCGAGCGTATGCCGCGCGCGGCATAGATCCGCCGCAGCACCGGGTCGAGTGACTCCGGCAGGAGCGCGGGCTCGCCGGGCGGACGCTGCGCGATCGGACGGCGCCTCATGCCCCGAGCTCCCACCACGGGCGCACCCGCCGCCAGCGGCGCAGCCGGTCGCGGCGGCGGAGCGCGTACACGGCACCGTCGTGGTGCACGAACGCCCGGGCGAGGTCGCCACGCGCGAGCCGCGCCTCGAGATCGGCGGCGAAGGCCGCATCGAGCGCCGCGAGGTCCGCGCCGCCCGCGAGCCAGGCGGCGACGCTCACTGCGCGGATCTCGCCGGCCGCGGGCGCAACGCCCGGGTGACAGGCGCGCGCCGCGGCGAGCGGTGGATCGAAATCGCCGAGCGCCGGCCAGGCGGCCGTGCCGCGCAGCGCCTCGCGGCCGGCACCCCAGAGCCACAGGGCATTCGCATCGCCCGCGATCCCGTTGGCGTGCAGCCACATCTGGATCTCGGTCATGAGCCGCGTCAGCCGCGGACCGTCCGCGCCCGCCGGGAGCGCGACGCCGATGTCCTGCCCGACGAGCAGCGCCGGGTCCTGCGTCGCGAGCCCGAGCGGCTGCGGATGGCGGAGTACGAGCGCCGTGCCGGCCGCCGCGAGCGTCCACGGCTCGCCCTGCCAGTCGGCGTTGAAGCGCGCCGCAAGGGCGCCCGCGCCGGCCGCATCGAGCCGCACCTCGCGCTCGAGGCGCACCGAGGTCGTGCCGGGGCGCAGCCGCACCGGCGAGGCCAGCAGCCAGGTCTCCTCCCGCGCGGGCGCGAGCCCGTGCGCGGCCGCCGCGAGGCGCCCGAGCGGCAGGTCGCCGGCCGCGGCGCTGAGGCCCGCGACCCCGAGCACCCAGCGGCGCCAGTCGGGCGCGGGCGGCAGGCGCGATCCGCGCGACAGCAGCCCTTCCAGCACCGGCAGGCGCGCGAGCCCCGCGGCCTCCGCCTCGCCGCGCTCGAGCCGCGGCAGCCCCGTCAGTGCTGCATAGAGTATTGCCATGAATCCGCTATCGTATTGCCATGCCGCTCACCCACGACCCGAGCCCGCGCCTCATCCTCGGCTACACGAACGCCGGGATCCGCCTCGTCGACCGCATGGTCACGACGAGCGCCCTCATCACGCCGGCCGCGGTCGCCGACTGGCCGGTGCGCTCGGTCGCCGAGCTCGACCGCGCGCAGATCGAGCCCGTGCTCGCCCTCGGCGCGGAGGTCGTGCTGCTCGCGACCGGTGCGCGCCAGGAGTTCCCGCGGTACGAGGTGCTCGCCGCCGCCGCCAGGGCCGGCATCGGCCTCGAGGTCATGGACGTGGGCGCCGCCTGTCGCACCTACAACGTGCTGGTCGCCGAGGACCGGCCGGTCGCGCTCGCGCTCATCCTGCCGGGCGCACCTTAGCACCCGTCACGGGCGCCTCGGCAGCTGCTGGAGCGGGTCGACGGGACGGCCGTTCTGGCGGATCTCGAAGTAGAGCGTCGGCCGGTGCGCCGGCCCCTCGCCCATGGTCGCGATGCGCTCGCCGGCGCTCACCACCTCGCCCTCGTGCACCTCGAGCGCCTGGTTGTAGCCGTAGGCGGTGAGCCAGGACTCGTCGTGCTTGATGATCACGAGCTGGCCGTAGCCCCTGAGACCCGCGCCCGTGTAGACGACGCGCCCGGCCGCCGCCGCGCGCACCGCCCCGCCCGCCTCGCCCGCGATCTCGAGCCCGACGCCGCCCGATGGCCGCGGCAGCGCCGCACCGGCGACGCCGTCCGCCGGCCACACCCACTGCGGCGCCGGCGTCACCGGCAACGGCGCCTCGCGCGTGCCTGCGGGCGCCGCGGCCGCGGCGGCCGCCGTGGCCTGCGGGGCGGCGGGTCGGGGAACGGGCGTTCGCGCCGAGAGCCGCAGCGTCTCGCCAGGCGTGATGCGGTAGTCGCGGCCGATGCCGTTCAGGCGGGCGAGCTCGTGGTAGTCGAGGCCATGGCGCCACGCGATCGAGTAGAGCGTGTCGCCCGGGCGCACCACGTAGCTGCCGCCCGGGCGGGCCGGGGCCGAGCCGCAGGCAGCAAGGATCGCGAGCAGCGCGACCGCGGGCGCCGCCCTGAGCCTCGCGCCGGGGCGGGCGCGGCGGCGCATGGCGTCGGTCAGCCCGTGCCGCCCACGAGGGGCACGAAGCTGACTCCGCCCAGCTTGTCGCGGATGAAGTGTTCGTCCCGGCGCGTGATGCGCAGGAGTTCCTGCGCACCCTCCGGCCCGACCGGCAGCACGAGGCGGCCGCCGTTCGGCGAGAGCTGCTCGAGGAGCGCCTGCGGCACGGCGTGCGGCGCCGCCGCGACCAGGATCCCGTCGTAGGGCGCGTGCGCCTTCCAGCCGGTCGTGCCGTCGGCATGCCGGAAGCGGATGTTCTTGATGCCGAGCTCCTTCAGCCGGAGCTTCGCGCGGTCGAGCAGCGGCCCGATGCGCTCGATCGTCGAGACGCGCGTGACGAGCGGTGCGAGCACGGCCGTCTGGTAGCCGCAGCCCGTGCCGACCTCGAGCACGTTGTGCAGCGTGCCGTTCAGGCCGAGCAGCGCCTCGGTCATGCGTGCGACCACGTAGGGCTGCGAGATCGTCTGGCCGAAGCCGATCGGCAGCGCCGTGTCCTCGTAGGCACGGCTCGACAGCGCCTCGTCGACGAACAGGTGCCGCGGGACGTTGCGGATGCGGTCGAGCACCTGCGGGTCGCGGATCCCCTGCTCGCGCAGCCGCTGCACCAGCCGCTCGCGCGTGCGCGCCGAGGTCATGCCGATGCCGGCGTGGCGTGCGTCAGCCATGCACGTCCCTGAGCCACGCGTCGAGACCGGCCAGCGCCCCGTGGCGCGTCAGGTCGATCTGCAGCGGCGTCACCGAGACGAAGCCGTGCTCGATCGCGTGGAAGTCGGTCCCCGGCCCCGCATCCTGGCCCTCGCCCGCGGGACCCACCCAGTAGACCGGCCGGCCGCGCGGGTCGGCGGCCGGCACGATGCGCTCGGAGCGGTGGCGCACGCCGAGGCGCGTCGCGCGAAAGCCCGCGAGCTCCGCATAGGGCCGGTCCGGGACGTTGACGTTGAAGAGCGTCGCCTGCGGCATCGGCGCCCGGGCGAGCCCCTCGATCAGCTCGCGCGCGACGCGCGCCGCCGTCGCGAAGTGCCGTCCGCGCCCGACCACGAGCGACACGGCGATGCTCGGCAGGCCGAGGAAGCGTCCCTCCATCGCCGCGGCCACGGTCCCCGAATAGAGCACGTCGTCGCCGAGGTTGGCGCCGTCGTTGACCCCGGAGACGACCAGCTGCTGCTCGGCCTCGAGGAGCCCGGAGATGGCGAGGTGCACGCAGTCGGTCGGCGTGCCGTTGATCGCGTAGCTCCGGCCCTCGCGCTCGACGACGCGGAGCGGCGCTTCGAGCGTCAGCGAGTTCGAGGCGCCGCTACGGTTGCGGTCCGGTGCCACGATCGTCAGGGTGCCGAGGCCCTCGAGCGCTGTTGCCAGGGCGCGGAGTCCGTCGGCGCGCCAGCCGTCGTCGTTGGAGAGCAGGATGTTCATGCGCGAGAGCCCGTGACTATACTAAAAGCCCGACGACGGATGTGAGGAGCGGCGATGGCAGCGCCCGGGCCCGAATCCGAACCAGCCGATACGGCCGCATTCCGCGAGGCGGTCAAGGACGTCCGGCCGCTCGCCGCACCGCCGCTCGTGCTGCCGCCGCGACCCGCCGCGCGCGCGCGCTTCCGCCGCCTCGACGAGCGCCGCGTGCTCGCCGAGAGCCTCGAGCTCGGGCCCGGCGAGCTCCTCATCGAGACGGGCGACGAGCTCGTGTTCCGGCGCGCGCACCTGACGGCACGCATCACGGACCGGCTGCGGCGCGGCGAATTCGCGGTCGGCGACGAGATCGACCTGCACGGCCTCACGGCGCTCGAGGCGCGCGCGGCGCTGCGCGAGTTCCTGGGCGAGGCGCTCAAGCGCCGCCACGGCTGCGTGCGCGTTGTGCACGGCAAGGGCCTCAGGTCCGGACCGCGCGGGCCGGTGCTGAAGCACGCGGTCAACACCTGGCTGCGCAAGGTCGATGCGGTGCTGGCCTTCGCCTCCGCGCCGCGCCGCGACGGGGGC
>Ga0181519_10000674_pt1 | contig 31027 bp, 22 predicted proteins | sample PEATcosm2014_Bin_26_FD_121102 | JGI IMG/M metagenome (GOLD analysis project Ga0181519, IMG submission 121102) | Peatland microbial communities from MTU Mesocosm Facility, Houghton, MI, USA - PEATcosm2014_Bin02_10_metaG | ecosystem: Environmental > Terrestrial > Soil > Wetlands > Peat | place...
AAACCGAAGCAACAAAGTGCTGTCGTCCCTGAACGAGTGAGACGGATCCTCATCCAACAGTCTAATCGCTTCCCCCAGTTCTTCATGCTCGACCAGGAGATCGAGCGTGACGCGGAGCAAGGCAGAGACGCCCCGCGGCATGTCCCGTTCGGCCCCGCTTCCGGGCGCGGCCGCCGGCGCTTTCCCCAACCGGTCGCCCGGAAGTGGGTCCACATTTCCCATTTCATCCTCCAGCCATAGGCAATCCTCTCGGTGGAACGGATCGAGGCGCGCGGCCCCTTGCGTGTTTCGGATCTCGAAACCCGAAGGTACTTGGGAAAGTGCTTGTCGCCGCTGCTTCCTCGTGAAGTCATTGGTCTTGTCGACTGACCTTTCGTTCGATCACCCGCAACACATGGGCATGCAGGTGTATTTTTTCGTTGACGACAGCCCAAGTAGACCTCGATGGGACGCGCATCGGGGCTGCCCTCGACCCTTCTATCGAGCGCTACGCAGTGAAATCTTCGCTAGATGCGAACTCCAGAGACGATTTAGACGACTATGCGGGGCACCTTACTTCCATCACGACAAAATTAATGAGTGATTATTGTCTTGAAGGTTGTATTCATCATCGCCTGGCGTTTGGGCGCCGACAAATCGGCGACCGTTGCGAGAATTCCCCGCGGCGACTCGAAGAGATCGATGGCGCCCCTGCGACCAACCGCCTCAATCCCGCATACCAGGCAAAATCGTCCGGGTCCCGTTTGCCCGCCATCTCTCCAACCGCCGGGGGATCAGAGCGTCCGGCGCCCGCCGCTGCGACACTCCCGACAATCGCGCCCATTGCGCCTCGACGCGACAAGAGGGCGCAGTATCCCCACGACACAATCGAGCCCTCCTACATATTTACGCCGCTCCGGCGAGCATTAGACAATCGATTTTCTGTGTTGCCGCGCATCGTCGCGTGGCACCTGATGCTCCGTTGCATTCTTGTCAAGAATTTGACTTGGCTGTGGGAGGTAACGCGGCGTGATTACAGCGCGATTGTGCGTGCGACCAATCGGCGCGAGAGGATGCCCTGAACGTTGGCAGGGCCGGCCGACAATGTGCCGAGCAATTGATCGGCGGCGAGTTCCTGGCCGAGATCCGTCGCGGCGCTCTGTGGCCGTCGATCGCGCCGTGCCGGCGGATCGTCGCTCTGCACGCGGCCGCGCGGCGTGCAGTACCGGACGGTTCAACGATCCGGTCGGATGGCCGTACGCGGTGTAACCCTTCACTCGGCTGTATGCACAGCCACGCTGTACCCAAGGCATGATACCGAGATGACCGGACTCGATGGCTGATTATTCCACGGGAACGAGCTGTGGCACCCGATCCCCACGCATGGCTCCACCGCTTCTCGGTTGCCGGGGCTGACGCGGCGCCGCTTCATGAGTGACGATATCCGGTCGGCAAGTTCGACCCGTCCAATCCACCGATTGCGAGGCATCGCAAATAGCCGTCGAGGGTCGCATCTGACATCGGGGCCGACTCCCGACCTGGCGTTCCCAAACGCACCAGTGGCCGTAACCAGGTCGCACTACCGCGCGGTCGGCTCCTCGCGGAAGCGGCTCCGTGCTGGCAGAAGGACCGCGGTCCTGAGAGCGACTTCACCCCGAGTCGCTCCCTCGCGTCCTGTGGATAAGTGGTCGTAGCGGGATCTTAGCGGGGATTCGAGTTCATCCAACCACCCAACAATACCGCTTAAGCCTTTGATTTAATTGGCGGACCCGAGACGATTCGAACGTCCGGCCTCTGCCTTCGGAGGGCAGCGCTCTATCCAGCTGAGCTACGGGTCCAACGGCGGCAACCTAGCCCGAATGACGACTACTTCTCAACCTTCTTCTTCGCCGCCCCCGGTTTCTATCGGTCGAGCCGCCGCCGGAACAGGGCGAAGAGCCGTTCCCAATGCCGTTCCGCCGCCGCCTTGGCATAGACCGCGCGCTGCGGGAAGGCGAAGCCATGTGAGGTCGATGGGTAGAGTTCGACCTCGAAATTGATGCCGGTCCCGGTCAGGTATTCGCGCAGCGCCTCGACCATCGGCAGCGGCGCATAGACATCCGTTTCGGCGCACGCGAAATAGACTTCGCCCTTGATGCGCGATGCCTGGAGATGCGGGCTGTCCGGTGCATCGGTCAAGAGCCGGACACCATAGATCGAGGCGGCCGCGGCGATGCGTTCCGGAAAAGCGCCGGCGGCGGCGAAGGCGAAGGGGCCGCTCATGCAGTAGCCGACGCAGCCGACCGGGCCGGGCCGGGCCGCCGCCTGCTGGTCGATGAAGGCGAGGAGCGCCGAAACGTCGGACATCACCATGCCGATCGACAGGCTGCTCATCAGCTCGAACATGCGCTTGCGCTCGGGGCTCTCGGGCGTCAGCGCGCTGGTGTCGAGGACCGTACCGGGCCCATGCCGGTAATAGAGGTTGGGCAGCACGACATAATAGCCGACGGTGGCCAGGCGCCGCACCATGTCGTAGAGTTCCTCGCGGATGCCCGGCGCATCCATCAGGAACAGGATCGCGGGCCACGGGCCGCCGCGCTCAGGGTGGCAGATGAAGGTCTCGACTTCGCCGGCTTCGGTCGGGATGATGGCGTGTTGTTCGATCATGGCGGCCCCCTGTCGCGCTGTTTCGGTCCAGCTTTGGTTGGGCAAGAAGTAGACGGCGAAGCCGGCCCTGATCAAGTCACAATTGCCGCTCGCCGCGCTGCCCGCTATCGTCCGGGAAGTTGCATACCGGAGCCGCCTTGTCCGACCATCGACCTGTGGAAACCATGCTGCAACAGGCCGTTTCCCTGCATCAGGCGGGGCAGATTGCGGCCGCGGAGGCGCTTTACGAAGCCGTGCTCGCGGCCCGGCCCGGCGAGGTCAATGCCCTGCACCTGCTGGGCCTGATGCGGCAGCAGCAGCGCAGGCCGGCGGAGGCGCTGGCATTGCTCGGCCGCGCGCTGGCGGCGGCGCCGCGTAGCGCCGTCATCCACAGCAATTACGGCAATGCGCTGAGCGATCTCGGTCGGCCGGGCGAGGCCGCTGCCAGCTATCGGGCGGCGCTGGCGCTCGATCCGGGCTTCGCCGATGCGCGCTACAACCTTTCCCGGCTGCTCAAGCAGCAGGGCGAATTCGCGCAAGCGGCCGAGGGCTTTGCCGCTTTGCTGGCGGTCGAGCCGGGGTCGGCCGAACTGCACAATGATTTCGGACTGACCCTGCAGGCGCTCGGCCGGCGCGGCGAGGCCGTCGAGCAGTTTCGCAAGGCGCTCGCATTTTCGCCCGATCAGGCGGCGCTGCACCACAATCTGGGCGCGGCCTTGGTACAGGCGGGTGATCCGGCGGCGGCCGAACCTTCGCTGCGCCGGGCGCTCGCGCTCGAGCCCGGCCTCGTCCCCGCCGTGATCGCCCTCGCCGAAATCCTGCGCCGGCTCGATCGGCCGGAAGAGGCTGCCGAGCTATGCCGGTCGGCGCTGCATCCGGCGCCGGGCGACGCGCTGGTGCACACGGCTTTAGGCCTGGCGCTCCAGCAACTGACACAGCCGGAGGCCGCGGCCGCCTCGCTCGCCCAGGCGGCGGCGCTCAGGCCCGACGAGCCCGCGATCCGGATCAATTACGGCAATGCCTTGCAGAGCCTGGGCCGGCACGAGGCGGCGCTCGGTGAATATCAGGCGGCGCTGGCGCTCGATCCGGCCTCGGCCGAGGCGCGCAACAATCTCGCCGGCGTGCTGTCGAGCCTCGGCCGGCGCGACGCCGCCATCGCGCTTTATCGCCAGGTGATCGCGGAGCATCCGGGTTTCGTCGATGCGCATTACAATCTCGGCAATGCTCTGACCGCCTTGAAGCGCTTCGACGCGGCGGCGGCGGCGTTCCGGCAGGCTCTGGCGGTCGATCCCGGCCATGAGCTCGCCGCCGGCGGATTGCTCGCGGCCAAGCGCTTCGCCTGCGATTGGCAGGGCTTCGCCTCCGATGTCGCCGTCCTGACCCGGATGATCGAGGCCGAGGCGCCCGGCACCGATCCCTTCGCCGCCCTCTGCTACCCGCTGTCGCCGGCCCAGCATCGGCGTTGCGCCGAAGCGGCAGTGCGGCGCTGCTGCGGCCGGATCATTCCCTTGCCGGCGCGGCCGCGGCCGGAAACGGGCGGCCGGGTCCGGCTCGCCTATCTTTCGGCGAATTACCATCGTCACGCCGTCGCCTCGCTGATCGCCGAACTGATCGAATGCCATGACCGGGCGCGGTTCGAGGTTATCGGCATCTCCTTCGGCCGCGATGACGGCAGCGCCATGCGGCGCCGGCTGATGCAGGGCTTCGACCGCTTCGTCGATGTCCGCGACGAGAGCGACGCGGCGGTCGCGCGCCGCCTGCAGGCGCTCGACATCGACATCGCGATCGATCTGATGGGCCATACGCTCGACCATCGGCTCGGCATCCTGGCCTATCGGCCGGCGCCGGTGCAGGTCAATTTCCTCGGATATCCGGGCACGATCGGCGCGCCCTTCATCGACTACGCCGTCGCCGACCCGATCGTGCTGCCGCGCGACCAGCAACCCTACTGGACGGAACAGATCGTCCATCTGCCGGGCTGCTACCAGGTCAACGACGCGCGCCGCGCGATCCCGGCCGACCGGCCGACGCGCGCGGAATGCGGTTTGCCGACGAGCGGCTTCGTATTCTGCTGCTTCAACAATAATTACAAGATCACGCCGGAGGTCTTTGCCGCCTGGCTGCGCCTGCTGGCTGCCGTACCGGGAAGCGTGCTCTGGCTCTTGCGCGACAATGACGACGCGGCGGGGCACCTGACCGCGGCCGCCGCCGCGCACGGGATCGATCCGGCGCGGCTCGTCTTCGCCCCGGTCGTCGACGCGGCGGCGCATCTGGCGCGGCACCGCGCGGCCGATCTGTTTCTCGACACCATGCCCTACAACGCCCACACGACGGTCAGCGACGCCTTGCGCATGGGGCTGCCGCTGGTCACCAGCCTCGGCGACAGCTTCGCCGCGCGGGTCGCGGCCAGCCTGCTCACGGCGCTCGACCTCAAGGAGCTGATCGCGGCCGATTTCGGCGCATACGAGGCTCTGGCGCTCGGCCTGGCGCGCGACCCGGCGCGTCTGGCGGCGATCCGGCAGAGGCTGGAGCACCAGGCCGCGCACGCCGCGCTGTTCAGCGCCGAGCGCTTCCGCCCCGGCCTCGAATCGGCCTATCTGCAGATGCTGCAGCGACAGCGCGACGGGCTGGCGCCTGCCGGCTTCACGGTGAGCTGCGGCTGACCGGCACATGGGCGAGGCACTGAACCAGGCGGTGGCGCTGCATCGGCAAGGCCGGCTGGACGACGCCGAGCGCGGCTATCGCGCCGTGCTGGCGCAGCGCCCGGACGAACCGAACGCGCTGCATCTGCTGGGCGTATTGCTGCAACAGCGCGGGCGGCCGCAAGAGGCCGCTTCACTGCTCGAACGCGTGCTCGCGGCGGCGCCCGGCCACGCCGCGATCCACAACAACTACGGCAATGCGCTGAAGGATCTCGGCCGGCTCGACGAAGCCGCAGCGCAGTATCGTCACGCTCTGGCGCTCGACCCGGGTTTCGTCGATGCCAATTGGAATCTGGGTCGTCTGCTCAAGGAGCGCGGCGCCTTGGCTGAGGCGGTCCAATATTTCGAGGCGGCGCTGGCTCAGGACCCGGTATCGGTCGAGCTGCTGAACGAACTCGGTCTCGTGCTCCAGGATCTCGGCCGTTTCGACAGAGCAACGGAGCGGTTCCGCGTCGCTGCCGCCCTGGCGCCCAACCAGCCCGTGCTCCACCACAATCTCGGCAATGCGCTGACCCGGCTCGGCGATTTCGCCGCCGCGGAGGCCAGTCTGCGGCAGGCGCTGGCGCTCGCGCCCGATCTCGCCGAGACTGCAGTTGCGCTCGGCAACGCGCTCAAGGCGCAAGGCCGGCTCGAAGCGGCGATCGAATGCTATGCGCGCGCCTCGGCATTGGCGCCCGGCCATGTGCTCGCCTGGTACAATCTTGGCTGTGTGTATCAGGCGCTGAAACGACACGATCAGGCGGCGGCAAGCTTCGAACGCGCGCTGGCGCTGGCGCCCGACCACGCGCAGGCCTTCGACGGCCGGATCACGGCGCGGCTGCAGGGCTGCGACTGGAATTCCTATGATACCGATCTCGCCGCCATCGAGGCCGGCCTGGCTGCCGGCGCGACGCCGGTGGCGCCCTTTGCCTCGCTGATTCTGCCGCTCTCGCCCGCCGCGCAGTTCGCCTGCGCCAGAAGCTTCGTCGCGGCGACCGCGCCGCCGCAGGCACCGATCTTCGGGCCGCGCGCACCAGGCCGAAACCGGCTGCATCTGGCCTATGTCTCGGCCGATTTCCACCGCCACGCCACGGCCTACCTGACTGCGGGCCTGTTCGAGCGGCATGACCGGGCGGGGTTCGAGGTGACCGGCATCTCGCTCGGGCCGGATGACGGCAGCGACATCCGTCGGCGGCTCGAAACCGGCTTCGACCGCTTCCTCGATCTCGGCGGCGAGAGCGAGGCGGGCATCGCCCGGCGGATATCCGAACTCGGCGTCGACATCGCGATCGATCTCAAGGGTCATACCAAGGACAATCGCTTCGGCCTCTTCGCCCATCGCCCGGCGCCGATCCAGGTGGCCTATCTGGGTTATCCGGGGACGACGGGCGCGCCCTATATCGACTACGTCATCGCCGATCCGATCGTCCTGCCCTTCGATCAGCAGCGCTATTGGACCGAGCGGATCGTGCATCTGCCCGACTGCTATCAGGTCAATGATACCAGCCGCGCCACCGCGCCGGACGCGCCGAGCCGTGCTCAGTGCGGGCTGCCGGCACAGGGCTTCGTATTCTGCTGCTTCAACAATCCGTACAAGCTGACGCCTGCGGTGTTCGCCGTCTGGATGCGGCTGTTGCACGCCGTGCCGGGCAGCGTGCTCTGGCTCTACTGCGACAACGGCGATGCCGAGCGGCGCCTGCGCGCCACGGCGGCGGGGCAGGGGGTCGATCCCGTCCGGTTGGTCTTCGCGGGCCGGCTGGCGCATGGCGAGCATCTCGCCCGTCAGGAAGCGGCCGATCTCTTCCTCGACACGCTGCCCTGCAACGCCCACACCACGGCTGGCGATGCGCTCCGAGCCGGCCTGCCGGTACTCACCTGCCGCGGCGAGAGCTTCGCCGGGCGCGTGGCGTCCAGCCTGCTCACGGCTCTCGGGCTGGAGGAGCTGGTGGCCGGGACGCTCGCCGAATATGAGGCTCTGGCGCTCCGCCTGGCGCGGGAGCCGCCGCTGCTGGCCAGGCTGCGCGCAAGATTGCGGGAACGGGCCGCGTCCGCGGCGCTCTTCGACGGCGACCAATGCCGCCGGCAGCTGGAAGCCGCCTATCGCGAAATGTGGCGGCAGCACCGCCGCGGCGAGGCGCCGCGCAGCTTCCGGGTCGATCTCGGTGGTGGTGAATATCCGCGGGGCGGTTCCGGGGCGCTCGGCTGATCGCCTGGTCGGGGCGGGGAACGCAACCGCGGCTGCCGGCGGCGCTAGCCAATTTGAGTCGTTGCGAGAAACTTCGCGCATCGGGGGATGCGCCCTTGAGCGATCAAATGTCGGCAGGCCTAAACAAATCCGCGTCCCATCGGATAATCATGCTGCGCGCATTAATCCGAGCCGCGCGGCTCGAACGCGGTCCGGCGGCGGCCGGGATCGAAACGAACAGAGGGTTGCAATCGTCGCGATGACAGGGTGGCGGGAGCATGTCGAGCGCGAGGCGAGGCTCGCAGCGCTATGGCCTGGCCAATCTTCTGACGGAAGCGGGCGACGCTGTCGGCGCGCTCGAGCATTGGCGCGCCCGTTCCCGGCAAGCGTCTGCTCGTGCTCTCGGAGCAGTGCTTGGGCGATGCCATCCGGGCGGCCCGATTCTTGCGGCAGCCGCGCGGGCTGGGCGCGGATGTGCTTGTCGAGGTCCGACCGGAACTGTCCGCGCTCTTCAACAGCCAGGGCAATGCCGACCGCGCCCAGAAGCTGCGGCGCTTCGTTCAGGCGTTCGCCCGGCCGGGTGTGGAGCTCTATTCCTTGCAGAAGCGGCCGGAGGCGGGCGAACTCGACGAAGCCGGACCCACGGCGATCATCGATCTGGCGCCGCATCTGCGGGATTTTGCCGATTCCGCGGCGGCGCTTCAGCACCTTGGTCTGGCGATCATGACCGATACCGCCGTCGCGCATCTTGCCGGAGCGCTCGGCCGGCCGGTCTGGGTGCTCGTCAATCGCGTGCCGTATTTCCTATGGTCGGAAGTCCGCGATGGTGTGCCCTGGTACGACTCGGTTCGTCTGTTCCGCCCGGAATCCTGGACTGGCTGGGATGGGGTATTCGATCGCGCAGCGGCAGCACTGCTGCAGGCTGTCCTCGGCCGCGCGTCATGAGCGCCTTGACTCCTGTGTCGAGCGTGATCGTGTGTCCTGCCGGGTGGCAGAAGGGCATCGATCGTCCCGACACGGCTCGGAACATACCAGTTGCGGCGGTTGCCGGAAATTGCAACTATTGACGGAGGAAATTACGGCAGTGCAAGCTCTCTGAGGAAGCCTCCGAGGCTCGGCCGCGCCGAGAGGATGCGTGACGCGTGAGGGCGAATCCTGCACCTGCAGGGGCCGAATTCCGGTACTGTTGCGAGATTTATATTTGAATATCGAGTGGAGTCGTCGAGTTTCGCTCTATGCGCGGGCAATCTACAATGTCGGGCGCGCCATCGGCATTCTCGGTCGTCCGATTTCTGCCTCGCAGCAGCGCGCGAGCGGCGCGCAGCGATCCGGGGGCGAACCCCGCCATCACGACGACGCTTCGCGCCCACCCGAGCCCCAAGCCATCGGCCGATCCGGCGGGGAGCGCGCCGTCTTCTGGGAAATTCCCATCTCCGGCACCCGCTTTGCCTTGGCCTTTTTCTTGATGCTGGCGCTGTCGGCGGGACCGATCTTCAGCGTCGCGCTGCCCGGGATGGTAGATTACCCAAATCATCTGGCGCGGATGCATGTTCTGCTTGGCGCCGATAGTTCGATACTCGGCCGGTACTACGCGACGCGATGGGCGCCGCTGCCCAACCTGGCGATGGATGCGATCGTACCGCTTCTGGCACGCGTCATCCCGCTGGAGATGGCCGGCAAGCTGTTCCTGGTGCTGACCTTCGCCGCGGTGGCGGGCGGGGCGGCTTGGCTCAATCGGGTGCTGCACGGCCGATGGTCCTTATGGTCGCTCAGCGGATTTCTGTTCCTCTACAACAGCATGCTGGAGTGGGGTTTCGTCAATTTCCTCTTCGGCCTCGGTCTCGCCCTGTGCGGGCTGGCGCTGTGGCTGGCCTCCGCGGCTTGGCCGCCGCTACGCCGGATTGCCCTGTCCGCTGCCGTCGCGCTCGCGGTGTATTTCAGCCACATCGTTGCATTCGGCATCTATCTGCTCTTGCTCGCGGCCAGCGAAGCCGGACCGGTTGCCGCATTGCTGCGGCACGGGCAATGGCGCCCGGCCGTCGGGCGCCTGCTGGTGCTCGGGGCACAATTCGTTGCACCGGCGGCGCTGCTTGCGCTGGTCTGGCTGCCCTCCGCCGGCGGCGAAGGAATCTCTTACGAGCAGCCGTGGCGCAAGATCACGACCCTCCTTACCGTCTTCGACAGCCCGGACCACGTCTTCCAGCTCATCTGCACCGAGGTCTTCGTCTCGATCCTGATTCTGCTCGCCATGCAGGGCGGATTCCGGTTGGCGCCCGCCATGCGATGGCCGCTGGTTTTGGCTGGCCTTGCCTATCTTGCATTGCCGACGCAAGCGCTGACCGGGTTCGGCGCCGATCGGCGGATGCCGTTGGTCATCTTTCTCCTTGTTTTGGCAGGAAGCCTGCCGCGCGCGCCCGATCCGCGCATCGCACGACTGGTCGGCATAACTCTTCTCCTGCTGTTTGCAGCCCGGCTGGCGCTTGTCGAAATTCGCTGGCGCGACGCGGACCCGGCCTATCGGGCCGATATCGCCGCACTTGATGCGCTGCCGGAGGGAGCGAAGCTCGCGGTCGGGTTTCCAGAGCGGGCGCTCGACAGCGCCGGCAACGCCGAGCTGCATCTCGCGACGCTCGCCGTCATTCGGCGCGACGCCTTCGTGCCGACATTGTTCGTCCATCCGGCGCAGCAGCCGGTGGCGCTGACATCGGCATATGCAGCGCTCGCCGCGGCGAGCAAACCGGGCGCCATCTGGGAAAGTCTCGTCGCGCATCCGCAAGATCCGGCGACTTCGCTGCCCAAGCCGCTAGATTCATACGATTTCGTCGCCTTGGTCGATATCGCGCCGTTTCGTGTGCCGCCGACCCCATGCCTCACACCGATCCGATCGGGAACCAGCTTCCAGCTCTTCGCAATCAATCAAAGTTGCGCCGAGAGCTCCTGATCGAACTGCCCGGATCAAGCCGGCCAAGGCGGTCTCGCCGAACTGCGTAGCGGAGGACGACAAATTCATGTTCGCCAAGGCCGAAACCCGCCGTCGGCCGACAGATCATCGGGCACAACCGACAGGCTCCCCGGAATTTACCCCGGGGCTGCCGTTCGACGGCGCAACGACGGGATGGGCTTCTACTCTGGCAGCGATCGTCAGCGGCAGCAGTCTCGGACTGCAGCGCGGCTCCTTGTCGGCGCTCGGCAAGAACGGGGAGCAACGGCGTAGACGCCTATGTCAACGTCTCGACCGGTAACCTGGTGCTGCAGGATTTCGATGGCTTCCTCGCCGGGCTTGGGTCCAATTGCATCGATCGACGCACTTCTCCCACCCGCCTTAGAGATTGACCGTCGCCCATTCGCGTGTCCGGATCGAACGGCTGCGATCGTGGTCGCTGACGAACCAGTTCCGTGCCCTCGAACAGGCATCTGCGGCGGCAAGCGCCATACCCGATGGGCCGAATTCCGACTTATCGGTGGCGCGACCGCCGGCGGGGCGGCATGGTGTGGCGCGGAGCGCGGCTGGCGCAGCGCCGGGGAGAGTGTAAGCTGACGGAACACGACGGCAAACTGGAGCGGCAACCGCTGGTGCAGGCGAGTGCGGAACGGCTGCGGAAATTGGTGCTGGCGTGCGACCCGGGCGTCCTGATCGGGTCGTTGGCCGAAGTTGCGGCACTGCTCGGTGTCGGCATCGTCACCGTCCAACAGGCGGCCCGCGTCCTGGAGCATCAAGGATTGCTCGTCGTCCGCCGCGGGCCCGGCGGCGGCTATTACGGCGCTCGGCCGGACGACGCTGCGCTCGAGCGGTCGATGGCCGCCTGGCTGCACGCGCACGGTGCCGACGGTCACGAAGCCCTGGAGATGGTGACTTTGCTGGAAGGCGAACTGATCGCCGCCGCCGCCGGCTGCGCCGATGCGGCGCTGCGCGCGGAATTGCAGCTGCTCAGCAGCAGGATCGAGCGGTGCGACACGGCGGAGGATCGCGTCGCGTTCGAGGAGGATCTGCACGATCTGCTGTTCCGCATGACGGCTCGGCCGCTGGTCGAGCTGCTGTCCCGTGTGACCTTGCGCCACTACAGCAGCCAGCCGCTGCCGGCGCTGTTCGCCGGGGCGGATGGGATGCAGGCCTGGAAGGCGGGGCGGCGGCGCACGCTGGCGGCCATCCTTGAGCGGGACGAGCCGCTTGCCCGGTTCGAGGCTGATCGCCACCGTGCGGAGACGCTTCGGCGCCTGCGCGCCGCCGTCGTGACGGACTGAAGCCCGGCGCGCCGCCGTCGCGCGATGCCGAATGCCGAGTCCGCGCCGTTACGGCCGCAGCACCCAGCCGCCATCGACATGGATGACCTGGCCCGTGATCCAGGCGCCGGCCGGCGAGCAGAGCAGCAGCAGCGTGCCGACCAGCTCGTCCGGCGCGCCGCGCACGCGCATCGCAACGTTCATTTCGAGGAATTTGATGAAGGGCGAATCGTCGGGCGTCAGTTGCCTGCCGGCGTCGCTGGTCGTGTTGCCGGGCGCGATTGCGTTGACGGCAATGCCCTCGCGCCCCAACTGGCGGGCGAAGGTCGTGGTCAGGCCGACCAGCGCCAGCTTGCTGACGCCGTAAATCGAGACCGCCGGAAAGGCGCCGCCGGACACCTGGTTGACGATCCGGCCGCCGCCGCGCGCGCGCATCGACGGCACCACGGCCTGCGCGCACAGCAGCGCGCCGGTGACATTCACGCTCATGATCCGGTTCCACTCGTCGAGCGCGATGTCGGCGGCGGAGAGATGGCCCAACTCCGCCATCAGCGCGGCGTTGTTGACGAGGATGTCGATGCCGCCGAACGCGTCGGTCGCGGCCTTGACCATGGCGGCGACGGAATCGGGGCGGGTGATGTCGACCTCGGCGGCGATCGCCCGACCGCCGCCGGTGACGATCTCATGGGCCACGGTCCTGGCGCCGTCGCCATTGATGTCGGCCACGACGACCGCGGCCCCGGCCGCGGCGAGGCCCTGCGCGTAGGCGCGGCCGATGCTGTTGCCGCGGCCGCCGGCACCGGTGACGATGGCCGCCTTGCCGTCGAGGCGGAACTGATCGAGGGAGAAACTCATGTCACTCTTCCGCAGCCTGTGGGTGAGTATTGACGCGCGTGATCGCGTCGAGGAAAGGCTGGGCCGCATCGCGCAGCGGCGCGAAGGACGGGTCCGCGCCTAGGACCGCGCCGAGCAGCCCGACATCCTTGGCCAACAGCTTCGCATGCTGGCCGAACAGGGTCCGGTCGGGCAGGCGGGCCCGAACCTCGAAGCCGTAGCTGCGGCCGCTGCTCGCCTTCACCAGCTCGATCAGCGCGGCGCGATCGAGCTGCAGCGCCGCACCGGCGCCGAGGGCGGCATCCGCCAACGCCATATTGGCGGCCATCAGCGCATTATTGACGAGCTTCGCCAACTGGCCGGCACCGACCCCGCCGAGATGCGAGATCAGCCCGGCGAAGCTTTCAAACACCGGCCGCGCCGCCGCGACCGCCGCCTTGTCGCCGCCCACCATCACCGTCAGCGTGCCGGCCGCCGCCCCCGGTCCGCCGCCGCTCACCGGCGCGTCGATGAGCGCCACGCCGCGCGCCGCGAAGCGCTCGGCCAGCGCGATGCAGGTCTGCGGGTGGACCGTTGAGTGGATGGCGATCCGGCTGCCGCGCCGCATCGCCGGCAGCAGCGCCTCGCCGATCTGGCGGACGCCGGCATCATCGACGACGCAGACGCCGACATGGTCGCAGCGCGTGCCGAGTTCCTCGATGCTGCGCGCGATCTCGGCGGCGGTGCCGGCGAAGGGTTCGAGCGCCTCCGGCCGGCGCGCCCAGAGCAGGGTCGGAAAGCCGGCCTCGACGATGCGCCGCGCCATCGGCGCGCCCTGGCTGCCGAGCCCGATGAAGCCTACGGTGGTCGTCGCCTGCGGATCGGACAATCGTTCCTCCTCAGCCGGCGGTGATGCCGCGATCCATGGTCACGCAGGCGCCGTGGAACGCCCTTCCGGCATCGCTGGCGAGGTGCGCGATCATCGCCGCCACGTCCTCGACCTCGACCAACCCGCGCATGCCGGAAAACCGCTTGATCAGGGCGAGGTCGGCGCCGTCCGGCATCCGCAGATTGGCGCCGATATTGGTCATCATGCCGCCGGGCGCGACCGCATTGATGCGGATCGGCTTGTGCATATATTCCATCGCCATCGACTTGGTCATCTGCACGAGCCCCGCCTTGCTGGCGCAATAGGCGGCGGCATACGCCTCGCCGATGAAGGCGGCGGAGGACGCGACGTTGACGATGGCACCGTCGCGCGCCAGCAGATGCGGTATCGCCGCCCGGCTGAGAAGGAACGGCGCGGTCAAATTCACGGCCAGCGTCCGGTTCCAGTCCGCCACCGCCATCTCGGTCGAGTTGGTGAAGATGATCAGGCCGGCGACATTGCACAGCGCGTCGAGCCGGCCGAACGCCGCGACCGCCGTCTCGACCGCATCGCTGTATTTCTCCGCAGCGGCGAGGTCGGCGGCACAGATCAGCGCCTCCCGGCCGAGCGCGCGGATTGCGGACGCGGTGTCTTCGAGCCCGGCCGGATTCACGTCGACGGCGCAGATCTCGGCGCCCGCACGGGCCAGCGCCAGCGCGGTCGCGCGCCCGAGCCCCGAAGCCGCACCGGTGACGAGCGCGGCCTTGCCTGTCATGTCTCCGACCATCACCATCGAAAAATCTCCGCTCACGCCTCGAATTTGAGGCCCTTTGCCACGCGATCCGCCTGTTCGAGCACCGCGCTCTGCATGACCGATGCCCGGGGCCAGCCGGCATGGATTGCGTATTGCAGCACGAACTCGAACATTTCTTCGCGCGTGGCGTCGCCGCTCGCCATGGCCGACCAGCAGTGCGAGCGGATCGGGATGCTCGACGAGGAGTTGCCGACGCCGACCAATGTCAGCCAGCGCCGCGCGCGCTGGTCGAGGCCGGGCCGCGTCCACATCTCCGCGAAGACGAAATTGAGGATGCCGGCCTCGAAAAAGGCGGTCACCGGCGGCGGGCCGCCGAACACCATCACCGCCTGGAAACCGGCGCTGCCATCCGCATGGCGGCGCTCGGGGTCCCAGGGTTCGCCGCGGATCGGCGCATAGGGCGCCGGCGGCAGGCCCAGCGCATCGGCGGCACGGCTGATCGCGGCGTCGAACACGCCGCCGCACGACCACCCGGCATAGACGGCCACATGGAGTGCGGCTTCGCGCAACTCGGCCAATGTCAGCTCGCCGTTGCGCAGCGCGCCGCGGACATAGCGCTCGACTGCCGCCGGATCGCCGGCGCCGGCCGCGCTGGCCATCGCGATCAGGAAACGCGCGCGCAGATCGAGCCCCGGCCGGGACCACACTTCCGCGAAGACATAATCCCGCCACGAAGCGTCGAGCAGGGTGGCGGGCTCGGGCGCCGGCGCGCCGGTCAGCTCCGCCTGGAGGCGCGCGCCGGTGCGGCTGCGCTCGGCCGGATCGCGCAGCGTCATGACGCGCCCGCCGGTTTGGAAAGGTTCATCCAGACATTCTTGACGCGGAGGAACTCGTGCAGCCCGGCCTCGCCGCCAAGCCGGCCGTAGCCGCTCTGTTTCATGCCGCCGAAGGGCACGCACGGCGTCATGCCCTCGCCGGCGCCGTTGACATGGATCATGCCGGCGTCGAGCCGCGCCGCGACGTGATGCGCGCGGCGTAGATTCTGCGTGTGGATATAGCCGCCGAGACCGTATTCGGTCCCGTTGGCGAGCGCGATCGCCTCATCCTCGCCGTCGAAGGGCGTCACGGCGAGCACCGGGCCGAACACCTCGTGCTGCGCGATGGCGGTGTTGTTGTCGACATCGGCGACGATCGTGATCGGCAGGAAAAAGCCCGCGGCCTGTTCGCCGCCGAGCCGCTGTCCGCCGGCGACGAGGCGGCCGCCTTCCTGATGCACCGCCTTGTCGACCACGCCCAAAATGCGGGTCAGCGCCGCCTCGGAAATCACCGGCCCCAGGACGGTCGCCGGGTCGAGCGGGTCGCCGATCCTGATATGGCCGGCCATCGCGCCGATCATCTTGAGGTACTGGTCGTAGATCGGACGTTCGACGAGCAGCCGCGTGCCGTTCACGCAGCCCTGGCCATTCGCGCTGATCGCGCCCGACAGGCCGCGCTTGGCGGCGTCCTGCAGATCGGCGTCGGCAAAGACGATGACGGCCGATTTGCCGCCGAGTTCGAGGCCGCAGGGCTTCAGCGTTTCGGCGGCGTTGCGCAGCACCTTCCTGGCGGTGGCGCCGCTGCCGACGAACTGGATCTTGTCGACACCGGGATGGGCCACGATCGCCTCGCCGATATCCGGCCCGCCGGTCACGACGTTGAACACGCCGTCGGGAAATCCCGCTTCGATGAACAGCTCGCCCAGCCGCATGACCGAATAGGGCGCTGCCTCGGGCGATTTCACCACCAGGCAATTGCCGGCGGCCAGCGCCGGCGCCACCACCATGGTCGCGGCGAAGAGCGGGCCGTTCCAGGGGATGATGGCGCCGATCACGCCATAGGGCTCGTAGGCGATATAGTCGTGCGCCGGGCCGCCCCAGGTGCTGACCGTGCGGCCCTGGATCTTGTCTGCCCAGCCGCCGAAATAGCGGAACTTCTGCGCCGCGTCCCAGGCGAGATAGGCGGTGGTCATGATCGTCGAGCCGTTCTCGATGGTCGAGAGCTCGGCCAGTTGCCGGCCGTTCTGCTCGATCAGGGCCGCGAGCTTGAACAGGAGGTCGCGGCGCTTGTCGCCGGTGAGCGCGCGCCAAGCCGGCGCCGCCCGGCGCGCCGCGGCGACGGCGCCCTCGACATCCGCCGGCGAGGCGAGGCGGATCTCCCCGGTGGCCTGCCCCGTTGCCGGGTAGACGTGCCGCAGGGTCGCGCCGCCGCCATTCCCCGGCTTGCCGCCGATGATGACCGGATGGCCGGGCAGGAGGCCGTGATTGGGTGCCTGGTAAGTCATCGCTGTTCCCGTCCCCGCGCGATTCCGCTGCACCGCGGAAGATCATCCGGCGGCCTTCAATTATATGCACATTATAGGCATTTTATCGAGAATTCCAGACGAAAACTCCGAATTCTATCAGATTTTGCGCATATTATTCGAAACCCAGTGCGCGGCGGAACTAGGCTTTCCGGTATCGGCGCAGGACGGAAAAGAGCAGCACGCCAGTCAGTCCGAGGAAGGCCGCCTGGCCCATGAGCGCGCCGGCATAGGACCCGGTGCGGCTGAACACGAGGGCTGCGGCCGGCACGCACAGCACGGCGAAGGGCAGGTTGAGCAGGTTGACCAGCCCATAGGCGCGGCTGAAACTCTCCCGCCCGAAGCCTTCCGAAAGTGCGACGCCGAGCACAGGAACCGCGGCCGCGCCATGGAGGCCGATCAGCGCGACGATCACGGCTGTACCCGCGAAGGTCGGATGGAGTATCAGCAGCGCCCAGAGCAGGGCGGCATCCAACGCCACGACCGCGAGCGCCATGGCGCCGCCCAAGCGATCGGCGACCCAACCGAACAGAAAAGGTCCGGCGATCCCGACCGAGGATTGTACGGAAAGCAGCGTGGCGCCGAGTTCCGCCGGCAACCCCCAGGATTCTGCCATCGGGACCAATTGTGTGGTGAGGATGATCGATCCGGTGATGGACGCGACAAAGGCGAAGGTCAGCAGCCAGAAGCGTGGCGTGCGCAGCAATTCGACCATGCTGCGGGCGGGCTTCGCTGGCGCGGCATGGCCGCCGGCCTCGGCGCCGGGCGTCGAGGCGCTGGCGACGGACGGGGGATGATCGACGACAAAGAGAGCGCAGATCACTGTCACGACGGACAGGATGGCCAGCATCGCGTAGGTCGCGGACAGGCCGTAGGACTGCAGCACCCAGGTCGCGGCAGGCGGCATGAGTGCGATGACGATCGGCGTGTAGACGATCCCGAGCGCGCGGCCGCGATGGGCGGTATACCACCGCGTCACCAACGTCGCCGGGAGGATGGCGCCGACCGCCATGCCCGGGCCGAGCAGGAGACCATAGGTGACGAGATAGAGGGGATAGCTGGCGGTTACCGACAGCAACGCGAAGCCGGCGACGCTGAGGACGGCACCGGCCAGCATCAGCAGCCGCAGCGAATACCTGGTCGCCAGCATGCCGGTGACCGGCGCGAAGACGGCCGTGGCGAGGCTGACGAGCGGTATCGCCAGCGTACTCAATTCCCGGCCGATACCCAGCCGCGTCTCGACCGCGCTCAACAGCACGCTGAATGACCCGAAGACGCAGGCAACGGAAATATTTTGATTCATGAAAGCGATCGCCGCCATCCGGAAGGCGAGCGGATGGTTGCGGTCGGCTGAATGGAGCTGCGCCGTCGATGTCATGAGCATGCTGTTTCCACCCCTTCCCGGCAGCGGCCCGATCGACCATGGTGGTTCTCGGGCATCACTCTAGGTTGTTGTTTTTCTTAAATATCTTGCTATTTCGGGACAGCCGTCCCCGGGCTCGGCGCGGTCTCGGACCGATCCGCTAGATGCCCATCTCCGCGAGAAGCGCCGACGCGCTGGCCACGCCGCGCCGCAACGCCGTCTCGTCGCACTCGACGTCGAAGCGCGGCCCGACGATTTCGAGATCGAAGACCCCGGCATATCCGGCATCGAGCACGTCCTGCATCATGCGGTGCAAGGGCAGTTCGCCCTCGCCGATATGCGCGCGGCCCCCGGGCGGCGGGTTGCGGGACGAGCCGATGACGACATCGGCGATCTGCATCAGCGCAATATGCGGCATGGCGTCCCTCAGCACCTCGCGGAAGTCCCGGTCCATCCACGAATTGCCGAAATCGGCAACGAGACTGAGCCCGGTCAGCTCGGCGACATCGATGGCATCGCGGAGCGTGTTCACGAAGGAGACGCTGGTCATCGCCGACGGCTCGGTGGCAGCCAGGACGCCGCGGGTTTTCGCATGAGCAACCGTCGGCGCCACCGCCTCGGCGAAGGTCTTCAAGACGTCGCGCCAGGGTTCACCGGTCGTGCGGCCGGGCGTGAAATAAATCGAGCGGCCGCCGGTCTCGGCGACCTGATCGATGAGCGCGCGGTGGCCGGCCTGAACCCGCTCCCAGCTCGCGGGATCGCGCAGATCGAACGAGGCGGCGATGATTGTGCTCGACTGAATGCCGGCTTCCTGCAACTGCGCCATCTTGGCCTTGGGATTATCGGCCAGCTTGAATTCCAGCAATCCGGCATGCGTTGTGCCGAGATCGCGCCAAAGCGCAAGGTCCCGATCGAACGACCAGGTGAAGCTGCACATGGCGTTGATGGACAGGCGAGGATGAACCGTCATGCTGCTTCCTCCGCGATCGCAATGGTCAGATGCCGAACCTCGGCTTCCAGCCGGCGCGTCAAGCTGAAATTCGCGCTCTTATATTGACTGAGCAAGGCTTCCGTCGCTTCGAGCTTGAGCCGTCGGCCGGGTGCGGAGAAGCTCGCCCGCACCGCCTTGGTCAAGATGCGCCGCCCGTAGCGGCTGCGCGCAGGCTAGCATAGTCCCCACTGTCTTCTGCCGACCTGGCTGCTGAGGATCGCGCGGCACGGCGTCGACATCGCCGGTGGGATATTTGAACTCGGCGGATCGCTGCGGCCGGGCTCGGGAAAGATCGATCGTCGAGCCGTCCGGCCGTGGTTACGGCGGCGCGAACGTGCCCCGGACGCTTACGACGGCGACCCCAGATTCTGCGCCGCTGCGGCCGCGCTGAGCAGGATCTTGCCGAGGCTGGGCAGCAGCGCCCAGCCAAGGAACAGATAGGTCATGCGCAAGGTCCAGCGGTAGCGCGGATAATGCCGGCGCAAGCGCAGCACGAGCAGGGCGGCGAAAGCGCCGTTGAAGATCACGCAGAGCCAATTGTCCGGCCAGCCGCGACAGGCGGCCAGAATCAGGCTCGCGGCGATCGGCCAGCCCAGGCCGAAGACGAGCGCCGTCATTCTTCGGTCGCGGCTGGAGAGCCCGGGCAGAAACAGCACTTCCGAGAGTGCTGTCAGCAGGCCGACAGTGAAGAACGTGCCGTAGACGATACCCCACAGGAATTCGGCGCCGGCCAAGCTGCGCGCGGTGCGTTCCGCTCGGACGGACGCGGCCTCCGGAGCTGACGTCGCCGCGCCGGCGGAAGCCGCAGCCGGTGCCGCCGCCCAGCCCGCGCCGCACATGGCCAGGATCCACATGGCCGTCAACAGCGAGACGACAATGCGCTTCATGCGCTGAGCGTCCGGCATGGCGGGCAGGGCTTTGGGGTGAACCGGGCGCCGCGCCGCGCGCCGGCCGATCGTCTCGGGAGAGAAACGGAATCCGCTGTATCCATAAAATGCTCAATCCGCGTCGCCTCTACGTACGGTAGCAGAAATCCCCGGTTCGGCTCAAGCTTTCGCCGATCAGCCGATTTCGGAGCATTCACAGTGTCGCCAAAACCGCGAAGTCGCGTATTATGAGATGGAGCGGCAGGATCGGCCGGGGCGTCGGGCGGCCGAGTGTCGGGCTCGAATGAATTGCGCCGCGGATCCGTCCTCAACGGTAACGTTGGGTCGTTCCGGTCGCGCGAATTGAGGTCGATCGACATGCAAAAACTCTGCCGACTAGCCGTCACCGCAGCGCTCTTTGTGCTGCTCGGCAGCGCAGGCGTGTGCGCCCAGACCGTCGAGCCGATCGTGACCGGCCTGTTCGCCCTGCCGGTCGGCGTCGCCATCGACAGTGCCGGCAACCTCTATGTCTCGAGCAACGAATCGAGCACGATCAGCAAGATCACCCCAGCCGGCGCGATCAGCACTTTCGTCGGTCCCGGTCAGGGCCTGGATTTTCCCGAAGGGCTGGCCTTCGACGCCGCCGGCAACCTCTATGTCGCCAACAGCGGCAGCGACACGATCAGCCTGGTGACGCCCGAAGGCGCGGTGTCGACCTTCGTGTCGAGCGGCGTCGGAGAGCCGATGGGCCTGGCTTTCGACGCCGCCGGCAACCTCTATGTGTCGGACAATTCCGGCGACGCGATTTTCAAGGTCACGCCGGCCGGGGTCAGCAGCATCTTTGCCAATGACAAGCAGTTCCTGAACGCGCCGCTCGGTCTCGCCGTCGATGCCGCGGGCAATCTCTACGCCGCTAATCTGCTCCCGACGCCGGATGGCGGCGGCATCAGCGTGATCACGCCGGCCGGCGCGATCAGCACCTTCGCCAAGCTGTCGGACCCGAATTTCCTGTTCCCGGCCTATCTGGGCTTCGACGGCCACGGCAATCTCTTCGCGACCTCGGCGCTCGGGCCAATCGACGAGATCAGCCCGTCCGGTGTGGTCACGCCGATCGACACGACCAGCTTCGTCAGCCCGCGCGGCGTGACGCTCGATGCAGCCGGCAATCTCTACATCGTCGATCTCTGGGCAATGAGCTTGAGCAAGCTCGCGCCGAACGGCAAGGTCACGGAACTCGCCGGCAATGTGCTGGCGTCGCCGAGTTTTCTGACGCTTGACGGTGGCGGCAACCTCTACGTATCTAACGCCGGCAGTCGGACCATCACCAAAGTCGCGCCTGACGGCACCGCTTCCGTTTTCGTCGGCCGCGCTGCCGGCATCCAGTCGCCGTCCGGCCTGGCCTTCGGCCCGGGCGGCACCTTGTTCGCCGGCGATGCCGAGGCCGAAGCGATCGACAAGATCGCCGCGGACGGTACGGTGACCCAATTCGTCAGCTTCCCGGGCGAAGGTGTCGTGCCGCAAGGTCTTGCCTTCGACGCCGAGGGCAACCTCTTCGTGGCCGACAGCAGCAACGCGCAAATCCTCAAGATCACACCGGCCGGCGCGGTCAGCACCTTCCTCGACCGCCGCGAGGGCATCGTCACCCCCGAGGGGCTGATCTTCGATGCCAGCGGCAATCTGGTGATCGCCGACGCCGGCTTCGGCACCATCGTCAAGGCGACGCCAGGCGGCACCGTCACGACCATCGTGCCGGTCTCGGCCGGTCTCTCGGCGCCGCAGGGCCTGGCTTTCGATGCCAATGGCACGCTCTATGTCGCCAATTCGCCGGGCGGCACGCTGCCGCCGGGCATCGCCGCGGTGTCGCCCGCCGGTGTCGTCAGCCTGTATGCGCAAGGCGTCGCCGGGCTCGGCAATCCGATCGGCCTCGCCTTCGGCGCGCCCGACACGCTCTTTGCCGTCGATGTCGAATCGGGCTCGCTGTTCCAGATCGCGGTTCCGCCGCCGCCCGAGCCGGCACCGCTGCTCGCCAGCATTCTGCCCGACGCCCGCGCCGTCGAAGTCGGCGCGTCGGCGACGGTGTTCGCGACGATCTTCAACACCGGCGCGACCGACCTCGAACAATGCGGGGTGAGCCTGCCGGCGACGGCGCCGTCCGCCTTGTCGGTGAGCTTCCAGACGACCGACCCGACGACCAATCGGCTGGTTGGCACGGCCAATCAGCCCACCTCGATCGCCGCGAACACCGCACAGAGCTTCCTTCTGACCTTCGGATCGACGAGCGCGCTCTCGGTGCTCGGGCTGGCGCCGGTCTTCGATTGCGCCGGCGTGCAACCGGCGCTGCTCGTTCCCGGTGTCGATACGCTCGACCTGACCTTCTCGGCGACACCGGTTGCCGATATCATCGCGTTGGTCGCGACGTCCGGGCAGAACGGTATCGTCACGGTGCCGTTCACGCAGAAGCAGCCCGGCGCCTTCGCACTTGCGACAGTCAATGTCGGCACCACCGAGGCGCTGACGGTGGCCGCCGATACCGGGTCGGCAACCTTGCCGATCTCGATCCTGCTCTGCGAGACCGATCCGGCCACCGGCGCCTGCCTCCAGCCGATGTCGGGCAGCGTCCCGATCACCTTCGCTGCCGGGGCCACGCCGACCTTTTCCGTCTTTGTCGCGGCCACCGCGCCGATCGCGCTGGCGCCCGCGACCGCACGTATCTTCGTGCGCCTGATCGACGGCGCGGGGCAGTCGCATGGCTCGACCAGCGTCGCCGTCGAGACACAATAGGGCGACGCCGGCGCGGTAGCGGAATATTCGGTTCGTATCGCGCGTCTCCTTGGTCCGAGCTGAGCCGGAGCGCTTCGTCCGGTCGATTGAAGGAGACCCGCCGTGATCAGAAGCCGTACCAGCCTCGTCTTGCCGCTCCTCCTGGCGGCATGCCATGGTGCGCCGCCGCCGCGCGATGTCGCCCAGATTGCGGCGCCGTCCTCGGTTGATTGGGGTACGGCCGCCGCCGTTACCGTCCGGATGAGCGACTTCGCCTTCGCGCCGTCCCGCCTGGCGTTGCGCGCCGAGATGCCGGCCCGGCTCATGCTGGTCAATGATTCGGGCAATGAGCATATCTTCTCCGCACCGGGCTTCTTCTCTGGCTCGGCTTTCGGCCCTGGCAGCCCCGCGCTCGAGGCCGGCGCCGTGACGATCCCGGCGCATGGCACGGTGGAGCTGAAGCTGGTGCCGGGGCAGGCGGGCAATTTCCCCTTCGAATGTACGGAGCCGCTGCACGCGATGTTCGGCATGACCGGGGCGGTCGAGGTCGCTGCTCGCTGAGTTTTCGCCTCGGGCGCGCACCGTGCATGCTCCCGCATCACGGAGGATTGTCCGGCCGGTGCCGCGGAAACTGCTATAACCACTGGAAACTATGGGGGTAGCAGATCATGAAGGCTATCGGTGTCCTCGTCATTGGCATCCTCGCCACGTTGTTCGGGTTGCTGTGGATGGCCCAGGGCGCGGGTTATGTCCGCTGGCCGGCGAGCAGCGGCATGATCGACCAGTCCATCTGGATCTATGTCGGCGCGGCCGTAGCCATTGGCGGGCTGGTGGTGATTTTCGTGTCGCGCCGGATGGGTACAGGCCGCCGGACGGCCTGAAATCCGGCGTTGCGGACCGGCCGGCAGCGCTGGACTTTTGGCGGCATGGGACAGTCCGGGGTTGCAGTACGTTTCCGCTTGCGCGCATCTTCACAATGCCTTCAATGTTCCGAGGAATACTGCGTTTGGGCAGCTTCTCGGGCAGTATGAAGAGTGGAACGCAAACCTGGATATCCGGATGGTCGGTATGATGTCGCGGCGCTGATCCGAGAGGCCGTCGATGCGCTGTCCGAGGGTTTCGCGATCCTCGCGCCGGATATGCGCGTCATCTACGCGAACGCTCCGTCGTATCGGCATCATGGCGAGTCGTACGCGATCTACGACCGCGGCGGCACGCCGCTTGAAGCGACCATGAACGCCATGCGCAAGGCGTATCCCGAGATGGAAGAGGAGACGTGCCGAGAGCAATCGCAAAAGTTGCTCGATCGCCTTGCAACCGGGAAGCCGACCGACCTCTTCACCGAAGACGGCCGGATCGGCCGGACCGTCTACACCAGGCTCGCCGGCGGGCTGACCCTAGCGACCTCGACCGACATCACCGAGTTGCGGCGGCGCGAAGCCGAGCTCAAGGCGGCGAGCGTCGCGGCCGAGGCCGCCAACCGGGCGAAATCGGAATTTCTGGCCAATATGAGCCACGAGATCCGCACGCCCATGAACGGTATCATCGGCATGAATTCGCTGCTGCTCCGTACCGCGCTGACTCCGGAGCAGCGGCAATTCGCCGAGGCGGTGGGTTCTTCCGCCGAGGCGCTGCTCGGGATCATCAATGACATTCTCGACATCTCCAAGCTCGAGGCGGGCAAGGTCGATCTGGAAGTGGTGGATTTCAGTCTCGAAGACATTGTCGAGGAGGTGCTCGAATTGCTGGCGGCGCGGGCTGCGGAGCGGCGTCTGGAACTGGTCTCCTGGGTCGATCGGGACGCGCGGCAGCTTCTGCTGGGCGATCCGGTCCGGATCCGCCAGATCATCCTCAACCTCGTGTCGAACGGCATCAAATTCACCGATACGGGCGCGGTTTCGGTCGCTGTCGAGTCGCGGCCTGTCGATCCGGACCGGCTGGCGATCCGGATCGAAGTGTCGGACACCGGCATCGGCCTCGATGAAGAGACGAAGGCGCAGCTGTTTCAGAAGTTCCAGCAGGCTGACGCTTCGATCACGCGTCGCTTCGGCGGCACGGGCCTCGGATTGTCGATCTGCCGGGAACTGGTCGAACTGATGGGCGGCCGCATCGGCGTGTCGGACCGTCCGGGCGGCGGCAGCGTTTTCTGGGTCGACATGGAATTCGCGAAATCGCCGGCCGGCGAGCGCCGGGCCGGCGTGGCGCCGCGCGCGATCGCGAACGCCCGGATCCTGGTCGTGGACGACGTGGAACTCAACCGCGAGATCTTCCGCCGGCAGCTCCAGGCGGAAGGGGCGATCGTGACGGAGGTGCCCGACGGCACGGCGTGCTATCTGGCCTTGCACGACGCGCAGACGCGCGGGCGGCCCTTCGATATCGTGCTGCTCGACTACATGATGCCCGAAGTGTCGGGCGACCAGGTCGCCGCCGGTATCCGCGCCGATGTGCTGCTGCGCCAGCCGATGATCGTGCTCGCGACCTCGGTCGACGCGCCCGAATGCCGCCATCTGGTCAAGTCCCGCACGATCGACGCCTGCCTCGTCAAGCCGATCCGGCAGCGCGCCCTGGTCAAATGTCTGGCCCAGCTGAACGGCGAATTGCAGGCCGAGCTGGCGTCGTTGCCCGCCCCCTCGGTCGCCACCGGACGTGGCCATGTCCTGCTCGTCGAGGACAACGACATCAACGCGATGCTGGCCTCGACCCTCTTGAGGCAGGAAGGTTATACGGTCGTGCGCGCTGCCAACGGCCAGCTCGCCGCGGAAGCGGCCGAAGCGGAGCTGTTCGACCTCATTCTCATGGATGTGCAGATGCCGGTCATGGACGGCATCGCGGCCACGCGGTTGATCCGCAATTCGAGCGGGCGAAGCGCCGCGGTGCCGATCATCGCGATGACTGCAGCCGCCATGACCGGCGACCGCGACGCCTGCATTGCGGCCGGCATGAACGGCTATGTCTCCAAGCCGATCAACCGGGAGGCTTTCCTCCAGGTCGTCGCGCGCGCCTTGCCGGCATCGCAAGCGCCGTCCGTCCGCCGGGATTCCACCGACGAGCCCGGGCCCTTCGTCGACATCGAAATGGAGCAGCTCGATCAACTCGAAGCCGGGATTCCGCCGGAAGATCTGCGCGAACTGATCACCGATTTCGGCACGACCTTCGAACAGAGCCTGCAGGAACTGGCGCTCGCCACGACGGCCGCGGATCTGTCCGAAGCGCAATGGAAAGCGCATGATCTGAAGAGCATGACCGGCAATTTCGGCGCCAGGCGCCTGCAGCATCTGGCCGAAACCCTTGAGCGCGCCTGCAAGGCCGAAGATACGACCCATGTTCCCGACATCCTTTCGGAAATGCGGCGCAGCTGGCTCGTTGCCCGGTATCGGTTGAACGAAAGATTTCCCGGCACGCTGCCATGACGAACCACGCCGACCAGCCGCGCCGGCGCGTTGCGTCAGCGGCAGTTCACGGCGTAAGCGACAGATCACGGCTTTGATGCATGTCGAGCGGGTTGTCGATGTATCCGGCCACCCGCTTGCTCACCAGCCGCGGCCATAGATCATAGCTGATCGGAATGACCGGCGAGTCGCGCGCGATCAGCCGCTCCGCCTGTTCCAGGAGCCGGTCGCGCGCCGCCGGGTCGAGCGCCGCCACCGCCTTGTCGAGCAGCGCGTCGAACTCCGGATTGCGGTAATCGGAATCATTGAGTCCGCCGGCATCGGAACGGAAGATCGAGAGGAAGGTCCAGGGATCCGGGTAATCCGCGATCCACTCGAAATAGGCGGTCTGATAGTCGTGGTTCCGGGCGGCCGCGAGGACGACCTGATTCTCCTCGGCCTGGAGCGCGATATCGATGCCGAAGGGCTGGACCATGCCGGCGACCGCGGTCAGCACGCGCCGGTAATCCTCCTCGGCCGGGTAGATCATCTCGATCCGGAGCCGGTGGGACGGCCCGTAGCCGGCGGCTTCGAGCAGAGACTTCGCCTGCTCCTGCCGTTGCGCCGGCGGCAGCTTCACCCAGTCCGGCAACTGCGGCTCATAGCCTTCGATGCCGGGTGCGACCATGGCATAGGCCGTCGTCTGGCCGTGCGGGTCGACCTTCTCGTTGAGCGCCTCGCGGTCGATCAGCAGCGCCAGCGCGCGGCGTAAGCGCGGATCATTGAGCGGCGGCCGCTGATTGTTGATCAGGATATAGCGGGTCCAGAGCTCGGCCGGCGTATGCAATTGGCCGGGGAACTCGGTCTTCGCCGCCGGCACCACCTTGTGCGGCACGCGGGCGATGTCGAGATCGCCGGACCGGAAGCGTTTGAGCGCCGTCTCGTCGGACCCGTTTACGCTCCACACCACGCCGTCGAGCTTGACCGCAGCCGCATCGTAGTAATTCGGGTTGCGCTTCAAGCGGATTTCGAGCTGCGGCGTCCAGCTCTCGAGGGTGAAGGCGCCGTCGCTCACGAGATGGCCGGGCTTCGTCCAATCCGCGCCATAGGCCTCGATCGCCTTGCGCGGCAAGGGGAAGGCGATGGCGAGCGTCAGTACGCCGCCGAGATAGGCGGTCGGCGCGTTGAGCGCGATCGTCACCGTCTGCCTGTCGGGGGCGGCGACGCCGAGCTTGGTCAGGTCCTTCTCCGTCCCGTCGTTGATCGCTCGGGCGCCCGTGATCGGGTAAAGGATCGAGGCGTAGGAGGCGCCGGTCGCCGGATCGACGGCGCGGCGCATCGACCAGACGACATCCTCGGCGGTGAGATCCTGGCCGTCCGACCATTTGAGGCCGGGCCGGAGATGAAAGGTCCAGGTCAACCCGTCCGGCGCGATCTCCCAGCGCTCGGCGATGCCGGGGATGGCGGTGCCGTGCGGGCCGATGCGGGTCAGCCCTTCGAACAGGTCCGACTGCACCCAATATTCTTCGAGCCCGTCGGATTTCTGCGGATCGAGCGATTCAGGCTCGTCCCGATTGCCGCGCAGCAGAATGGCATCGGCCGAGGCCGAGACGCTCGCCGCGAGCAGCGCCGCCGTCAATGCTGCGCCGCAGCAGCGGTGCAAGATCCATCGTTTCAAAACTCGCATCCCCTACGGTGTTGCGGCGCAAAGCTTGGCATTTGTGCGGCCGCCGTTGTAGCGAATTCGCGGCCGCATGGCAGGAGGCGTCGGCGCTGCCGCCGCTCTGCGCCGATCCCGGCAATACGCCGGATCGCACGCCGCGAGGGCAATTCGACGCGTCCATCAGTCAATTGCAACGAATTCGAATCATTGGTTCTTTCCATCAGAGTTTGGTTTAATCGTCAGAAAATCGCGCAATGATAGATATGTTCTAAAAAAGAGTGAATTATTTGATTGCTTAATTCTATGATAGCGGTAATATTATACCCGTAAGTCGCAACATGGTTAGAGATTTCCATGAACGGCAGACATCGATTTGCTGTCTAGAACTGTTCTGGCGGCAATCCGAGCACGATCGGTTCTACAAATTTCTGGAGAAAACCATGTCTTCGCTCGTTGTCAAGCACGCGGTTTACGGCGCTTTGCCTGGTGGTAACTCCCAGGACGCCCGTGCGTTCAATGTTACGCGGCAATTGCAGGAGGTCCTCGGTTCGGGAACTGGGGTTGTCGCTTGCAATAATACTTTGTTCGGCGATCCGGCTCCGGGTTATGGCAAGCATTTCGGGGCGGTCGTGACGCGCGGCGGTACGGATTTCTATTTCGGCTGCCAAGAAAACCAGACGATCGACTTCAATCATGCCGGCGGAGTCATCGCGCATCAGACGATGACGGTGAAATTTGCCAGCTATGGCGCGCTTCCCGGCGGTAGCGCCAGCCAGGCTCATGCGTTCGACGTGACTCCCATCGTGCAGGCCATGCTCAACCAGTCCGGCGGTCCGGTCGCCTGCAACAACAGCAGCTTCGGCGATCCGTCCGTGGGCTTTACCAAGCATTTTGCCGCCGTTGTGACCCGCGGTGGGGCCGATCATTATTTTGCCTGCCAAGAGGGGCAGACGATCGACTTCAGCAAGGGCGGCAATTCCTGACCGAGTAGAACTCGGAGGCTTGGTCCCCGGCTAGCGCACGATGGCGTCGTAACGACGCCATCGCGCTCTACCCTATTGAAATAGATCAAGACTCAGATTTCAGGTGATGGCACCTGAAATCATCTTGATCTAGCGCGACGGTGCGCGATCGCTTCGAAGCGATCGCGCGTCACCGCACCGCCGCCGTTGCGACCGCCGCCGCCTCGTCGACGAACAGCGCCGCCGCCGCCAGATCGGCGCCCGACGGCAACGGCGCGTTGCGGTCGCGAATCCAGGCGACGACATCCTCGGCGACGACCGGGCCTTCCAGGTCGCGCAGCAGCATGTGCCAGCCGCCGCGGTAATAGGCGACGCGCTGGCTGCCCTCGGCGCGGCCCGGCAGCGACCGCGCCAGATCGCGCATCGGCTCCTTGGGAATGACCTCGTCATGGGCGCCGTAGAGCAGCAGGGTCGGGAAACGCTCCCGCGGACCCGATGCCAGCGCCGTGTCCATCAGATCGGTGAGACCGTAGATCGCATCGACCCGGGTCGCCTTGATGAACAGCTTGTCCCGCCCGAGCTGGCGCAGCACCGGGTAATTGTCCGAGGCGACGACGCCGAGGCCCTCGCCCGTGAAGGTCGCTCCCGGCATCAGCCGCGATCCGGCCCAGAGCGCCACCCGGTTCAAGAGCGGCATGGTCTGGCGCGCCCAGACGGCCGGCGCCACCAGGACGACGCCGTCGGGCCGGCTGCCGGCGAGCGGGATCTGCCCGGCCATCGCGTCGAGCACGACGGCGCCGCCCATGCTCTCGCCCAGCGCATAGACCGGCCGGTCCGGGTAGCGCGCACGCGCCAGACGCAAGGCGGTCACGAGGTCGCGCGCCATGGTCTGGTCGCCGGCCCAGAGTCCGGCATCCGGATTGGCGCCGAAGCCCCGTTGGTCATAGGCGATGGTGGCGATGCCGTTGCGGGCCCAGACCTCGGCCGGGATCTCGAAGGCTTTGGAATAATCGTTGAAGCCGTGGATCGCGACGACGACGGCTTCGACCGGCGCCGCCCGGTTGCCCGGGCCGACCGGCAGCCAAACCCGGAGGGGGAGCTTCGCCCCGTCATCGGCGATCATGAAATCGCTGCCGAGCGCCGCCTGGCCAACGGCCGGGCCGGCAGCGTTGGGCGCGGCCTTGAACTCCGGCGCGCAGGCGGTGACGGCGAGCAGGAGCAGGATCGCCAGGATGCCTGCCCAGTGCTGGACCCATTGCGGCAATTCTGTCTCCGTCAGGGCTTGGTCTGCGCCGGGGCGGTTGCGGCGGTCTTGGCGGTCAGCTGGAGGAAGATATCCTGCAGGGAGGTTTCCTCGGTGCTGAGATCGACCAGGTGGAAACCCGCCGCCGCCACTTCGCTCAAGATCGGCCCGAGTTCGGTGCAACTCGGCTGGTAGCGCAGGCGGAGCCGGTTCGCCGCCACCCGTTCGAGACCGAGCGCCGCCAGCGCCGGCGGCAGCGGGTTCGGATCGGTCGCGACGATGAGCACAATTTCCTTGGCGTCGAGCCGGGCCAGCAGCGCCGCCGTCGTATCGTGGGCCACAACCTTGCCGCGGTCGATGATGGCGATGCGGTCGCACAGCGCCTGCGCCTCTTCGAGGTAATGGGTCGTCAGCAGGATCGTCGTTCCCGCGGCGTTCAGCCGGCTGATATAGCTCCAAAGCTGCTGGCGCAGCTCGACATCGACGCCGGCCGTCGGCTCGTCCAGCACCAGCACCGGCGGCGCATGCACCATCGCTTTCGCCACCATCAGCCGCCGCCGCATGCCGCCGGACAGGGTGCGGGCATAGGCATTGGCCTTGTCGGCGAGGCCGACCGCTTCGAGGATCTCATCGCTTCGCCGTTCCGATTTCCGGACGCCATAGAGCCCAGCCTGCAATTCCAGCAGTTCACGCGGCGTAAAGAACGGATCGATATTCAGTTCCTGCGGCACGATGCCGATGGCGGCGGCGGCGGCGCGCGGCTCGGCATCGATGTCGTGGCGCCAGATCCGGGCCGAGCCGGCGGTCTTGCGCACCAGCCCGGCCAGAATGTTGATCGTCGTCGACTTGCCGGCGCCGTTCGGGCCCAGCAGCCCGAAGATCGAGCCGCGCGGGATCGCCAGATCGACATGGTCCAGCGCCGTTACCGGCGGCGCCTTGCCGCGGCCTGGATAGATCTTGCACAAGCCCTTGAGTTCAATGGCGAATTCGGGCGGTGCGCCGGACGCGGCGAGGGGGTGGGCGCGATCCAGCAGCAGGGCGGCTTCAGCGGCGGTCATGATCATCGTTGCGTAACATCAAGCCCAGGCCGCGGCAAGGGCGGGCGATGTCGCGTCTGGGCAGCGTGACCAAGATCGAATCCGGGTTGAACGGCGGCCGCGCCGCTTTCAATCTCACGGCGGGCGCGGCTTCGGGGTGCCGCTGCCGGCGTCGGCTTCCGGCGAAGCGGGATCGGCGGTCGCCGCCCGTGCCGCCGCGCGCTCGGCGCGCGTGGGTGGCGGCGGATAAGTCGGCTCCGGCAGGCCGCGCGCCTTCGCCGCCATTTCATCGTCGAAGATGCGGCCCCAA
>Ga0181519_10000679_pt1 | contig 30985 bp, 29 predicted proteins | sample PEATcosm2014_Bin_26_FD_121102 | JGI IMG/M metagenome (GOLD analysis project Ga0181519, IMG submission 121102) | Peatland microbial communities from MTU Mesocosm Facility, Houghton, MI, USA - PEATcosm2014_Bin02_10_metaG | ecosystem: Environmental > Terrestrial > Soil > Wetlands > Peat | place...
GCCGCCCAAAATCACCGCCGCCGCCATCCCCGCCGCAAATCCCCGTAGTGAAGACTCGTCACGCTAACGTGTTGATTCCTAACGGACCAGGTGTCAAAAAAACTTCGAATCCTGAAAGACGGGCTAGAGCGCGATGGCGTCGGACCGACGCCATCGCGCTCTACCTTATTGAAATAGATCAAGATTCAGATTTCAGGTGATCGTACCTGAAATCATCTTGATCTAAAGCGCGGCCAGATGCGCATGCACTTCGCGCCAGCCGTCGAAGATCATGCTGACCGCGACATAGGAGACGATGCCGAAGCCGACCCAGACAATCCATGGAAAGCGTTGGAGCAACCGCGCGACCAGGGTCGAGGCGGCGCCCATCAGCGCCACCGACAGGCCGAGACCGGCGACCAGCACCCAGACATGGAAGCGCGCAGTTCCGGCCACCGCCAACACATTGTCGAGCGACATCGACACATCGGCGACGACGATCTGCAGCAGTGCCTGCCCCATGGTCTTGCGCACGCCCCCGGCCGCCCCGGCGACGACGGCAGCACCTTCGGCCAAGGTGAACGCCGCGCCATGCTGGCCGAGGATCTCGCGCAGCATCTTCCAGGCGACCCAGAGCAGCAGCACGCCGCCGGCCAGGGTCAGGCCGATAATCGCCAGGAATTCCGTTGCCATGACGGCGAAGGCGATGCGCAATGCGGTCGCGATGACGATGCCGATCATGATCGCGCGGCGCCGGTCGGACGCCGCCAGCCCGGCCGCGGCTATGCCGACGACGATGGCGTTGTCGCCCGCCAAGGTCAGGTCGATGACCACGACTTGGATGAAGGCGCTGAACTCCGCATAGTCGGTCCAGGAGAGTGTCATCTGTAAAGGGGCACAGGAAATTCGCCCATCGGGGCACTGCCCTGATATGGGCGGCGTGGCGGGCAAGCCAAGCCCCCGGGACAGATCATCGAGCGGCGCGCGCCGCGTCTGCCGGCGTGAAGCTGCCATAGCCGCCGTCGAAATAGACCAGCGGGGCCGTCGCGTCGCCGATCCGGGCATCGACGATTTCGGCGAAGAACACGCTGTGGCTGGCGCCGTCGATGATGCTGACGACGCGGCAATCGAAGCTCGCCAGGGCGGTTTCGAGAATCGGCGACCCGGTCGTCAGATGCGTCCAGCGGCCTTCGGCAAAACGCGCTTCCCGCGTGTCGGCATCGCTGAAGCGGGCCGCAAGGTCCTGATCCGCCGCGCTCAAATAATTGACGGCGAGGATGCGGGATTCATGGATCGCGTCATGCGCCCAGCTGTTGCGATTGACGCAGCAGAGCAAGGTGGGCGGCGCCGCGGTGACGGAGCACACAGCCGTCGCCGTCAGTCCGCGCGGACCGTCCGTTCCCGACGTCGTGATAATCGAGACCCCGGAGGCCAAGCGGCGCATGCCGGATCTGAAAATTTCGGGCCTGATCGCCATGCTGCCTGCCGTCCCGCTGCCGCCTTTGCCACATATCCGGGTATAGGACAAAATCGTCGCGGCCGCGAGTGGAGAGGGATTGTTAAGCCTGAAGCGCGATGATGTCCGGTCGTCACGAAACCGAGAACCCGGGCCGAAGAACGTCATGCGCCTCAGATTGACCGGTGACGAAGACGAGCGTGAAGCGGCGTTCCTGGCTGCGCTCGCACGCGGATCGGATGAGTCCGCCGATCCGGCCGACCAGGCGACGCATCGCAAGCACCGTGCGCCGTCGGCAGCCGACATCGTCGAGGCTGTGCTGCATTTCCACGACGCCCCGTCCGGGCTGGTGCATCGGGTGTTGCAATGTCGCGGCGCCGACCCCGCGGGGCTGCTCGCGGTGGGGCTCAAGGCCGCGCTTAAATTCTGTCCGCTGCCGGAGGCCGCGCGATGCCGGCTGATGCTGATCGGCCCGCCCGGCGCCGGCAAGACGACGATCACCGCCAAGCTGGCGGCGGGCGGGCGCTTGCCGCGCCTCCGCGTCTTCACCACCGATGGCGAACGACCCGGCGGGCTCGAGCAACTGGCCGATCCGCTGGCCGTGCTCGGCATCGAGCCCCAGCGCCTCGACGCCGATGCCGAGACGCTGCCGGACAGCGAAGGCGCGCTGCTCGTCGACACGGCGGGAACGGATGCCGGCGCCGGCAACGGCTTCGATGCGCTCGGCCAGCTGGCGCGCCGCCTGGCGCTCGAGCCGGTTCTCGTTCTGCCGGCAACGATCGATGCCGACGAGGCCCGGAAATTCGCCGTCGCGGCGAGCGCCGCGGGCGCGGGGAAACTGCTGCTCACGCGGCTCGACATGGCTCGCCGGCTCGGCGGACCGCTGGCCGCCGCCGCTGCCGGCCAGGCATTGGCGGGCGCCAGCGTGACACCGCATTTCGCATACGGCCTCAAGAGTTTAGGTCCCGATACGCTGGCCGGCCATCTGCTCGACCTCGCGCGGCGACATTTGGCGGCGCCATAGGATCGCTATTGCGCGACGGCGGCTTTCGCGAACCGTGTCGCCACGAAACTCTCGAAATCCGGCTGAGCGGAGAGATTGCCGAGCGCGATCTGCGTATCGAGGCCGAGCTTGAGCGCGTCCGGCGTGATCTCGACGCTGGTCGGATAGACCTCCTCGGCGATCATGCGCTCGACCGCCGCCTTGACCACCGCGGGGTCCAGCGTCGGGAATTCCTGCCGGGCAACGGCGACGCTGCCGTCGCGGTCGCTGTGGATGAACCGGATCGCCGCTTCGAGGCCGTTGGCCAGTTTCTGTGCCAGCACCGGGTCGACGTCCTTGCGCGCCGAGATCGCTGAGAATTCATAGGGTCCATAGAGCTTGGGAAAGCCCAGGATGACCTTCATGCCCTTGGCCGCGGCCTGATCCAGCCCGGGTTCGTACATCACGGCAATCTTGCCCTGGCCGGCCAGGAAGGGGCCGATTTCCGAGCCGATCGGCACCTGCAGCAGAGTCACATCCTGGTCTGCGTCGAGTCCGCTCTCCTTGAGAAGCTTCAGGAACAGGGACGTACTCGTCGTCGGCATCTGGCCGGTGATGACCGTCTGACCCTTGAGGTCCTTGATCCCCGCAAACGGGAAATCCGGCGTCGCGGCGATCCAGACGGCGGCACCGTTGACGACATTGGCGACGATCTCGACCGGCGCCCCCTTGGCGGCGGCGATCGCCGTCCATTCCGGCCCGTGCAGCGAGAATTGCGCGCTGCCGGACAGCACCGCCGCCAGAGCGGCGCTGGGCGTGCCGGCGGTCTCCTTGGTCAGATCGAGCCCCTCCTTGGCGAAGAAACCTCGGTCCAGCCCGACATAGAGCGGCAGGTAGAGCATCGATTGGAAGGCTTGGGCGATCGTCGCCTTGGCATTCTCGGCCTGCGCCGGCACGGCCAGAGCGCTCGCCGCCAGCGCAGCGCATAGAGATCGAAACAGAACGCGCAATCCGCTCATCGCCTGCCCCCGTTGCTGCCCAAGCCGCCTGTCAAACGTGCAATTCCGCCCGCTGCTGATCCATTTTCCAGGGCAGCAACCGGCGTTCGATGATGTCGATGATGAAATACAGCAGGAACCCGATCGCCATCAGCACGAACAGGCCGAGCCACACCGTGTCGAGGTCGTAAAAGCTCGACGCGGTGAACACCATATGGCCGAGGCCGCGCTGCGACGAGATGAACTCGCCGACCACCGCGCCGACCAGCCCGAAGCCGACATTGATGCGGAATGTGGCAATGATGCCCGGCAGCGCCGAGGGGATCACTACCTTGCGAAAAATCTGGTTCTTGCCGGCGCCCAATGTCAGCAGCAGCGAGAGGAGATCGGGATCGGCATCCTTGACCGCCTGGTATGCGGCGATCAACGCCACGATGGCGGTCAGCGAGATCGCCAGCGCCACCTTGGAATAGAGGCCGGTGCCGAACCACAGGATGACGATCGGCGCGAACGCGATCTTGGGTACGCTGTTGAACGCGACGATCAGCGGCTCGACCGTACGCGCGACGAAACGAGAATACCAAAGCGCCAATCCGATGAGCGAGCCGGCGGCCGTACCGATGACGAAGCCCAGCATCGCCTCATAGACCGTGATCCAGATATCGTAGAACAGCGAATAATCGGCCAGCCGCAGCCAGAAGATGCGCGCGACGCCCGCGGGCGAGCCGAACAGGAACGCCGAGGCGGCACCGGTCCCCACGGCGATCTGCCAGAGCGCCAGCAGCAGCGCCACGAGGCCGAGCTGGATCGCTACGCGCCCGACCGCCGTGTCGGCGGCTCTGGCAAGGGCGCAGCTCATTCGCCGCCCCGCCCGGTCTGGATCTCGAGCTCGTTACACAAAATCTTGAAATAGCTTCGGAATTCGGGATGGCCGCGGGCCGCCACGGGCGACTGCCGGCCGATATCGATATCGTGGATCGCTCTGACCGTCGCCGGCCGCCGGTTGAGCACGATGACGCGCCGCGACAGCGCGACCGCCTCATCGATGTCATGCGTCACCAGTATCACCGTTTTCTTGAACTCGGCGACCGCGTCGATCAGCACACCTTCCAGATAGAGCCGCGTCTGATAGTCGAGCGCCGAGAACGGCTCGTCGAGCAGCAGAATGTCCGGATCGACGATCAGCGTGCGGATCAGCGCCGCGCGCTGCCGCATGCCGCCGGAGAGCGCCCGCGGATAGGCGTTCTCGAAACCGGCGAGACCGTAAAGCCCGAGATAGCGGCGCGCCCGGTCCGCTGCCTCCGCTGCCGCGACGCCGCGCAATTCGAGGCCCAGCACGACATTCCCCAACACGGTGCGCCAGGGCAGCAGCAAATCCTTCTGCATCATGTAGCCGACCCGGCCGCGCAGCCCGGCAATCGGGACGCCGTCGAACGCCAAAATGCCGCGGTCGGGCGCCAGGAGCCCGGCGATGATGTTGAAGATCGTCGTCTTGCCGCAGCCGCTCGGTCCGACGATGCTGACGAAATCGCCCGCCGCTACATCGAAGGACAACCCGTCGAGTACGTTCAACGGTCCGGCACGCGTCGGAAAGGATTTGGCAATGTCGCGTAACGCGAGCTTCGGTGGCGCGGCGGTCATCGGGCTCCGAGTGTATGCGGGCCGATTCTCTCTCAGCCGGTACATCCCCGCACGCAAGGGACATGCCACCGACCGGCACTCAGCACGCCGCGGGGCGTACCCGCGCCAGCGGACAGGCGCTTGACCAAGGTCAAGCGCCAGCGGACAGGCGCTTGACCTTGGTCAATGTCGGCTCCGGCATTGGCGGCTAGGATATGCGGCGCAATTCAAGCCTTGGCGTCAGGTCCGGTAACGCTGGCGGCGATTGACGATACCGGTCTGCTTCCGCCGTTGGCGGAAGACAGTGCCGCGGCGCTCGTCCGGCGAGACGGCTGATGGCTGCCACTCGCCGTGCTTTCCTTACGCGGCGGAGGCTGGCATGTTGCGTCGCCGTCGTCCGAGCCGAACTGCACCGGTCCGCTTGGGCATCGACTGCTGTAGCCGATTGGATCGTGCGGGTTGCCGCAAATTCGACCAGGTTTTGCCGCGCCAGGCGGCTGAGGAGAGAGGCCGATGAAGGGTATGGCGATGCTCGCCGCCGCGATCTTGCTCGCGTCGACGGCACAGGCGGACGAGCCGGGAACGCGCAAGGCGGGCGAATGGAAGGTCATGATGCTCGGCCCGGACGGCCAGCCGCGCGCGCCGCACATCTTCTGCTTCGCCGCCGGCCCGATCGACGACATTACGAAGCGGATGGATTCCTGTAGCAAGCGCGATGTCAGCAAGACCGGCGACGTGACGGTCGTCGACGCGATCTGCACCAAAGGACAGCATCAGATCGAGATGCATATGTCGATCACGGCGCCGACCGAAGATGCGTATACCGCGGACATGCATGTCACCTATACGCCGTCGATGGGCGGCGTCAGCGATCTGAACATGACGACGCAAGGTGAGTTTCAGGGACCCTGCGCACCGAACGTCAAGCCCGCGAACTGACCGGTGGCTGGGGTAGAGTTTCGCGTTCCGCAGCAGAACCGCACGGCACCTTGTCAGGCAGCAGAGTCGGGCAGCAGACCGGCCAAATGGAGGAGCAAATGAGGCGGATCACGATGCTCAACACGACGGCGGCCCTGGTGCTCGCCTGTGCGGCTTGGGCCGGCGCGGCGCAGGCGGCCGATACCATGGTTCTCGATTGCTACAATGTGAAGGGCAAGGTGGTCGCCTGCAAGGGCAACTATCCCGACGGCACGGCCGCGGCCAACGCCGATTTCACGCTCTTTTCCAAGGCGCACCTGAAGCTCGGCAGCGGCAAGACGGACGAACATGGTGTCTATCTGTTCAAGGCGCCGCCGGACGAATACATCGTCGTCATCGGTATCGCGCCCGACATTCTGACGAGCCTGGACAGCGGCAGCATTTCTTCGCAACCGCAGCGCCCGGGCTGGAACGGCGACTGGGTGCCCGTGGCTGCCGTCGATCGGCTCGACCAGCTGAAGCAATGGGAAGATCAGTTTCTCAGTGAAAAAGGACCGCTGATTCAGAAAATTGAAGACAATATCAACAAATGATCGCGCCACGCGCCTTGGTTGCCCGTTCAGTCGGCGGCGGCAGGCGTGTTGACAGGCAAGCGGTCGAGCAGGATGAGGGAAGATTTACCATGGTCCTACGACCCACTGCAGCCAAGCGTGTCGCGATACTCGGTCTCTTCTTCATCCCGCTGATGATCGGAGACGTTGCGCGGGCGCAGGACGGCACGCCACCGCCGGAACATGCGCGCGGCCGCCTCGGCGGGGCATGCCGTGCCGATGTCCAGCACTTCTGCCCCACGGTTCAGCCGGGCGGCGGGCGCGTTTTGGCCTGCCTGCGCGATCACACGGCCGATCTTTCCGGCGAGTGCCGCGACGCTCTGGCGGCGGCGAAAGCGGCGCATGGGAAGGTCGAGCAATCGCATTGACCCTGCCTCCGCCGGCCGCGACCGCATGAAGCCGCGCTGGGACAGTCGCGGCTGCCGAGGCAAAAGTGCTTCCGGGTAGAAATTCCCGAGATCCGAACCCGGCCTTGATTCGATAGTATCGAATGCAACCTGCCGACTCCGCCCAGAGGGTCCGATACTCTCCCCGAAAAGCGCGGTCAGCGGGCGCCCGCAAGCCCTGGCTGAGATCCCGCTGAACATCGTCGATCACCGGCCATAAAGGGGCTGACCGCGGCGGCTTCCGGCACCGCCGATCGGTGCCCCGTCACCGCAGGCGTCAGACCCCGGTAGGACGACGGAGAATCGGCGACACGTGCGCCGGCCCCGGCCTTTCACGTTCATTAGAAATAATGATACGTATGCGCGGGGTGGCTCGTAAAGTAATGTCAAAAATCTTCGAACATTTTTTCGTTCCGTGCGCAGCGGCGCGCATCTCACCGAACCTTGATGAAACGCCCCCTATCCGGTTGCATTTATTCCTTTGTAGGGCAAAAAAATAATGGCATCCTGGCGACCAGCAGGTGAGAACGCTGATCTGCCAGGAGCACTCCGGTTTAAATCGTGACGACGGACGGCCCCGTGCCGTGCGCAGGTGCTTGCGCCGCCGTGCCGGCGCGAAGACCGGCCGCGGCTCGGCGTTGCCTGGAGCGCAGCGACAATCGGGATCCCGGCGATGTCAATAAGAGCGATCACTTGTTCTTATGTCGACGAGTCGGGAGCAATAGAATGATCAGAAAAGGGATAGTTTATACTGCTTTAGTGCTTATCGGCACAGCCGTCGCCTCCGGCGCCGCCATGGCGGGGAATGGACAACCGGTTCGGTCCCTGGTGACCCAGGCGATCGACGAACGGCAAACGGTCGAGCTGTCCGGCAATCTGCGCTCCGAGGCGAATGCCGGCAATGATCGCGGCCGGGTCGACGACTCGCTGCCGCTCGACCACATGCAGCTGCTGCTGAAGCGCCCGGCCGAAACCGAGGCGGCGCTGAACCAGTACATCGACGAGTTGCACGACCGCACCTCGCCCAATTTCCATCATTGGCTGAGCGCGCAGGAACTCGCCGCCAAATTCGGCCCGGCGACGGCGGACGTCGAAGCAGTGACGTCATGGCTGACCCGCCACGGCATGGCCGTGAACGCCGTCCATGCGAGCGGCATGATCATCGATTTCTCGGGCACGGCCGGCCAGGTTCGCGACACGTTTCAGACCGAGATCCATCAGCTCAACGTGGGTGGAGTCAGCCATATCGCGAATATGAGCAACCCGCACATCCCGGCGGCGCTGGCCGACGCGGTGCACGGCGTGGTTTCGCTGCATAATTTCCGCCCGCACACGCTGTTCCAGCCGCGGCCGCAATTCACCTTCACCACCGATGGCGAGACCGTCCAAGCGGTCACGCCCGGGGATCTGGCGACGATCTATAATCTGACGCCCCTGTTCAACGCCGGCGTTTCCGGTCAGGGCCAGACCATCATTCTGATCGAAGACAGCGATGTCTTCTCGACCGCGGACTGGTCGACCTTCCGGTCGACTTTCGGGCTGTCGAGCTTCTCGGGGGCGACCTTCACGCAGACGCACCCGGCACCGGCCAGCGGCAGCAATAATTGCACGGATCCCGGCGTCGTTTCGGGCAGCGAGGCAGAAGCGGAGCTCGACGTCGAGTATTCCAGCGCTTCGGCGCCCAGCGCCGCCATCGTCCTCGCCTCGTGCGCGGATAGCTCGACCACCTTCGGCGGCCTGATCGCGCTGGAGAACCTGCTGACCGAGAGCAGCCCACCGGCGATCGTCAGCATCAGCTTCGGCGAATGCGAGGCGGAAAACGGCGCCACGGCGAATGCCGCCTACAGCTCGACCTATCAGACGGCGGTGGCGGCCGGCGTATCGGTCTTCGTCGGTGCGGGCGATTCCGGTGCGGCCGGTTGCGACGAAGATGCATCGGCGGCGACCCATGGCATCGCGGTCAGCGGGTTCGCCTCGACCGCCTTCAACGTCGCGGTCGGCGGGACCGATTTCGGCGACACTTTCGCCGGTACCAACAGCAATTTCTGGAACACGACCAACAGCGCGACCTTCGAATCGGCAAAATCCTACATCAACGAGATCCCCTGGGACGTCTCCTGCGCCAGTTCGCTCATCGCTACCTTCGAAGGCTTCAGCAGCAGCTCAGGCAAAAACGGCTTCTGCAATACCTCGACCGGCGAAGAGTTCCTGACCACGGGCGCGGGCGGCGGCGGCCCCAGCGGCTGCTTCACCGGCGCCGCCTCGACCAGCGGCGTCGTCAGCGGCAGCTGCAAGGGCAACCCGAAGCCGTCCTGGCAATCGGTGCTCGGCAACCCGTCGGACGGCGTGCGCGACACGCCGGACGTGTCGCTGTTCGCAGCGGATGCGCCGTGGGGCCATACCTATGTCTACTGTGACTCGGACACCAATGACAACGGTTTCGCCTGCACCGGTTCGCCCAGCGGCTGGTCGGAAGCCGGCGGCACCTCCTTCTCGACACCGATCATGGCCGGCATCATGGCGCTGGTCGATCAGAAGACCGGCGAGCGGCAAGGCAACCCGAACCCGACCCTGTACAAGCTCGCTTCGACCGAATACGGCACGAGCGGCAGCAGCAGCTGCAATTCGAGCAACGGCGCTTCAATCGGCAGCAGCTGTATCTTCAACGACGTGACGCAGGGCAACAACGATGTGAACTGCACGGGAAGCACCGGCTGCTTCAAGCCGAGCGGCCGCAACGGCATTCTCTCGTCGAGCACCAGCACCAGCGAACCGGCCTTCCCGACCGGCACCGGCTGGGATTTCGCGACCGGGATCGGCACGATCAACGCCGCCAATCTCGTCAATAATTGGTAAGCGCTGCCTGACCGTGAGGGGGCGGACCGTCCGGCCCGCCCCTTTTCCCGAGTGGGCTTTGCCCAGGGTCAGGGCGCCCACGGATAGTGGACGATGCCGTCGGCGTCGACATAGCGCGGGTCTATACCTTTGGCGTCCGCCTTGATCCCAAGTTTTTCGATTTCGTCGGCGACCGGCGCCACCACCTCGTCGAAGCGGCGGCCAAGGCGGTCGTTCAGCCGGCAGAAGCGAAACGCCTGGTGCGTTTCGTCCTGCCAATTCAGCACCGAAATCAGCGCCGCCTGATCGAGCTGCCAATTGAGACGGACCGGCATGTCGAGTTTGGGCGTGCAAAAGCCTTGCAGCGCGGTGAGGAAGCGGCGGCAAGCGTCGGTCGGGCTCCAGACCATGACGCTGGCCTGACAGACCGACGCCGGCTCATCGCGCCCCGTCTCGAAGCAGCCGAAATCGAATTCGCGCGCGAGTTCGCCCGACTCCAGCCCAGCCATCGGCGGCAACGGCACGACATCGATATCGAGCGCCACGAAAGGCTGGTCGTAGAGTTCGAGCAAGACAGGCAGGACATAGAAGCGCGCGCAGGCATAGGCGGTGGCCGAAGCGTAGCGGCGATCCTGCGAGCGCGACAGGCCGAGCGACAAATGCCGCAGACCCAGCGACAGCCGGGCCAACAGCATGTCTGAAGCGGCGGTTGGGTTCACCACGTGAAGATGAAGGCTGATACCGGGTCGATCGAGCGCGGCCGTGAAGCCGGCGGCGAAGCGCTCGACATAGCGGCCGTCGGCGCAGGCGAAATAGACCGCGCCGACGCTGGGCGCGCGGCGTTCCAGGATGAAATCGGTGAACACCGGGCCGCCCGCGGCGGGTTCGCTCAGCCGACTGGCCACGCTCGCCGCCGGCAACACGAGCGTACCCTGCCGGAACAACACGTTGAAGCCGTCATCCATGGTGAACGGCACGACCGGAAAATAATCGCGCACCATGTACCGAAACCGCTCGAACATGGTGAGCGCGCGCTCACGGGCGCCATCGACCATGACGGCGCAGGCGGCGTAATAGAGCGCCAGAATATGCAGCGCATGGCCCGCCGGGGCCTGTTCGGCCAAGGTGAGCAGCGCCGAGGTCTTCCGCAATTTCAAGATGTTATGACAGGCCCGCCGCGCGATCACCGGCATCGGCAGGCCGCGCCGTTCGATCACGGCCAGAATCGTCGGCGCGAATTCCACCCGGCCCAGCTCGGCGGCACACAGAATCGCCAATTCGGCAGCCGTCGCCGCGGCGTCGGTCGTGAGCAGCGGAATGCAGAGTTCGAGGCACGCAGCGAGATCGCGCTGCCGGTACCGCGAAGCGGCCGCCGCCAGCGCATCTGCCGGCGTCATGTCCGTGACACCTTCTCGTTCGCAGCGCGCGCCGCTTTGTCGGCGCTATGGCTTCCGGGTCGCGTCCTTGTCGGCGATCCGAGCGAATGCAGTGCCGGCCGCCGATTGGCTGGCCTTCTGCCGCTCCGCATCGGTCTTCTTCGGCTTCTTGGCCTCGCGGTTCGATTTCTTTTGTCCCTTGGCCATCGCTGAGCCCCTTACAAAGAGTTGGACTCATATGTGATGGCGCGGAGCCGCGAAACAAGCACGCCCGATCGAGCCGGCTTCGACAGGCGGTTCCCCCGGCCACCTTTGATGCCCGTCGGCGGGCATAGCGCCCCCGCTCCGCCGATCCAGCCGTGGCTTAGCGCTTGCAAAACCGAACTGCGCCGAGTTAGACAGGGCCGGCATCGCCGAGTTCTGAAGAATCGAGCTAAGCCGCTGCGGCAAGAGAGTATTTGCGATTTCCAGGTTGCGCCGCCGCTGTCCATGACCGGGAATCCATCGGAATTTGGCTATCGGCATTGTGCCGGGTCGAGAGAGTAGATCTGTAGGGGATTGCACATATGGTACCGAGTCCAGCGTCTGGTAGCTGCCCGCCCGCTCAAGAGGTGCAGGCGCCCGTTCGTCACGACTGGACTCGCCACGAATTGACCCAATTGTTCGAGCTGCCCCTTACCGATCTCGTCTATCAGGCGCAGTCCGTACAGCGGCAGTATCACGCCGGCAAAGGACTGCAGATCGCCCAGCTACTGTCGATCAAGACCGGAGGATGTCCGGAGGATTGCGGATATTGCGGCCAGTCGGCGCGCGCGAAGACCGGAGTCAAAGCAACCGGGTTGATGGATGTCGAGACGGTCATCGCCGCGGCGCGAGCCGCACGGCAATCCGGCGTGCAGCGGTTCTGCATGGGGGCCGCCTGGCGTAGCCCGAAGGACGGCGATCTCGAACGCGTCTGCGAAATGATCGAAGGCGTCAAGGCCCTCGGGCTTGAGACATGTGTCACCTTGGGCATGTTGACGGGGTCGCAAGCGCAACGCCTCGCCAATGCCGGTCTGGACTACTATAACCACAATATTGACACGAGCCCCGAGTATTATTCGAGCGTTGCAACGACCCGGACACTGGACGATCGGCTGCAAACGCTGCAGGAAGTCCGGGCGGCAGGTGTCAAAGTCTGTTGCGGCGGCATCATCGGCATGGGCGAAACGCGGGACGACCGGATCGGGATGTTGCTGACGCTGGCGAATCTCCCAACTCATCCCGAATCCGTGCCCATCAACTCGCTCATGCGCGTAGCCGGGACCAAGCTTGCCGACTCGACGGATATAGATGGAATAGAGTTCGTCCGGACGATCGCTGCGGCCAGGATCATCATGCCGAACTCGACCATCAGGCTGTCGGCGGGGCGCGAGCATATGAGCGATGAACTCCAGGCACTTTGCCTTCTCGCCGGCGCGGGATCGATTTTCGTCGGTGAGAAGCTGCTGACGACCGCCAACCCGCGGCGCGAAAAGGATCGGGATCTGATCGCCCGCCTCGGCGTAGAAGTGGTTGCCGAATCCGCTGTTTAGGTCATGTCGGCGGATTTGCCTGAAATCACGGTAATCGCGAAGCCGGCGCCGGGCGTCCCGATTGAACCTCTGCAATTTTCCGAGCGATCGGGCGTAGTCTCACTCTTGAGTCGGTCAGTGTCGTAGGGACGTATGGCCGCCCATCACTCGGGAGCCCTGCGAACGCTGTCCGCCGCCGTCAAGCGAGCGGAAAATTCAGCTCGAGCGCCACACCGTTGGGGTCGGTGAGAAACACCTGGACGATACCATCGGTCGGGTTGTTCCGTGCGGCGAAGTCGATGCCGGCCTTTCTCATCCGTTCGAGCACGGAGACCATGTCCCCACAGGTGAGCGCGATGTGGTCGACCGCCCCGGTCAATTCCGAATTCGGCGCCAGCTCGCGCAGATGGATGATCGGACACCCCATATTATCGTACAGCCAGTTGCGCGCGAAGCCATCGACCTGCTGCGGCCCGTCATAACGGAAACCCAGAATCTGCGTGTAGAACCGAGCGGTCCCGGCAATATCGAGCGTCCGGATATTGATATGGTTGACCCCTGAAACCGACATTTCCGTCCCCATGCGCAAGAGAATTCGCGGCAAACTCTTACCCGGACTGCGATGCTTTGAGCCCTGCGGCCATCGCTATCAGCGCGTCACGGCGCGGCATCGCCGCCAGTTTCTCGAATACCGCGCGGTAATGGTCGCTGCTGATGAAGGTCGGGCCGTCAGCGATGCGATCGAGCGTCAGCACCGCCACATCCGCCGCCTTCATCACGTTCTGCATCTTCGACAGATCATACCCGCTTCTTGCCGCCGCTTCGGATTCGGTGGCGCCGGGACACAGCGTCAGCACGTTGATGCCGTCTGCCCGCAGTTCCGCCCAGAGCGCCTCACCCAAGGCCTTCACCAGCGCCTTGGTCGCCGAATAGGCGGCGCTATAGGGGCAACCCATCAGCCCCTCGACCGAGCTGGTCAGGATGATCCCGCCCCGCCCCCGCGCACGCAGGCGGGGAATGAAGGCGCGAGTGAGCTGCATCGGCGCGTGGCCGTTCACCATGAGCATCTCGGTCATGGCGACCGCATCGTTGCCGGCGTGGTCGCCCTTCATGCTGAAGCCGGCATTGCTGACGACAAGCCCGATATCGAGGGCGGCAGTCCCGGCCGCGATCCGGTCGGCGGCGTCCGGCTGCGCCAGATCGGCCTCGAACGCGACGGCACGGATGCCATGCACCGCAGCGAGAGCGCCGGCGATCTCCTCCAGCCGGTCAAGCCGTCGCGCGACCAGAACGAGATCGAGCCCGCGCTTGGCGAGTTCCTCGGCGAATGCCTTGCCGATGCCCGACGAGGCGCCGGTAACCAGCGCGACCGGGCCGTAGCGCTCCGCAAACTCCGTCATGCGCCTTCCGATCCTCTTGCCGCCGCCGGCCAGCTCATCGCCGCCAGCACGCCGCCATCGACCTTGATATCAGAACCGGACAGGTAGGACGCCCCCGGCGAACAGAGGAACACGGCAACCTTGGCGATCTCATCCGAGGTGCCGTAACGGCCGAGCGGCGTAAGGGCCAGCATCTTGTCCATCTGCGGGTGCGCTTTCTGCTCGGCGCGGCCCATCGGCGTGTCGATCAGGCCCGGCGAGATCGACATGATGCGCGCACCGCGCCGCCCGAACGCCGTCGCCTGCCGCTCGACCATCCGCAGCACCGCCTTCTTCGAAATCGAATAGGCATAGCCCGACGATCCGTTCGCGAAAGCCAGCAGGGACGCGCCGCCGCCGTCTTCCGGAATTGCATCGATCGCCGCGAGCACGGCGGGGTCGACCGTCGAATAGCCCGAGGAGGAGGCGATCAGCACGGCGCAGCCGCCCGGCGACATGCGCGGCCGGATCAGCGCGACCAGCCGCGCGCTTGCATCGTAATTCACCGTCATGATCTGTTCGGCGCTGCCCATGGTGGGCGACAATCCGGCCGAATGGATGACGGCGCCGATCGGCCGGTCGGCGATCGCGGTGAGCAGCCGATCGGGAAAAACCGCATCGGCGATGCTGCCGGCAAGCAGATCGATGTTCAGGCCCGGCGCGCGCAACGGGGCGGCGAGCGCCTCCAGGCGCACAGGGTCGATATCGCACAGGATCATCGACCAGCCCTCCGCCGCCAGGCGAACGGCGCAGGCGGAGCCCATGCCGCCCACTGCTCCTGTAACGATGGCGAGGCGGTTTCCCCCGAATGTCCCGATCATGCCGTTTCGTCCCCTCCCTGTGCCGCGGCCAATAGCCTGCGGGTCGCCGCCACGCACTTTGCGAGCCGCGCGCCGGCATCGATGCCGGCGCGCGCAGCTGCGCGCTGCGGCACCTCGATCGCGTAGATCCGGTCGGCCGGAAATGCCGCGAACAGCTCGCGCAGGCCAAGCTCACCCTCGCCGGGTACCATGCGCTCGAACATCGATTCCTCGAAATAGCTTTCGAAGCGAGGTCTGAGGGGCGCGTCGCTGACCTGGATATAGTCGATCAGGGCGGGATCGAGCTTGGCGATGTCGTGCGGTCCGGAGCCTGCCCGCACGAGATGCATCGTATCGATCAACAGCCGGAAATCGGGCCGGTCGACATGGCGTATCGCCGCCAGCGCCGTGGTCAGATCCGCCACGGTCAGGGACGGCGCCAGTTCGGTCGTTGTCACCATGCCGCGTTCGGCAGCCAGCTCGGCAAGCGTTGCGAACGCATCGAATGTCCGGGTGAGGTCGGGATCCATGCTGACCGTGTTGACCCGCGTCACGCCGAGTTCGCGGAAGAGATCGAGATCACCGGCATAGTCTTTTGCGACGACGCCGGGGCGGATGGTCAGCCCCTCGCCCAGGGAGATCGAGACGCCGGTATCGCGCAGCGCAGCCCGCAGATTTCGCCGAAGCGGGACATCGTCGCGCAACGAATAGGGAGCGTAGTTGCCCACCCCGAAATCGTAACTGCTGAGCCCGGTCGAGATATGCTGGCAGCCAAGCCCCGCCGCCAGCTCGACGAATTCTACAGGCGGCAAGCCGAAGACACTGATGGCCTCGATTCCGAGCCTGACCACGCTCTGCTCCTTCATCCAATGCACGGCTTGTCTTGCCACGGGCCGGTCGCCAACCAGCACCCAGACCGATCCATCAAGCCACGTTCGGCTTGATGTCTTCAATCACCCACTGCGCGTAGTCGAGATAGGCTTCGATCTCCTGCACGGGAGGAATCGGAACGGAACTCGTGGTGACGCCGAGCTCGCTGAACCAGTTCAGCCGGTCGATGATTTCCTGGGCCGACTTGCCGGGCCGGGCTTTCGGATCATCGAGCACGACATGGCCCTCGCCGACGCGGCCGGTCGACATCCCGTACATCACCTCGAACGGACCGCCCTTGAATGTCGGCTGCGATTTGATGACGTCGAGCCCGGCGGGGATATCCTCGGGCTTCGTCAGGAACGGCCACCACCCGCTGGCGAACCGCGCCGCGCGCTTGAGCGCCGGCGCCGCATCCCCACCCATCCAGATCGGCACATGCGGCTTTTGCACGGGCTTGGGCTCGAACGCCACGTTCTTGAAGGAGACGTAGCGGCCGGCATATTCCGGATCATCCTTGGTCCAAAGCTCGATCATCGCCTCGAGATATTCGTCGGCGATCTTGCCGCGCTCGTGGAATGGCACGCCGAGGATCTCGAACTCGCGCTCCAGCCAGCCGACGCCGAAGGTGACGGTGACCCGCCCGCCGCTCAGCCAGTCGATGGTCGCCAGTTGCTTGGCCTGCACCACGGGGTTCTGCAGCGGCAGGATGGTGATGCAGGAGTTGACGCGGATCTTCTCGGTCGCCCCGGCGAAATAAGCCTGGGCGGCAGCGGCATGAAAATAGTGCGGCCCGGACAGCTCCACATGCTCGCGCGGGATGATGTGGTGCTCGGGCACGGCGATCATGTCGTAGCCCAGCGCCTCGGCCCGCTTCGCCAAGCGCGTCTGCTGCGCGCCGGCGACACCGGCCTCCCAGGGCTGAGCGGTCGCCTTCAATCGCAGAAGGTGCGGTATCGGAAAGGCGAACTTCATGTCGGAGCCTGGCTTGCCGCTTCACTCGGCACTCCCGGCGCCGCAACCGACATTATACAGTTCGGCCGGTGGCCGGACAGGCGCCAAACTGGGCAGACCGCCGCCGCCATGGCTCATCGGGAACGGTATGACGCATCGGCGTCATCGCTTGGTTCGGCCGGGCGACGGCGTTGTGCTGCCTCAAGGTTCGAGCGGCGCGGGCGTCGCACGCGCGTGGCGGCGGTGCTTGGCACGGAACTCGCGCGGGCTCTGCCCCGTGGCGCGCCGGAATGCGTTCCCGAAAGCGGACGCGGTCGCAAAGCCGACCTTTGCGCCGATCGCAGCGATGGGAAGGTCGGTCTCCACGACCAACCGCCTGGCGCGTTCGAAGGTGAGTTCATTGATGAACGCACTGATCGTGCGGCCGGTCTCGTGGTGGAAGGCGCGGGTCAATTGGCGCCGGCTCAGGCCGCAAAGCCCGGCCAGCTCGGCGACCGACGGCGGCGAAGCGCCGTCCCGGATCCGATGCTCGATCAGCTTGAGGCGCCACAGCGGCAGGCCGCCTTGCCGCTGCTGCGCCTCGATTCGCATGTGCAGGGCGCGCGCCGCTTCGGCCAACAATTGCATCCCCAGCCCCTCGATCATGACCGACGACGCAAAGCGCGGCTCTGCGACCTCCGCCGCGATTCGGTCCAGGATCTGACGCAGCTTGTCGCCCTTGAGACGCAGGCATTCGCGCAGCAGCGGCGCCAGGTGCTCGCCCAGCACCGGCTCGTCCGGGAATATGGGGCGCGCCTGCACGAAGACGTTCAGGCTGTTCTGCAGGCACTCCGGACCTTCGCCGCGCAGCCGGTAACCCGCCGGCACGAGAAAGACCTTTCCGTAAGTCTGACGATCCTCGAACACGTCCTCGAAGCACCCTTTCGAGGCGGCGGGGCGGGGAATGAGGCTCATGTCGAAGTAGTGGACGTCGGCGGAGTACCAGACGCCGGACACGGGAAAATCGCGTTCCAGATCCACGATCAGCGCGGTCACGGTCGGGGCATCGATGCGCTGAATCTCGAAGCGGCGGGCCGGAAGGCGGAAATCGCCGATGACGCCCACGGCACCAGGCGCGCCGACGAAGCCGCGCCTTCCGGAATTCGCGGCGGCGGCGGTGTCACTCACCTTCTGCGATCCTACGTTCCCGTGTCGTCAAAGGAGTCTTATGCGTGACCGGCGCGGCGCGCAAGCAGTGCCGGCGGCGACCGGCAGCAGGAAAATGCGCGCGCCGAGGTCAAATTATCGTCGGCGGGCCGGACGCCGTCAGGCGACCTTCGAGCAAAGGTCAAAGTCTCGCAAATGCGCCGCGACGCCGCGCGCGGGCGCTTGCCCGCGTCGGCAGCAGCGGGCTCAGTACGCCGAACCAGAACCATCAGGCAAGACAGCGCTGAGGAAACTCTCATGAAAGTCGGATATATCGGTTTGGGCAGCCTGGGCGCGGGCATCGCTCGAAGGATCGCGGAGAGCGGCTTCGAACTCGTGGCCTGCGACATCCATCCGGCCGCGCTCGAGGCCTTCGCAGTGCCGGGCGTCGAGCGGACCACCGACGCGATCGCGACCGCGGCGCAAGCCGACGTCGTCGGCGTGTGCGTGCGGATGGATGCGGACCTCAAGGACCTGGTCGCCGATGGCGCTCTGTTCAAGGCCCTTGGGCAGGGCGGCCTGTTGATCATCAACTCCACCGTCTCCCCGGACCTTTGCCGCGAGCTGGCGGCGATCGGCAAGCTCCATGGGGTGGACGTCATCGACGCGGGCGTCTCGGGCGGCGCGCCCGCCGCCTTGCGGGGCGAGCTCTCGATCTATGTCGGCGGCGATGCGGCGGCGATCAAACGGGCGCGCCCGCTGCTCGACTGCTGCGCGAAATCGGTGCTGCTGCTGGGCCCCGTCGGCCGAGGCATGGAAGGCAAGCTGCTGAACAACCTCGTGAGCATCGCCAATTACGGCATGTCGGCTGCAATTCTCGACCTCGGTGAAACGCTCGGGTTCGAGCGCGAACTATTGCGACAGGCGCTGATGGCCGGCTCGGCAGAGAGTTTCGCGCTGAAAGCGGTGCCTGGCCTGCTCCGCACGCCGGCAAATGCCGCCGCCATGCGCGAGCTGCTCGGCAAGGATCTGGATCATGCGCGCGAACTCGCGCCGCCCGGCGATCCATCGATGCGCGCCCTCATTCATGCCGCGCAGTCGATGATCGAACGCCTGTCCCACGCCGCGGGCGGGCCAAACCGGGTCGGGACCCGGGCGAGCGAACAGGAGAACGCCTTCGACGCCGCAAGCCTGGTCGAGCGCTACTTCGCCCATATGCGTGCTCGGCAACTCGACGATTTGGCCGCCCTCTTCGCCGAAGACGCCGTCATGACCCTGCCGGATGGGCGGGAAATCGCAGGGCTTGCCGCAATCCGCGGCATGTACCAGCACATCTGGGCCTCCGGCGCGCCATCGCCGACGCCGCTCGCGACGATTGTCGGTCCGAACGGTGCTGCCACAGAGATCGAAGCCAGACTTCCGGACGGCTCCAGCCGGCGGACGGCGAATTTCTTCCATCTCGGCGCCGATGGCCGGATCGCCCGTCTGAGCATCTACCGACGCAGCGAGCCATGAGTTTTCGGGAGATCGCTCGATGAGCTTCAAGCCCATGGAGGGCCTCCGAGTCCTCGATTTCACCGCTTTGCCGCCCGGCGGCTTCTGCACCGTCATCCTGGCGGATTTGGGCGCGGAGGTCGTCCGGATCGAGTCACCTGCGCAGACCGGCAAGCCGAGCCTGGTCATCGGCCAGGTGGCGTTGAGCCGCGGCAAGCGCTCTCTCACCCTGGACCAGCGCAACCCCGCCGCGATCGACGTACTTCGCCGCCTGATCCGGACGGTCGATATCGTGGTCGAGAACGCCAGACCCGGCGCCATGGCGGCGCGCGGCTTCGGCTACAGCCACGCCCGCGCCGAAAACCGTCGGATCGTCTGGTGCTCGATCACCGGCTTCGGCCAGACGGGCCCCTATGCCGACGAGCCCGGCCACGACCTCTCCTACCTTGCGCATTCCGGCCTGCTCGCAGCCCTGACCTCCACCCTGCCCTGGCAGCCGGACATTTCGCTGTCCCTCCAGGCGGGGGCGCTGGCAGCGGTCATCGGTATCCAGGGCGCGCTCCTGCAGCGGGCCAGGACGGGCGAGGGCGCGCAGCTCGACATCAGCCTCTCCGAGTCGGCGAGTTGGCTGCTCACCTGCGGAATCAACCCGCTGTCGGACCGGCCCTTCGCCATCCCGACCAGTCCGGACCGCCGGCTCTATGCCTGCGCCGATGGTCGATGGGTGGCGGTGGCGTCGGCCGAGCGCCGCAGTTGGGACGCGCTCTGCGACGGTCTCGGGGTGCCTGAGCTGAAGACCACGCTCCACCGGCCGGACGAAGCGGACCGGGCGACGCGCATCTTGGCGGAGGTCTTTCTGACCAGCCCCGCCGCCGAGTGGATCGACCGGCTGGCCGCGACCGGGGCGGCCGTGACCATCCTCAATCGCGCAAGCGAACTTCTCGATGACCCTCAGGTTCAGGCGCGCGGATCCGTCGCCAGGAGCGCCGGCGTTCCGATACCGGCCAACCCGGTCCGTGTGATCGGTCCGACAGGCAGCAGCAGCGAAACCGCCACCGCCGCACCAGGGGCGGTCGGCGACGGCACGCGGGACATTCTCCAATCCGCCGGCTTTTCGGAGGCTGAGCTGCGCGAACTGGCCGCGTCCGGAATCATCTGACGCCGGGGATTCACATCGACAGAGGAGCCAAGACCGTGCCCGCCTACCTGATCGTCTACCGCGAGAGCGCCGTTCGAGATCCCGCCGAGTTGGCGCTGTACCAGGCCAAGGTGCGCCAGAGAACCGGTAGCGAACCGCGGCCGACGCCGCGTGTCCTCGAAGGCGCCGTGACGCCGCTCGAAGGCCGGCCGCCGGAAGCGGTGATCATGCTCGAATTCCCGACGGTCGGCGAAGCGAAAGCCTGGTATGACAGCCCGAGCTATCAGGCCGCCCTGCCGCACCGTAAGAATGCAGCCGATTACCGCGTGATCATCGTCGACGGGCTGTGAATGCGCGCCCGGATTGGCGCGGGCTCGGTCAGCGTGGCTGTCGCGGGCGCCTCGCTGCCGAAACGGGGATTCTTCCCGGAAGCAGATGAGGCTATCGTCAGGCTCTCTGTACCTCGACGAGACACCTGCCAGCGAGCGCGCGGCACGGCCCATGAGCGTCGCCGGCATGAAGCCCATCCGTAAGAGATCGCGAAATCAATGACCGAACTGCTGACCGGCCTGAAGATAATCGATCTGTCATTGTGGCAGCCCGGGCATGTGGCGACACAGCTTTTGGCCGACCTGGGCGCCGATGTGCTCAAAGTGGAACCGCCCGGTGGCGATCGCGAACGCGTGCTGACGGACCGGGTCGCCAACTATTACGGGCACAAGCGCAGCCTTGTGCTCGATTTGAAGCAGTGCGAGCAGCGGGCACGGTTGATCGAGCTGGTTCGCGAGGCGGACGTCGTCGTCGAAGGTTACCGTCCCGGCGGCGCAGAGCGGCTCGGCGTCGGATATGACGTCCTCGCCGCCGTCAACCCCGGACTGGTCTATTGCTCGATCAGCGGCTTTGGCCAAACCGGCCCGTTGTCACGGAGTACGGGACACGAGCACAACTATCAGGCCTATGCCGGGATGTATGTCAAAGTGCGCGAAGATCTGCCGCCGGTTCCCTCGGGAGCGCTTGTCGCAAACCAGGGAGCGGGAATGGCCGCGGCCTTCGCTATACTAGCGGCGGTGCATTGTTCGCGCCGAACCGGAAGGGGCGAACATATCGACATCGCCATGGCCGACCTTCTGGTCAGCTGGGTGGCGCCGATGGGCGCAATCGGGGAGAGCGCGGCAAGGCCGCGGCACCAGGAAAACCCCGGCATGGGCGTTTATTCTACCGGAGACGGTGGTCATATCGTGCTGGGCATCTTCACCGAAACCCATTTTTGGCGGACGCTGTGCCGATCCCTTGGCCTGGAACGCATTGCCGAAATTGACTTTGCTGATCGAGTAACGCGCGCCGTTGAACTCAGGGCGGCGCTGCAAACGAGTTTCGCGTCCCGGTCCCGTGATGAATTGGTCGCCGAATTGGATGCGCTCGGCGTCCCGATCGCGCCGGTGCTGACCCGGGAAGAAGCCTTGAATCATCCGCATTTCCGCGAACGCAGTGTGATTGCACACGGACCCGAAGGCGATCGCCGCGTCGGACATCCGATCCGCTATCGCCACCATCCGGCGCGCCCGCCAGGCCCGATCCCTGCCGTGGGACAGGGCGGAGAAACTGGTTTCCCGAGCGCCCGGCCGGGCATCGTCCATCGGGCAAATTGATCATCGGGCTGCCGCCCCAGTGCGGTGTCGACCGCCTACCCGATCTGGCATGCTCGGTGGGTCTGGACTAAGGCTTTGACGCGCAATAAACAGTTCAAGAATTGTGTCCTCGGCCTGGCGTGCCCCACCCCACCCGACGTTGCCGCGGCGCCATTGAAGGCCGCCGCGAAGTCACCTTGCGCAGCGATCATCCAGAGAAATGCCCGGCGATCTGCTTATCCATGAACTGGGACCCAAAGGCGACGGCATACACCGGTCGCATGGCGGGTCCGTCTACATCGATCGCGCTCTGCCGGGCGAACGGATCCAGGCCACGGTTCGCCGGGATGTCGACGGTGTCTTGCGCGGTCATTTGCTCAAAGTGGTCAGACCGTCGCCCGATCGTGTCACGGCGCCGTGCTCGAATTACAATGTTTGCGGCGGCTGTACTCTCCAGCACGCCAAGGCCGAGTTTTATCGACAGTGGAAAATCGGCATCGTCTACGACGCCCTGCGCAGCCGAAGCCTTAAGCCGCGGCGATGGCGCGATCCGATTTTTCTGCCGCCCGGCGACCGCCGCCGCGCCACCTTCAATGCGTGCAAGAAAAACAACATCGTCACATTGGGCCATTACCAGCGCCGTGCCCATCATCTGACGGACATCGCGTCCTGTCTCGTCGCCGATCCCGCCATCATGGCGATGCGTGAACGGCTGAGGCCATTACTCGCGTTGGTACTGTCGGAAGGCAAGCCTGCCGCCGCCTTCATCCAAGCCGTAGCCGGTCAATTCGACATCGTCATCACCGGCCCGGTCGGCAAGAAAGGGCGGCCCGATCCGCAGGCGCGCGAAGCCATGGCGCAGTTCGCACGGGAATCGAAGGTCAACCGCATCTCCTGGCGTGCCGATCCCGATCATCCGGCCGAGGTCGTCGTTGAATTGAGCCCGCTGCGCGCCCAGTTCGGCGCACTCGATGTCGTCCTGCCGCCGCTCGCTTTCTTGCAGCCGACACAAGCCGGGGAGGATGCGCTGGTCGAATCTGTCATGGAGTTGCTGCCGCGAGCCGGAAAATTCGCGGATCTATTCTCCGGCTGCGGCACTTTCACCGGACCGCTGTTGGACCGCGGCGCCGTTGATGCCTATGAAAGCGTCGGCTCCGCCATCCGCGCCCTCGAAAAGGCGAAAGGTGCGAGGCCGCTGAAGGCGATCCGCCGGGATCTCTTCGTCAATCCGCTGCGCCGCGACGAAGCCAACCGCTACGACGCCATCGTCTTCGACCCGCCGCGTGCCGGAGCGCAGGAGCAGGTCAGGACACTGGCCTTCAGCAAGATTCCGCTCCTCGTCGGCGTCTCCTGCAACCCCGCCACCTTCGCCCGCGATGCCCGCATTCTCGTCGACGGCGGCTATCGGCTCGACAGCGTCCGGATCGTCGATCAATTCACCTGGTCCCACCACGTTGAACTGGTCGCCGCCTTTACCAAGCGCCCCAGATGAACGGCATTCATACATTACCACCGGGGTGGTGCGGTCGCCGGTTCGGCAGCCCCATCAGTGCCGGTTGACAAGTCCGTTTCCTGCCTTGTCGGTTGTTCCGGGCGCTAAGCGCATTTCCCGGAACCCGGCATTCGTTCGCGCTGCAACGTGTGAAGCCGCTTCGGCGAGTGATCGCTCGGTTTCTACCAAGTTCAAGCTCGCGCCCAAGCATTTCAGCCGACGGACGCGGAGCCTTCGGAAATTGCTCGCCGGATCATCGATATCGTTCATGCGGGCGGCAGTTCTACCTTCGGCCTGTCGCGGACCGACGTCGTCCATGCCGCATTCCACGGCGAGGGGCCGTTCGCGACATCCGGCCCCGATCCCAAGCTCCGCCGGCTGATCGCACTCTACCCGGAGGCCTTTACCGTCCTCGCCCGCGCCGATTCCGACATACGCGATTTCCGGGACTTGCGCGGCAAGCGCGTCGGTATCGGGAAGAGCGGCGCCGGCTACACCTTCACTCGCGATATCGTCCTCGGCGCCTATGGCTGGACACTATCGGATCTGCAACACACGCCGGAACTCGATCCCGCCGAGCAGAACCAGGCGCTATGCAACGGTTTGGTCGACGCGATCATCTTCGAGGCGGGGCATCCCAACGGGCTGACCCAGGAAGCGACAACCGGCTGCCGGGCGCGCCTGGTGCGGGTTGCCGGCCCGATGATCGACCGGCTGCTCGCAACGCATCCCGATTATGTCACCACCATCATCCCCGGCGGCCGCTATGCCGGCAACCCCGTTGATGTCCGGACGATCGGCACGAAGGCCGTCCTCGTCACCTCCAGCGACCAGTCCGACGAGCGGACTTATGCGCTGGTCAAGGCGGTGTTCGAGAATTTCACCGACTTCCGGGGCGTGCGCCATCAAACTCAAAGGGACCGGGCGGAAATCGATGAGAGCTCGGGCTTCAAGTACAGCTTTCGTTCTGCGGTGGTCGGCCGCCGCAGACCGGCTCGCCGTCACTCGTAGCGCAGCGCCTCGATCGGGTCTAGCCGCGCCGCCTTGCGCGCCGGGTAGTAGCCGAAGAAGATACCGACCGCGGCCGAGAACCCGAACCCGCCGACGATGGCCGTTGCCGACAGCGGTGTCGGCCAGCCGGCGACGGCCGAAATCACTTCCGACACGACGACGCCGAAGACGATCCCCGCCATCCCGCCGACGAGGCTCAGCAGCACGGCTTCGGTCAGGAACTGCAGCAGCACATGCACGCGGCGCGCGCCGATCGCCATGCGCAGGCCGATCTCGCGCGTCCGCTCGGTCACCGAAACCAGGAGGATGTTCATGATCCCGATCCCGCCGACCAGCAACGAGATCGAGGCAACGGCGGCGAGCAGCAGCGCCATGACGGCGCTGCTGCCCTCGGCGGCGCTGGCGATCTGACTGAGATTGCGCACGGCGAAGTCGTTGGGGTCCGTCGGCCGCAGATGGTGCACGCGGGCCAAGGTCGTCGTGACCTGCTCGATCGCGGCCTGGACTTCGGTCGGGCTGCGGGCCTGGACGTAGATCTGGTTGACGAAGCCGGTCAGGCGCGGCTGGATGTTGTAGGGATTGGGCTGCGGCAGAAAAATGGCGCTCGTCGCCGCCGCCTGCGTCGGGGCTGCAACGCCCAAGACCTTGGTCTCGGCCGTGCTGAACGGCACCATCACCAGATCATCCTGATCCTGGCCGTAGGTCGATTGGCCCTTGGGGCTCAACGTGCCGATCACGTGCAACGGCACGCCCTTGACCAGGATCACGGCGCCCAGCGGATTCTCCGACGGCTGGAAGAGCTGATGCAGGACGGTCTGTCCGATCACGGCGACGAGGGCGGCGCTGCTCTGATCGTCGCGGCCGATCGGGCGGCCCGTGGCGATCTGCCAATTGGTGATCGGCGGGTAGTTGTCGCTGACGCCCTGGATAGTCGTGGCCCAATTCTGGTTGGCGTATTGGGTCTGGCCGGACTGCCGGATCAGATAGGCGACTTCACCGACCGCCTGATCCTCGCGCCGGATCGTCTTGGCGTCGGTCACGGTCAGGGTCGAGGCGCTGCCGGAGCCGCCGCGGGCACCCTGGCTGGTCACCGCGCCCGGCACGATCACGACCAGATTGGTGCCGAGGCTTTCGAGCTGCTTGCGCACGGCATCGTTGGCGCCTTGCCCGATCGCCACCATCGCGATCAAGGCGGCGACGCCGATGAACACGCCGAGCATGGTCAGCGCCGAGCGCATCTTGTTGCGCAGGAGCGCCTGCACCGCCGCGGCCAGGATCATCACGCCGAAGGCCCACGACAGCGGCGCCCCGCTTCCCGATTCCGCCGGTGCATGCGGGCGAAAGATCGACAGATCCGCCGCTGTCGCGGGAGCCTCGGGGATGGTGGATTTCTTGCGCTCGTCAGTGAGGATGCGGCCGTCGCGCATCGTCACCGTCCGATCGGCGTAGGCGGCGATGTCCGGCTCATGCGTTACCAGCACGATCGTGACGCCTTCCTCATGATTGAGCTGCGTCAGCGTCTGCATGATCTCGTGCGAGGTGCGCGTGTCGAGATTGCCGGTCGGCTCATCGGCCAGGAGCAGGCTCGGCGAATTGATGAGGGCGCGCGCGATCGCGACCCGCTGCTGCTGGCCGCCGGACAGCTGGTTCGGCATGTTGCCCGCGCGATCGCCCAGCCCGAGACGCGCCAAAGCCTCCTGTGCCCGGGCAAAGCGCGTCGCGCGCCGAGATTTTCCCGCTTCCGTGTAGAGCAGCGGCAAGGCCACGTTTTCCGCCGCACTGGTGCGCGACAGCAGGTTGAAGCTCTGGAAGACGAAGCCCAGCCGCTCGCTGCGGATGCGGGCGAGGTCGGGCTCCGGCAGACTCGCGACGTCGATGCCGTCGAGCAGATAACGGCCGGTCGACGGCCGGTCTAGGCAACCGAGGATTGACATCAGTGTCGATTTGCCGGAGCCGGACGACCCCATGATGGCGACGAACTCGCCGCGGAGCACGGTGAGGTCGATGCCGGCCAGCGCGTGAACATCGATGTCGCCGACGTGATAGGTCCTGGTCACGCCTTCGATCTGGATGACCGCGTCGGACATTGGCGCATTCATCGGGTTAGAGCCGCGGCAGGGGTGCCGCGGTCGTGCCGCCGCCGCGCTGGTCCGACACGATGACCTGATCGCCGGGTTTGAGATCGCCGCCCGTGACTTCGGTAAAGCTGTCGTCGTCGAGGCCGAGCGTCACGGCGACCCGGGTGGGTTTGTCATCCGCCATGACCCAGACCTGCCCCTGCCGGGCCGTGCCATTGGCGGTCGGCGCCGGTGCGACGGCGGGCGCATCGGCAGGCAGATAGCGGAGCGCCTGATCGGGTACGCGCAAGACATTGTCGCGTTCGGCCGTGATGATCCTGGTCGTGGCCGTCATCCCCGGCAGCAGCGCCAGATCGGTGTTGGCGACGCCGACCACGACGTCGAAGGTGACGACATTCTGCAGTGTCTGCGGCGCCTGCCGCACCTGCACGACGCTGCCCTCGAAGATGCGGGCGGGATAGGCCTCGACCGTGAAGTTGGCGGGGTTCTTTTCCTTGACGGTGCCGATGTCGCTTTCGCTGACATTGGTGTCGACTTCCATCTTGGTGAGATCGGTGGCGATCAGGAACAAGGTCGGCGTCTGCAGGCTGGCCGCAACCGTCTGCCCCTGGGTCACGTTGCGCGACACCACGGTGCCGTCCACCGGCGAAATGATATCGGTATAGTCGAGGTTGACCTGCGCGCCCGCGAGCTGGGCTTGCCACTGTTGGATTGTCGCCTGATCGAGCAGAACCTGCGCCTGTCCCTGGTGGTAAGCACTCATCGACTGATCCGCCGTATCCTTGGCGATCGAGTCTTCCTTCGCGAGCAACGCGGTGCGCCCGGAATTGGCCTTGGTGTATTCGAGGGTCGCCTGATCCTTTTCGAGCTGCGCCCTGGCGACCGCGAGGTTCGCCTTGTCCTGGTCGACCACCGCCTGATAGGGGCGAGGATCGATCTTGGCGCAGATTTGCCCTTTCTTGACCTGGGTATTGTAGTCGCATTGCAACGATTCAATAATGCCGGACACATAGGTGCCGACGATGATCGTCAGCACCGGGTTGATCGTCCCGGTCGCGGTGACGGTCCGGGCCACCTTGCCCTCCGTCGCCGGCGTCGTCGTGTAGTGGATCGCCGCGCCACGCGCAGCGAGCCACCACCATGCTGTTCCGGCGATGGCGAGCGATAGCAACAGGATGCCGCCCGACAGATAAAGTCGCCGATGCGATCGAATTTTCGGCGCCGGGAGCGGCAACGACTTCCCCTGCTGAAGATCCGCGGTACTCCTGATCACTGTGTCAGCCATCGCCTCAATCCTGCGAATCTGCACTATGGCAGCACGACGGTGTCGCGTTCAGCCGCGGAGGCGAACGGAGAGTCCCGCTCAGCGCGCCTTGCCGACGACGCGCCGATCTTGCGGCGGCCTGGCGCCGCCAACCTTGATTTACCTCAACCAAGTACCCGCCGAACGCTTCGGGCCAGCGCCTCTCCTCGTCGAAGATCGACATCCATCCGCCGAAACGATTCACGCTGCTGCGCGTCCGGTCGCGCTGCCGATCGACGCAAATGCAGACTCCGTCCACCAGGCGTGCAGCGCGGCTTGACCATCTGCGGTCGCCTCGCTGAGGAGCGACCAGTAGCTTGGCCACGGCGCGGAGATGTCGGCCTCAGCCGCGCCATTGCCGTAGCAGAGCGCGCCGCCCTGCTTGCGCACGATCTTCTGCATCCGGGTGTTGTCGAGCAGGCAGACGAGATGGAGGGTCCTGATCGACCGGTTACGCGCGATTTCGACGAGCCGCCGAAGCATTTCGGTGCCGATGCCGCGGCGTTGGAACGTCCGCTCGACGGTAATCGCCACCTCCGCGGCCTGACCCCACCGAGTTCCCCCGCGGCGAAGCTCGCCGATCGCGCGCAACTCACCATTCTCGAAGCAGCCGAGGATGATCGCGCCAGTCGAGAAAATAGTTTCGCTGTACGAAGAAATATAACTGTCGCCGACTGCGCCGAAGAAGCGCAGGCGACGGTCCTCGGGGTCAAGACGGAGAAGGTGATTGCGCACCTTCTCGCGCTCGAAAGCGAAGAGTTTTCGGATTCCTGCCCCGACGAGCTGCTTCATAATTGGTGTTCTCTCGGCGTAACCGCCTGCTATGACGGCGATGGGGGATGTCCGGCGCCATCCTCATTCGGATCGAGCTTGCGGGCGCTAAACCTTGACGAGGACGACGCAGGGACGATCTCGTCGGTCTAGTGGATGCGCGTCGCGAAGCGATCCGCGCGAGTTGCTTCGAGCCAATCCGCATCCGTCTCGTAGTCACGCGCGAGGCTCTCGAACTCGGCGGCGATGCCGTCGGATTGCGCCTGGAGGGCGAAGTGGCGGCACCGAGCGGCCTTCTCCCGGAGCCGCGCGATGCTTATCGCCCTTTCGTTCATGGTCGGTCTCCCAGCAGCTCGAGGATCGGCTCGATCACGTACGGTCGCGAATTCATCGGCATGCCCTCGGTTCGGCGGGCCGTCGCGTCGGACACCCGCGCCCGCGAGAACTGAAAGGCCCCCACCGAGGACTGCCGCATAGAATGCCGAACGAAGCCCCCGTGCGACAGCTTCGGAAAATACCTAGGCAGCCTTGCGTGGCTGAAGCCACGTTGAATTTGCCCGTAAGCGAGCAAATTCAAGCTGCTAAGCCACTTTATATGTAAGCAGGCTTGGGAAAGCCTAAGCCGTTTCGCCGGGCGAGGTTCCCGCCGGATCCCGGTCAAGAGGATTGCTCGTCACGAGATTTCCAAGCCGCAGCGAGGGCCAGGCGGGCCAGCGCCGGAAGCGACTTCGCGCCTGTTCGCCGCATGATCCGGGCGCGATGGTTTTCGACGGTGCGTTGGCTGAGGCCCAGATCGGCGGCGATATTCTTGTTCGGCTGACCGGCGAGGACCCGCTCCATGATCTGGCGCTGCCGCATGGTCAGCGCCGCGACATGGTTCGCCGCCTCCTGCCGCCAGGCGGAAAGCTTGGACGCGTCCCGCGCCTGTTCGAGCGCGCGTTCGACGCCGGCGAGCAACTCGGCGGGACTGAACGGTTTCTCGATGAAGTCGAGCGCGCCGGCCTTCATGGCCTGAACCGCCATCGGCACATCGCCATTGCCGGTGATCATGATCGACGGCAGAAGACGGCCCGAATCGTGGAGCCGCCGGAGCAATTCGAGCCCGCTCATGCCGGGCAGGGAGGCATCGATCAGAAGGCAGGCCTCGCAGCCGGGCCGGTAGGCTTCGAGGAAAGTCTCGCAATCGGCATAGTCTTCGACCGCTCGGCCACAGGATTCGAGCATGTCGCGGATTCCCTGCCGGATATGGGCGTCGTCGTCGACCACGTAGATAACCGGCGCCGGGTCGGGATCGGGCAGTTCGGCTGAATTCTGCGAACCCGGCTGCCGCGCGGCGTGCGCAGTCGACAGGAGATGTTCGATTGTCTGCGTCAGCTCCGTCAGCTTGACCGGTTTGCTGAGCGGCAGGCAATCCGGCAGCGCCGTGGCGAGTGAGGTGGCGCTCGACATGTCGCCGGTCAGGATGATGACCGGGACCTGACACTGAAGCGCGTCGCGCAGCTTCGTTGCGAGTTGGAGCCCGTCCATGCCGCCCGGCAGATTGTAGTCCGTGAGGATGAGGTCTGGCCGGATCGGGCCGCGTGCCGCCAGTTCCAACGCATCGGCGCCGTCCGATGCGGCTGCCACGCGATGGCCTTCGCCCTCGAGGAATTGCCTGAGCAGTTCGGACAGCTCGCAATCATCCTCGACGACCAGGATCGAGCCGATGCGATGGGTCGCTTCGACGCTCTCGTCTGCGTTGCCCAGGGGGCGGAGCTCGAGACTGTGTGGTGTTGCGCTTGTCGGGAGCGCGACGTCGATGGCGAACACCGAACCTTTGCCCAGTTCCGATCGGACGGACACATGATGGCCCAGGATGGTCGCCAGGCGTTGGACGATGGAAAGCCCGAGGCCGAGCCCGAGGCTCGATTCGTGCGTGGGGTTGCCGATCTGATGATATTCGTCGAAGATCGCATGGAGTTCTGCCTCGGGGATGCCGATCCCGGTGTCCCAGACTTCGATGCTGAGCTTGCCGGCGCGCCGGCGGCAGCCGAGCAGCACCTTGCCGCGCTTGGTATATTTCAGGGCGTTGCCGAGCAGATTGCGGACCATCCGTTCGAGCAGGTTCGGATCGCTGCTGATCGTCAGCCCGCATGGGACGACGTGCAGTTCGAGCCGCTTGGCCTGGGCGTGATAGGCGAACTCGTCGC
>Ga0181519_10000680_pt1 | contig 30955 bp, 17 predicted proteins | sample PEATcosm2014_Bin_26_FD_121102 | JGI IMG/M metagenome (GOLD analysis project Ga0181519, IMG submission 121102) | Peatland microbial communities from MTU Mesocosm Facility, Houghton, MI, USA - PEATcosm2014_Bin02_10_metaG | ecosystem: Environmental > Terrestrial > Soil > Wetlands > Peat | place...
GAAGTCGGTAAAGTAGAATGTGGCAGGCTGGTTCTTGGTGGAACATATCTCCACCCCGTAACAAATTTGATTAACAGTCGGGTTGGATGGTATCCAGCCCTTGTTGATAGCCCAGTCGAACATGGCCTTCAAATTGAGGTTGCCCGATGTCATGACGTTGATAGGCACCAGGGTGATCACATTTGCACCACCACCTGTGTAATGATAAGCTTTGTAGCTTACACCATCGAAGGTCAGTTGGGCCTGAATACTGCCCAGAGGCACTTGTTTGTAATTTTCGGTCCAGATCATGAACTCCGTGGTGCCGCCACCCCAGCCCACACCGTTGAGCCAAATGTCATAGGCCACGTCATAAATGCCCACATGCGGAGTCGTAGCCGCAAAGGCGCTGGTAATAGTGTGGTAATTATTTAAGGAGGCACCCTTGAGATTGTTAATATCCTTGTGGACATTCGGGTAGGTTTTGACATCGGTGGTGTTCGGGTAGTCTGCCGTGACATACCAGTTGTTGTAGGCACAGGCAAAAAGTTTTTCTCCCGAAGAAGCGTTCCACATATTATTATGCAGGTAGTAACCACCGTTACTCCAACCACCATTGGTCTCAAAGGTAACGAATACAGGGTTGGTGCAGGCACAACTAGACAAAGTTGGATTAGATACTACTGACGCAGGGGAGGCAACGATCCCGGCTTCTGCCTCAGATGCAAGTGAAATTGTTCTTAAGTGACTGTCGTGACTGAACAAAAACGCGCTGGATGCCAAGGCGAGAAGAATGAATCGAGATTTTGCCATTTGTTTGTTTGCCCACGACCAACGTGGGGCATTTTCCTGATTTTATTCCTGCTCCACAGACTTGCAAGCCCTTTCGGAGCCACAACAGCCGAGAATCCAACGCCGCTTTGGTCGCACCATTCAGTTCCCCTGAGTGACGAAACGTGGCTGGCGGAATGGAGCGATGGCCTGGCCCTTGGCGATGATCAGATCGGCCCGCGCAAAGCGCCGCTGAAACTCCGGGCTGCACGCGGCCAGCTCAATGCCCGCGCCGTCGCAGCCGGTGTCCGTCACCGCCACCCAGCCGTCGAGGCCGGCCACCGTGGCATCCGCGCGCAAGGCGTCGTTGATGGCCGGGCGGCCTTTGACGACGACGGTGATTTTTCCGCGCGGCAATAATTCAAGCAACAGCCGGTCAAAAACCAGTTCCCCCGCGTTGTCCGTCAGAAAGAGAATCTCCGTCGCGCGTTCCGCCGCCGCGAAAAATCCATTCACGTCACCGTGGAATGGCCCGGCAAAGGAACTTTCCAGCGCGGCGGGAATTTGCGCCGCCGTCAAATCACCCTTGATGCCGAAATCAATGACGTTACCGGCAATGGCCATTTTCACGGCGGTCAGACGCGGGTTGGCCACCGTCCGCAGCCGCTCGCGCCAGGCGGGCAACAGTGCCAGCGCCAGCCGGTTGGATTCCTGTTTGACGGCGAGATACAGATCAGCCTGGCCCGTGAGTTCGCGCACCCATTGGTGCAGGCTCCGGCCAAACAGCGGCGGCGACTGGGTCAGATCCGCCTGGCTGGCGCGGCGCAGCACTTCCCGCAAAATCTGTTCCTGAACGCTCGGATCCGCAGTCGCCATGCGCGCGACGTTCAGTCCCTGCGACACGAAACAAGGCAGGCAAGCCAGGATGCTTTTCATCGCTCAATGAGCCGTTTCAGTTCCGTGGTCACAGCCATCATGGTCATGATCGTGGTGGTGATGGCCATGTTCATGGTCGTGCTGATGACCGTGATGTTCGCAACCTGCCGGCGAACCGGTTAAACTGCCGGCGAGATAGAGCGCAACGAGAGTTTCAATGTGAGCACCCACTTCACCAGCATGAACTGCGATGCCGTGCAGGGCGAAGTTGTCGAGCGCGCGTCTGCCGATGCCGCCGGCGATGATCACGCGCACGCCTTGTTCCCGCAGCCAGCGCGGAAACGCGCCGGGTTGGTGTGGCGGCGCAGGAAGCGTTTGCTGGCCGATCACGGTCAGGCTTTGGGTGTCGGCGTCCACGAGCGTGAACTCACGGCAGCCGCCGAAATGGCCGTGCAATCGTCCGTCGGCGGTTGGAATGGCGATGCGAATGGTGTTTACTTGGGGAGCGGTGGTAGTCGTCATGTTTGTGTTCTCTTTTGTTGGCCGGATGGCGCGGTGGCCACCAGCAGTTCTTGGTTGCAGCCTTTGGATCGTTTGGTTTTCCAGCCAAGACGGCGCAAATGGTGCGCAAAGTCGGCCAGACCATTTTTCAGGCGGGGATGCGTGCCGCCTTCAAGCCGGTGAATCCGGTCGAAAATCTGAAAACCGCGCGGTAAGAAATCGCACAGGACGAGTTTCCCGTCCGGCTTCAACACCCGCAGCATTTTCTCTAACACCCGCATCGGGCGTTCCAGATGGTGAAAGGTGTTCACGCTGGCGACGGTGTCAAAACGGACGTCGGGCCACGGCAAATGTTCGGCGTCGTGCGCCACGAATCGGATCCGGCGTCCAGCCCGCGTCTGGCGGACGTGCAGTTTCGCCGCGCGCTGCTGTTCCACGTCCATATCCAACGTTGTGATACGTTCCGCGTGCTTCGCCATTGCGGCGAGAAAACGACCTTTGCCGGTGCCGATTTCCAGCACATGACCGGCCAGCGGCAAAGCTTGCGCGACAATAAACTTGAGGCTCGCCGCCGAGTCGTAACCAAAGCGGCGAAACAAGGCCTCGCGCTGCCTCATGGCGCGCTGGTTGCGGATTTTTTCAGTGAGCAATGGACTCATACGTTGACGCTATGAATTTAGAGTAATGCTTTTGGCGAGTTACCGATTGGCTTTTCTTTCCCGCTGGACTTGCCGTGATGACCAACGCTCCGGCGTCGGCAACAACCGCCGGGCGAATGTTGTTTCCAACAGCCCGGCATACGGAATTCCGGCCGGTTGAGACGGTTGCAGCAAAAGGCTTGCAGCACGGCTTCGGTTTCGCCGCAGAGATGCGGCTGCACTTGCACGCCACGCCGCTCCAGTTCCCGGCGCAAGCCTTGGGAAAGCGCGGCGCACAGCAGCACATCCACGCGCAATTCCGCCACGCTCCGCGCCAATTCTTCGGGCGGCAGCGGACCAAGGACAAATTCCTTCCGCGCGACTTCCTTCCCGCGTTGCCGCGTGACCAGCAGCAGCCGCGCCGCCGCATCCAGCAACGGCGAGATGCGTTCCTGCGAGAAGGGAATGGCAATCGTCACCACCAACCCTAACGCAACCATCGTGCCAGCCGCTAAAATTCCGTGGCTGCCGACATCAGGAGGCTCTGACTTGTTTGGTGGTCGTCAATGTTACCTGGGATGCTTTGAAGAGTGAGCCTCCTCATGTCGGCTGCTACCGGTCAATCTGGCCATAGCCGCGCCGCCAAAGAAGCATGGCGTTCCACCACGGTGAGAATTCGGCGGCGTGGCGTTTTGCAAGGCTGGCCGTGGCGGCGGATGAACAAGCCGCTCAGCCTTTCAATTTCAGCGACTTGATCTTGCGAAACAGCGTGCTGGCATCCATGCCGAGTTCGCGCGCGGCGGCGGCGCGGTTGCCTTTGCTCCGGCGCAACGCATCCTGAATGAGCAGTTTTTCCATCGCCGCCAATGTCCGTCCCGCTGGCAGCACGGAAGAAGTTTCGCTGACCGTCCGCAAGGGCGGCGGCAGGTGATTCAATTCAATCAAACCGCCCCGGCACAGCACGAAGGCGTGTTCGAGGATGTTTTCGAGTTCGCGCACGTTGCCGGGAAAATCGTGTTCCATCAGCCGCGCCAGCGCGGCATCGGACACGCCGGCAATGTCACGGCCCTTGAGCCGGTTCAGCCGCGCGACAAAGTGATCAACCAGCAGGGTAATGTCCTCGCGCCGCTCGCGCAGCGCCGGCAATTCGAGCCGCACCACATGGACGCGGTAAAACAAGTCTTCGCGAAATTTACCCTCTTTCACCAGCGCGGCGAGCGACTTGTTGGTCGCCGCAATCACGCGCACATTGCAACGCACTGGTTCCACGCTGCCGAGCGGTTCGTAAGTCCGTTCCTGCAACACGCGCAGCAGCCGCGTCTGCATGGCCGGCGAGATGTCGCCGATTTCATCCAGCAAAATCGTCCCGTCTTCGGCCAGCGCGAAGCGGCCCGGCTTGTCCTTGCGCGCATCGGTGAACGCGCCGGCCTTGTAGCCGAACAATTCGCTTTCCAGCAGCGTATCCGGCATCGCGCCGCAGTTGATGGCCACGAAGCGCTTGGCTTTGCGGTGGGAAAGCTGGTGCAACGCCTGGGCGAACAACTCCTTGCCCGTGCCGCTCGCGCCTTCGAGCAACACCGTGCTGTCGCTCTCGGCCACCGGCGGCAACAGGCCGAACAATTGCCGCATCGTCGCGCTGCGGCCAATGATGTTGGAAAACGAATCCTGCTGCTCGGCCTGTTGCCGCAGTTCGTTCACGAGGCGCAAGTCTCGGAAACTTTCCACGCCGCCGATGACCTTGCCGCGCGCGTCCTTGAGCGGCGCGGTGGAAATGCTGATGGGAATGCGCTCGCCCTGGGCGTTGACAATATAGACGACCTTGTTGGCGATCCGCCGGTGAGTGGCGAGGGTTTGCTTCAGCGCGCAGGCGCTTTCGCAGATCGAGGCGCGGAACACATCGCAGCAGCGCCGGCCGATGGCTTCCTGCCGGCGGACGCCGGTGATCTGCTCGGCGGCGTGGTTGAAAAACGTGATGCGCCACCCGGCGTCCACGGTGAACACTCCGTCAGGCACCGAATCGAGCAACTGGTTGTGAATTTTTTCCAACATGCAAACGGCGGCAAATCCGTCAGTCCATCATCGGCTTTCCCGCGATCAACCGCAATGGCATTTTGCCACGGTCGGTCACAGCTTCCGCCAACGTTTTTGATTTTAATTCATCGCAAACGGCACGGAATGGCCGGTTTTCATGCGGCGGTAACTATTTTTCGAATTGGCATTGCCGTTGCTTTACTACGATGCGATGACGACACCGGTTGCGACTGACCGCGCCCAGATTGATTTGGTGAACAACCAGACGGAGGCGCATCCTTTTTGTTTTGTGTGCAGCGGCTCGAATCCGCTGGGGCTGGCGCTGCGCTATGCGCCGCAGCCGGACGGCAGCGTGAGCGCGAAATTTCTCGGCAACGCCATGCTGGAAGGTTATTCGGGATTGCTGCATGGCGGTTTGATCGCGGCCATGCTCGACGGCGCGATGACCAACTGCCTGTTTGCGCGCGGCATTCGCGGGCTGACGGCGGAATTGAAAGTGCGCTACCATGAAAGTGTCGCGGCCTCCGAAGAAGTGCTTCTGCGCGCGTGGCTGGAAGACGACGCGCACGGTCTTTATCAATTGCGCGCCGAACTCACGCAGGGCGGCGCGGTCAAAGCCAGCGCCACCGGCAAATTCATGAAGCAACCTGCTGCCTGAACTGCCATGAGTGAAACGATTCGCATCACGGTGCTCGTCGAGAACAGTGTCCATCGCCAGAGTTTGGTCGCGGAACACGGACTGTCTTTTTACATTCAATGCGGGGAACGCAGCCTGCTCTTCGACACCGGCCAAACCGACTTGGCGGTGATCAATGCAGAAACCTTGCGGCTGCCGCTGGACCGCGTGGAAGCCATTGTGTTGAGCCACGGCCACTACGATCACACCGGCGGCGTGCCGGCGATGCTGGAGGTTGTGCCCCAGGCGCGGGTTTATTTGCATCCCGCCGCCTTTGAGAAAAAATTCAGCCAGAACGCCAACGGCCAGTCGCGTGAGATCGGCATGAGCGATTGCGTGGCGCAAGCCATTAGTCACCGCCCGGTCGGATTTATTGAAACAACTGGCCGCACCGAAATTGTTGAAGGTGTTTTTGCCACCGGCGAAATTCCGCGTGCGACCACTTACGAAGACACTGGCGGCGCATTCTTTCTGGATGCCGAAGGCACGCGCCCTGACCCGCTCGTGGATGATCAAGCGCTCGTGATTGACCTGGGCCGCAGCGTCATTTTGCTGCTGGGCTGCGCCCATTCCGGCGTGGTCAACGCGCTGGATCACGTCCGGCATCTGACCGGCGGAAAGCCCGTGAGCGCCGTGATTGGCGGCCTGCATCTGGGTTCAGCGAGCGAAGAACGCATTCAGCAAACCATCGCGCGGCTGCGCGACGCACAGTTGGAGATTCTCGTGCCCGTCCACTGCACCGGCTGGCCGGCCACGGCAAAATTGTGGCCGGCGTTCCCGGACATTTTCCGTCCCGCCGGCGTCGGCACGGTTTTTGAATTCAAACGGGATTGTGGTGGTTAACGCAAGCAGGCCCCCAGGGAAATTGTCCCCCAAAAAATTCCTGCTCCGCATCCAATAAGGAGCAGCGGTTTTCCCACCCAGAAACCCCAGCCCGATTTCATCGGCCCACTGCCCGCTCCGGCCAGCCTCATGGTTGTCCTGGGCCTGCACACGGGTGAACTGACAGCCAGCGTGCCGCCGGAAGAGCCGGGCGTAATTGCCTGATCATGCCGCCGCAGGCTTGCCGCGATAGTCTTTCATCAACGCCAGCATTTCGCGCACGGCGTTTTCCAGGCCCACAAAGACCGCGCGGCACACAAGGCTGTGGCCGATGTTCAATTCCACCAGGTGCGGCACGCGGAAAAACACCCGCAGATTTTCGTAATTCAAGCCGTGGCCGGCATTCACCTTGAGACCCAGCGCGCGGGCTTGTTGCGCGCCGGCAATCAACCGTTGCAATTCAGTTTCCGCTTTTTGCTTTTTGCTTTCCGCCTTTGTAAACGCCTCCGCATAAGCGCCGGTGTGCAGTTCGATGAACTGGCTGCCGACCCGCGCGCTGGCGGCGATCTGATTTTCGTCCGGCGTGATGAACAGGCTCACCTCGATGCCCGCGTCGTTCATTTTTTTGCGCGTTTCAGTCAGAGCCTTTTCCGCGGCGACCACGTCCAGTCCGCCTTCGGTGGTCACTTCGAGCCGCCGTTCGGGCACGATGCAGACGATGTCTGGTTTTAACTTCAGCGCGATGGCGATGATCTCCGGGGTGTTCGCCATTTCCAGGTTCAGCCGCGTTTTGATCTGCTGCCGCAACGCCCATGCGTCGCGGTCCTGGATGTGCCGGCGGTCCTCGCGCAGATGGGCGGTGATGCCGTGCGCGCCCGCCGCCTCGCAAAGCCGGGCGGCGGCGACGGGATCCGGTTCGCCGAATCCGCGTCCGTGATACCGCGCCTCGCGGAGGGTGGCGACATGGTCAATGTTGACGCCGAGTTTGAGCATGATTTTATTTGGCGGCGGGCAGGGGAGCCGCATTGGCGCTATGCATTTGCTGCTGGCGCAGATGTTTTAATCTCGGAGACCGCGGCGGCAGTTTCAAATCGCAGCCGGGAAAGTCCGCCGCCTCCAGCCAGTTCGCCAGCGTGAACAATTCCACCGCCGTGAAACCGCCCGGGGCCTTGCGCGTGAACGTGAATTCCGCCGGGCCGGACTGAGTGATTTCCGTGTCGGTGTTGCCGAGCGCCGACCCGATGCGTTGCAGCCACTTGAACGCGGCGGAACCGGCCTCAAGCTGCTGGTGCGACGTGACCATGAGGCCGAACTGGCTCAGGTTCAAAAGCTGCGGCATCCGTTCGGCGGTGATTTCCCAGTGATAAAACACGAGGCTGGGGGTCGCCAGCCGCTGGAACAGCTCCGGCGGCAGCGGCTTGCTTTTCGGCGTGTTCGGAAAGGTTTCCCAAAAAAGAAACTGGCCCGCCGGCTCGCGCAACGCCCGCAGATGTGGCGCGATGAACGGCAGGCCGGCAAAGCTGATTTCATTGTTCGTCATTTCCGGCGTGACCGGCGTGACAAAGTAATCGCGGGCATTGGCCGCGCTGAACGCCGGTGCCAGCCGCGCATGGGCCTGCGCCGCCGCGTTCGCCGCGTCGGGGACGGGAACGGCCGCATACGTCTGGAATGGAAACGACGGCAGCGACCAGGCAAAAAGCTGGTTCGGCACGGGCGAAATCTGATAGGGCTGCGCCCATGGCTGGGATTGGAACCACGCCGCGAATCCACGCACGGCGGTGAAGCTGTTGAACGGCTGGTGCAGCGTGTTCGTCGGCACGCGCCAGGGTTCGAGGTTGAGCGCCAGATTGCCGGCGAAGAAAAATTTCCCGGTGATGCGGAAACTGGTGTCCGGCGCGGTGACGGTGAACTGCGTCTCCGGCAGGCCGTATTCCTTAAGTTTCGGATACCACTGCGCCAGGCGCGGCCAGTTCACGTCCAGATCAAGCCAGCCGGCCGGCGGCGCGGAAATTTTTTGCGCCAGCCGGTCGCCGAGTTTCAGCCGGGCCGGATCGGAATCAAAAATCAGCCAGCCGCCGGCGGATTTGAAAGCTGCCGCCGCGAAAAACGGTTTCAAATCTGCCTGCCAGAGCTGGGCGCGCACCGGATCCAGCCTGATGGCGACGGCCACTTCCGCCTTGCCGTCCGGCGTGCCGCGCGATTCGAGGAACCATTCCGATTTTTGCAGGTCGTCAAAGAGCGGACGCAGTTTCGCCGCGCCGTCGGCCACGGGCGTGCGGAGATTTTTTTGCAGCCAGCCGGACAGCCAGAGGGACAACTTGTTCGCCGTCTGCGCCCGCAAGGCCAGCGCCTCGGCGGAACAAAATTCATTGGTGAACGCGGAAGAACTGGCGGCGGCGGAGATTTTTTGCGCGCCGGCGAAATGAATTTGCGCGATCAAATCCGGCTGCGGCAGCGCGGCCCGCGCCGTGGCGGCGAGCAGGCCCAGGGCGAGAATGGCGGACAGGTTTTTCATCGGGCCTTGGTGTGCCAAAAATGGCGCGAATTTGCAATTTCAATCAGCCGTTCCGCCGCAATAAATTGTTCCGGTTGCATTGCCGGCCGGTCTGGCGGATGGTTTTCCCGAATAATTTTATGATGCAAAACAAGACCGTGCTCGCGTTTCTCGACGATGCCTAGGAGGACCTGGAACTGTGGTATCCCAGGCTGCGACTGGAGGAGGCGGGCTGCACGCTGAAATGCGCCGCGCCGGAAATCAAGACCTTCGCCGGCAAGCACGGCTATCCGGCCATGGCGGATTTGCTGCTTTGTGACGCGCGCAGCGAAGATTTTTGCGGTCTGCCTGTGCCCGGCGGTTTCATGCCGGACAAATTACGACGCGACGCGCGGGTGCTGGCGCTCACGCGCGAGCTTTTTAAGCAGGGCAGGCTGGTCGCCTTCATCTGCCACGGCGGCTGGATTCCGATTTCCGCAAAATTTTTGAAGGGCCGGCGCGTCATCGGCTCGCCCGGCATCAAGGACGATCTGGAAAATGCCGGCGGCATCTGGGTGAACGAGCCGGTGGTGGTGGCCGGCAACCTGATTTCCGGCCGCGCGCCGCGCGACCTCGCGCCGTTCGGGGCGGCGCTGGTGAAATTTCTGGATGAAGAAAAATGAATGAGGAAAGCCGGATGACATTTTTGAAACAAGATTCCTGCTTTCCTGATTGAAATTATTCCACATTGCTCTAAATTTTCCGCCATGGAAAGTTCACAACCATCGCAGCTTGCACAATACATTCCGGTGCTGTTTTTGCTCGCCGCCGCCGTCGGTTTCGCGGGCGGCACGCTGTTGGTTTCCGTGCTGCTCGGCAAATTCGCCAAGTCCAGCAAGGCCAAGGACACCGCCTACGAATGCGGCAAGGACCCCATCGGCGAAGGTTCCGCCCGGTTCTCGGTGAAGTTTTATCTCGTCGCGATGCTTTTCATCCTGTTCGACATTGAAGTGGTGTTCATGTATCCGTGGGCGGTCGTCTATCGTGGCCTGCTGGCGGAACACGCCACCCGCAATCTCGTGCTTGGCTCGATGGTTTCCTTCCTGGGCATTCTGTTTGCCGGCTACATTTACGCGCTGAAGAAAAAAGCCTTCGACTGGAAGACCTGAAGCGGGGCTGATTGCCGCCGGAACTTCTGGCCGGCGGGAAAACCGGCGAAAAGGCTCCGGGTTCGTTCCACCGCCGTTGTTGCGCCGTGGAGATTCCTTGCTGCCGCAGGGACAACCCATTGTCGTGAAGGGAAATTCATTGACTGCTTAACGCTGCAATGCCGTGGCTACGCTTTTCACGCCGCGTGATGGGCAGCCTGTCGGGCCAAAATCAAATGCCGACATCAACCCCGGCACGGGACCGGACAGACAGGCCGCCCTTGTTTGCGAGCCGGGCCGCTGGTTTTTCCGGGGTTTCGCAAAAGCCGGCCCGGCCGGGAACGGGGAAAAACCTCAGAGCCTGTCTGAAAAAGGAGCGTGGCTGGTCGAAGACGATACAGCCGCGCTCTGAGATTTTCAGACACGCTCTGAGGACAGCACCCCTGCATGGCTGCCCGTTGAAAGCGCAAACCTGCGTTGCCCGCCCGCAGGTTTGTGGATTGAACGAACATACCTGCAACGTCTTTCCGCATATCTGCAGAACGCTCCCGCAAACCTGCAATGCCTTCCCGCATATCTACAGAACGCTCCCGCTAACCTGCAACGCCTTCCCGCATATCTGTAGAACGCTCCCGCAAACCTGCAATGCCTTCCCGCATATCTGCAGAACGCTCCCGCATATCTGCAGAACGCTCCCGCAAACCTGCAACGTCTTCCCGCATATCTGCAGAACGCTCCCGCAAACCTGCAACGTCTTCCCGCATATCTGCAGAACGCTCCCGCAAACCTGCAATGCCTTCCCGCATACCTGCAGAACGCTCCCGCAAACCTGCAACGCCTTCCCGCATATCTGTAGAACGCTCCCGCTAACCTGCGGGAAGGCGCTGCAAGCTGGTAAAATGTCCCATCTGGGGACGGTCTGCGTTCAAAAACAGGACTGCGCAGTTTTTGCCGTGCGTTGACCGTTGCCGGGGGGAGGAAATGGCCGGTGGATGATTCGGTCGAAGACGCCCCAGCCGCGCTCCGGGATTTTAAGACACGCTCTCAGGCGTTCCAAATTTTACAAAAGCATGACAATTGGCTTTGCGCCATCGGTTAAATTTACCGGCAATGAGACAAGTGCCAGTTGATGCTTCCTGCCAGATTCATTGGCGGCGGAAAAGGAAATGCGGACAAACCTGGCGAATGGCGTGCTTCACCGGGAGCACCGCAGAAGTAATGACAAAAGATAATTTATGAAATCAAGTGAGCCGACTTCCAGACACAGCGCCTTCACGCTCATCGAACTGCTCGTGGTCATCGCCATCATCGCCATTCTGGCGGCGATGCTGCTGCCGGCTTTGAGCCGTGCGAAAGAGACCGGCCGGCGCATCGCCTGCACGAACAATCTCCGGCAGTTGGGCCTTGCCTCGCGCATGTATGTGGACGACAACCGGGGGATTTATCCCGTGCGCTCCGACACTGATCGCTGGCCGGACAAGTTCTACGACGGCTACGGCAAGAATGTAAAACTGCTGCTCTGTCCGACCGATGGGATAAACGGACAAATTCCGCAGACCGGGTCCGGTTCCAACAATGTGGCCGACGCCTCGCCGCGCAGCTATCTGATCAATGGCTGGAACGACTGGGTTTCCGACAGCATCGGCTCCACGGACATGTCCCAGGTTGGAGCGGCTGCGGCTCAAAACGGATTGCGGGAAAATATCATCCTCTATCCAAGCGACACGATTCTTCTGGGTGAGAAGTTCACGTCCGCCACGGATTACTACATGGATTTGCTGGAGGGCGAAGGCAACGACATTGACCAGGTGCTTGAGCAGAGCCGCCATGCCGGCAACGGCGCCAGCACCACTTCCGGTTCGGGATCTGGCGGTTCAAACTATGCTTTTATAGACGGCAGTGCCCGCTACTACAAATGCCCGAAGGCCATGTTTCCGCTCAACCTGTGGTGCATCACCGATACCGACCGGCAGAAATACTCGCATGTTTATTAGCCGCCCGCAAACACCGGATGAAGGTGCGTCTTGGTCTGGCCGTGCCGGGCTGTCGGAATAATCTGAACACGGACCGGGAGAAACCGTCCGCTGGTAAAAGCGATGGCTGAATAGCTGCGTTGCCGGCTTGGCAGTTTTACCAGCATCGCTCCAACCCGTCCCGGTCAATGTTTTCGTCTCCAAACCGCTTGTAATGAATGAGGTGGGTTAAGTTTTGTCAACTTTTTGCTTGTCAAGCGCCCAAGGATTTGTTTATATCGCTCATCACCGGTTAAAAAGTCCACCGCAGCGCGCGGCAGAAGTTGGTGTTTTTCAGCTTCTTCGGTGTCTGCTTGGATTTTGGAGCTGGGTGATGAATCGCGGAGCCTGCCCACAAAGTTCCTGCTGGCCCGGGTGGCACAAAAACGCCACGAAAAGCCGACCGGAGTTTGATCATTGAGCAGAGTCCTTTGCGACAGACTGAAAAAATAATAAAAACTGCAAGTCAAACAACATCAGATCAGGATCATTATGAAACCAGCAGCCTCCTCGGATTTCACCCGGCGCCCGGAGAGAATCTCCGGCCCCGAAAACCTCAAACACCGGCCACAATGGTGGCGGGCCGCCTGCGCTTCGCTCTCGCTGGCGGTGTTGGCCCTTTGTTGTGCCACGAGCGCCCGCGCCCAAATCAACTGGATTGACACCGATCTCGGCGGACCGGTGGCTGCAGGATATACCATCACCAACAATGACGGCACCTTGGAAATCCTGGGTGGCGGGGGTGACATCTGGAACAACACCTCCCAATGTCACTACCGTTACGCCTGGGCTTCCGGGACGACCTGGGATGTGACCATGCAAGTTCAGAACTTCCAAGGGGTTGATACCACTTGGTCCAAAGTTGAATTGATGGTTGACTGGGCTGATACCAAGCTTGGGCCCCAGGGCAGTGACGCGTTCATCGCGAACATGCTCACCCTGCCCACCGGGGACAACGAATTTGGGGTTGACCAGTTTCGAACCGTCAGTGGCGGCGCTGCTGACTGGAAGCAAGTTGGCACCTCCCCGCATCCGGTGTTTCCGAACGCGTGGATGAGGATCCATCGCAACGGCAGCATCTTCAGCATTTATTACAGCACTGACAATGTCACCTGGACGGATTACCTGGACATTGACACGTCGAAGACCACAGTCATCGGAGGCAGCGGCACTACTTTTGGGACTGCCTGGCCCGATCTTGTCTGCGTGGGCGTAGCCGTCACGGGGCACGACGATATTGATTCTCTTGCCGACGCAACCATTGCCAATTTGACCGGCACCTTCTCGGTCATTACGGCGCCTACCGTGGTCAATCCGACCGTTCAAGTGTCAAACACCACGGCCGTCGCCGGCTGCGAGGCGTCTTTCTCCTTTGCGACCACGAACAACTCCAATCCAAACGTCGTCCTGCCTACTTATCAGTGGTATAAAAACAGCCAACTCGTCACAAATGCGACCGGCACTTCCTTTACCTGGCTGGCACAAACCGCTGACAATGGCGCGCAGGTTTATTGCGTGGCCACCGTGCCGGCGCCTTACAACACGTCCGTCACCACTGTTACTAGCGCCACGGGAACGCTGACGGTGACCCCGGGCATCATTATCACGAATGGCTGGAAGACGGCGATCTACAGTGGCGGTGGCGGCTTTAGTTACATCCAGGCGGTGGAAGCGGGCAACACCACCCCCGCCACCACTACATTTGCGCAGACGGACGGTGATAATCCAGGCGGATATGGCAACAATTATGTTTCGCGCACAAGTGGTTTCTTCATCCCGCCCACTACCGATCATTATGTGTTTTTCGTGGACGCGGACGACAGTGCTGATTTGCTCTTGAATACCAACACCGCCAACGGCACCGACCCTGCTGGCAAGGTGGTTATTGCGCAGCAAACCTCTTGGGGGCCCTTGGACAACTGGCTCGCCACCGACACCAATGGCGTTGCCGGCGGGGGCAATCCTCCCGACTATAACCAGAATCGCTCGGACACTTATGTGACTAATGGCGTGAACCCAGGCGCAGGCGGCTATCTTTTGAACGCCGGCCAGCTCTACTACTTGGAATTGGTGCATTCTCAAGGCGTCGGCGGTGATAATTTCGGCGTCACCTATCAAACCATCGCCCAAGTGAACGCGAACTCGCTCACCAACGGCCAACCAAGCCTGATAGCGGCCACCAAGCACAACATGGCTTTCATCAGCTATCCGGACACGACGCCGACCTGGACGCTGCAACCCACCAACATCAATGTGACCCTGGGCAACGCCGGGGGCTTCGCGGTAAATGCCACGGACGGCGGCGAATTCGCGCCGAACTATCAATGGTATAGCAACAGCGTGCCAGTCCCCGGCGCGACCACCGCTTCCTTGTATTATGGGAACGTGCCGGCATCAGCCGATGGGGCGCAGTATTTCGCCGTGGCTACCGCCGTCGTGAGCGGGCTTTCGAGCACCAGTTCCATCGTCACCCTGCACGTCGCCCCGGCCGTCTTGGAAAGGGGCTGGACCAAGGTGGAATACTGGTATGGCTTCGACAGCAAAACGAGTGTCACAAACGGCACCGCCCCGGCTCCCGACCATGTCATCACCTCGCCGAGCTTTGAGGCGGCTTCCTCCGATTCTGCGGGTGCCGGAAACGATTATGTCAACCGGCTCACCACGTTGTTCTACCCGCCCACGACCGGCACCTATGACTTCTTCGTCAACTCCGATGACCAGAGCGACCTGTTTGTCAGCACGGATGCCACCCCCGGCAACAAGCGGCTGGTGGCGCAGGAAGGCGGCTGGGCCAACGCCTGGCAGTGGCAAGGTGCTAACGGCGCTTCGACCGTCGCCCAGAAAGCATCCAGCACATGGTCGCCCGATGGCACGACGACGCCGTGGGCCAGTGGTATTTCCATGACTGCAGGCCAGCCCTACTATATCGAGATGGATCACCAGGACACCGGCGGCGGCAACAATGCCGAAGCAACCTTCACGCTGCATGGTGCCGGGACGCCGTCGAACGGCACTCACAGCGCATTGACCGGCAACCTGATTGCCATAAACGTGCCGCGTTCCTACGCACTGGGCTTCGTGCAGGAACCCACCAATGCGACCCCGGCTCTTGATGGTGTAGTCACCTTTACCGTGGCGGGCACGACCGACTCCCAGATTGCCGTCGGCACCACGGGCGACCCGCGGCCCTTGTGGACCAACACCATTGTTTATCAATGGACGCGGAACGGGACGGCGATTCCCGGCGCCAACGGCAGCAGCTATTCCTTCGGGCCGGTGACCCCGCAGGACAACGGGGTGCAGTATGTCTGCCAGATCCGGTCACTGGGCCTTGTGAACGACAGCCAGGTTGACATCTGGAGCAACAGCCTGCCCGCGACGATTACGGTGGCTGGCAGCCCTGTGTTTGAGACCGGGTATGCCCTTCATCAATATTGGGGTTCCAATCCCGGACGGACTGTCATTGAGAACAATAACGCCGGCGCGCCAGACTGGAGCATGTCCACGCCGGCCTTCGAGGCTGACATCACGGGCACAGAAGTGGCGGACAACTTCTGCGATGAATTGCTCGGCTTTTTCATCCCGCCGACCACGGGCCAGTATGTGTTCTTCTGCAATTCGGACGATGACGCCGACCTGTTCCTGAGCACGAACAACTCATTTGCCGACTCCGTGTTGATCGCCCAGCAGACGTCTTATAGCACCGGTGCATTGAAATGGAGCAGCACGGCCAATGGAACGGCCACCCAGGTCCGATCCGACACGTTTGTTGATGCATTTGGGAACACCCCCTTTGCCACCGGCATCCCCCTGGTCGCCGGCCAGAAATATGCCATGCAAATTGTCCACCACCAGGGCGGTGGCGGCACCTATAGCTGCGTGACTGCCAAGCTGGTCACCGACCCTGACCCGGTGGATGGCACGCCGAGCACCATCCGGGGCGGCGAGCTGGGAACTTATGTGCCGCCCTGCACTTATGTGACCATAACCAACCAGCCGCAGAGCATTACGGCGAACAATTACACCAGTGCCTCGTTCAGCATCACCGCCGGGACCGATTCGACCCTGCCCATCGGGCCGGAAGGCGACTGGAGGAATTCCTTCAACAACTTCCTGGCCTACCAATGGTTTATGAATGGAGCGCCCATCACCGGAGCAAATTCGGCGACTTACTCCATACCGACCCTTCTGCCGGATGACAACAACGCCCAGCTCTACTGCATCACACGGGCCTTGGGCTATGCCGATGCCAGCGGCAATCCCCTCTGGGTCACCAGTTCGGTGGTGAAGGTCACGGTCTTAACCAACGCACCGCAGATGACCTACGCGGCCTTTTACGCCAACAGCAACTATACGAACTTCATCAGTGGTATTACCGGGTTGCCCTTCAATGCGACCAACTACATCATTATCGCCTTCAGTGTTCCGATGGATCCGGTCATGTTGGGCCAGGCGAGCACCTACACCCTGGGCGGCGGGCTGCAGATCCTAAGCATTCTGGTGAACACCAACGACTACAAGAGCGTGGCCTTGGCGGTGTCGGGCACCATAACCCTGCCGCTCAATGTCCAAGTCAGCTCCTCGCTGGCCGGCATGGGCGGCGGGCTGGCGCTGGGCACGAACAATGCAGCCGCGCTTGCAACCGTGCCGCTGACGGATGTTGACATTGGCAATCCCGGCACGGATCCCGCCTTCCCGGGCATGATGTATGTGGAAGGCCCGAACGCCTATACCATTGCCTGCGAAGGCAGCGATATCTATAACGCCGCCGACGGGTTTAACTTTGCCTACGAAACGAAGACCAACGACTTCGATGTCGTCGTCCGTCAAAGGGACATCAAGCACACGTCCGACTGGGCTAAAGGCGGCCTCATGGTTCGCGAGACCCTGGCTGCCGGCAGCCGAGACTGGAACATCGTCAACGACCCGGTGTCTTCGGATGGAATTAACGCGCCCGACGGCAGCGGCTTTGGAGCCAATGCGGTTGAATGCAATACGCGCAACACCACGGGTGGCAGCAGCGGCGGCTGGAACTTCAACTCCAGCCCGGTGCCGGCATATCCGAACGCCTGGGTGCGTCTCAAACGCGCCGGCAACCTCCTGTCTGCCTTCTACTCCACCAACGGCACGAGCTGGACGCTTCAGGCAACCAATGACCCGACTACTGTCGGCGATATGACCGCCTTGCCCGCCGTGGTTTACGTCGGCATCTGCACGACGGCTCATAATAATGACGCCCTCGGCACAGACCCGACCCAGTTGCTGTATCTGAACATCGCGGATTACGACAACTATAACTCCAGCTATGTTTATGTTGCCGGAACGCCCGTCCTGACCGCCAAAGTGGTTGGAAATCAACTCAACATCACTTGGACGCCGAACGTGGGCCATCTGGTGGCCAGCCCCGCGCTCACCGGGCCGAACGTGAACTGGCAGTCAGTCACTGGCGGCACCGGCGGGTCCGTGAGCGTTCCCATCAGCGGCAGCGCCATGTTCTTCAAGGTCAGTAACCCATAAGTTACGGCCAGTCTGATTCAGAGAGAGCCGCAGCGATGTCTGCGGCTCTCTTTTTTTGGGCATTATCCTAAAACCGGTAACAGCGGCAGGTTGTGGGGGCGGGTGGCTGCCAACCGGTTTGGACCGGTGGCTCGCGCAAGCAGGAAAACTTGCTGCCGACTGCGCCCTGCGACCGGCAACCGGTCTGTTCATTCCAAAACCCCCGGTAAAGTTCTAAAAACAAGCCGGTTGGGAGCTTAACGACCTCGGTCGCCGGACCAATCCGGCAGGTCGTCGGCTCGAATACCTGGGTCGTCAGGCGTGCAACCGAGGTCGTTTGCCAAACGACCTGGGTCGTAAAGCATATCCGGCAGGTTGTCGGCGTGCTCTGGCAGGTCGTTTGATGGAATACCCGCCAGATTTGTCCGACGACCTCGGTCGTTTGGCAGAATACCCGACCTTTTCGACAACCGAGGTTGTCAGGCTGACGACCGGTTCCGCTTCTTTGTCGGAAAATGTTCCCTTTGGCATCCAAACGAGACCCGGTGCCGGCTCCAAGGTTTCCCGGCGCAGGAAACCTTCAGTTTTTCTTCAATGGGTTTTGAAGCTTAACATCTGCTGCTTGAACTCCAGAGCCTGCCGGTTCTGCGGATCCAGCCGCAAGACCTCGTCGAACTGTGCCATCGCTTCATCCGCGCGGCCCAGTTTGTAAAGCGTGACGCCGAGATTTGCGCGTGCCTTCACATAGTTTGGATTTATACGCAGCACCTGCTCGAACTCCTCCTCCGCCGCCGGCCCTTCATCCTGCTGCGCCAGTTCATCACCGAGCCGGTAATGTGCCTCCCAGTAATCCGGCTGGAGATGGACAGCCTCACGCAGCCGCGCGATTGAATCGAGGCGGCGCTCCAGTTTCCAGAGCACCTCGCCGGAGTAAAGATACACATGAGGATCGTCAGGGCTTAACTGGCGGGCGCGCTCAAGTTCTTCCAATGCGGTTTTCCATTGGCCCTGGCGGGCATAGACGGTGCCCAACTGCAGTCTGACTTCGCTTTGCGCGGGCCTCAATGCGGCAGCTTGCTGGAAAGCCTGAAGAGCTTCGGCGAACCGGCCCAGATCTTCCAGGTCGAGGCCGAGCCGGTAATATGGGAAATAGAAATGCGGAATCAGTTCGCAGACCTTCCGGCGTTCGATTGTGGCCCGCTGGTCATGCGTGGCTTCCAGAAATTCGGCGAAGTTTTCATGCAGCCGGTAGTCTTCCGGCCTGCCCGCCAGCGCGGTTTCATAAACCTGGGCGGCTTTTCTGCCGGCGGGGTGGACGCGATTCTGGCCCGGCATTCGCTGATTTGTTTGTTCAGTGCGGCCAGTCGCCGGCGGTTGTCGGGTTGACCCGTGAATGGCGGCTCCTGGATTCGCCGGGCAACCTCTTCCAGAACGGAAACCCGGTTCCAGTCGGTAAGCCCCAGCAACCTTTCGCATTGTTCCTGCGACAGCCAATTTGTCGCCGCCGCGTGCGTGAGGCGGGCGGCGAGTTGATTTTGAATTTGCCCGGCCCACGCCCGGGCCAGCAGGTAGTTCCCCGTGAAATTCAGGTGGACGTGCTCGAAGAACGACTCTTCACCGGAGACTCCTTCCGGCGCGGCGGCGGCCAGCGCCGTGACCGCATCGCACAACACCAGATTCTGGCCGGCGAACTTGCGCCCGGCGGTTTTTATCGAATCGTTAATGCGCGAATCCGCCCGAAACGGCAAGGTGTCGGCATCCACTGAAAGTTGAAAATGCTGCCGGGCGGCTGCGGAATTTGTCAGGTGAAGCAGACACTCGCCGAGCTGATATTGCAGGACTGCGGATTGGGGGCAGATTCCGGTGGCCGCCTCGGACTGGTTGGCGGCTGCCGAAAAATTTCCGTTTCCCCGGGCGACAGCAGCCTCCTGGCAAAGTTTTTCATATGTCACACTTTGAGCCGGAGGCAGATTTGTGGCTGGCCAGGAACCAAACGGCGGACAGTCCTTGAGGTTGACGGCGACGGTGTTGAGCACAATCGCGGCACCCGAGTTGCGGCCGGCGCGCAACAGGTCTTCCAGGTTTTGGTTGAAATTCCGGTAAACCACTTCCTTTCGAGGATCATTTGGGGGCACCTGGTTCCCGCGGAACATCTCCATGCCACGCCATTCTTCAGGCCCGGCGGACCGGTGTCGGAGCTTGTAAACCAAGTCGCCAAACAGTTGGCCCGCCCGCGTTTTTTGGAGCAGCAGATGCAGCCGCACCAGCCGGAGTGGCGGCGCCTGTGCGCCAAAAACAGTCGCGGCTCCGAAGGGGCCGACCATCTCGTTGTTGCCCATGTAAACAATCCAAACATCACCTTCATGCCTGGCGCATTCACGGGCGATGGGCAGGATCGCATGCGAGTTGATCGCCGTTATTCCCGTATTGACGACCTCGAACTTTTTTCCCGGAAAGCGCCCCCGCAGCAGAGTTTCAAGGTAACGGCCGGCACCAAAGTTGGGCCGAGGATCTCCCAGCGCCGCCGATTCGCCTAAAATAAAGATCCGAATCGTGTCCGGCGCTTTCTTCGCTGGCATGATCACCGGTGAGGCGACGCGCGCCAGCGAAGCGGGGAAAAACCGCAAACCAAACTGGTCGTTTTCGACAAAACAGTCCTGGCCGGCAATGGTGGTTTTCTTGAAAAAATCCGTGGAATAACCATACCCGCCGACGCGCAAAGCCAGCTCGACTCCAGCCAGCAGAAACAACGGCAGCCCCACCACCGCCACCAGCCGGAACATCCATTTGCGGCCGGTTGGAATTGATCCCGCGCTTGGTTCAACTGGTGTGCCGCCCGCCGATGGGTTTGTGGTCAGGGGGTGTCGGCTGCGCTTCGCATTGTTCTGTTTCCGTCCCAATGCCGGAGTTTAAATAATGGGCGCGTGAGGGTCAAAAGAATTGGCTGATGCATTTGAGATTGCCGGTCATCGCTTGTCATTGCTAATTTGACGGCGAATGAAGGCCCGGCGAACTCAAACGCAGCGCTCCACTTGCGCCGGTGGATTGCCTCCCAAGGATGGAATGCAGCCTTCCGCCGAACAAATGCCCGCGCCGCAGAGCCGACGCCGGTGGTTTCGCGTTCTGGCTTTGCTCTCGCCAATCCTGCTGCTCGGACTGGCCGAACTGGGCTTGCGTGTGGCTGGTTATGGCTGGGCGACGTCCTTTTTTCTGGAGAGCCGTAACGGAGGTTGCACGCTGCTGGTGGAAAATCCAAAATTCGGCTGGCGCTTTTTCCCGCCGGCGGTTGCGCGCACTCCCCAGCCTCTGTCCCTGGCCGCAGCCAAGCCGAAGGGCACTGTCCGCATCTTTGTTTTCGGGGAGTCGGCGGCAATGGGTGATCCTGAACCGTCATATGGTTTTCCACGCCAGCTCGAGCGAATGCTTGCCGCGCGCGACCGGGGCCATAGGTTCGAAGTGGTCAATACGGCGATGACGGCGATCAATTCCCATGTAATCCGGGAAATCGCCCGGGACTGTGCATCGCGGCAAGGTGATTTCTGGGTGGTTTACGCAGGCAACAACGAAGTAGTGGGTCCGTTCGGAGCAGGAACGGTTTTTGGCCGTCAGGCACCCGGACTGGCAGTCGTCCGAGCCAGCTTGCTGGTGAAGTCCACTCGTCTGGGCCAGTGGCTGGGTGCGTTGCGCCCGCGTCCGGCCGATCCGCTTGAGTGGCAGGGAATGGAAATGTTTTTGCGGAACCAGGTCCGCAGCGATGCCCTTGGCTTGCAGATCGTGCAGGAGAATTTCGCCCGCAATCTTGCGGCCATCATTGAACTGGGCCGGCGTTCCGGGGCCACGGTTCTCCTGGCTACGGTGCCGGTGAATCTCAAGGATTCTCCACCATTCGCGGCGCAGCACCGCCTTGGCTTAAGCGCTGCCCGACTTGACGAATGGGATAGGTGCTTTGAACGCGGACGCACGGCCCAGGAGGCCGGCCGGTTTGCCGATGCAATGGCGGCTTATAAAGAGGCGAGCCGGATAGATCCGGAATTTGCCGAGCTGCCTTTTCGGCGGGCCGTTTGCGAACTGGCGGCCGGCCTGACCAATGCCGCCGCCTCTGATTTTCTTCTCGCCCGCGACCTGGATACGCTCCGTTTCCGCGCCGATTCGCGGATCAACCAAACTATTCGCCGGGTTGCCGCCGCCCAGGGCATGACCTTGATAGACGCCGAGCAGGAATGCGCCCGGCGCTCTCCCGACGAAATCGCCGGTGACACCCTTTTTTACGATCATGTGCATCTGAACTTTACTGGAAATTATCTGGTTGCCGCGTTGTTTGCTGCGGAGATCGAGAAAAAACTGACCGGCCATGCATTTTCCGCCGGCGTCCCATTGCCGACGGAAGCCGAAATCGCCCGCCAGCTTGCCCTGACGGATTTTGACCGGCGGCGCGTTGGTGAAGAGATGAGGTTGCGTCTTCGACAGCCGCCCTTTGCCTCGCAACTGAACTCACAGACACGCGACGGAAAATGGCAGGCAACGCTCGCCCGGCTGGATGTGTCCCCGGCGCGGTTTATCCGGGAATATCAGGCTGCATTGGAGATGGCTCCGGAGGATTGGGTGCTCCACGCTAATTTTGGCCGGCTGCTTGAAGTTGCGGGCGACGAGCCGGCAGCCGCGCGGCAGTGGCAGGAGGTCGTGCGGCTGCTGCCGCACGAACCGGACGCCTGGTTCCAGCTCGGTAATCTTGCTTACAATGCCCGTTCATTTGTCCAAGCACAGGATTTTTTCCAGGAAGCACTGAAGCGCAACCCCGATTTGCTTGAGGCGTTGAACGGGCTTGGACTTTCGCTGGCAGCCCGGGGTCAAGCCGACGAGGCGATTGAGGAATTCAAGGTGGCGCTGCGCCTCGTTCCGTCTTACAGCGCGGCGCGGGTGAACCTGGCGGTTGTGCTTGCCAACCGTGGCGAGCTGCCTGCCGCGATGGCCGAATATCGCACCGCCCTGCAACTTGAGACTAACAACGTCGCAGCGCGCATCAATCTGGCGAAGCTGCTTGCCGGCCAAGGCAAGCCTGACGAGGCCGTCGTCCTGTTCAAGGAAGCATTGAATCTAAAGCCCGACGAGCCGGTGGCGAACTTCAACTTTGCCAATGCGCTGGTGGGGCAAGGCCGGCACGCCGAGGCCATTCCCTGTTACCAGGCCGCGATCCGGTCAAAGCCTGATTTTGCCGAGGCGCGCTTCAATCTCGCCCTGGAATTCGCGCGCGTCGGAAACTTTGCCGAAGCCCTTCCGCAGCTTGCTGAAGTGGTCCGGCTGCAGCCCGACTTTATTAATGCCCGGTTTAACTATGGTGTCGCCCTGGCCAAACAGCAGCGATACGCCGAGGCGGCAAAGCAATTTCAGGAGACACTCCAGCGGCAACCCGATCATGCCGCTGCGAAAGCCGCGCTGGAGCGTGCCCTTAAACTGACGAAGAGCCAGTGAAAGTTGAAAGGATGAATCAGCGGAGAGGCCAACCAAACAGACGGCATGCGACATGGAAAATGTAAATGGATCATCATTGATCCGGGTTGCGGCTGACTTTGATTGCCGACCTGCTGAAAACGTCTGGACAAAGCAGAAGGGATTGAATAACTTTGACCGATCCCAGTGCATGAATCATGGGTTGAACCCTGACCAGCTGAAACGAATCAAACTATGAATTTTCCCCGTGTGCGGCCCGGCAGCTTCTCCCGGCCCTGGTTGAAACTTGGCCTGTTGGTTTTCCTGCTTTCAGCGGGGAATGAGGCGGCCCGGGCCGGCCTGCCTCCGGGCTGGAGCGACGCCGACATCGGGTCGCCGGGGCTGGCCGGATCGGCGGCCGGCACCAACGGCAGCTGGACGGTGACGGGCGGCGGGGCGGACATTTGGAATGCGGCCGACCAGTTTAACTTTGCGAGCACGAGCTATGGCAGCGACGGAAGCATCACGGCCCAAGTCACCAGTTTGCAAAACAGCGATCCGGGATCGGGCTGGTCCAAGGCGGGGGTCATGTTTCGCAACGACAACACGGCGGGGGCGGCGAATGTGAGCCTGGTGGTTTTGGCCACGCAGGGGCTCAGCTTTCAATGGCGCAGCACTACCGATCCTCAAACGTATAACATTAACATCAGCGGCATCACGGCTCCGGTGTGGCTGCAGTTGGTCCGGTCGGGGGAGAATTTCACGGGCTATTACGGCCCGGATGGGACCAACTGGACGCAGATCGGCACGGAGCAGATTTACCTGAACGGCCCGGTGCTGGCCGGGTTGGCAGTCACGGCCCACAATAATGCCGCGCTGAACACGGCGACGTTCACCAACGTCAATCTCACCTCGCAGGCCTTTGGAATTTATCGCCAGCTCTGGACGAATCTCAACTCCAGTATCGGCGACACGCTGGTCGTGCTGACGAACACGGCCTACAACCCAAACTGGCCGAACAATCCGGCGGGAGCCTATACGCACATCTACACCAATTTCGACACGGAAGTGAACAGCGGGTGGGACAATTACGGCCAGCGGCTGCGGGCGTTCGTGGTGCCGCCGTTGAGCGGCAATTACACCTTTTGGATTGCCAGCGACGACACCTCGCTCTTTTTGTTCAGCACCAATGAAAGCCCGGCGAATGAGGTCCAGATCGCCTCGGTCACCTCCTGGACCTCCTGGGAAGTTTTCAATGACGAGGCCAGCCAGCAGTCCGCGCCGGTCTATTTGCAGGCGGGTCGGCGTTATTATATGGAAGCGCTCCATCAGCAGGGCGGGGGTGGCGACGATTTGACGGTGCAATGGCAATTGCCCAATGGAATCATCGAGTTGCCGATGACGACCCCGAGTGCGGCCGGCACGCTGTTGATTCCCTATACCGGCGTGATGAATACGCCGGGCATTTATTGGCCGCCGACCAACACGACGGGGGTGGAGAATGGCAGCGTCACTTTCTTCCTGCTGGTGACCAACCAGGCGAGCGTCAGCTACCAATGGCTTTTGAACAGCACCAATCTGCCCGGGGCCAGCTCACCCGTGGTCACACTGACCAACTTGACGCTCGGTTTGAGCGGCGAGCTGTTCAGTTGCATTGTTTCCAACGCGGCGGGATCGGTCACGAGCGCGCCGGCACTGTTGACGGTCAACCGGGACACGAACCCGCCGGTGGTGGTGAAGGTTTTCAACATTGGCCCGACGAATGTTCAGGTGGTGTATTCGAAGCTGGTGGCGGCGGCGGGGGCGGCGAACGCGGCCAACTATGAGTTCAGCGACGGGCTGGCGGTGACGGGGGCGGCGTTGGACGCGGACAACCAGACGGTGGTTCTGACGACGGGGGCGCTGACGTATGGGAGCAATTATTCGCTGGTGATCAATGGTGTGCAGGACCGGGCGACGATCCCCAACCTGATTGCCACGAACACGACGGTGACATTTTTGGCGCTGCCGTTTGCGCCGCAGGACCTGGGCAATCCAACGGTGGGTTCGACCGTGACGGTCGTGAGCAACGGGCTGGACGTGACGGCCTTGGGCAGCGGCTTCGGCGGCAGTTCGGACCAGGGCAGTTTCTCCTACCAGGTTTACACGGGCAATTTTGACGTGGGCGTCCGGCTGGCGGGGCTGGGCCTGTCGGACGTTTTCGCCACGGCCGGCCTGATGGCGCGGGAGAGTCTGACGGCGGGCAGCCGGCTGGCGGCGGCGCTGGCGACGCCGGCGATGAACGGGTCTTTCTTCGAGTGGCGTGATCCCGCCGGCAGCGCCGCCAATACGACGGGGAGTTTCCCGGCGAATTATCCGAACACATGGCTGCGGCTCAACCGGGTGGGCAACGTGTTCACGGGGTTTGCGAGCTATGACGGGCAGACCTGGACGCAACTGGGGAGCGACACGATCACGATGCCGAGCCAGGTTTATCTTGGTTTTTCCGTGAGCAGCCACAGCACCAATACCGTCACCACGGCGCAGTTTCTCAATTTTTCCAACGTAACCAACGGCGTGACCGGGCTGGTGGTCAATCCGCACGATGCGATGGGGCCGAGCAGCCGGACGACGCCGCTGGTATTTTCGGAGATCATGTATAAGCCGGCGGCGCGGCCGGACGGCAGGAACCTGGAGTATCTGGAGCTCTACAACTCGAACCCGTGGTTTCAGGACCTCAGCGGCTATCAGCTCACCTGTGCGGACATGAGCTACACGTTTCCGCCGAACACGCAGATTCCGGGCGGCGGGTGTCTGGTGGTGGCCGCGGCGCCGGATGACATCACCAGCGTCTATGGCATCACCAATGTGATGGGACCCTACAACGGCAGCCTCAAACATTCCGAAACGCTGCAATTGCTGGATGAGCGGACCAACGTGCTGCTGACGGTGCCGTATTCCAATGTCTATCCGTGGCCGGTGGCGGCGGACGGGACGGGCCATTCCCTGGTGCTGGCGTATCCGACCTATGGCGAAGGCGACCCGCGCGCGTGGGACCTCAGCGACACGGTGGGCGGGTCGCCGGGGCGGCTGGATGCGTTCACGCCCGGCCCGCTGCGGAACGTGGTGATCAACGAAATCCTGCCGCACTCGGAAAATCCGGCCGTGCCGCAGTTCATCGAACTCTACAATCACAGCACGAACCGCGTGGATGTTTCGGGGTGCATTTTGACCGATGATCCGACAACCAACCAGTTTGTCATTCCCTCTGGCACGACCATTGGTCCAGCGAGCTTTGTTTCCTTCACGCAATCACAGTTTGGCTTCCTGCTCAACGGCGCGGGCGGGACGCTGTATTTCATCAAGCCGGACGGGAGCCGGGTGCTGGACGCGGTGCAGTATGGGGCGCAGGCGGACGGCGTGTCGTATGGCCGGTGGCCGGACGGGGCGGATGATTTTTACGCGTTTACGACGAACACGCCGGGGACGAACAACAGCGCCATCGTGATTGGCGACATTGTGATCAACGAGCTGATGTATGACCCGATCAGCGGGAATGATGATGATCAATACATTGAACTCTACAACAAAGGCGCCAGCCCGGTGAATCTGGGGGGCTGGCAGTTCACGGCGGGGGTGACGTTCACCTTCCCCGGCGTCACGATTGCGCCGGACGGCTACGTGGTGGTCGGGCGCAACGTGACGAACTTGCTGGCGAAGTATCCGAACCTGAACGGCGGGAACACGGTGGGCAATTACAGCGGCAGGCTGTCGCACAACGGCGAGCTGGTGGTCCTGGCCCGGCCGGAGACGTTTTACACCAACCCGCCGATCTTGGTGGAAGAAGATGAGGTGAGTTACGGCACGGGCGGGCGGTGGGGCGAGTGGTCCGGGGGCGGCGGGAGCAGCCTGGAGCTGAAGGACCCGCGGGCCAACCACCGGCTGGCGGCGAACTGGGCGGACAGCGACGAGACGCAAAAGTCGGTCTGGACGGACATTGAGACGACCGGGGTGCTGGACAACGGCCAGAATTATGATTCCTCAATTGATTACGCGCAGATCGGGCTGCTGGATGCGGGGGAATGCCTGGTGGACAACATTGAGGTGGATTACAACGGGAGCAATTATGTTTCCAACGGCACGTTTGAGGGCGGCACGAGCGGCTGGACGTTCCAGGGCGACATGGTGCGTTCCAGTTTGGAAAACACGGGCTATCTCAGCAGCCATTCGCTGCACATCCGGGCCAGTGACCGGATCTGGACGGGGGCCAACTCCTGCGAAATGGCGCTGAATCCGAATGCGCTCACGGCCGGGCAGACGGTGACCTTGAGATACCAGGCGCGCTGGCTGCACGGGTGGCCGGAGGCGTTGTTGCGGCTGAACGGCAACTGGCTGGAAGCCGCCGGGCCGCTGCCGGTGCCAACCAACCTTGGCACGCCGGGCATGCCCAACAGCCAGTATGTCACCAACGCCGGGCCGGCGATTTACAATGTGACCCACACGCCGGCGGCGCCGGCGGCGGGGCAGCCGGTGGTGGTGACGGCGCGGGTGCAGGATCCCAATGGCGTGCTAAATGTCCGGCTGTATTACCGGCTGGATCCGGCGACGGCTTACAGTTCGGTGCTGATGCGGGACAATGGCGCGGGCGGGGACGTGATTGCGGGGGACGGTATTTACAGCGCGACGATTCCGGGCCAGGCGGCGAACCAGGTGGTGGCGTTTTACCTTTCGGCCACCGATGCGCTGGGAGCCGTCACGCGCTTTCCGGCGATTCGAGCCGGCGACAACGAGCCGGTGCGCGAGTGTGTGGTGATGTTTGGCGACGGCAATCCTGGCGGCAGCTTCGGCGTGTATCATCTGTGGCTGACGCAGACGAACATCACCCGCTGGGGCAACTTGTCCGACTTGAGCAACGAGTTCATGGACTGCACGATGGTCAACGGGAACCGGGTGATCTACAACATGCAGGGGCGGTTTGCCGGCAGCCCGTATCATCAGGGGTTTGATTATCCGAACGGCAATCTCTGCCATTACAAATGGGAGTTCAATGATGATGACAAATTTCTGGGGGCGACGTCGTTCAATAAAATCCACCAGCCGGGCAACGGGGCGGGCGACGACGCGAGCATTCAACGCGAACAACTGGCCAACACCTTTTTGCGGGCGCTGGGCGTGCCGTGGCTCAACCGCCGCTATGTGGCCGTGTATGTCAACGGCAACCGGCGCGGCACGCTGATGGAAGACGCGCAGTGTCCGGACAGCGACACCGTGAAGGAACACTGGCCCAACGACCCCGACGGCTTTCTTTACAAGATGCAGCCGTGGTTTGAATTCGGGCCGGCCCCGTCGGGCGACTCCATTCTGTTCAACAACAATTCCTGGTGCAACCTGAATGCTTACACCACCACCGGCGGCGTGAAAAAAATTGCGCGCTACCGGTATAGCTGGGAGATCCGCCGCACGCCGGATTCGGCCAGTGATTACACCAATGTTTTCTCACTGGTGGACGCGGCCAACAATGTCAGTTCGCCGAACTTCGTGGCGGACCTGGAAAGCCTCGCGGACATGGAGAACTGGATGCGCGTCTTCGCGGCCAACCACGCGGCGGGCAACTGGGATTCCTTCGGTGCGCCCAACGGCCAGAATCTCTACGGCTACATCGGCACCCAGGGCACGAAGTATTCGCTGATGATGTGGGATTACAACATCGTCATCGGCAACAGCGGCTCGTGGGGGCCGGGCCAGAATTTGCTGGACTACGACGGCGGCGATCAGGGGCTGATCAACATTTACAACACGCCGGCGTTTCTGCGGATGTATTGGCGGGCGCTGTCGGAGCTGGTGAACGGGCCGCTGAATGTTGCGAACAGCGGGCCGCTGGTCATGGCCAAATACAACGCGTTCACCGCGAACGGCCTGAGCGTGGAAAACCCGGCGGCGGCCATCGAGCCGTGGCTGGCGCAGGCGCAGAGCAGCATCGCCGCGCAACTGGCGGCGGTGAACGCCGGCGGCTTCACGGTCAATGCCGGCGTGACGGTCAGCAACAATCTGGCCTATGTGACCGGGACGGCCCCCGTGAACGTGGCCGCCATCTGGATCAATGGCGCGGCGTATCCGCTGACATGGAACACCCTGACCGGCTGGACGGCGGCGGTGCCGCTGGCCAATGGCACGAACAATTTGAGCGTGGCCGGCGTGAGCCACGCCGGGCAGCCGATCCCGGGCGACAGCGGCAGCGTGAACGTGGTTTACAACCAGACCAACGCCTCGCCCGCGGGGCAGATCGTGATCAACGAGATCATGTATGATCCGCCCGTCGCCAGCGCGCAGTTTGTGGAGCTGTTCAACCACTCGACGAACACCAGCTTTGACCTGTCGGGCTGGCAGTTGCATGGCCTGGGCTACACCTTCCCGGCCGGCTCCGTCATTGCCCCGACCAACTATCTGGTGCTGGCGGCGAACAATGCCGCCTTTGCCGCCGCGTATGGCGCGACCAACCCGGTGTTTGACATTTTCGACGGCACGCTGTCGCCGAACGGGGAGACGCTCACGCTGGAAACGGCCGGCAACGGGGTGGTGGCCAAGGTGAAATATGCCGCCCAGTTGCCCTGGCCGACCAATGCCAATGGCGCCGGCGCCTCCCTGCAACTGGTGGATCCAAATCAGGACAACTGGCGCGCCGGCAACTGGCAGGCGGTGCCGGCCAGCTCATCTGCAGCACCGCAGTGGCAATACGTCACCGCCACCGGCACGGCGTCGAGTTCCACCCTCTACATTTACCTCCAGTCGGCCGGCGACGTTTACATTGACGACCTCCAGCTGGTGGCCGGCAGCGTTGCCGGGGCGGGCGCGAATGTTTTGACCGACGGCGACTTTGAATCCGGCTTTCCCGGCCCGTGGACGGTGTCGCCGAACCTGGCCAGTTCGGTCCTGAGCACCACGGTCAAACATTCGGGCAGCGCCAGCCTGCATGTGATCTCCACCGCCGCCGGCACCACAAAGAGCAGCGCCATCTGGCAGAACCTGTCCACCACCCTCACCGCCAATGCCACCTACACCTTGAGTTTCTGGTATCTGCAGAACACCAACGGCGGGCCGCTGACCCTGCGGTTGTCCGGCTCGGGCATCGTGGCGACGGTCAATCCAAATCTGCCGGCGACCACGTTGACGTTGGCCACGCCCGCCGCGCCGAACAGTGTCGCCGAGTCGCTCACGCCCTTTCCGTCGCTGTGGCTCAACGAGGTGCAGGCGGACAACCTGACCGGCATCACGAATCGTGCCGGGCAGCACACCGGGTGGCTGGAGCTTTACAATCCCGGCACCAATGTTATTTCCTTGAACGGACTCTATCTGGCCAACAACTACACCAACCTCCTGCAATGGGCCTTCCCGGCCGGCGCCACAATCAACCCCGGCCAGTTTGAGGTCGTCTTCGCCGACGCGCAGACCAGTCTCTCGACGACGAATGAGCTGCACACGAGCTTTGTGCTGCCCAGCGGCACGGGTTCGCTGGCGCTGACCCGGCTGGCGGACAACGGCCAGGCCCAGGTGCTCGACTATGTGGATTACCAGAACCTCGCGCCCAATGATTCCTACGGTTCGTTGCCGGACGGGCAGAGTTTCGCGCGGCAGGAGTTTTTTGCGGCGACCCCCGGCGCGCCCAACAACGGCACCGCCACGGCGCCGGCCTCCTTTGTTGACTATGACCAACCCGGTTCGACCTACACCCAGAGCTTTGACGGGCTGCCCGATCCGGGCGCGACCTCGGTCAACACGGCCAATCCGGTGACGATCAACGGGGTGACTTGCGCCCTGGCCAATCCATATGACTTCGCCTACCCCGTCCTGTCCAGCGGCAGCGGGGGCCTGGGCCTTTCATCGCTGGCCGGCTGGTATGGCGGCAGCGTGCTGCTGTCCCGCTTTGGGGCGACCGACGGCGACCAGACCACCGGCGGGCAGGTGAGTTTTGGCTTGCCCAATAGTTCCAATCGTGCCCTGGGACTGCTGGCGACGAGTTCCACGGGGGGCACGGCCTTTGGCGTCCGGTTGCTCAACGGCACGGCCACGGTGCTGACGCGGATGAGCCTGCAGTTCACGGGCGAGGTGTGGCGGCAGTCCAGCCTGGC
>Ga0181519_10000681_pt1 | contig 30950 bp, 26 predicted proteins | sample PEATcosm2014_Bin_26_FD_121102 | JGI IMG/M metagenome (GOLD analysis project Ga0181519, IMG submission 121102) | Peatland microbial communities from MTU Mesocosm Facility, Houghton, MI, USA - PEATcosm2014_Bin02_10_metaG | ecosystem: Environmental > Terrestrial > Soil > Wetlands > Peat | place...
ATCATCGAGCGGGTCGACGTCGACGCCATCATCGAGCGGGTGGACGTGAACTCGGTGGTCGAGCGGGTCGACATCGACCGGATCGTCAGCCAGCTGGACATCGACTCGCTGATGGAGAAGACCGAGCTCGGGTCGATCATCGCCCGGTCGACGACGGGGGTGGCCTCCGAGGTCCTCGACGTGGTGCGGGCCCAGGGGGTCGGCCTCGACGACTTCCTGGCCAGGTGGACGAACCGCCTGCTGCGCCGGAAGGTGGACGAGCTGCCGCTCGGGCCGCCGGCGCTGGTGGGCACCCGGGCGCCGGAGCCGGCCCCCGCCCTGGCCGCCGGGTCCGGCGACCCGTCGGGACCGGGTCCGGAGCCGGACGGTGGGACCCCGTGAGCGTCGTCCCCCCGGTGGAGCTGACCGAGGGCCGACAGGGCCAGTACGCCGGCGGCGCCAGCCGGCTGGTGGCCTTCGGGATCGACATCGCCGCGGTGTGGTTCCTCTACTCCATCGGCGTGGCCGGCCTGACCCTGGCCGTCCAGCTCCTCTCGGGCCGGACGGTGAAGCTCAACGACCATCAACTGATCGCCCTGATCACCATCGCGGTCTGGTCGTTCCTCTACTTCGCCTACCAGTGGGCGCTGAGCGGCAAGACGATCGGCATGGCCATCCTCGGCATCCAGGTGGTCGGGGTCGACGGCTCCCCGGTGACCGTCCGCTCGGCGGTGATCCGCACCCTCACCCTTCCGCTCAGCCTGGCCATCTTCTGGATCGGGTGCCTGGGCATCCTCACCGGCCGGGAGCGCCGAGCCTGGCACGACCACTTCGCCCGCACCTGTGTCGTCTACTCGTGGGACGCCCGCGCCGCCCGCCTCCGGTGGCTCGCCCGCAAGGACGCCGCCCAACGGACCTGAACGCCGCTGCCCCGCCCGCCCCCGGACGCAGATGCCGAGGCCGTGGCGGGTGTGGCACCGTGGTCCGGTGCCCGGCTACCAGGTCTTCGCCGCCTTCTACGACGAGGTCATGGACGACCCCGGACCGAGGGCCGAGCGGGTGGTCCGCTGGATCGACCGGTTCCGTCCGGACGCCCGGACGCTGCTCGAGCTGGGGTGCGGGACGGGATCGGTGCTGGCCCGGTTGCCCGGGGTCCCCGACCTGACCGGACTGGACGCCTCCCCGGCCATGCTGGCGGTGGCCAGGGCCAAGGTGCCCGGCGCCCGTCTGGTCGAGGGGGACATGCAGGCGCCGGCGCTGGGGGAGCGGTTCGACGTGGTGGCGTGCGTCTTCGACAGCCTCAACCACCTCCGGTCGTTCGCGGCGTGGGAGGCGGTCTTCGCCGCCGCCGCCGACCACCTGCACGGGGACGGCCTGTTCGTCTTCGACGTGAACACGGTCGGTGAGCTCCGGCGCCTCGGCGAGGAGCCGCCCTGGGTCGACGACTTCGACCGCGGCGTCGCCGTCATCGACGTGGAGGCCGCCGACGCCGGGGACGGCGGCGTCGACTCCGTCTGGGACATCCGGATCTTCGAACACGTGGCGGGGGCCCGGTACGAGCTCCACCACGAGCGGATCGGGGAGCTGGCCGTGCCGCTCGAGCGGGTCCGGGCGGCGGTCTCCGGCCGGTTCGAGGTGCTGGCCGAGGAGGACGACCACGGCGGCGTGCCGACCGACGAGTCGATCAAGGCGCACTTCGCCTGCCGACGCCGGTAGCCTCGGTCGACATGCACGGCTTCGTGTTCCGGCTGGTGCCGCCCCGGTCGGACTTCCCGTTCACCATGACCGACGACGAGCGCTCGACCATGGTCGACCACGTCGCCTACTGGACCCGTCTGGCCGGGGCTGGCTCGGTGCTGGACTTCGGGCCGGTGGCCGACCCGGTCGGCCCCTCTGGGATCGGAATCGTGCCGGTGGAGGACCTCGGCGCCGCCGAGGCGCTACGGGACGCCGACCCGGCGGTGCTGTCCTCCCACGGGTTCACCACCGAGATCACCCCGGTGCTGTCCCTGGTGGCCCCGACGGTCGGTTCGACGCCGACTGACCCTCCGTGAGCGTCGAACCCACCGGCACGCCGGGATCACCGCCAGCGGCTCCCCCGGGCTGGTACTTCGACCCCTCCTGTGAAGCGCCCCTCCGCTGGTGGGACGGCAGTTCGTGGACCGGCTTCGTCTCACGCCCGGAGCCGGCACCGACGAGCGACGTGGTGGAGTTCGTCGGCGGCATGAACGTTCCCACCCGGGGCGGCGGGCGATTCAACACGACCGTTCCGCTGGCTCGACTGAGGGTCGACGGATACACCCTCAAGATGCGTCCCACCGCGATCATGACGGGCTGGGTGTTCTCGGTGCCGCTCCGCGAGATCACCGCGGCATTCCGGATCGAGGGTGTCATCGGGTCCTCGGGAGTCGGATTCGAGCTCTCGGACGGGCTCGTCGCCTACTTCTGGACGCTCAGTGACCAGGACCGGGTCCTCGACGCACTCCAGAGGCGGAAGGTTGCCATCGACCCGGTGTCCCGACCTGCCGACGCGCGGTGGTTCAACCCCTTCTGGGGGTCGCGTCAGCGCCGTCGACCCAACGGCCGGCCCCCGGTGGCGACGCTTCCGGGGTTCTCGAAGGCGCGGAGGAGGCTGGTCCCGGTCGTCCTGGCGATCGTGTTCGCAGGCGGCGTGGCCTGTGCCGCCACGCTGAATCCCGTCGGATGGTTTGCCGCGGCGTGGATGTGGTTCGTCAGCGTGACGAGCGCCGTGTTCTGGTGGCGGGACGGCCACCCGTAGTCCACGTGGGGGTCCACCGCATCGGGCCACCGCCCGCCCGGAGGCTGTCCCGCCGGTAGTCGGAGCGGCACCCCTCAGGCGGGCGTCAGGTACACGAAGCCGTAGCCCTCGTCGCGGGCCGCCACCCCGGCCTCGGCCAGGGCCACGTCCCAGTCCCCGGTGACGGCCTCGTCGGCGAGCTGCATGCCGTGGTCGGCCACCAGGATGAAGGCCGTCGAATCGAGGACCCCCCGCTGCTCGACCGCCTCCAGCACCCTGCCGATGCGGGCGTCGGTGTCGCGGACCGAGGCGGCGGCGATCTCCGAGTACGGCCCCCCCTCGTGGAAGGCGGCGTCGGTCAGCGTGAAGTTCACCCAGGTGAAGGTGGGCACCGGCCACTCGCTGCCCCGGTACCGGCCGCTCCAGATCCCCCGGAACTGGTCGACGCCGGTGTGGTCGATCTTCGACGACCACCGGTAGTCCTTGGACGGCCGGACGAACCGCTGGGTGGCGTCGGGCAGGTCGTCGGCCTGCGGGGGCCGGTCGACCTCCTCGCCCCGGCGCATGAGCTCGAAGACCGAGAAGTCCGCCCCGGTGTCGCAGGGCTCGTTGATGGAGACCGACAGGGCCCCCGGGAAGGCCCGGTGGACGGCGTGGTGCACCGTCTCGGTCCCGGGCGCCAGCCACTGCATGGCCCCCAGCCAGGTGGTCGGCGAGTTGGTCACCACCTGCCGGCCGGTGACCCGGTCGACCCAGGCATTGTGGAGCACGCCGTGGTGGCCGGGGTGGAGCCCGGTGATGATGCTGGTGTGGTTGGCCAGGGTCACGGTGGGCAGCGAGGCGACCGCCCCGTGGCGGAAGGTGGTGCCGTCCCCCATCAGGCGGGCGATGTTGGGGGCCTCGCCCCGCCCGGCCAGGTCGTAGAGGACGTTGGGGTTGGTACCGTCCAGCAGGAAGGCCACCACCTGCGTCGCCCCGCCCGGCCGCTCGACGACCCGGCGGACGATCGAGCCGTCCTGGGGGAGGAGGCGTCGCCCCTCCGCCTCCCCCTCGACCGGCGGTGCGCCCAGGAGCTCGAGGACGGTCGGGGCGATGTCGACCAGCCGGCAGGAGTCGTCGACCGTGCCGAGCTTCGCCACGCCGGCACCGGCGGCGATGAACGGCGCCCGCGCCTGCAGCACCCCGAGCGAGCCGTGTTCGCCGAGGTGGCCGCCCTGCTCGCCCCAGAAGTGGGACCCGGTGTGCAGGACCACGAGGTCCGGGGCCGACGGGTGGTCGAAGAGCTGGGCCATGTGCTCGTAGGCGTGGGGGTAGGCGTTCCCGAGCCTCGTCGGATGGGGATCACGCCGCTCCTCGGCCAGCGTGCCGAGCCAGGCGGGGTCCTGGTTGGCGAGGAAGTCGCGTCCGGTGAGCCGTTCCACGGAGAACGTCGGCGGGCGACCCGCCGGGGAGGCCGTGCGGTGGAACCGCAGGTGCCCGTCGGCGGACGCCACCTCGTAGCGGTCGGGGGCCGTCGTCCAGCAGACCAGGTCGACGACCGGCTCAAGATCGGGGTGCAGCAGCACCTCGAGGGCACGTCCCCGGGTCGCGGGGTCGGCGACCGCGAGGGCGGGAGGGGCCACGGGCCGAGGGTACCACCGGGCCCGATCGGCGGGTCCGGGCCCCCCGGGATTCCGGCGGCGGTCTCCGCGGTCCCGGGAGACCCGGTCGCCGATGTCCCGCGACACCACAAGTGTGCCCCCGGCAGGAATTGAACCTGCGCACATGGCTTCGGAGGCCAATGCTCTATCCGCTGAGCTACGAGGGCTTCGTCCGGGCGGGCACCGGGTCGAGCGACCGTGGGAACCGCACCTCGGAGCACTCCAGACTAGTGCCCCCGGACGCCACGGTCCGCCCCGGGCCTCTGGGCCCTCGCGGAGACGACGTATCCTCTGGCGCAATGCCGATCCGTGACCAGCTCGCCGAGTCCGTGAGCCGAGCCCTCGCCGCGGTGGCGGCCGACACCTCCCTCGACGTGGCCGTCCCCGCCGGGGAGATCCTCCTCGAGCGGCCCGCCCGCCGCGAGCACGGCGACTGGTCCACCAACGTCGCCCTGGTCCGGGCCAAGCGCGCCGGCACCAACCCGCGGGCCCTGGCCGAGGCGCTGGTAACGGTGCTTGAGGCCGACCCGCCGCCCCACACCACCGCGGTGGAGATCGCCGGACCGGGCTTCGTCAACTTCAGGCTCGACGACGGCTGGCTCCACGACGCCCTGGCCGACGAGCTCACCCAGGGCGAGGAGGGGTACGCCAGGCCCGACGTCGGCCACGGCGAGCGGGTCCAGGTCGAGTTCATCTCCGCCAACCCCACCGGGCCGATCCACGTCGGGAACGGCTGGTGGGGGAGTTACGGGGACGCCCTGGCCCGGGTGCTCGACCGGGCCGGCTACCGGGTCAGCCGCGAGTACTACGTCAACGACACCGGGGGCCAGATCCGCCGGCTGGGGGAGAGCCTCCTCGCCCGCCACCGCGGGGCGGAGGTGCCCGAGGGCGGCTACCAGGGGGGGTACGTCACCGAGCTGGCCGCCGTCTACGACGGCCCCGATGACGTCACCGCTGCCGGCCGGTGGGCGGCCGAGCGGATCCTCGGGATGATCAGGACCACCCTGGACTCGGTGGGGATCGTCTTCGACGAGTGGTACTCCCAGGCCTCCATCGAGGAGAGCGGCGCGGTGGACGAGACGATCGCCCTCCTGGCCGCCAAGGGCCTGGTCTTCGAGGAGGACGGCGCCACCTGGTTCCGGGCCACCGAGCTCGGCGACAGCCGCGACCGGGTGCTCCGCAAGTCCAACGGCGACGCCACCTACCTGGCCGGCGACCTGGCGTACCACCGCGACAAGTTCCTGGTGCGGGGGTTCGACCGGGTGATCGACGTCTTCGGGGCCGACCACCACGGCCAGGTGGCCAGCCTGCTGGCCGGGGTGGAGGCGCTCGGTGTCCCCAAGGGGCGCCTGGAGGTCAAGCTCGGCCAGATGGTCTCCCTGGTCGACGGCGACGAAGCGGTGAAGATGGGGAAGCGGGCCGGCAACGCCATCCCGCTCGACGCCCTGGTGGCCGACATCGGCCCCGACGCCACGCGGATCCTCAGCCTGATGAGCTCCCTCGACCAGGCCACGACGTTCGACCTGGCCTCCGTCCGGGCGCAGTCGGTGGAGAACCCGGTCTTCTACGTGCAGATGGCCAGCGCCCGCATCGGCGGCGTGGGCCGCAAGGCGGCCGAGCGCGGCGTGGGGCGCGCACCCCTCGCCGACGTCGACCTGGGCCGGCTGGTCCACGAGCGCGAGCTCGAGCTCATCCGCTGCCTCGAGGAGCTCCCCGAGGTGGTGGCCGAGGCCGCCGAGGACCGGGCCCCCACCAAGGTGACCACCTGGGTCCGGCGGCTGGCCGGGCTCTTCCACGGCTTCTACCACGACTGCCCGATCCTGGCGGAGGACGTCGATCCCGACCTCACCCAGGCCCGCCTCTGGCTGGTGGAGGGCGCCCGCATCGGCCTGGCCATCGGCCTGGGCCTGCTCGGGGTGTCCGCCCCGGAGGCGATGTGAGCCCGGGCCCGGCGGACCCGATCTCCCTCGGCCTGCTGCCCGCCACCGCCGCCGTCGACGGCGACGGCCGGCTGTCGGTCGGCGGGGTGGACCTGGTCGGTCTGGCCGAGGAGTTCGGCACCCCCGTGTTCGTCTACGACGAGCAGCACCTGCGCGAGCGGTGTCGGGAGGCGGTGGCCGCCTGGGGCCCCGGCGTCTCCTACGCCACCAAGGCCTTCCTCTGCATCGCCATGGCCCGACTGGCCTACGAGGAGGGGATGAACCTCGACGTCTCCACCGGCGGCGAGCTCCACACCGTGCTGGCCGCCGGCGTGCCCGCCGACCGCCTGGTCTTCCACGGCAACAACAAGTCGGCGGGGGAGCTGGCTACCGCCCTCGGGGTCGGCATCGGCCGGATCGTCGTCGACTCCTTCGACGAGATCGACCGGATCGAGCGCCTGGTGCGGGCCTCCGACCCGCCCGTGCGCCCGCGGGTGCTGGCCCGGATCACCCCGGGGGTGCACGTCTCCACCCACGAGTTCGTCCAGACCGGCCAGGACGACTCCAAGTTCGGCTTCGGCCTCCACGCCGGGGACGCCGCCCGGGCCGTCGGGAGGCTCGCCGCCCTGGACGCCGACGGCGTGGTCGACTTCGCCGGCATCCACGCCCACCTGGGCAGCCAGGTCTTCTCCATCGCCCCCTTCGTGCAGGCCGTGGAGGTCCTGGCCGGCTTCTTCGCCCCCCTCGGGCTCCGCGAGCTGGTGGTCGGCGGGGGCCTCGGCGTCCCCTACGTCAACGGCGAGGAGGCCCCGACCCTGGCCGCCTGGGCCCGGGCCGTGCGCGACGCCTGCACCCGGGCGGGCATCGACCCGGCCGTCCGGGTCACCGCCGAGCCCGGCCGGTCGATCGTGGCGTCGTCGGCCCTCACCCTCTACCGGGTGGGTACGGTCAAGGACGTCCCCGCCTACCGCACCTACGTCTCGGTGGACGGCGGCATGAGCGACAACCCCCGGCCGGTCCTCTACGGCAGCGGCTACGAGGCGTTCCTCCCGCGCGAGACCGGGGCGGCCCGGCCGCTGGCCATCCGGCTGGTGGGCAAGCACTGCGAGTCGGGCGACGTGGTGGTGTCCGAGGGGTTCGTCCCCGCCGACCTGGCCGTCGGCGACGTGATCGCCACCCCGGTGACCGGCGCCTACGGGCACTCGATGGCCTCCAACTACAACAAGGTCCCGCGCCCGGCGGCGGTGTTCGTCCACGACGGGGCGGCCCGGCTGGTGGTCCGCCGCGAGACGCTCGACGACCTGCTCCGCCTGGACGTCTGAGCGTCGGACCGCCTCCCGGCCAGGCGCTAGCGTGACCGGGTGACCCTCGCCCAGCAGTCGCCCCGGACCCTGCGCGTGGCCGTGCTCGGCGGCGGCACCGTCGGTGCCGCCCTGGTCGGCCTCCTCCGGTCCCGCGCCGACGAGCTGACCGTCCAGGCGGGGGCCCGCCTCGAGCTGGCCGGCATCGCCGTCTCCGACCTGGACAGGCCCCGCCCCGACCACGTCCCCACCGAGCTGCTGACCACCGACGCCGCCGGCCTCGCCGCGGACCCCTCGGTCGACATCGTGGTCGAGCTCATCGGGGGCATCGAGCCGCCGGCCACCCTGGTCACCGCCGCCCTCACCGCCGGCAAGCCGGTGGTCACCGCCAACAAGGCGCTCCTCGCCTCGCGCCAGGGCATCGGCCTGCGCTCCTTGGCCCGCGAGCGCGGCGTCGACCTCCTCTACGAGGCGGCGGTGGCCGGCGCCGTCCCGCTGGTGCGCGTGCTCCGGGAGTCCCTCACCGGGGAGCGCATCCAGCGGGTGATGGGGATCGTCAACGGCACCACCAACTACATCCTGACCAAGATGGCCGACCGGGGGGCCGACTTCGCCGACGTCCTGGCCGAGGCCCAGGCGCTGGGTCTGGCCGAGCGGGATCCGACCGCCGACGTGGAGGGCCACGACGCCGCCGCCAAGGCCGCCATCCTGGCCGGCCTGGCCTTCGGGTACGACGTGTCCTCCGACGAGGTGGCGTGCGAGGGGATCACCGGGGTCCGGGCCATGGACGTGGCCTACGCCCAGCGGGCCGGGTACGCGGTCAAGCTGCTGGCCGTCGTCGAGCGGGTCGGCGACGACGAGGTCTCGGTCCGGGTCCACCCGTCGCTGGTGCCGGTTTCCCACCCCCTGGCCTCCGTGCGCGACGCCTGCAATGCGGTGTTCATCGAGGGCGAGGCGGCCGGCGAGGTGATGCTCTCCGGGCAGGGGGCCGGCGGGGTGCCCACCGCCAGCGCGGTCCTCGGCGACCTGCTCGACGCCGCCCGCAACCTCCTGGCCGGGGCCACCGCCCCGACCCCTGAGCGGAAGCCGGGCCGGGTGGTCGACCCCTCCGGGCTTCGCACCGCCTTCTACCTCAGCCTCGACGTGGCCGACCGCGCCGGGGTGCTGGCGGCGGTGGCCCGGACCTTCAGCGACCACGGCGTCTCGATCCGGTCGATGGAGCAGGAGGATCTCGACGACGGTGCCCGGCTGACGCTCCTCACCCACGCCGCCCGCGAGGGAGACGTGGCGGCCACGGTGGACGCCCTCGGCTCGCTCGAGGTCGTCCGGCGGGTCGGCGGGGTCCTCCGGGTCACCGGGGAGCCGTCGTGAGCGTTCCGGGCCACCCGGCGTGGCGGGGGGTGATCGAGGAGTACCGCGAGTTCCTGCCGGTGACGTCGGACACCCCGGTGGTGACCCTGCTGGAGGGGGGGACGCCCCTGCTGCCCGCCCCCCGGCTGTCGGCCCGGGTGGGGGCGCGGGTCCTCCTCAAGGTGGAGGGGGCCAACCCGACCGGTTCGTTCAAGGACCGTGGGATGACCATGGCCATCACCAAGGCCGCCGAGGAGGGCGCCCGGGCGGTGGTGTGCGCGTCCACCGGCAACACCTCGGCCTCGGCCGCCGCCTACGCGGCCCGTGCCGGTCTGACGTGCGCGGTGTTGATCCCCGAGGGCCACATCGCCCTCGGCAAGCTGGCCCAGGCCCTCATCCACGGAGCCAAGGTCCTCCAGGTACGGGGCAACTTCGATCAGCTGCTCACCATCGTGCGGGAGCTGGGCGAGCGGGCACCGGTCACGGTGGTGAACTCGGTGAACCCGGACCGGATCGAGGGTCAGAAGTCCGGGGCGTTCGAGCTGGTCGACGTGCTGGGCGACGCCCCCGATGTCCACTGCATCCCGGTAGGGAACGCCGGCAACATCACGGCCTACTGGAAGGGCTACCTCGAGTACCGCGAGGCCGGCCGGTCCACCCGGCTGCCCCGGATGCTGGGGTTCCAGGCGGCCGGCGCCGCCCCCATCGTGGAGGGTCACCCGATCGAGCACCCCGACACCGTGGCCACCGCCATCCGGATCGGCAACCCGGCCAGCTGGTACGGGGCGACGTCGGCGGCCAGCGAGTCGGGCGGCGGCATCGCCGCGGTGAGCGACGACGAGATCCTCGCCGCCTACCGGTTCCTGGCCACCGAGGAGTCGGTCTTCTGTGAGCCCGCCTCGGCGGCGTCGGTGGCCGGCCTCCTGAAGGTCGGCCTGCCCGACGGGCTGGGGCCGCACGCCACCGTGGTGTGCGTGCTGACCGGCCACGGGCTGAAGGATCCCGACGTGGCCATCGGGCAGATCTCCGTGCCGACGGCCGTCGATCCCGACTTCGGTGCCGTGCGGGACGCCCTGGGGCTGTGAGACTGCCACCTGGGGGTTGTTGCCGCGGGCGGCGGTCCCGGGTAGAGTGGTGACACCTTCGCTTCCACGTGTGCCTCTCCGGGCGCCTGGATGGGATCCCCTGCACCGCTCCGGTGCGCGACCCAGCCCGTAGAACGCGACGGTGGGGGCCGTCGGCAGGATCGATCCGGCACGCGGCCCCACCCCCCTGATTCCCCGATGGGCGGCCGTCAGTCCGCCTGTCCACGAGGACATTCGAAACGAGGAGGCCGATGACTGCCGAACAGCAGCTCGAGCGCTCGGTGTTGGAGGGCAAGGAGCGCGATGAGCTCCATGCCATCGCACAGGCCCTGTCTGTGAAGACCACCACCCGCACCAAAAAGGCCGACATGATCGACGGCATCCTGAAGGCCACCGGTGTGTCGGTGGACTCCGGTGCCGGCGACAACGGGAGCACCGGAGGTACCGGGCCGGCCCCCGGCAACGGGAACGGCTCGTCCGGCAGCTCGACCAACGGCTCCGGCGACGCCGCCGGGGCCGGGCACGGCTCGGAGCACGGCTCGGAGCACGGGTCCGGCGAGGGTGCCGGCGAGGGTGCCGGTCAGGCCCGTCGGGGCCGCGGGCGGGCGCCTGCAGCCTTCACCTTCTCCCCCGACGACGATGCCCGGTCGGCGGTGGCCACCCTCGACGACGACCCGGGGGACGACCCGTCCCCCGACGGTGGCCGGGATACCGGGGCGGGCCAGCCGGCCGCCGAGGACGACGGCGTCCAGTCCGGCCAGTCCGGCCAGGGCGACCGCGGTGGCAGTCAGAACAACCAGGGCGGCCAGGGCAACCGCCAGGGCAACCGCAACCAGGGTGGCCAGGGTAACCAGGGCGGCCAGGGCAACCGCAACCAGAACAACCAGGGCAACCAGGGCAACCGCCAGGGCAACCGCAACCAGAACAACCAGGGCGGCCCCGGCGACGACGCCGGCAACCGCCGCAGCAACCGCCGCCGGCGCGGGCGCGACCGGCAGGGCGACGGGGGCGAGCGCGATCTCCAGGGTGTCGGCGGCGGGCAGGAGCAGCAGTACCAGGGTGAGCTCCTCCCGGTGCGCGGCCTGCTCGACCTCCGCGACGAGGGGTACGGCTTCCTCCGCTGCGAGGGGTACCTCCCGTCCTCCAAGGATGTCTACGTCTCGATCAGCCAGGCCCGCCGGTTCGCCCTCCGCAAGGGCGACTACCTCGAGGGCGCCTGCCGGCCGGCCGGCAACACCGAGAAGTTCCCCGCCCTCCTGCGCATCGACACGGTGTCGGCCCTCGACCCGGAGGCGGCCCGGAACCGGCCCCGCTTCGAGGATCTGACCCCGCTCTTCCCCGACGAGCGTCTCGACCTCGAGATGCCGGGGGAGAAGGAGAACATGACCACCCGCATCGTCGACCTCCTGTCGCCGATCGGGAAGGGCCAGCGCGGACTCATCGTGTCGCCCCCCAAGGCGGGCAAGACGACGGTGATGAAGCACATCGCCCACTCCATCGAGGCGAACAACCCCGACGTGCACCTGATGGTGCTGCTGGTGGACGAGCGCCCCGAGGAGGTCACCGACATGCGGCGTTCCGTGCGCGGCGAGGTGGTGGCCTCGACCTTCGACCGCCCGTCCGAGGAGCACACCTCGGTGGCGGAACTGGCCATCGAGCGGGCCAAGCGCCTGGTGGAGATGGGCAGGGACGTGGTGATCATCCTCGACGGCATCACCCGCCTGGCCCGGGCCTACAACCTGGCCCAGCCGGCCACCGGGCGGATCATGTCCGGCGGTGTCGACTCGGGCGCCCTCTATCCCCCGAAGAAGTTCTTCGGCGCCGCCCGGAACATCGAGGAGGGTGGCTCGCTGACCATCCTGGCCACCGCGCTGGTGGAGACCGGCTCGAAGATGGACGAGGTGATCTTCGAGGAGTTCAAGGGGACCGGCAACATGGAGCTCCGCCTCGACCGCCGGCTGGCCGAGCGGCGCCTCTACCCCGCCATCGACGTCAACGCCAGCTCCACCCGCCACGAGGAGCTGCTCTTCGACCGCTCCCAGCTCCAGCAGGTCTGGAAGCTCCGGCGGGTCCTGAACGCCCTGGCCAACGACGGCAGCGCCGCCGCCGGCCTGGAGCTGCTGATGGACAAGATCCGTACCACCAAGAGCAACGACGAGTTCCTGGCGGAGATCGCCAAGGGCCCGGCCACCTGACCGACCCCGGCGGACCGCCCGGACGGCCCACCCCGGCCGCCCGGTATGCTTGCGGGGCCGCGGTCCAGGGCCGGCCGGCCCGGAACCGTCGACACCACGGGAGAACCCAATGAAGCCTGACATCCACCCCGACTACGTGGTCGCCACCGTCCACTGCTCGTGCGGCAACACGTTCACGACGCACTCGACCAAGGCGGACGTCCACCTCGAGCTGTGCAACGAGTGCCACCCCTTCTTCACCGGCAAGCAGAAGCTGGTGGACTCCGGCGGCCGCGTGGAGCGCTTCCAGCGCCGCTACGCCTCCTCCGCGTCCCGGAAGAAGTCCTCCAAGCCCGCAGCCTCCTGACCCCGCCGCACCGGGGCGACCCCCCGGCCGGTGGCCGGGTGGGCGGCGGCCGTGACGGCCGGGCGGTCCCGGCCACGGCGGCAGCTACCCTTGGCCCGTGCTGAACGAGCGCCTGGGTGAGCTCGAACGCGAGTACGAGGCGGTCGTCGCCGAGCTCGAGGACCCGACCACGTCGGCCGATCCCACGAGATTGCGCGTGCTGTCGCGCCGCCACAAGGAGCTCGAGGAGGTGGTCGGGACCTGGCGCCGCCTCCAGCGGGCGGAGTCGGACCTCGGGGCCGCCCGCGAGATGGTCGCCGACTCCGCCGGCGACGAGCGCGACCTGGCCCGGGCCGAGGTGGAGTCGGCCGAGGTGGCCATCGCCGGCCTCGAGGAGGAGCTGCGGCTCCAGCTGCTCCCGCGTGACCCGAACGCCGGCCGCAACGTCATCCTGGAGATCCGCGGCGCGGAGGGCGGCGAGGAGGCGAACCTCTTCGCCAAGGACCTCTACGACATGTACACCCGGTACGCGGCGGCCAGGGGGTGGCGGACCGAGGTGCTCTCGTCGAGCCCCTCGGACCGTGACGGCCTCAACGAGGTCACCTTCATCGTGAAGGGCGACGACGCCTGGCAGCGCCTGGAGCACGAGGGCGGTCCCCACCGGGTCCAGCGGGTGCCGGTCACCGAGTCGCAGGGGCGGATCCACACCTCGTCGGCGGCGGTGGCGGTGCTGCCCGAGGCCGAGGAGGTCGACGTGGCCATCGACCCCGCCGACCTCAAGATCGACGTCTACCGCTCCACCGGGCCCGGAGGCCAGTCGGTCAACACCACCGACTCGGCGGTCCGGATCACCCACCTGCCGACCGGGATCGTGGTGGCGATGCAGGACGAGAAGAGCCAGATCCAGAACCGGGCCAAGGCGATGGTCGTGCTCCGCTCGCGGCTGTTGAAGGCCGAGCAGGACCGGCAGGCCGCCGAGCTGTCCGCCGCCCGCCGGAGCCAGGTCGGGTCCGGCGGCCGCTCGGAGAAGATCCGCACCTACAACTACAAGGAGAACCGGGTCACCGACCACCGCATCAAGTTGACCCTCCACAAGCTCGACCGGATCCTGATGGGCGACCTCGACGAGCTGACCGACGCCCTGATGGCCGACAAGCGCGCCCGGCAGCTCGCCGAAGGCTGATGCCGGCCGTGGTCTCCGACAGTGACCGGGGGGACCGGGTGGACGCAGGGGACCGGGTGGACGCGGACCGGGTGGTCGTCGGACAGGGGGACGCCGTGGCCTGGGCGGAGCGACGGGGGGTCCCCGGGCGCGAGGCCCGCTGGATCCTCGAGCACGTCGGATCGGGAGCCGATGGCGCTCCGGACCCCGTGGCCGGCGACGGGGCGTTCCGGGCCCTGGTCGAGCGGCGGGCGGCGGGCGAGCCCCTCCAGTACGTGCTCGGCCGGTGGCCCTTCCGGTCGGTCGAGCTGGCCGTGGACCGCCGGGTGCTGATCCCCCGACCGGAGACCGAGCAGGTGGTCGAGGTGGCCCTCGCCGAACTGGACCGCACGGCCGGGGGTGGTGCCGGCGCGGGCGGCCGGGCCGGGGCGGGCGGTCCGGTCTGCGTGGACCTCGGGACGGGGTCGGGGGCCATCGCCCTCTCCCTCGCCGTCGAGGGCGGACCGGCCCACCCCGGCCTGGAGGTGTGGGCCACCGACCGGTCGGAGGAGGCACTCGTCGTGGCGGCGGACAACCTCGCCGCCCTGTCGGGCCGGATCGCCCGGGCCGGGGCCCGGGTCCACCTCCGGGCGGGCCGCTGGTTCGGGGCCCTCCCGCCGGACCTGGCCGGCCGGGTCGACGTGGTGGTGTCCAACCCGCCGTACGTGGCCGAGGAGGAGCTCCCGACGCTGGACGCCGTGGTCCGCCAGTGGGAGCCCGCCTCCGCCCTGGTGGCCCCGGCCGGCACCGGCGGCGTGGGTGGCCTGGCCGACCTGGAGGCGATCGTGGCCGGTGCCTCCCGCTGGCTCCGCCCCGGCGGCGCGCTGGTCGTCGAGCACGCTCCGCACCAGGCCGACGCCGTCCTGGCGGCCGCCCGCCGCGCCGGCCTGGTGGCGGCGAGGACCGAGCGCGACCTGGCCGGCCGCCGACGGATGCTGGTGGCGGAGCAGGCATGACCGATCTCCTCGACGCCCGGGACCCGGCGGGCGTGGCCCGCGCCGTGGAGCTCCTGCGCGAGGGCGCGGTGGTGGCCGTCCCCACCGACACCGTCTACGGCCTGGCCGTCGACCCCTTCCACCCGGGTGCGGTCGAGCAGGTCTTCGCCCTGAAGGAGCGGCCGGCCTCGGTGCCGCTCCCCGTCCTGGTGGCGGGGCCGGAGCAGGTGGAGGCGGTGGCCGGCCTCCTCGAGGCGGCGGCCCGGGGGCTGGCCGACCGCTGGTGGCCGGGCCCGCTCACCCTCGTGGTACCGAGACGGCGGGGGTTCGACGTCGACCTCGGTGGCGGTCCCCCCGGGCGGTTCACCGTCGGGGTTCGCTGGCCGGACCACCCGGTGGTCCGCGCCCTCTGCCAGGCGGTGGGACCGCTGGCGGTGACCAGTGCCAATCCGCACGGACGGCCGCCGGCCACCACCGCGGCCCAGGTGGTGGCCGACCTGGCCGGCGCGGGCGGACCCGCCGCCGCCGGTGCGTTGCTCGGGGCGGTGCTCGACGGCGGGGTGTGCGACGGGGTCCCCTCCACGGTGGTGGAGTGCCGGGGGCCCGCCACGCGCTGCCTCCGGGAAGGTGCGGTCCCCTGGGCCGAGATGAGCCGTGTCTGAGGCGGGCCTGACGGGCCCCGGTTGACGGTTCGGTGCCCGCCGGGGGACACTGGTGCGGTGATGTCGCACGCCCGAGCCTCCCGATGGAACGTAATTAGCATCGACTAGGTACAGACCGACCCGGTGTGTACCTTCTGACCGTCCACAGCGTGGACGGTTTTTCAATTCCCGGTCCCTCTCGGGCCGGGCGGTGCGGGACGGCGACAGGCAGACGGCAGACGGACGAGACCAGAGGGACGGGACAGTGAGCACGTACAGGGTTGGGATCATCGGAGGCGACGGCATCGGCCCCGAGGTGGTGGCCGAGGCGCTGAAGGTGGTGGACGCCGCCGGGGTGGCGCTCGACACCACCGAGTACGACCTCGGTGCCGGCCGGTACCTCCGGACCGGCGACGTGCTCCCCGACGCCGACCTCGAGGAGCTCCGCGGCCAGGACGCCGTGCTGCTGGGCGCCATCGGCCCCCCGGTGGGCTCCACCGACGTGCCTCCCGGCACCCTCGAGCGGGGGCTGCTGCTCCGCCTCCGTTTCGAGCTCGACCTCTACGTCAACCTGCGCCCGTTCACCGGGGTCCCCGGGGCGCCCGCCCCCGACTGCGACTTCGTGGTCATCCGCGAGAACACCGAGGGCACCTACGCCGGGGAGGGCGGGTTCCTCCGGAAGGGCACCCCGTACGAGGTGGCCACCCAGGGGTCGGTCAACACCCGCCACGGGGTCGAGCGGTGCGCACGGTTCGCCTTCGAGCTGGCGGCCACCCGCCCTCGGCACCAGCTCACCCTGGTCCACAAGACCAACGTGCTGACCTTCGCCGGCGACCTCTGGCAGCGGACGGTCGACGAGGTGGCCACCGACTACCCGGGCGTCACCGCCGACTACAACCATGTCGACGCCACCTGCATCTACCTGGTCGAGAACCCCGCCCGGTACGACGTGATCGTGACCGACAACCTGTTCGGTGACATCATCACCGACCTGGCCGGGGCCATCGCCGGCGGCATCGGCTACGCGGCGTCGGCCAACCTCAACCCCGACCGCACCGGACCGTCGCTCTTCGAGCCGGTCCACGGGGCGGCCCACGACATCGCCGGCACCGGTCGGGCCAACCCGGCCGCCGCCATCCGCTCCGCCGCCCTCATGCTCGACTTCCTCGGCGAGACGTCCGCCTCCGAGCGGGTGACCAAGGCCGTCTCGGCCTTCATCGCCTCCGCGCCCGACCCCACCCTTTCCACCGCCGCCATCGGCGACGCCATCGCAGAAAGGCTGTAAGCCCGTGCCCCTGACCCCGACCGAGAAGATCTGGATGGACGGCGAGTTCGTCAACTGGGACGACGCCACCGTGCACGTGCTCACCCACACCATGCACTACGGCTCGGGGGTGTTCGAGGGCATCCGGGCGTACCCGACGCCGGACGGGGTGGCCGTGTTCCGGCTCCGCGAGCACATCGAGCGGCTGTTCGCCTCCGCCAAGGTGTTCCTGATCGACATCCCGTACACCGTCGACCAGCTGGTCGACGCCACCCGGGCGCTGGTCCGGGTCAACGGGCTGGACGACGGCTGCTACATCCGGCCGCTGGTCTTCCTCGGCTACGGCGAGATGGGCCTGAACCCGCTGCCCTGCCCGGTCAACGTCTCCATCGCCGCCTGGCCCTGGGGGACCTACCTGGGCGACGACGGCGTGGCCAACGGCGTCCGCTGCAAGATCAGCTCGTGGCGCCGCCACGACCCGAACGCCGTGCCCACCGCGGCCAAGGGCACCGGGATGTACGTCAACTCCTCGCTGGCCAAGGTGGAGGCCCTCCGCTCCGGCTACGACGAGGCCATCCTCCTGTCGCCCGACGGCAACGTCAGCGAGTGCACCGGCGAGAACATCTTCATCGTCCGGGGCGACCGCCTGCTGACCCCGCCGAGCTCGGACTCGGGCGCCCTGGAGGGCATCACCCAGAAGTCGGTGGAGACCATCGCCCGGGACCTCGGGTACCAGGTGGTCTACGAGCAGATCATCCGCACCGACCTCTACACCGCCGACGAGGCCTTCCTCACCGGGACGGCCGCCGAGGTGGTGCCGATCCGCTCGGTCGACGACCGCCAGGTCGGCACCGGCAAGCCGGGTCCCATCACCAAGCAGCTGCAGGAGACCTACTTCGCCGCGGTGCGGGGCGGGGTCGACCGGTACAAGGACTGGCTCGACCATGTCGAGTGACGGCCCCACCCTCGACGACGGGCCCGGCCACACCCACGGCCACGGTCCCGGCCACGGCCACAGCCACGGGCCCGCGAGCGACCACGGCCACGGGCCCGCGAGCGACCACAGCCACCGCCACCCGCTGACCGCCGGCCAGGAGTCCCACGCCCACGCCAAGGAGCGTGACCGATCCTCGGGGGAGCCGGCCCCGGCCGACGGCCCCGGCCACCAGTTCGACCTGCCGGTGCTGCCCGAGGCGGTGGACGTCTTCGACACCACCCTGCGGGACGGCTCCCAGCAGGAGGGGCTCTCCCTCACCGTCGACGACAAACTCCGGGTGGCCGAGCAGCTCGACCACCTGGGGGTCACCTTCATCGAGGGCGGCTGGCCGGGGGCCAACCCCAAGGACGCCGAGTTCTTCGCCCGGGCCCCCGCCGAGCTGACGCTCGGCACCGCCACCCTGGTCGCCTTCGGCTCCACCCGGCGGGCCGGCGTCCGGGCCGAGGACGACGAGACCCTCCGCCACCTGGTGGAGGCGGGCACACCGGCCGTCTGCATCGTGGCCAAGTCGTCCGAGATGCACGTGGTGGAGGCGCTTCGGACCTCGCTCGACGAGGCGGTGGCCATGGTGGCCGACTCGGTGGCCTTCCTCCGGTCCAATGACCTCCGGGTCTTCCTCGACGCCGAGCACTTCTTCGACGGCTTCAAGGCCAACGCGGCCTTCAGCACCCGGATCCTCCGGGCCGCCGAGGAGGAGGGGGCCGAGGCCCTGGTGCTCTGCGACACCAACGGGGGCACCCTGCCCCACGAGGTGGAGCGGATCGTGGCCTCGGTGTACGGCGGGTTCGAGAGCCAGGTGGGCGTCCACTTCCACAACGACAGCGGGTGCGCGGTGGCCAACTCCCTGGCGGCGGTGGCCGCCGGGGCCACCCACGTGCAGGGGTGCGTCAACGGCTACGGCGAGCGGGCCGGCAACGCCGACCTGTCGGCGACCATCCCCGACCTGTCCCTGAAGCTCAACGTCCGGACCATCCCGGCCGAGCGGATCGAGCGGCTCACTCCGGTGGCCCACCACATCGCCGAACTGGTGAACATCCCGCCCAACCCGCAGCAACCGTTCGTGGGGGCGTCGGTCTTCGCCCACAAGGCGGGCCTCCACACTTCGGCCATCGCCCGGCGGTCGGACGCCTACGAGCACCTCTCGCCGGAGCTGGTCGGCAACGGCACCCGCTTCGTGGTCTCGGAGATGGCCGGGCGGTCGACGCTCGCCCTGAAGGCGGCCGAGCTCGGCTTGGAGCTCGACTCCGCCGCCATGTCGTCGGTGCTCGACTCCCTCAAGCGGCTCGAGCACGAGGGCTACCACTTCGAGGTGGCCGACGGCTCGCTCGAGCTGCTCCTGCGGTCGTCGACCGGTTGGGAGCAGCAGTACTTCGAGCTGGAGTCGTACCGGGTGATCGCCGACCACTCGGCGTCACGGGCGACCGAGGCCACCGTGAAGGTCTTCGTGGGGACCGAACGCATCGTGGCCACCGCCGAGGGCAACGGCCCGGTCAACGCCCTGGACGGGGCGGTGCGGGCGGCCATGGGGTCCCGGTACCCGTCGCTGGCCGACATCCACCTGGTCGACTACCGGGTCCGGGTCCTCGACTCGGCCAAGGGGACCGGCTCGGTCACCCGGGTGCTCATCGACTCGACCGACGGGGACCGGACCTGGACCACCATCGGGGTCTCCGAGGACATCATCGAGGCGTCGTGGCAGGCCCTCGCCGACTCCATCGTCTACGGTCTGCTGCGGGCCGGTGTGCCGGCCGGAGCGTGACCGTGGCGCCCGTCCGGGGAGCCGCGGTGGGGCCCCGCTCGCCGGGCCGTCCCCGTCGTGTGACCGGCACCGGACCGCGAGGACGAACCAGACCCGCAGGATGTGAACCCGTGACCAGGAGCGATCGATGACCCAGCCCAGCTTCGTGCCCATCGTCGAGGCCGACCAGGTCCGCGCCGCCTACCAGCTCGACGTGCCCTCCATCTGGACCCAGTCCCGGCCGTCGGAGCTGCGCACCACCCGTCCGCCACAGGGCCCGAAGTTCGGCTCCCCCGGGCCCGACCAGGGCTACGCCCTGAAGCTGGCACGCCGGTTCGAGGAGGACCTGGTGCTGGAGCCGGGGGAGTCGGCCGAGGACGCCATCGCCGGCTGCACCGCGGTGGCCACCCGCCGCTCGGCCGGCTGGGGGCGGGCCCCGGTGGTCCACGACCTGACCTTCGCCTTCACGCTGTGGGGGTTCCTGGACGGTGCCCCCGACGACCTGCGGGCGGCCCGGGGGCCGCTCTTCCGGTCGGCGGCCCACCACTACTCGGCCCAGCGGGCCATCGCCTCGGCGGTGACCCCGGAGGCGCTGGTTCTCAGCCCCGAGGACGTGGCCGGTGGGCTGGGGGAGTGGCGGCAGCTCCTGGTGCTCCCCGAGGGCCACTGACGCACCGGCTGCCCGCCGGGGCCGGGTACCGGAGTCGGGGAGGCCGGTACCTCAGTACCGGGAGTACTCCTTCAGGTCCGACCGGCCCTGCCGGGGTCCGACGACCGTGCCGGGACCGGCGAACGCCCCGCTCAGCGGGACTTGCGCCACTTCCGCTTCGACGAGCCTCCGTCCGTGGCGACGGCCGGTGTGCCGGTCAACGAGGTGCCCGTGCCGTAGGTGGGCGAACTGCCCGCCCCGCCGGCCGACAGGGGCCGGTACTCGTGGGGGTCCTGGCTCACGACGGTGACGGTGTCCGCCACCGACGATCCCTTCATCGCCACCTGGAAGAGGTCCGGGAACTGCGGCCCGACCTTCCCCCCGTTGGCGCCCCCGTTGGCCGGCTTGGTGCTCGACCTCGTCGTCTGCCCGGCACCCGTGCCGGTCTGCTTCTGCTCGCGGACAGACGGATGCAGCTCCGGCGGGTACCACTTGCCGTCGCTTGCGATCCACCAGTTCGGTCCTTGGGCTACGTCACTCATTGGACAGCCTCCACCGTTCAATATGTCAATCAATGCCCTGAATTTACACACGTGTGACGCCCCGGTGTCGACCCCCTCTTGCGCACCACCCCTTGCGGCCCCCCGATTCCGGGGTCCCGGCGCGTGGCTACCGGTGGGTAACTTGGAGGGATGGAGCCTGCACTGTTCGCCCTGAGCGACACCCACCGCCAGTTCCGGGACACCCTCCGCCAGTTCGCCGAGGCCCGGATCGCCCCCCACGCGGCCGCCGTCGACCGGGACGCCGCCTTTCCCGAGGAGGGCTTCCGGGCCTGCGTGGAGCTCGAGCTGCCCGGTCTGGGGGTGCCCGAGGCCTACGGCGGGGCGGGGGCCGACATGGTCACCCAGGCGATCATGGCCGAGGAGCTGGCCCGGGTGTGCGCCTCCACCTCCCTGTCCATGCTCATCTCGAAGCTGGGGATGCTGCCGGTCATGAACTGGGCCTCCGAGGAGCTCAAGCAGCGGTACCTGCCCAGGGTGGCCGCCGGGGAGTGGCAGGCCAGCTACTGCCTGTCGGAGGCCGACGCCGGCAGCGACGTGGCCTCCATGCGCACCCGGGCGGTGCGCGACGGCGACGAGTGGGTGATCACCGGCACCAAGTACTGGATCACCAACGCCGGGGTGTCCGACGTGTACATCGTGTTCGCGGTCACCGACCCCGACTCGCGCCACCGCGGCATCAGCTGCTTCGCCGTGGACGCCGATCGGGGGGTGCAGGTGGCCAAGCTCGAGGACAAGCTGGGGGTCCGGGGCAGCCCCACCGGCGAGGTGGTCTTCGACGGGGTCCGGATACCGGCCGGCAACCTGATCGGCGAGGAGGGCCACGGCTTCACCATCGCCATGCACACCCTCGACCGGAGCCGCCCGACCATCGGGGCCCAGGCGGTCGGCATCGCCCAGGGCGCCATCGACTTCGCCGCCGGGTACATGGGCGAGCGGACGGCCTTCGGCCGGCCGATCGCCGATCTGCAGGGGCTCCGGTTCATGCTGGCCGACATGGCCATCCGGAACGAGGCGGCCCGCACCCTCGTCTACCGGGCGTGCACGCTGGTCGACAACGGCGACCCCGAGGGCGAGCTGTCGAAGATCGGGGCGATGGCCAAGTGCTTCGCCTCCGATTCGGCCATGGCCATCACCACCGACGCCGTCCAGCTCCTCGGCGGCTACGGGTTCACCAAGGACTTCCCGGTGGAGCGCTTCATGCGCGACGCCAAGATCACCCAGATCTACGAGGGCACCAACCAGATCCAGCGGGTGGTGATCGCCAAGGCGCTGTTGGGCTGATCCGGGCCCCGACGGTGGACGCCGCCCGCGCCCCGGTACCCGGGTCCCCCGCGGACGCCGGCCCTACGCGTCGGCCCGGCGGGCGACGAGCACCGGGATCACCCGGGTGGTGGCCGCCTGGTACTCGGCGTAGGGCGGGTACGCGGCGACGGCCCGCTCCCACCACACCGCCTTCTCGTCGCCGGTCACCTCACGGGCGACGTAGTCGTGGGGATCGGCGCCGTCCTGGATCACCAGTGCGGTCGGATCGGCGGTGAGGTTGTGGTACCAGGAGGGGTTCGTCGGCATCCCGCCCTGGGAGGCGACGAGGGCGTACTCGCCGTCGTGCTCGACCCGCATGAGGGCCATCTTCCGGACCTTGCCGCTCTTGTTCCCCCTCGTGGTCAGCACGATGATCGGCAGGCCCGTGTCCAACAGGGTGTTCGCCCGTTCGCCGCCGGAGGCCTCGTACTCGGCGACCTGGTCGCGGACCCAGTCCCATGAGCTCGGTTCGTACGTTCCGGTGATCGGCATGCACGCAGCGTACGTACGCTCGGGGTCCGAGGCGAATGTGGGGTGCAACCACCCGGGGGCGGGAGCCCCCGGGGTCCTACGAGGGCCGCCGGAGCCGGTCGACCTCCTCGGTCCGGTTGCGCACCAGGTCGTTCAGCGCCTCGCCCGGACCGACGTGCTCCCAGAGTGACGGCGGGTAGTGGGTGACGTACACGGTCCGTCGGTGCCCTTCCCCGGTCGGCCTGGGTGAGGCGTGCATGACGTCCTGGATGTGCACGGTGACGTCGCCCGGTGCGGTGTCGACGCTGACGACGGGCACGCCGGCGAGGCGCTCCTGCCAGCGGTTCGGGAGCGTCTGGCCGTGACTGCCGGGAATGACCCGCAGGTTGCCGGTGGCCGCGTTGGAGCCGGTGATCTGGATGCCCACGGCGACCGCCGGACAGAAGATGGCGTGGCCGCCGGTGCCGCAGTCCTGGTGCCAGGGGATGTTGGACAGCCCGCTGGTCCTCCCGGGCACCTTGAGCAGCACCGCCGTCCCCTCCATGCGGTCCGGTGCGACCGCCAACCCCGGGTCGAGCAGGGTCCCCAGGCGCCGCACACGGGGGTCGGACTCCAGCGCGGCCAGGACGGGTGACCGGAGGGTGGTGTAGACGAGGCGGCACAGGGCGGGCGCCCCGTCCTCGGTGGTGACCCACCACGAGCGGTCGTCGCCGGGACGGGCGAGGGAGGCCAACCGGTCGATCTCGCGGTCGGCGGCGGCCATCTCGTCGGGGGAGAAGACGCCCGTGACGTGGAGGTAGCCCATGGTCCGGAGCTGGGCGGCGAGCCGGGCGTCGTCGGTGTCGACCCCGAAGGAGGCGGCCGGGTCGCGTCCCCCGAAGTCCGCACGGGCCGGGTCGTAGGGGGGGATCCCGGCGTGGAGGTACCGGAGGACGGGCTCCCACTCGGCCAGCTGCTCGAAGCCGCCCCGCTCGAAGTGCAGCTCGTCGCCGAGCAGCAGGCCGATGGCGGTCCGCACCTGGCCCACCAGATCGTCCCACGCCCGTCGGCTCAGCCGCACCGCGGTCGCCCCGTCACCGGTGCCCACCTCGCACCGGACCGAGGTGGTGTCGGCGGTGTAGGTGACCGTCTCGCCGTCGATGTGGAAGGTCAGGCCACCGGTGGCGGCGACCTGGGCGGCCGCCGCCCCGAGCACCGCCTCGTCCACGGTGTCCGGAACCGTCGGGACCAGTGCCATGCCTTCAGTATGCAAGATAGCTCTTGCATAATGCAAGAGCTATCTTGCACCCATGGGACGAGACACCCGGACCCGGATCCTCGACACCGCCCTCGCCCTGTTCGCCGCCCGCGGCGTGGAGGCCGTCACGGTCACCGAGCTGGAGGAGGGTGCCGGGCTCTCCCCGGGCAGCGGGAGCTTCTACCGTCACTTCGCGTCGAAGCAGGACGTCCTCGCCGCGGCGGTGGCCCGGGAGATCGACCGGGCCGAGGCCAGGCGGGTCCCGACGGCCGGGACGTCCGACCTCGGGTCGGAGTACCGGGCCACCCTCGACGCCCTGGACGACCTGCGGCCGCTGCTGGCGCTCCTGGTCCGCGAGGGCGGCCGGCTGCCCGAGGTCGAGCGCATCCGGGGGGTCCTCGCCGAGGGTGGGGCCCGGATCGACGCCGCGCGGCTCCGGGACCTGATGGAGGCCGGGACGATCCCCGAGCGCGACGCCGAGGGAGTCGCCACCGCGGTGATGATGGCGCTCGTGGGGTTCCACCTGGCCGAGCGGTTCTTCGGCGGGCCGGTCGGCGTGGACCGCGACCGGCTCGTCGCCACCCTCGCGTCGATGGTCGGGACCTGACCGGCGGCGTCCGACGACGACGGCCGTCCCGACGGCCCCGTCAGGTGTCGATGCCTCCGCCCTTGCCGGGGACGATGAACGGCGACGTGGCGGCCGCCCGGGCCACCGAGGCCGTGCCGGTCGGCGTTCCCCGGACCGCCGCCAGGGTGCCGGTGTCGGTTCCCGGTGCCGCGTCGTCCGGCCCCGGACGGCCGTCGGTGCGGCGGCGCAGGGGCGCGTAGACGGCGGCCGCCACCACGAAGCCGACGTAGAAGGAGAGGTCGGCCCCGTGGAGCCGGGCCGCTACCGGACCCACGTAGAGGGAGGTGTCCATGAACGGCACCATGGCCCCGAACCCCACCACCAGGGCCACCAGGGCCGGGATGCCGCCGTCGAGCCGGTGCCACACCATCAGCCGTCGGAGGCGCTCGTGGTCCAGGGTGCCGCGTCGGTGCCTCCAGTCGATGAGGATCACCGCGAAGAACGGGGCGATCCAGTAGGCGGTGAGGAGCAGCACGTTCTGGAAGCGGGCGGCGGTGGCCCCGCCGTGGATCCACAGGATGACGAAGAAGGCGAGGACCGTGCCGGCCACCGCACTCCAGGTCCGGCGGACGGGGACGCCGCCGGCCTGGGCGGCCAGCGAGCCCGAGTAGTCGTTCATGGCGTTGGAGGTCACGGCACCGAAGACGATGGCCACCAGGGCGAGCGCCCCGAGCAGGCCACCCCCCATCAGGGACCGGACCCCGGCGGCGGTCTGGTTGCCGAAGGTGCGGGCCCCGGCCAGACCGAGGGAGTAGACCCAGATGAACGAGAGGCCCATGCCGCCGAGCGTCCACCAGAAGATCGGCCGGGACCGCGACGAGCGCTCCTGGTAGCGGCTGTAGTCGGACGCGTAGCTGGCCCAGCTGAAGGCGCCGCTGAAGGCGATGGTCGACATCAGGACGAAGGTGCCGACGGCGTCGGCGCCGTGCACGGTGCCGTGGATCGGGAGGTTCCCGTGCTGCAGCACCCGGACGGTCAGGACGAGGAACAGCACGGCCAGCACGGCGCTGCCCCACTGCTGGAGCTGGTGGATGAACTCGTAGCCGAGGAACCCGAAGAGGCCCTGGACGGCCAGCACCGCCAGCACCCCGACGGCGAAGGGGACGTGGAGGAGGAGCTGGGCCGCCTCGCCGCCGAAGAGCCCCACCAGGCCGTCCCAGGCCACCGCGCTCAGCCACTGGACGGCGGCGGGGACCCAGATGGTCCGGCCGAACGGCAGGCGCGCCAGCGGGAGCTGGCCCATCCCGGTCTTCGGTCCCCAGGTGGCGAGGTAGGCCACCGGCAGGGTGCCGAGGACGACACCGAGCACGATGGCAGCGATGCCGGCCCAGAACCCGAGCCCCAGGGTGAAGGCCAGCGTGCCGGTGAACACGCCCGAGAGCTCCATGTTGGGGGCGAACCAGACGGTGAAGTTCCGCCACGAGGGCCCGTACCGCTGATCCTCGGGGATGGGGGCCATGCCCTGCGTCTCGGTGACCAGGTCCCCCCGCCGGGCGGGACGCGTCCCTTCGAACACGCTCATGAACGCCACGCTGCCCGACTCCCTTCGCCGGAATTACCCGGAGCAGGTTCCACGGTCGGCACCGCTGAGGCGCCCTCTCAGCCCGGTCCGTCCGAGCTCCCGTGCCGGTCAGTCTCGCGCACCCCGGGGCGCGGCGTTCCCGGGGCGGTGCCGGAGTGTCGTCACTAGAACAGGTTCTCTATACTCTCCCCCTGGTACGGAACGGCCCGACCGACGGACCGACCGCCGTTCATCTCGTCCTCAAGGGGGATTCGCCATGGCCCAGCCGGTGATCGTCGAAGCAGTCCGCACGCCGATCGGGAAGCGAAACGGGTGGCTGTCCGGCTTCCACGCCGCCGAGCTGCTGGGGAACGCCCAGGTCGAGCTGGTCAAGCGGGCGGGCATCGAGCCGGGTGAGGTCGAGCAGATCGTCGGGGGGTGCGTGACCCAGGCCGGCGAGCAGGCCTCCAACGTGACCCGCACCGCCTGGCTGAGCCAGGGCCTCCCCTACGAGACGGCCGCCACCACGGTCGACTGCCAGTGCGGCTCCGCCCAGCAGGCCAACAACTTCGTCGCCAACCTGGTGGGGGCGGGGGCCATCGAGGTCGGCATCGCCTGCGGGGTGGAGGCCATGAGCCGCGTCGGCCTCGGCGCCAACGCCTTCAACGGTCCCGGTCGGTCCAAGCCGGAGCACTTCCCCTGGGACATGCCCGACCAGTTCGGGGCGGCCGAGCGCATCGCCACCAAGTACGGCATCACCCGCGAGGACGTCGACTGGCTCGGCCTCGAGTCGCAGCGCAAGGCGGCCGTGGCCGTGGCCGAAGGCCGGTTCGACCGGGAGATCGCCCCCCTCGAGGCACCGGTGATGGGTCCCGACGGCCCCACCGGTGAGCGCACGCTGGTCGCCAGGGACCAGGGACCCCGTGACACCACCAAGGAGGGTCTGGCCGCCCTGAAGCCGGTGATCCCGGAGGGCATGCACACCGCCGGCAACAGCTCGCAGATCTCCGACGGCGCCGCCGCCGTCCTCTGGATGTCCGAGGAGCGGGCCCGCACCGCCGGGCTGCGTCCCCGGGCGCGCATCGTGGCCCAGACGCTGGTGGGCTCCGATCCCTACTACCACCTCGACGGTCCGATCGCCGCCACCGCCGACGTACTGAAGAAGGCCGGGATGACCATCGGGGACATCGACCTGTTCGAGGTCAACGAGGCCTTCGCCTCGGTGGTCATGTCGTGGGGCCGCGTCCACGAGGTCGACTGGGACAGGGTCAACGTCAACGGCGGGGCGATCGCCCTCGGCCACCCGGTCGGTTCCACCGGCGCCCGCCTGATCACCACGGCCCTGCACGAGCTGGAGCGCACCGACGGCCACCTGGCGCTCATCTCCATGTGCTGCGGCGGGGCCCTCGCCACCGGCACCATCATCGAGCGACTCTGACCGCCGGACCGACCGAACACCGTGCCCCGGAGGGGGCAGACTGAGCCGATGTCCCGACGTCGTCCCGTCCTGCCCCTCCTGGTCGCGGTGGGCGTGACGGTGGCCGCGGTGGCCCTGACCGCCGCGGCTCCGGCCACCAGCGCCGGCGCCACCCCCACGGACGCCCGCGCCGCCGGCGTCCACTCGTCGGTGGTCCCGTCCGACTGGACCTCCTACGACCAGAATCCGTCCCGCACCGGGGTCGACCCGTCGGGCAACCCGTTCGACCCGGCCACGCCGGCGTGGGCGTCGCCGACCCTGGACGGCACCCTCTACGGCCAGCCGCTCGAGGAAGGGGGGCGCGTCTACGTCGCCACCGAGAACGACACCGTCTACGCCCTGGCCGCCGACACCGGTGCGGTGCTGTGGTCGAACCACCTGGCCACGCCGCTCGATCCGACCACCGTCCCCGACCTCTGCGGTGACATCCTCCCGACCATCGGGATCACCTCCACCCCGGTCATCGACCCGGTCCTCGGCGAGCTCTTCGTGGTGGCCACCGAGCAGGAGCCGGGCAGCGCCTCCCACCATCTCATCGGCCTCGACCTCTACACCGGGACCAGGCTGCTCGACGAGGACATCGACCAGACCGGTCCCGGCTTCGACCCGCCCTTCGAGCTGCAGCGGACGTCCCTGGCCCTCACCGACGGCCGGGTCATCATCGGGTCGGGCGGCAACGCCGGTGATTGCGGCTCCTACCACGGCCTGGTGGTCTCCGCCCCGGAGGACGGCGCCCCGCCGACCACCTTCGTGGTCTCGAACCTCCCCGGCGACAGCCAGGGGGCGGTGTGGATGGGCGGCGGCGCCCCGGTCGTCGACGCCCAGGGGGACGTCTGGGTGGCCACCGGCAACGGGGCGTTCGGCCAGGCCACCGACCCCTATGACAACAGCGACGGCGTCCTCGAGCTGTCGCCGACCATGCAGCTCCTCCAGTACTGGGCCCCGACCACCTGGTACCAGGACAACAGCGTCGACGCCGACCTGTCGACCCCGCCGGTCCTGCTGCCCAACGGGCAGGTGTTCGCGGTCGGGAAGAACCGGAACGGCTACGTCCTCGACCAGGCGGCCCTCGGCGGCGTCGGGGGCCAGGAGCTGACGGTACCGGACCTCTGCTACGGCTACGGGGCCGCGGCCCACATCGGCGACATCATCTACCAGGGGTGCGGCGGCCCGACCGGCTTCGGCACCGGTGGGGGGGTCCAGGCCATCCAGATCGGCGCCCACCCGTCCACCCTGACCTCCCTGTGGAGCACCACCACCGGTGGGGGTGGCTCGCCGATCGTCGCCGGGGGCGACGTCTGGATGATCGGTGGAGGAAACCTCACCGAGCTCGACATCCACACCGGGACCACCCTGCAGCAGTTCGCCCTCGGGGACGCCGCCTCGTCGTTCCCCTCGGCCGCCGCCGCCGACGGGCTCATCCTGGCGCCGGCCACCGACGAGGTCCGTGCCTTCCAGGGTCCCGACGGTCTGCCCGGCCCGCCGTCGCCGCCGCCGCCCCGCCCGAGCTACTGGCTGGTGGCCTCCGACGGCGGGGTCTTCGCCTACGGCGATGCCGGCTTCTACGGCTCCACCGGGTCGATCGCCCTGAACAGGCCGGTGGTGGGCATGGCCGCCACCCCCGACGACCGGGGCTACTGGCTGGTGGCCTCCGACGGCGGGGTCTTCGCCTACGGCGACGCCGGTTTCTACGGCTCCACCGGGTCGATCGCCCTGAACGAACCGGTGGTGGGCATGGCCGCCACCCCCTCCGGCCACGGCTACTGGCTGGTGGCCTCCGACGGCGGGGTCTTCGCCTACGGCGACGCCGGTTTCTACGGCTCCACCGGGTCCATCGCCTTGAACAAACCGGTGGTGGGCATGGCCGCCACCCCCTCCGGCCACGGCTACTGGCTGGTGGCCTCCGACGGCGGGGTCTTCGCCTACGGCGACGCCGGCTTCCACGGCTCCACCGGATCGATCACCCTGAACAGGCCGGTGGTGGGGATCGCCGCCACGCCTTCGGGCCACGGCTACTGGCTGGTGGCCTCCGACGGCGGCATCTTCGCCTACGGCGACGCCGGCTTCCACGGCTCCACCGGGTCGATCACCCTGAACGAGCCCGTGGTGGGGATGGCGGTGTCCACCGACGGGCAGGGTTACTGGCTGGTGGCCTCCGACGGCGGCATCTTCGCCTACGGCGACGCCGTCTTCGAGGGTTCCACCGGGGGCCAGCCGCTGAACCGGCCGGTGGTGGGGATGGCGGCCGCCCCGGCACTGGACGGGTGAGCCGGCGACGACGGGGACGACCGGTGCGCCCGGTGCGGGGCTGACACCCGGCATCCCTCCCGGTGCCGACGGGGCCCGGGAGGGTTGCCTCCGGTCGGAAGGGGCACAATGGAACGGTGCGCCTCCGGCTGCTGGTCCCCGTCGCCCTGGTGCTCTTCTTCGGGATGGCCGGGTGCACCGGGGCCTTCGGTGCACGCGGGAGCGGTCCGGGGGATCCGCCCACCGCCGGGGCCACGCCGGCCCGGCACTCGGCGGTCACCCCGTCGACCTGGACGACCTACAACCAGAACGGCGACCGGACCGGGGTGGACGCGTCGGGGAGCTCCTTCTCGCCGGCCACCCCCGCCTGGACCTCGCCGACCCTGGACGGCCAGCTGTACGGCCAACCCCTGGTCGACACCGGCCGCGTCTTCGTCGCCACCGAGAACGACACCGTCTACGCCCTGGCCGCCGACACCGGCGCGGTGCTGTGGTCGACCCATGTGGGTACGGCGTTCGACCCCGGCACGGTCCACAATCTGTGCGGCGACATCAATCCCACCGTCGGGATCACCTCCACCCCGGTCATCGACGCCACCCGCGGGGAACTGTTCGTCGTGGCCGCCGAGCAGGTCCCCGGCAACGCATCGCACCACCTGATCGGCCTCGACCTCTACACCGGGACCGTCGAGCTCGACGAGGTGATCGACCAGCCCGGCTTCGACCCGGCCCACGAGCTCCAGCGGGCGTCGCTGGCCCTGACCGACGGCCGGGTGATCGTCGGCTTCGGCGGCAACGACGGCGACTGCCAGCCCTACCACGGCCTGGTGGTGTCGGCCCCGGAGGGCGGGGCGGCCCCCTCCACCTTCGTGGTGGCGAACCAGCCGGGGGACAGCCAGGGGGCGGTGTGGATGGGCGGCGGGGCTCCGGCCGTCGACTCCTCCGGCAACGTGTGGGTGTCCACCGGCAACAGTGCCTACGGGTCCGCCGGCGATCCCTACGACCAGAGCGACGGCGTGATCGAGCTGTCGCCGACCATGCAGCTCCTCCAGGACTTCGCCCCCACCACCTGGTACGACGACAACAACGCCGACGCCGACCTGTCGACCCCGCCGGTGCTGGTCGGCAACGGGCTGGTGTTCGCCATCGGCAAGTCCTCCACCGGCTTCGTGCTCGACCAGGCGGACCTGGGCGGGGTCGGTCACGAGCTGCTCTCGAAGCCCGAGTGCTACGGGCACGGGGCCGCCGCCCACGTGGGCGACGTCGTCTACACCGGATGCGGCGGCGGGGCCGCCGCCGAGCAGGTCACCGACAACCCGCCGGCCCTCACCACCCTGTGGTCGACCGGCACGGGGGGAGGCGGCACGCCCATCGTGGCGGGCGGCGCGGTGTGGACCATCGGGAGCGGCACCCTCAACGAGCTCGACCAGGCGACGGGGGCCACCGAGCAGCAGTTCCCCCTGGGCGGGGCGGCGTCGTCGTTCCCGTCGCCCTCCGCCGCCGACGGCCTGCTCCTCGCCCCGACCAGCGATTCGGTCAAGGCGTTC
>Ga0181519_10000682_pt1 | contig 30931 bp, 34 predicted proteins | sample PEATcosm2014_Bin_26_FD_121102 | JGI IMG/M metagenome (GOLD analysis project Ga0181519, IMG submission 121102) | Peatland microbial communities from MTU Mesocosm Facility, Houghton, MI, USA - PEATcosm2014_Bin02_10_metaG | ecosystem: Environmental > Terrestrial > Soil > Wetlands > Peat | place...
CGCACGAACGGACGGCTCGATTCGGCCACCATCGCCTGATCGAGGCGGTAGCCCGGCGGCGTCGACACGTTGACCTGGAAGCCGAAGATCTCGGCGGCCTGAATCCACGTGTACGACATGTTGTTGGCGTCGCCGATCCACGTCACGGTCTTGCCCTTGATCGGGCCGCGGTGCTCGTAATACGTGAAGATGTCCGCCAGCACCTGACACGGGTGGTACTCGTTGGTCAGGCCGTTGATGACGGGCACGCGCGAGTGTTGCGCGAAGCGCTCGATGATCTCCTGGCCGAACGTCCGGATCATGATGATGTCGGTCATGCGCGAGATCACCTGTGCGGCATCTTCGATCGGCTCACCGCGGCCGAGCTGCGTGTCGCGCGTGTTCAGGAACACGGCGTGGCCACCCAGTTGGTGAATCCCGGCTTCAAACGACAGACGCGTGCGAGTCGAGCTCTTCTCGAAAATCATCGCCAGCGTGCGGTCGTGCAGCGGGTGATAGGTCTCGTAGTTCTTGAATTTCTTCTTGAGGATGCGAGTGCGCTCGAGCACGTAGTCATACTCGTCGAGCGTCAGGTCCGAGAACTGAAGGTAATGCTTGATGGGTTTGGCGGTGGTCATTTGGATGTTCTACTTGAGGCCGATATCGCGGGAATTCGAAGGGAACTCGCTCGCTTGCGGCACGACGAACAAGCCTTGAGGCCTGTCCCCCGGGCAGGCTCGTGAAGGTGTTCTACCGGTTGCTGGCTTGAGGGGGACGGCCCCTAGTCTACCAAATCGTTTTGTCGTCACACGAAAAGCGTATGATCGAGCCCGCTGCTGCACAGCTGGAAATGGCTGGCAAGACCGAAAAAAACATCTGCAGCAATGGCGGGGGACGGGTTTGAGTCTTATATAAGATATAATACTGTCTCTGTCGGCTGCGCTACCCGCGGTATGGCCGTCCAGGTGTTTTTTGAGGTGATTGAGCGATATGACCGACCAGGTTTCCGCGCGCGAGTATTTCATCCAGGGGCTCACCCGGGGTGGCAAGAAGTTCAGGCCGAGCGATTGGGCCGAACGTCTGTGCGGCGCCGTGTCGTTCTGCGGCCGAAGCGATACCGGCCCGAACGCATACATGCAGTACTCCCCCTATGTGCGCCCGATTATGGTGGGTGACATCAAATGCGTCGTGGTTGACGAGCGACTGCGCGACATCGAGCCGATGGCTTTCGATTTCGTGATGAATTTCGCCCGTGACAACGATTTGCAGTTGACCGAAGCCTGCTTCGTCCCCGCCGTCAAGTAATCCCCCTTGGCCGTTTTCCGGCCTGACGTGAGTGCCGGGCCTTTGGCCCCGACTCACTGTCGCGCGTTCGACCTCCTCCCCCAGCGTTCTGAAGTTCTCCCCCGCCGTCTCTCAAGAGTCGCCCATGTGTTGTTGCGACGCGACGCTGCCACGGTTTTGGCGACGCGGAGGTGGGCTCGTCGATGACCGCAGAGCCCCGCCACGACTGGGGTGCAGGGAAAATGAGCCATTTCCTTGGCGCTTATGTGAACACGCTTACATTCAACAATTCTCTCTTGCATCAAGCTGTTTCGTACGGAGCGACTTCGTCGGCCGGATGACTTAAGTGAACTGGAGAAACAGATTGATGAAGCAAGCAATGTTCAGCGCGGCAAAGGGTCTACTGGGATCGTTATGCCTGATGGGTATGTCGGCCGGCGTATCGGCTAACACGGGCGCCTACCTTTACGGCGATTTAAGCGCCAATGTGGCACATGCTGGCGGTGGCAAGCCGACGGTCGGCCAATGGGCGCAGACGGGAGACAATCTGACGCTACCTTCCGGCGGCGAATTCGGTGTCGGCTACCGTTCAGGATCGCATCTCGGCTTTGAGCTGGGCTACTCCTATCTGGGCCGTGCCGGCAGCCATTGGGTCGAGCGCCAGAATGCAGAAGGAACGGCGGGGCGGGGCACGAGCACGAGAAACGTGCGGATGCAGGGGTTCCGTCTTGCAGTGCTCGGCATCTATCCGGTTTCGGATCGATTCGAGCTATTCGGTTCGGTGGGACTTTTCGGTGTGTCGTACCGTGCGGATTCGGCGGCCAACAATAAGGCGTTCAAAGTCCGCCCTGCCGTGGGCGCGGGGGTGACGTATCGCGTCACGAACGCGGTTCATGTGCGGGGCCAGTACCAATACATCAACACGAAGCTGGCTAAGCCCGGGAAGCCGAGTGAAGAATGGGGTATTAGCAATACGCACGGGGTTCGTGTCGGCCTTGTCTACGCGTTTTGATCGATTGGCGCACGTATAAAAGAGAAAGGCCAAAGAAAGAGATAAGCCAAAGAAAAAAGCCCGCATAAAGCGGGCTTTTTAGTGTCCCGACCGTAGTCGGAACCGGCAAGCAACTTGTTCTGCCTGGCAGCTTGCGCTGTCTTAGGCAGCAGCCGACATCGCCTTGATGGCGGCCGACAGGCGGCTCTTTTGGCGAGCAGCGGTGTTCTTGTGAACGATCTTCTTGTCAGCGATGATGTCGATCGTCTTGGCCGACGTGCGCAGAACTTCCTTCGCAGCGGCTTGGTCGCCAGTGGCGATGGCCTTGCGGACAGCCTTCACAGCCGTGCGCAGGCGCGAACGCAGCGCCGAGTTGTGAGCGTTGATCTTAACGGTTTGACGCGCGCGCTTGCGTGCTTGTGCTGTATTTGCCATGTTCGGTGAATTCCTTGAATTGCTCCGCCTGATGCGGCTTCTATGCAGTTTGGCTCGGCTCCCTGGGAGACACGGTGGCCAGGAAGCAATCCATTGACTTCGAAACCGTCGATTATAGCCGAAGGCCAACGGAAATTGCAACTTCTTTGCTGCAATGCTGTGCGTATAATACGCGCAACATGAATTTGCTCAAAGCTCTCGCTACGGTCAGCGGTTTTACGATGCTTTCGCGCATCACCGGCCTGGTCCGTGAAATTCTTATCGCGCGCATGTTTGGCGCCGGTCCCATGACCGATGCCTATAACGTCGCGTTCCGCATTCCCAATCTGCTGCGCCGCCTGTCTGCCGAAGGGGCGTTTTCGCAGGCATTCGTGCCAATTCTGGCCGAATTCAAATCACAGCGTAGTGAAGAAGAGACGAAAACCCTCGTCGATTCGGTCACGACGGTGCTGTTCTGGGTCTTGCTGTCGATCACCATTGCCGGCGTGCTTGGGGCGTCGGCGGTTGTCTACGCCGTCGCGACGGGCCTCGCGCACGAGAACGGCACGTTCGACGCCGCCGTATTCATGACCCGCGTGATGTTCCCCTACATCACCCTGATCTCGATTACGACGCTCGCCGCCGGGGTGCTCAATACCTGGCGACAGTTCTCGATGCCCGCGTTCGCGCCGGTGCTGCTCAACGTCAGCTCGATCATTGCGTCGCTATGGGTTGCGCCGCATCTGGAGACGCCGGTCTACGCGCTGGCCTACGCCGTGATCGTTGGCGGTGTGTTGCAACTGGTTGTCCAGCTCCCGGCGCTCGCGCGAATCGGCATGCTGCCGCGCATCACGATCAATGTGGCCGCGGCACTGCGTAATGCCGGGGTGAAGCGGGTGCTGGCGAAGATGGTGCCGGCCACGCTTGCGGTGTCGGTGGCGCAGGTGAGCCTGATCATCAATACGAACATCGCGTCGCGACTGGCGCAGGGCAGCGTGTCCTGGCTGGCCTATGCCGACCGGTTGATGGAGTTTCCGACTGCGCTGCTGGGCGTGGCGCTCGGCACGATCCTGCTCCCGAGCCTGTCGCGTGCCCATGCGGACGGCGACGCCGCGGAGTATTCCGCGCTGCTGGACTGGGGACTGCGTCTGACGTTCCTGCTCGCCATGCCGAGCGCCGTCGGGCTCTTTGTCTACGCCGAGCCGCTGACCGCCACGCTCTATCAATATGGCCGTTTCGATGCGACCGACGTCACGATGACGGCGCATGCACTTACCGCCTACGGCGTGGGGCTGGTCGGGCTGATTCTCATCAAGATTCTGGCGCCGGGCTTCTATGCCAAGCAGGACATCAAGACGCCGGTGAAGATTGCCATCGTCGTACTCATCGCCACGCAGCTCTCGAACCTGCTCTTCGTGCGCTGGTTCGCCCATGCCGGGCTGTCGCTGTCGATTGGCGTCGGGGCGTGCATGAACGCTGCGCTGCTGTTCGCCGGGCTGTACAAGCGGGGTATCTATCGGCCGGCACCGGGCTGGCGTCTGTTCTTCGTGCAATTGCTCGCCGCGTGCCTGATTCTGGCGGGCGTGCTGCTGTGGTTCACCCAGAGTTTCGACTGGGTGGCGCTTGGTGCACGGCCATTCGCGCGGATTGCCCTGCTTGGCGCAAGCCTGGTCCTATGCGCCGTGGTGTATTTCGGGGCATTATTCCTCATGGGTTTCAATTTCTCGTTCTTCCGTCGTCGCACGCGCTAACGCTCCACTCGCGGGCCAGTGACACGGCGGAACCCACGGATACCGCATGGCGAATCGATTTCTCGACTACTTTGCTGCACTGGTTGCGTCCGACGACGGGCTGCCGCTTACCGAGGCGGCCATCGCCATCGCGCAAGACGCCTATCCGGATCTCGACGTGCAGGACACGCTGACCCAGATCGATGCGCTTGCCGCGCGGCTGGCCAAGCGCCTGCCGACGGATGCCGGGCCGCTGCAGAAGCTTCAACTGCTCGACCACTTCTTCTTTCGCGAACTCGGCTTCACCGTCAATCAGAACGACTATTACGACCCGGACAACAGCCACCTGCATATCGTGCTGGATCGGCGTCGCGGTATTCCCATCTCGTTGGCCGTGCTCTGCATGGAAATCGGTCATCAGATCGGCTTGCCGTTGCGTGGCCTGTCGTTCCCGGGGCATTTCCTGCTCAGGCTTGCTGTGCCGGCTGGCGATGTCGTCATCGACCCGATCTCGGGCCACTCGCTCTCGCCGCAACGGCTGCTCGAGATGGTCGAGCCGTATCTGAAGCACTATCGCGACGAAAGCGCCGAGCCGATTCAGGAGCTGGCGCTGTGGGCGCTGCTGCATCCGTTCCTGGAACCGGCCACGCCGCGCGAAATCCTCGCCCGGATGCTGCGCAATCTGCGGGCGATCTACACGCAGAGCGAGCGATGGGAGCGTTTGCTCGCGGTGCAGGAACGCATGGTGCTGCTCTTGCCCGATCAGCCGGCGGAGACGCGCGATCGCGGGCTGGCTTATGCGCGTCTCGGTCTGGTTCGCCCGGCGCAGGACGATCTCGAGAGCTATCTGGGCAAGCGTCCCGATGCGGAAGACGCCGACGCGATTCGTCAGGTGCTCGATGATCTGAGCCGTCGTCCGGGAAGCCACGGGTAAGGTCTGGTCGCTTCCCTTGGTGTTGCGCCCAAAGAAAAACGCCAGCCTATCGGCTGGCGTTTTGACTTTCTGCACCGCTTATCAAGCTGGATCACGTGGATTGGGGCTTGTCGCGGCGCGTATGGTGGCATATGGCGACTGACGGCGGCACCTCGCCCCTCACGCCGACTGCGCCGCGAGTTCCTGCACTTGCCGTTGCAGACCCGGTTTGTAACCGAAATGAAAGAACACCTCGGCCATCAGGAACATCGGCGCGATAAATATCTGGAAGAGGTTGTCGAGCAGCGCGGGTTTGCGTCCCTCGAAATGGTGGCCGATCAGTTGGATGATCCAGCCGCCCACGAACAGCACGCCGAAGACGGTCAGCGCCCAAGGCCAGGGCAGTCTCGCCAGATGCTGCGTGATCGCCAGCAGCACCGCGAAAAAGGCTGTCATGGCGAGCGCGAGCGGAACATCGAGCAGGAAGTAATACATCAGCAGCACCAGCACGATCACGTGCGTGGCGTTCAGGCCGCTCGGGCCGAGCGGCACCCACGAGAACGCTTGCATCACCGCAAGAATAATCATGGGAACGCCAAAGAAATGCGTGAGACGGTTCTTGGGACTGCGGTGATAGCGCTGGTAGAACGACATCTGTTGCGCCAGTGATTTCATGCCAGCCTCCTGCCTCGGGGACGGGGACACTGCGAGGGCGCCGGCGATGGGGCCGGCGTCTTGGCCGAGCGCAAGTTGCGATCGGCATTCCATTGTAGTCACAGTCGGAGCGATATCTTGCTGCGGTGCGTCAAAGTGCCCCGGATGCCGCTCGACCGGATTTACGGTCTCATTGCGGTCTTAATGCGGTCTTAATGCGGTCTTATTTCGGCTGCATACGGATTGCACCGTCAAGCCGGATGACCTCACCGTTGAGCATCGGGTTTCGAACGATCTGCTCCACGAGCATGGCGTATTCCGACGGCTTGCCCAGCCGGGGCGGGAACGGCACCATTTGCCCGAGCGATGCCTGCACTTCGGCTGGCATGGCGAGCATCATGGGCGTTTCGAAAATGCCCGGCGCGATGGTCATGACGCGGATCCCGATGCGTGACAGATCCCGTGCCACGGGTAAGGTCAGGCTCGCCACGCCTCCCTTTGAGGCGGCATACGCAGCCTGTCCCATCTGACCGTCATAAGCCGCCACCGAGGCGGTGTTGACGATCACGCCGCGCTCACCTTCGCTGTTCGGTTCGCCCTGGCTCATCGCGTTGGCCGCCAGACGGATCATGTTGAACGTACCGATCAGGTTGATCTGGATGACGCGGGAGAAGGTATCGAGGGGATGCGGGCCGTCGCGGCCCACGGTCTTGCTGCCAATGGCGATGCCCGCGCAATTGATGAGGCCGCGCAATGTACCGAGCGCCTGCGCTGCCGTCACTGCGGCGTTGCCATCGTCTTCGCGCGTGACGTCGCATTTGACGAACTTGCCGCCGAGTTTCTCGGCGAGGGTTTGGCCCTCGTCGACATTGACGTCGGCGAGCACGACTTTCGCGCCGAGTCCGGCAAGCCAGCGCGCGGCAGCCGCGCCCAGCCCGGAGGCGCCACCGGTGATCAGAAACACATTGCCCTGAATTTCCATGCGTCATCCTCCTTCGGCAAAAAAGGCGGCCCAGTGTGAACTGGCCGCCTTTTTCCATCGCGTCATTAACGTCGACCCGAGCGTGAGCGCCAAATGCAGCACCGCGTCACGAGGGCGACGGCGACCGGCTTACTTCAGTGCGTCGAACACGCGCGAGCGGATTTCGTCCACGCTGCCCTGGCCCGAGATCTTGCGGTACTGCGGTGCCGCGACGATCGCGCCCGGGCTGCCATGCTTGGCCCAATCCGAATAGTAGGCGACGAGCGGCTTGGTTTGCGATTCGTACACGGTGAGGCGCTTCTTGACGGTTTCTTCCTTGTCGTCGTCGCGCTGCACCAGCGGTTCGCCGGTCACATCGTCCTTGCCTTCGACCTTGGGCGGGTTGAACGTGATGTGATACGTACGGCCTGATGCCGGGTGCGTACGACGGCCGCTCATGCGGGTGATGATTTCGTCGAACGGCACGTCGATTTCGAGCACGAAGTCGATGGCGACGCCGGCTTCCTTCATGGCTTCCGCCTGCGCGATGGTGCGCGGGAAACCGTCGAACAGATAGCCGTTCTTGCAGTCGTCGGCGGCCAGGCGCTCACGCACCATGCCGATGATGACGCCGTCCGGCACGAGGTCGCCTGCGTCCATGAAACGCTTGGCTTCGAGACCGAGTTGGGTGCCTTCCTTGATCGCGGCGCGCAGCATGTCGCCGGTCGAGATTTGCGGGATGCCGAATTTTTCTTTGATGAAAGTTGCTTGGGTGCCCTTGCCGGCCCCGGGTGCCCCCAACAAAATCAGACGCATCGATGACTCCTGAAAGTTTGTGATTTGTGAATGCTGTGCGTGCGGCAGGCAGGTGTGTCTCCGGCCATTTGCGGCGGCTGCGGGTCCTGTGACCGGGGCAACCGCGCTGCACGCGGGCGACGCGCTCGGCAGGGCGCGACGCACGCAACCGGGAGTCTGCTCGCGAGAATCACAGCGATTATGCCACGACGTGCCCGCCCGGCGGCGTTTTGCCGACCTGCGAAAGTCGTGCCGGTGTGATTTCCGGGACGCTGGCGCGAGTGTCTCGCTGGCGTGGCGGCCCCGGAATTCGCGTGGGATCGGACCTCAGTTCTGGAGCAATGCGCGAACGCGTTCGAGATCTTCCGCGGTGTCGACGCCCGGCAGTGGCGCGTCGTCGGTCACGAGCACGGCGATACGTTCCCCATGCCAGAGGGCACGGAGTTGCTCGAGCGATTCGGCAGTCTCGATCGGCGCCTGCGGCAGGCCCGGATAGCTGCGCAGGAACTTGGCGCGATAAGCGTAAAGCCCAATGTGACGGAAGATCGGCGTGGTCGCGGCAGGCAGCGTTGCCGCGTTGGCAAGCCCGGCGGACCACGCGTCGCGCGACCACGGAATGGGGGCGCGCGAAAAGTAGAGCGCACGGCCATGCGCGTCGAGCACCACCTTGACGACGTTCGGCGAGAAGATCTCCGCGTTGTCGGTGATCGGGTGCGCGGCCGTCGACAGCGCACATTCCGGATGTTCCGCCAGATGCGCCGCCACCGCGTGCACCAGACGCGGATCGATAAGGGGCTCGTCGCCTTGCACGTTGACGACGATGGTGTCGTCGGACCACCCCTGCTGGACGGCGACCTCGGCAAGACGGTCGGTGCCCGTCGGGTGATCGGTGCGTGTCAACACGACATCGAAGCCATGCGCCGAGACGGCATCGACCACGCTCTGGGCGTCAGTGGCGACGACGACCTGGCTGGCGCCCGATTCACGGGCCCGTTTGGCCACGCGCACGACCATCGGCTTGCCGCCGATGTCTGCGAGCGGCTTGTTGGGCAGACGCGTTGACGCGAGGCGCGCGGGCACCACGGCGACGAAGTCGACGGTATGGATCGAATCGCTCACGATGCGGACTTGTCGTCGTTCAGCGGCACGGGCGTGCCCTCGACAGACTGACGCGCTTCATCGGCCAGCATGACGGGAATGCCATCGCGAATCGGATAGGCGAGCTTGTCTGCGTGGCAAATCAGCTCCTGGGCTTTCTTGTCGTACTCCAGGGGGCCCTTGCACAACGGGCAGACGAGAATCTCAAACAGTCGGTTGTCCACGCAATTTCTCCACTACCAGTGATACGAGGTGCGCATCTAGCGCTGCCTCGGCAGGCACGGCCCACACTCGCGGGTCGGACCAGGTGACGCATTTTACTGCATCCTTTTCGGTGATCAGGATGGCATCGGCGGCCACGCCGTCGAACGGATTCGTCGCAAAGTCGTAATGATCGGGCAACGCCAGCGTCTCGATTGCCAGACCGGCGGCACGCAGCGCCGCGAAGAAGCGCTCAGGGGCGCCAATACCCGCTGCCGCCAGCACGCGTTTGCCCGCAAAGTGCGAGAGCGTCCGGGTGAGGGCGGGTTGGCTCACACACCATGCGTCGCCCAGCGTGAGCGTCAGTCGCCAGGTATTGGGCCACTCGGGAAGCGTTCTGCCGTAGGGATCGTTGACGAGATTGGCGTCGCGCGCACGCGAAAGCGGCTCGCGCAGCGGCCCGGCAGGCAGCAGGAAACCGTTGCCGCCCAGCCGGTGATCGAATACGGCGATCTCGACGTCGCGTGCCAGCGCGTAGTGCTGGAGGCCGTCGTCGCAAACAATGACGTCACACGCCGGATGTGCGGCAAGCAATGCGCGACCGCCCTCGACACGCGAAGGCCACACCCACACCGGCGCGCCCGTGCGTTGGGCGATCAGCAGCGGCTCGTCGCCGACATCTTCCGGTCGCGCCGTCGCGCTGACTTCGGTCGGTCGAGACAGTGTTGCCCCGTAGCCGCGAGAAAGGACGCCGGGCGTATAGCCGTGCGCGCGCAGTGCGCCGACGAGTGCGATGACGGTTGGGGTCTTGCCCGTGCCGCCGACCGTCAGGTTGCCGACGACGACGACCGGCACCGGCAGTCGCGTCGACGTTTTCCATCCCTGACGAAAACTCAGACGTCGCCACGCTGCAAGCGCGCCGAAAATCCACGACAGGGGCCACAACAGCCAGGCAACGAGTCCTCGCCGCTGCCATTGAGCGCTCACCCAATGCACGAGCGAACCGGACAGGCGTGGCACCAGCGCGCGCGAACGCGTGCCGCTGGTCTGGCCTAAGCGCGATGGGGGCGTCGTCATCGGGACGGGGAGGCCGCCTCGCCATGCGCAGCCGTCGAGCGCGCGGCGAAAGTCAGTCGTGACAAACCTGCCTCGCGGGCGGCTTCCATCACGTTGATGACCGACTGGTGGGCGCTCTTGGCGTCGGCGTTGATGACGACGACCGGCGCTTCGGCACCGCTATTCGCGGGGCCTGCGGCCTGACGCAATGCGGCAGTGAGACTCGCGACATCGCGCTGCGTGAGCGCGTGCCGGTCGATGGCGTAACTGCCATCGGCGCCGACCGACACCACAATCTGACGCGGCGGCACGACGGCTTTTTCTGCGTCGGCGGTCGGCAGATTGACCTTGAGCGCGGTGTAACGCGTATAGGTCGTGGTGACCATCAGGAAGATCAGAATGACGAGCAGCACGTCGATGAGCGGGATCAGATTGATCTCCGGCTCATCGCGCGTGGAGAGACCTCGACGGAAATTCATCGCGCGTCTCTCACCTCAATGCCGCGGCAGCGTGGCATCGAGAAAATGGACCGCTTGCGTCTCGAGTTCGACCAGAAACGCGTCGACGCGCGTGCGGTAGTAGCGGTAGAAGATCATCGCGGGAATCGCAATCATCAGACCGAAACCGGTGTTGTACAGCGCCACCGAGATGCCGTGCGCCAGTTGCGCCGGGTCGGTGCCTGTGGCGTCTTGCGCGCCGAAGATCTCGATCATGCCGATGACCGTGCCGAACAGTCCCATCAACGGGGCGACCGACGCGATGGTGCCCAGCGCAGGCAGGAAGCGTTCGAGTTCATGGGCGACGGCGCGCCCGGTTTCCTCCAGCGCTTCCTTGGCGCCTTCGCGCGGACCCTGCGGGTTGTGCGCGACGTAGCGAACGCCGGTCGCGAGTACGCGTCCGAGCATCGAACCGCGCGCCAACGCTTCGGTCGCGTCCTGCTTGGCCGAACCACGGCGGGCGAGCGTGATCGCGTTTTCGAGAACGCCGCTTGGCAGCACGCGCGCGCGGCGCAGTGACAGGGCGCGCTCGACGATCAGGGCGAGGGCGATAACGGATGCGATGAGAAGTGGCCAGATGGGCCAGCCGGCGGCCTGGATGACGGCGAACAAAGACGACCTCTTGCTTGTTGCGGGGGGATGGGCAAACGAGTCCGAACTGTAGCGTGCAGGGTGGGGATGGGCAAGCACCGTTTTCCACATCATCCGAGTACAAAGATGTGGACAACCTTTGGATACGTTCGGCAACTCTTTGACTCAGCGGTATTTTTTAGTTCGTGATTAAAAAATGAGCAATCAGTGGTTTCAGAAATGAACACCACCGCAAGCTCACAATTCCCAAGAAGTCCTCGATGGCCTGTGGATAACTATGTGTACATGTTGGCTTCAGAGCATATATCTTGGCGATGCCCCCGGAATGGCGTCGCGGCATGACGGCGAAGTCGGCCGGAAAGCCTCATAAATCAAGGGTTTGACGTTGCGATGTAGGAAAAATGGGGCGTCCGGGCGCGAAAACCCTTAAATTAGCGGGCCTGTGGACAGTTTTTCGTCAGCGAACACGCATGAACCTATCTTTCGACGACGCCCGGCCCAACGGTGGTGCGGATCGCGTGCTAAGTGTTTCGGATTTGAACAAGGCCGTTGCCGGCGTGCTGGAGCGGAGCTTTCCGCTCGCGTGGGTCAGCGGCGAAATCTCGAACTTCACGCGCGCGGCCAGCGGCCACTGGTATTTCTCGATCAAGGACGCACAAGCGCAAATGCGCTGCGTGATGTTCCGCGGTCGTGCGCAACACGCCGACTTCTCGCCCAGAGAGGGCGACCGCGTCGAAGTGCGCGCGTTGCTCTCGATGTACGTACCGCGCGGGGAGGTCCAACTCAATGTCGAGGCGATCCGCCGTGCCGGGCAGGGCAATCTGTATGAGGCGTTCCTGAAACTCAAGGAGAAGCTTGCCGCCGCGGGGCTCTTCGACGCGCAGCGCAAGCGCGCGTTGCCCCGATATGCCCGCCGCGTGGGCGTGGTCACGTCGTTGCAGGCCGCGGCGTTGCGCGACGTGCTCACGACGCTCGCCCGCCGTGCACCGCACGTCTCGGTCGTGGTCTATCCGGCGCCCGTACAGGGGGCCGACGCCGCCTCACGTCTGGCTGCCGCGCTCGATACGGCCAACGCCCGTCGCGAGGTCGACGCCATTCTGCTGTGCCGCGGCGGCGGTTCCATCGAAGACCTGTGGGCGTTCAACGAAGAAGTGCTCGCCCATGCGATCGCGCGCAGCGAGCTACCCATCGTCTCCGGTGTGGGGCATGAAACCGATTTCACGATTGCCGATTTCGTGGCCGACGTGCGTGCGCCCACGCCGACGGCGGCTGCCGAACTCATCAGCGCGGCACGCGACGAGTGCCTGCGCGAGGTCGAGCGTGAGCGTCAGCGCCTGAGCCGTGCGATGTGGCGCACGCTGGAGCAGCGCGGCCAGCAGCTCGACAGCCTTTCGCGGGGGCTGGTTTCGCCACGTGAGCGTCTGGCGCGTCAGCGTGGGGAACTGGCGCACCTGAGCGATCGCATGCGTCACGCGCTGGAGCGCCCGCTGGCCCAGCGTCGCGGCCGTTTCGAGATGTTGCGCCTTCGTCTGGCACGCGCCGTGCCCGACGTCGGGCCGCAGCACGAGCGTGTCTCGTTACTGTTGCAACGCATGCAAAGCACCATGTCACGCCGTGCGGAGCGCGCCGGCCAACGACTCGCCGATGCCACGGCGCAACTCGAATTGCTCAATCCGCGCCGCACGCTGCAACGCGGTTACGCCGCGGTGCTTGACGCGAAGGGGCAGCCGCTGCGCGATCCGAGGCGGTTGCAGCGAGGGCAGCAAGTGACGATGCATCTGGCCGACGGTGCGGCGGATATCGGCATTGGTGAGGTTCAGGTCAGGCTAGACGATACTTTTTAGCGCGAGCCGGTTCGTCAATGCTGACAAATCGCAGGCGTCGGGCGTCGATTCGCTGGAATTGACAACCAATCGTCACACGGATGTCGGATAGTGAGGTGAATCAAGTAACCGTGCGGTTTGCGGGGTTTTCGCATCTGCCCTAGAATCGAAGGCTCCGGATAACGCAAAATCGGGTTCCCCTCAGAGCACAAAGGATAATTGCCATGGAACACAAGCTCCCTGAACTGCCGTACGCCATCGATGCACTGGCGCCGACCATCTCCAAGGAAACGATGGAGTATCACTACGGCAAGCATCACCAAGCCTATGTGACCAACTTGAACAACCTGATCAAGGGCACCGAATTCGAAAACGCCAGCCTTGAAGACATCATCAAGAAGTCGTCGGGCGGCGTGTTCAACAACGCAGCACAGGTGTGGAACCACACCTTCTTCTGGAACACCCTGTCGCCGAAGGGCGGCGGTGCGCCGTCGGGCGATCTGGCCAAGGCCATCGACGCCAAGTTCGGTTCGTTCGACGCCTTCAAGGAAACCTTCTCGAAGTCGGCCGTGGGCAACTTCGGTTCGGGCTGGACGTGGCTCGTGAAGAAGGCCGACGGTTCGGTCGACATCGTGAACACCAGCAACGCCGCCACGCCGCTGACCGGCGCTGACAAGCCGCTGATCACCATCGACGTGTGGGAACACGCCTACTACATCGACTACCGCAATGCCCGTCCGAAGTTCGTCGAGGCATTCTGGAATCTGGTCAACTGGGAATTCGCCGCGAAGAACTTCGCGTAATGGAACCTCCCGGATTTTGCCGGCCGATAAAAATCGACTTCGGCGATACGCGCTGAAGGGAACGCCAGATGCCCAACCCGAGCGTCTGGCGTCGCCAGCAAAACGAAAACCCACCGCTTGCGGTGGGTTTTTTGTTTTCAGCGCTCGCAGGATCGCAGACTTCTGCGCTGCACTTGATCGTGGTCAACATTCGCGCGTGTCTGCGTCGTTAGAGTGAGAACTTCAAACTGAACGGACGATGTATGCCCGACCCTGCGCCAGCGCGTGAGACTCACGCCACGACACTTTCCTTCGCTCCCGACGCCTTGCGCGAAGCCAGCGGCCCTGAATCGCCGGGCGACGACTCGCCCCATCGCTACTGGCTCGCGGGCGCTCACCTGATGTGCAGCCTGCCCCCCGCCGCTTGGACGCTCTTCCGTCTGGCTGAGCACAAGCGCGGTGGCACTGCGACGCACATGTGGCGTGTTGGCGCGCTCGCCTGGCGTTTCGCGCAAGCGCTTGGCATGCCCGGCATCGAGGCACAGGCGCTTGGACTGGCGGCGGCACTGCACGACACCGGCAAGTTGTGTATTTCAAACGCGATATTGGAAAAACCGGGTCGGCTGACGCGCGACGAGATGCATGTGATGCGTATGCATCCGCAGTTGGGGGCCGATATATTGAGCGCCATCGGTGGCGCGGCATGCGAGTTGGCGGCGACCGTGGCGCGCACGCACCATGAGCGCTATGACGGCACCGGCTATCCGTACGGTCTGTCGGGGAATCGTATTCCGTTGGCAGGACGGATCGTAGCGCTGGTCGACGTGTTCGACGCGCTTGCGAGTCACCGTCCGTATCGTGCGGCACTCAGTCCGGCACAGATCGTGGGCGCGATGCTCGCCGAGCGTGGGCGTCACTTCGATCCGTGGCTGCTGGATCGCTTTCTCGAGCGCTCGCTCGGGGCAGCGTTGGCGATATCGGGCGGCGCGCGTTGAGCGCGCACCGTCGAATGTCAACGATTAGCGCGGCAGGCCCGAAATCTTGGCGCCCGGGCCGAGGTTCTTGCTCTTGAACCAGCCCTGATTCATTTCCAGCGCATAACGCACCGCCGCACGCGGGCAGTGGTTGTCGTCGGTCTGCGGGGCCATGTCTTCGATGTTCACGATCGTGCCGTCGTCGGCCAGAAACGCGATGGACAACGGCAGATTGGTGTTTCTCATCCAGAAGCAATGGCCGGCGCTTTGCTCGAACACGAAGAGCATGCCGGCGTTGGCGGGCATGGTCGTGCGATACATCAGGCCTTGCTCACGGTCGGCCTCATTGGCGGCGACTTCGGCCTTGATGAGGTACATGCCGGCGGAGAGCTGAACGGTCGGGAACTGTCCGGGTTGCTTGATTTGCGCGGCAGCGCTGACCGGCACGAGTGCCATGACGGCGGCGGCGGTGGCGAACGTGGCGCTGGCGGCGAGCGCGGCCAGTTGACGTGAAATCCGGATCACAAACGGCTCCTGGGAAGATCGGGGGGACGTCAGTCGGGGGAACGTCAGGGAACGTCCGACAATCGGCGAATCATTGTAGCCGCCGGACGAAAAAAAAGCAGGTTGCATGAGCAACCTGCTGATTACCGTACGTTGCGCAGTGAGTCGCGCGACGCGGTACTTACTTGCTGGCAGCAGCCGGAGCTTCAGCAGCCGAAGCCTTCTTAGCCGACTTCTTGGCAGCCTTCTTGTGCGACGACTTCTTCTTGGCAGCCGGCTTGGTAGCGGCGGCCGGAGCAGCACCAGCGTCAGTGGCCGGAGCCGAAGCTTGGGCGAACACGCCAGTTGCGAACAGGCCAGCGACCAGGGCAGCGATCAGTTTTTTCATGAGATTCCTCTTTGAAGCTCGATGTTGGGGTGGTGTACTCGTTGACCCGCGAAGTGAGTCATTTCCTTTAACGTCCATTCAGGACATCGGTTGACAACTCACCAGCGGATTTCTTCGATAGCAAGTATTACGGCTTGTTACCGGTCGGCGGCTGGCTCATCGCCTTCTTGCCGGACTTCTTGTGATGATGCTTCTTATGGGTGGCCTTCTTCGCCGGGGCAGCGTGATCAGCAGGCGCCGCTGCTGCCGGCGCTGCCGGGGCGACAGGCGCCGTAGCCGGTGCCGATTGTTGGGCCATCGCGGCGCCGGACACAATCAGGCCGGCGGTCAGTGCAAGCAGCAGTTTGTTCATGACTTGGTTTCCTCGTTTCAGTTAGTGGTGCGTATGTTGCGCACCTGTTCCCTCAACGAGGTGGACGACTTCGGGGTTGACCTGAAAGTGTAAGTAATTGTTGCGGCAGCTCACACCATTGGCCCGGGGCGAGCTTCAACGCAAAGACGTCAACCGGTCCGATGGCGACGCGGACCAGCCGCAGTGTCGGTTTGCCGACGGCGGCGGTCATGCGTCTGACCTGGCGGTTCTTGCCTTCCACGAGCTTGATCTCGAGCCAATGTGTCGGAATGCTCGCCCGATACCGGATCGGCGGATTGCGGGGCCAGAGATGGGCCGGTTCGGGAATCTCACGCGCCTCGCACGGCAGCGTGACGAAGTCGCCCAGATCGAGGCCGGCGCGCAGGCGTGCCACCGCCGCTTCGTCGTACTCGCCTTCGACCTGCGCCCAATAGGTCTTCGGCAGCTTGCGTTCCGGCTCGGCAATCCGGGCCTGCAAACGACCGTCGTCAGTGAGCAGCAGGAGCCCCTCGCTGTCGGCGTCAAGGCGTCCCGCCGGATAGACGTCCGGGAGCGTCACGCATTCGGCAAGCGTGGGACGCGTCGGATGCGGCGAAAACTGGCAGATCGTACCGAAAGGTTTGTTGAGTGCGAGAAGTGTCATACCGGGGGAAGAAAATCGGAAATGGCCAGCGCCGTGGTGTGCGATATTGCCCTGCGTCGTGCATGACCCGCACGCATGACGGGGGTGACTCGCTTGTGCTCGCGCCGCTGGTCAGCCCCGTCATGTTAATGCATAATCGAAAACATCAGTCTTATATCTTATATAAGACTTAAGCCGTGTCACACGCCTCTCACGGGCGCTGTGACTACAATAGGGCGGAAATGCATCGAGCGGCCACCCTTCACCGATTCGATGCTCGCAGTCCGATCCATCCATTGGAGCCCCATCATGTCGTATCAGCACATCAAGGTCCCGGCAGGCGAGAAGATTACCGTCAACAAGGATTTCTCACTGAACGTGCCGGACAATCCGATCATCCCGTACATCGAAGGCGACGGCACGGGCGTGGACATTACGCCGGTGATGCTCAAGGTCGTCGATGCTGCCGTGGCGAAAGCGTATGGCGGCAAGCGCAAGATCAGCTGGATGGAAATCTATGCGGGCGAAAAGTCGACTCGCCTCTATGGCCCGGATGTGTGGTTGCCCGATGAAACGCTCCAGGCCGTGAAGGACTATGTGGTGTCGATCAAGGGGCCGCTGACAACCCCCGTGGGCGGCGGCATTCGTTCGCTCAACGTGGCGCTGCGGCAGCAACTCGATCTGTACGTGTGTTTGCGTCCGGTGCAGTACTTCAAGGGAGTGCCGTCGCCGGTGCGTCAGCCCGAGAAGATCAACATGGTGATCTTCCGCGAGAACTCCGAAGACATCTACGCGGGCATCGAGTGGGAAGCGGAATCGCCGGGGGCGAAGAAGCTGATCGCGTTCCTGCAAGACGAAATGGGCGTGAGCAAGATCCGGTTTCCGCAGACGTCGGGCATCGGTGTCAAGCCGGTCTCGCGCGAGGGCACGGAACGACTCGTGCGCAAGGCCATTCAGTACGCGATCGACAACAACCGCGACACGGTCACGCTCGTGCACAAGGGCAACATCATGAAGTTCACGGAGGGTGCGTTCCGCGATTGGGGCTACGCACTCGCCAAGAACGAATTCGGCGCCACAGAGATCGACGGCGGCCCGTGGTGCAAGGTCAAGAACCCGAAGACGGCTAAGGAGATCATCATCAAGGACTCGATTGCCGACGCCTTCCTTCAGCAGATTCTGCTGCGTCCGGCGGAGTACGATGTGATCGCCACACTCAACCTGAACGGCGATTACGTCTCCGATGCGCTCGCGGCACAGGTGGGCGGCATCGGTATTGCGCCCGGCGCGAACCTGTCCGACTCCGTCGCGATGTTCGAAGCGACGCACGGCACGGCGCCGAAGTATGCCGGCAAGGACTATGTGAATCCGGGCTCGGAGATCCTCTCGGCAGAGATGATGCTGCGGCATATGGGCTGGACGGAAGCGGCGGATCTGATCATCGCGTCGATGGAAAAGTCGATCCTGTCGAAGAAAGTGACTTATGACTTCGCCCGCCTGATGGAGGGCGCAACACAGGTGTCTTGCTCCGGCTTTGGCACCGTGATGATCGAAAACATGTAATGAAGGGCAGCCCTCGCGGCTGAGGCAATAGCGCTTCAGACAACCCCCGGTGTAGCGATGCTCGCCGGGGTTTGGTTTCCACGTCGCTGGAAGTCAGGCCACACGGGGTGTCACCGTCGACAAAATAGCCAGAGCGCGGCAAGTGCCGCTGCAATGATCCCGGCGATATTTTTGCTATCGCACGACGATGGTCGTGGTCACACGATGGTCGCCCGAGCTTGGTACGCGGCTGGTGAGTTCGCGCGGGAAGCCGACTGTCCAGACAACGACGTCCGTGCCAGCCGCCTGTCCCGCTTGATACCAGACGATCAGGCCGGGGAAGCGCATCGTTTCACAACGCCGGCCGTTCGGCACCGTGTAATCGATCCATTCCGGTGAGACCGCACCGAGGGCGGGTGTCGATTCGAGCAGGAAGGTGGGCTGCCCCAGAGAACGGCACAGCACGCTGTAGTTAGGCTGTATCCAGATCGCGATCTTCTGGCCGACGGCTACGTCGACCTCAATGGTTGGCGGAGGGTATGCCGCTTGCGCCTGCGCGGCGCTCGCACACAACACACATGCGGTGAATGCCATTGTGCGCAACGTGATTCCTGTGGTGTCCATGACGGACCTCCCACCCCCCTTTGCGGCCGCCGCATGGGCCTTCTCTTTGCCTGAACAAGCCGTCGGCACGACACTTTCATTACAGTGCATGCGTGCATACAACGCAAGGAGCGGAAACGCTACGTCACCGTGCTACGCTTCCCACGTGTTTTAACTACGTCATTCGCGTGAGGACGAGGCATGAAGGTCAATCGCGTCGTTGCCAACCTGGCTGCCCCGTCGCCGCAAGCGCTGCAAGCGGCGCAACGTTTCTACGGCGATTTGCTGGGATTGGATTTGCTGATGGATCACGGCTGGATTGCCACCTACGGCAATGCGTCGACGATGAGCGTGCAGCTCAGCATCGCCACGGAAGGTGGCAACGGCACACCGGTACCCGACCTCTCGATTGAAGTCGACGACGTCGATAGCGCACTGGCGCGCATGCGCGACGCAGGCATTGCCATCGAATACGGACCCGCAGACGAACCCTGGGGCGTAAGACGCTTCTATGTGCGCGATCCGCTAGGCCGTCTGCTCAATATCCTCTCGCATCGCTGATCGGTCTTTGCCACCGGTGCCGCGTCTCGTCACCATGGCGCTAGCCTCACCATCAACGGCGGTTACAGCGCTTGAGCGTCCTCTGAATTCGGTGCGCACCTGATGTGACGGCAAGCGTAAGAAATGCAACGGTACGGCGATGTCGAACGGCAAGCGACTCAAGGGCTCTGGACATCGGCAAGTCCCGGCAAGTCGCGCGATGCGCCGCGTCGTTGCGGTGTTTCGTTCGTTTCGCGTATCACGCGAGACCTGCCGCGCGAACTATTACCGGCGTAACGGTATGTAAGGTAGGGCGTACCCCACCGTAAACCCGCACGTCGCGCGGCACCTTAGACTGCGCGGATGAAGGTCGTTCACCTCTCCCATACGCCGGTAGCCGGCAGTCCGGGCAACATTGTCTCGGCGCTGAACCGGCACACCGATATCGCCGCCCGGCACGTCGTCTACAACGCGACGGCGTATGCGTCGCGCACCTTTGCCGTCGACCTCGACTGGCAACGCCATCGCGAAGAAGCCCTCGACGTGATTGCCGCAGCCGATGTCATCCACATTCATCAGGTATTTCCGATGGAGACGACGTTTGGTGCCGATTTTCTGAATCGCTTCGGCAACAAACGATGGATCCGCCAGTTTCACTCGGCGCCGGAGCTGTGGTGTCGTGGCGACACCGCCATGCGCGAGCGCATCGTCAACGATCCGCTGCCCCAACTCGTCATCGCCCAGGGCCCGGAGCGCTTCTATCCCTTTGCGCGGGTCGTGCCCAACATCGTGCCGCTCGACGATGAACGGTACATGCCGCAACCCGAATGTCCGGGCGAGACGGGCCGTCCGGTGGTCGTCTTCTCGCCCAGCGGTGCCTCGTCCGGCTGGCGCAAGCGCTGGGAGACGAAGGGCGCACCGCAGACCCTGAGGTTGCTGCGTCGGCTGGAGCGACGAGGGCTGTGTGAAGTCCGGCTCATCATGGGCGTGCCGCATGACGAGTGTTTGCGCCTGAAGCAAGGCGCCGCCATTGCGCTGGACGAGTGCGTGACGGGCAACTATCACCTCTCGGGGCTCGAATCGCTCTCGCAAGGCAAGCCGACGCTCGGGCATCTCGATAATCGCGTGCAGGCGCAGCTTCGCCGTCTGACCGGGGCGTGCGACCTTCCGTGGGTCGACGTGCCGCTGGAGGCGGCCGAGGCGCCGCTGGTGGAGTTGCTCGAGAACGCACCGCTGCGCGCGCAGATCGGGGCGGCGTCGCGTCGCTGGATGCAGACCTACTACCACGATGCCGCGATGGTGCAGCACTACCGTCAGGCGTATCTCGATCTCTTCAATGCGCCGCACCGCTTCGGCGAGCGACGCCTCGACGCCTCGGAGGAATGGCTCGCCGTCTGGTTGCCGAATTTTCGCTGGCGGGCACGTCGCAACGCGAATGCGTTCTGGCGCGGGATGTGGGAAACCTGGCACGGACGCTGAGCGTTACGTGTCACCCGAGCCTCCGTCCGGCCGTCACTCCGAAAACAGATCGAATAGCAGCGTGCGCATCCACTGACTCGCCGGCTCCTGGTGATAGCGCGCGTGCCAGAACAGATTGATCTGCACGTCGGGCAAATCCAGCGGGTGGTCGACGTAACGCAAGCCGAAGTGCTGCGCGCTGCGCTGGGCGAACTTCTCCGTCACGGTCGCAATGAGATCGGTGGCGTGCAGGATGTCGGCGAGCGCGACGAAATGCGGCACGCGCAGCCGGATGTTGCGCTGCACGTGCGCACGCGCCATGAAGTCGTCGACCTGCCCGTGTCCGGTGCCTGCGGCGATCACCATGACCTGTTCCGCCCGCTCGAAATCTTCCCGCGCCATGCGTGTCTTCTTCGGCTGGTCGAGCGGGTGTCCCGGACGAAACATGCACACATACTTCTGCCGGAACAAGCGCCGCTGGAAGAACTCGGCCGTGAGATCGGGCAGATGCCCCACGGCAAGATCCACCTGACCCGCCGCCATCTCCTCGCGCAAGTTGACGGCCGTATTGCGCACCGTGCTGACCGTAATGCCCGGTGCCTGTTCCCCCAGCGCATGCATGAGCTTCGGCAGAAAGTGCACCTCGCCGATGTCCGTCATGGCGATCTGAAACGCTCGCCGGCTCGTTGCCGGGTCGAACGCGAGCTGACGGTTGAAGACGCCGTGCAACGCGTCCAGTGCGGCGGCCACCGGTTCGGCCAGATCGATGGCCATCGGCGTTGGCAGCATGCCCCGCGAAGTGCGGACGAATAGCTCGTCGTTGAACAGCTTGCGTAGTCTCGCGAGGGAGTTGCTAACCGCCGGTTGGGTAACTCCAAGCGCCTCGGCCACGCGAGACACACGTCTCGCGTTGTACAGATGCTGGAAGACCACCAGCAGGTTCAGGTCGACGGAATGCAGGTCCATGGGGCGACGTGTCTCGGCGATCAGTGAAATCACTGAAATCTATGGGCGATATAAGCGAGATTCTATTGGTTTATATCGATGGGTGCGCGATCCTTTATGCAAAAGGCGTCTGAGCGGCAGATGCGGTGCCCCGAGGGCGCTGTCCGCTGAGTCATAACGGAGACAATCCCCATGCAAGTTCACGTGCAGCCATTCGGCGAACGCCTGGATGTCGCGCCCGGCGACAACCTGCTCAAAGCACTCACCGATCGTCAAATCCCGATTTCGTACAGTTGCCTCTCGGGGCGTTGCGGCACATGTCGCTGCCGGGTGATTTCGGGGGACGTGCAGGAAGCCGAAGGCGTTGAATATCGCCATCACGACAGTGCGGACGCCGCGCGATACGTGCTCGCGTGCCAGTCGACGGTGCAAGGCGACTGCGAAATCGAATTGCCGGAAGTCGACGAAGTGGTCGTGCATCCTGCGAAGATCCTCAAGGCGACGGTGCTCGCCATCGAGCCGCTCACGCACGATATCAAGCGGCTGGTGCTCAAGCCCGCGAAGCCGCTCAGCTTTTCGCCCGGCCAGTACGCCACGCTGCAATTCACGCCCGCGCACATCCGGCCGTATTCGATGGCGGGACTGGACGCGGACGACACACTCGAATTTCACATCCGCCGGGTGCCCGGCGGCGCCGTGACCGGCTACGTCGACGAACAGCTCAAGGTGGGCGATGTCGTGCGAGTGTCGGGGCCGCTCGGCACGTCGTATCTGCGTACGCGTCACGAAGGGCCGATGCTCTGCGTGGCGGGTGGCACCGGGCTCGCACCGGTGCTGTCGATCGTGCGCGGCGCGCTCGCGCGCGGCATGAACAACCCCATCCACATCTATCTCGGCGCGCGCTCTCCGGCCGACGTGTACGGCCTTGCCTGGCTGCGCGATCTTGCGTCGCGCCACGATGCCATCCGTCTGCATGTCGTGACCACGACCGACACGCCGGGGCAGCCGGATCGAGCGTTCCGTCTGGGTCACGTCACCGAAGCCATCGCCGCCGACTACACCGCCCCCGACGCGCTTGCCGGCTGGCGTGCGTATCTCTGTGGCGCGCCGCCGATGGTCGACGCGGCGACGCGGCTTCTGCGCGAGCGCGGCATCGATGGCGCGCATATCTACGCCGACGCGTTTTACGCAAAGGCGGCGTGACGCGCAGGGCACCTCGCGTCACTCGCGCCTTTCACGTTCCCTTGTATCGCTTGCATTCCCCGCATTCCCTTCAGGAGACGATCGTGAGTACAACACCGCAGACCGGGCTCGACCCGGCACCGTCCGCCGGCGCTCAGCCCTCGGATATCTGGCCCGCCGAGGGCTCGAGCCGCATCCCATTTCGCGTCTACACCGACGCGCAACTGTATCGCCGCGAGTTGGACGAGTGCTTCTATCGCAACCATTGGAACTACGTCGGGCTGGAAGCCGAGGTGCCGAATCCGGGCGATTTCAAACGCACGGTGATTGGTGAGCGCTCCGTCATCGTGACGCGAGATGCGTCGGGCGAAGTCAACGTCGTGGAAAACGTCTGCGCCCATCGCGGCATGAAGTTCTGTCGCGAAAAGCGCGGCAACCGCACGGACTTCCATTGCCCCTACCACCAGTGGAATTACGACCTGAAGGGCAATCTGCAAGGCGTGCCGTTCCGGCGCGGCGTGAAGCAAGACGGCAAGGTCAACGGCGGCATGCCGAAGGACTTCAAACCGGAAGATCACGGCCTTACCCGGCTGAAGGTCGCCACGCGCGGCGGGGTGATCTTCGCGTCGTTCGATCACGACATCGAATCGCTCGAAGCCTTTCTCGGGCCGGAGATCTGCGCGTACTTCGATCGCTTGTTCGACGGGCGAAAGCTCAAACTCCTGGGCTACAACAAGCAGCGCATTCCGGGCAACTGGAAGCTGATGCAGGAGAACATCAAGGATCCGTACCACCCCGGACTGCTGCACACGTGGTTCGTCACGTTCGGGCTGTGGCGCGCGGATAACAAATCGCGTCTCGTCATGGATGAACACGGACGTCACGCCGCGATGATTTCAACGCGCGGCCAAGGCGGGGGGGCAGGCGAGGTGACATCGGGGGTGTCGAGCTTCAAGGAGTCGATGTCGCTCAATGACATGCGCTTTCTCGACATCGTGCAGGAAGACTGGTGGAAGGGGCCGACGGCGGTACTCATGACGCTCTTTCCCAGCGTGATCCTGCAACAGCAGGTCAACTCCGTGTCGACGCGTCATATCCAGCCGCGCGGGCCCGACTCGTTCGACTTCGTCTGGACGCATTTCGGTTTCGAGGACGACACCGAAGAGATGACGCAGCGCCGGTTGCGTCAGGCGAATCTGTTCGGCCCGGCCGGCTTCGTGTCGGCCGACGACGGTGAGGCAATCGAGTGCTCGCAGGAGGGCTTCACGCAGAAGCCGTGGCATCGCGTGATCGCCGAGTTGGGCGGCACGGGCGTAGAGAACACCGAGCACATGGTGACGGAAACCTTGATTCGCGGCATGTACGCCTATTGGCGCCGCGTCATGGGCGTTTGAGGAGGCGATGCAATGGTGGATTTTGAAACGTTTCAGGCCGTGGTCGAACTGAGTGCCGCTTATGCGGCGGCGCTCGACGCGCAGCAATGGGATGCCTGGCCCGACTTCTTCCTCGACGACTGCGTCTATCGCATTCAGCCACGCGAGAACTTCGAGATGGGACTGCCGCTGGCCACGCTGTCGTTCGAGAGCAAGGGCATGCTGCGCGATCGCGTGTACGGGATTCGCGACACGTTGTTTCACGATCCGTACTACCAGCGTCACGTGATCGGATTGCCGGCCATCCGGCAACTCGACGCCGACACGCTGCACGTTGAAACCAACTACGCGGTGTTTCGCACGAAGCCGGATCAGCTCACCGACATCCTGTCGGTCGGCCGCTATCTGGACGTCGTGAAACGAACCGGCGACGGATGGAAGTTCGCGTCGCGCCAATGCATTTTCGACAGCGAGATGATTCCCAACTCGCTGATCTACCCGATCTGAAGCGAGGAACATCATGAGCGGTAACTGGATTGAGGTCGCGTCGCGCGACGAGATTCCCGAGGACGACGTGATCGGCCGGGTCGTGGCGGGGCGGGACATCGCCTTGTATGGCGTGGATGGCGAGGTGTTTGCGACCGATAACGCATGCACTCACGGAAACGCGCGCCTGTGCGACGGGTTTCTGGAGGGACACGAGATCGAGTGCCCGCTGCATCAGGGCAAATTCGATGTGCGAAACGGCGCCGCCCTGTGCGCACCGCTCACCGAAGCCGTGAGAACCTATCCGATTCGCATCGAGGCCGGCAAGGTCTACGTCGATCTGGGCTGAGGCGTTCGTCGCGGCGCTTGTTGCCATGCGCTTCGCGTTCCCGCCTCGCGCATTAGGGGAATGTTTCCAAACGGGCTGCCTGAGGGCGGCCCGTCGCATTTGTGCGGCACGACGCCGGCCTGCGGCGCGCCCGGCCCGACGTCCCGAGGGCGGTGACATCGGATAAATCATTTGTATTATTTGTGAAACAAATGATTCATTTTGGTGCGTGTCGGACCCTCCGGGTTTGCTCTCGGAATCGTTAAAAGCTTATTTTTTTCGATGCTTGACGTGTGACTTTGGGAGAGTGGTCGACTGGATGACTGCGTAGGAATACTTAGTCAATTAAGATGATTGCGTAATTGATTTCCGCAACGCAGGAGTGACGGGAGTTATTTTAATAACGGAGTGGAATATTTCAATTGGCGAAACTTTATAAGGGATTAAACGCAGTTAAATTCCGAGAAGCTTCAGGCGTGGAGTGGAAAATTGCGCAGTTTTTTGCATTCAAAAACGGATCCAAAATGTTTCATCATGGTGCGCATATTGTTGCGGTGCAATAAAAAACCCGGCCGAAGCCGGGTTTCCAATGCGTCAAAAAGGCGTTGCCTCAGGCCGGAGCCTGGATGTTCGAAGCCTGCTTGCCCTTCGGGCCTTGTACGACATCGAACTGCACCTTCTGACCTTCCTTGAGGGTCTTGAAGCCGTTCATCTGGATCGCCGAGAAGTGAGCGAACAGATCTTCGCCACCCTCATCCGGCGTGATGAAACCAAAACCCTTGGCGTCGTTAAACCATTTGACCGTACCGGTTGCCATACAAACTTCCCCTAAACAATTACGACTACTACATATCACCGCAACAACGAGCACATCTGAAAAACCCGCCGGCTGGCGGCGGCTTCTTAGGCTCACCCAGGCATCTTTTCTTTTAAAACACTTATAGAAGGAAAAGCGCCACGATGATTGTTTTCGCTAATGCCCAATAGTGTCAAGCCCTTTTTGAACGATAGAAGTTGTGTTCGATCAGGTTTTACCCTTATATCTCGGAGGGTATAAGGGGTGCTGAGACGCGCTCTTGAAATTTGGGTTAAGCTGACTCATATGGGTGTGGCACCCCCGGTGGTCGGGGCTGTGGCGCCTTGCTGGACGACGCACGCGCTGATTGACGAGTGTTGGCATTCCGGTGGGCTACCGGACGGCAGGCGGCAATAGGGGCTCCGATTGCTTCCTGCGCCCGGGAGTTGTTTAGAATCCACGTATGGCAACCTTACCGACAACGCATGACGACACCGTACAGGAGCGGCAAGAGCAGCAGCTCAAGCCGCCATCGATGTACAAGGTGGTACTGTTGAACGACGATTTCACCCCGATGGAGTTCGTGGTGATGGTCATTCAGGAATATTTTAATAAGGACCGTGAGTCTGCAACGCAGATCATGCTCAAGGTCCACCGTGAGGGCAGGGGAGTTTGTGGGGTCTTTACGCGCGACGTCGCGGCGACCAAAGTTGAGCAAGTTGTTAGCCATGCAAGGCAGTCCGGGCACCCGCTGCAGTGCGTGATGGAGGAAGCATGATTGCCCAGGAATTGGAAGTCAGCCTGCACATGGCGTTTATGGAAGCGCGCCAGGCGCGACACGAATTCATTACGGTCGAGCACCTGTTGCTCGCCCTATTGGATAACCCGACCGCTGCCGAAGTGTTGCGCGCCTGCGCGGCAAATCTCGACGATTTGCGGCAGAACCTGCGCAACTTCATCGCCGACAATACGCCGACGGTGCCGGGTAGCGACGAGGTCGACACACAGCCCACGCTGGGTTTCCAGCGTGTGATTCAGCGCGCCATCATGCACGTGCAGTCCACTTCCAACGGCAAGAAGGAAGTGACGGGCGCGAACGTGCTGGTCGCCATCTTCGGTGAAAAAGACTCCCATGCCGTCTACTACCTGCAACAGCAGGGCGTGACGCGTCTGGACGTCGTCAATTTCATCTCTCACGGCATTACCAAGACCGGCGCGGCCGGCGAGTCGGCCAAGGCCGGCGAAGGCAATGTCGAGGGGGAAGAGGGCGCCAACACCAAGGAAAGCCCGCTCGCGCAGTACACCCAGAACCTCAACCAGATGGCGCGCGACGGCAAGATCGATCCGCTCATCGGACGCGAATCGGAAGTCGAGCGCGTGGTGCAGGTGCTGTGCCGCCGCCGCAAGAACAATCCGCTGCTCGTCGGCGAAGCCGGGGTGGGCAAGACCGCCATCGCCGAAGGGCTCGCCTGGCGCGTTACGCGCGGCGAAGTGCCCGAGATTCTGCAAGACGCCACCGTCTACTCGCTGGACATGGGCGCGTTGCTTGCCGGCACGAAGTATCGCGGCGACTTCGAGCAGCGTCTGAAGGCGGTGCTCAAGGAGCTCAAGGAGCGCAACAACGCGATCCTGTTCATCGACGAAATTCACACGCTGATCGGCGCGGGCGCCGCGTCCGGCGGCACGCTCGACGCTTCGAACCTGCTCAAACCGGCGCTCTCGTCGGGGCAGCTCAAGTGCATTGGCGCGACGACCTTCACCGAGTATCGCGGCATCTTCGAAAAGGATGCGGCCCTCTCGCGTCGTTTCCAGAAGATCGACGTGAACGAGCCGACCGTCGAGCAGACGGTTCAGATCCTGCGCGGGCTGAAGTCGCGTTTCGAAGAGCACCACGGCGTGAAGTACTCGTCGAGCGCGCTCTCGGCTGCGGCCGAACTGTCGGCCAAGTTCATCACCGACCGTCACCTGCCTGACAAGGCGATCGACGTGATCGACGAGGCCGGTGCTGCCCAGCGCATTCTGCCGAAGTCCAAGCAGAAGAAGACGATCGGTAAGGGCGAGATCGAAGAGATCGTGTCGAAAATTGCCCGTATTCCGGCGCAAAGCGTGTCGGCGGATGACCGCGGCAAGCTTCAGACGCTCGACCGTGACCTCAAGAGCGTGGTGTTCGGGCAGGACCCGGCCATCGACGCCCTGTCGGCCGCGATCAAGATGTCGCGTGCCGGGCTGGGCAAGACGGACAAGCCGATCGGTGCGTTCCTGTTCTCGGGCCCGACGGGCGTTGGCAAGACCGAAGTCGCCAAGCAGCTCGCGTTCACGATGGGCATCGAGCTGATTCGCTTCGACATGTCGGAGTACATGGAACGTCACGCGGTGAGCCGTCTGATTGGTGCGCCGCCGGGCTATGTCGGCTTCGATCAGGGCGGTTTGCTGACGGAGGCCATTACGAAGAAGCCGCATTGCGTGCTGCTGCTCGACGAAATCGAGAAGGCGCATCCGGATATCTTCAATGTGCTGCTTCAGGTGATGGATCACGGCACGCTCACGGACAACAACGGTCGCAAGGCAGATTTCCGCAACGTCATCATCATCATGACGACCAACGCGGGTGCCGAGACGATCAACCGCGCGAGCATCGGCTTCACGAACGAGCGTCAGGCCGGCGATGAAATGGCCGACATCAAGCGCATGTTCACGCCGGAGTTCCGTAACCGTCTGGATTCGATCATCAGCTTCAAGCCACTCGATGAGCAGATCAACCTGCGCGTGGTCGACAAGTTCCTCATCCAACTGGAAGATCAGTTGCACGAGAAGAAGGTCGAAGTGGTCTTCACCGACAAGCTTCGGAGCTACCTCTCGAAGAAGGGCTTCGATCCGCTCATGGGGGCGCGTCCGATGCAGCGTCTGATTCAGGACACGATCCGTCGTGCACTGGCCGACGAACTGCTGTTCGGGCGTCTGACCAACGGCGGCCGTGTCACCGTCGATCTGGACGAGCACGATCAGGTCCAACTGTCCTTCCCCGAGGACGGCAACACCCGGGCACAACCCGAAGCTGCCGAAGTCGAGTAATCGGTAAAACCTCTCGCGGCTCTCGCAGCCGTAAAAAAAGCGCCGCTTCATGCGGCGCTTTTCTTTTTGTGACGATGCGCGTCGATGCGACGGCGCGGCGTCAGTGCTTGCCGGTGCTGCCGAAGCCACCCGCGCCGCGATCGCTCTCGGGGAATTCGTCCACGAGGTTGAATTCGGCTTGCACGACCGGCACGATCACCAGTTGCGCGAGACGCTCGAACGGGTTCAGGACAAACGGCTCGGTGCCGCGGTTCCAGGTCGAGATCATCAACTGGCCCTGATAATCCGAGTCGATGAGCCCGACCAGATTGCCGAGCACGATGCCGTGCTTGTGACCGAGGCCCGAGCGCGGCAGGATCAGCGCGGCGTAGCCGGGATCGGCCAGATGAATCGCGAGGCCCGTCGGCACGAGCACGGTCTGGCCCGGCGCGAGGGTCAGCGGCGCGTCGAGACAGGCTCGCAGATCGAGCCCGGCGCTACCCGGCGTAGCGTAGGCGGGCAGTTGCGAACGCAGGCGTTCGTCGAGAATCTTGACGTCTAGTTTCATGGCGTTATGGCGGAGTTCTGTCGAAAATTCAGTCGGGGAAATGGGGGGCGAGAGGGTCGGCAGGCTCGCGAGGCTCAATCGCCTTCGGCGGCGCGCAACGAAAACGCCTGCGCGAGCAATTCGTGCGAACGCAAGCGGGCGCGATAGCTGCCGGCCACGGTCAACACGATGATTTCGTCGGCCTCGAACTGTTCCTGCAAGGCCAGCACGCGCTCAGTGACGCGCTCAGGGGTGCCGATGATACTACGCGGCTTCTCGCGCGCGATCACGGACAACTCCCGCTCGCGATACTGCGCCTTCGCCTCGGCGCCCTGTTCGAGGCTCGGAATCGGCTCGTTCATGCCGTATGCCATCTGCACGCGGCGCAGATCGACGCCCGCTTCGAGCGCTTCGGCTTCGGCGTCGGTATCGGCGCAGATCACAAAGAGTGCCACCGAGCAGTACGGCTTCTCCAGTTGTCCCGGCGTGAAGCGCTCGCGATACGCTTGCGTCACGCGGTGGCCGTAGTGAGCATTGATGAAGTGGGCGAAGCAGTAACGCAAGCCAAGCTGCGCGGCGAGCAGGCCGCCGAATTCGCTCGAACCCAGCACCCACAATTCGGGACGCGTCTGCACCGCCGGTTGCAGCAACACGCCGCGGTAGGGGTGATCGTCGGCCAGTGTCCCGTCGAAGAGGCCCGCCAGCTCGGCAACCTGTTGCGGGAAGTGTTCGCCCGCGTCGTAGGGGCCCTTCGCGACCGCGCGTGCGGTGCGCATGTCGCCTCCGGGGGCGCGCCCGACGCCCAGGTCGATGCGATTCGGAAACAGCGCCTCGAGCATCAGGAATTGTTCGGCCAGCTTGAACGGGCTGTAGTACGGCAGCATCACGCCGCCGGAGCCGACCCGCAGGCGCTTCGTCACGCTGGCGAGGCGCGCGATCATCACTTCCGGCGCCGGGTTCGCCACACCGCGCAGCCCGTGGTGCTCGGCGCACCAGTAGCGCGTGTAGCCGAGTTCGTCGGCCGCTTGCGCCAGTTCGACGGTGGCCGCGATGGCGTCCGCCACGCTATGACCGTGAATCACCGGCGTCTGATCGAGGATCGACAGCTTGAGGCGAGCAGAGGACGTTTGCGTCATGAGTTCAAAGCTCCAGATCGGCGATGCTCGACGATAGCAGCGCGTCGACACATCGCCTTAGCGTGCACGGGTCAAAGCTCATAGGTCAGTGACCGGTCCCGGCGGATGGCTCCGCCGGTGACGTGCCAAGGCCTGCATGCGGCAGGCGCGCAATCATCAGAATGGCCACAATGCCGCCGAGTGCGCCGCACAGGAAGATCGAGGCATAGCCGAAATAGTTGGCGACGAGTCCGGCCATCGGTCCGATCAGACCGAGGGCCAGATCGAAGAACGCCGAATAGGCCGCCAGCGCCGCGCCACGATTCTGCGGTGGCACCTGTCGCAGCGCCTCCACG
>Ga0181519_10000685_pt1 | contig 30895 bp, 27 predicted proteins | sample PEATcosm2014_Bin_26_FD_121102 | JGI IMG/M metagenome (GOLD analysis project Ga0181519, IMG submission 121102) | Peatland microbial communities from MTU Mesocosm Facility, Houghton, MI, USA - PEATcosm2014_Bin02_10_metaG | ecosystem: Environmental > Terrestrial > Soil > Wetlands > Peat | place...
CACGGAACGTATCCGTTTGTGACCAGCAGCAGCGCTACCAGCGGTGGAGCTTCGATCGGCACGGGCGTTCCGCCCACGGCGATCCGTACGGTCATCGGCGTAACCAAGGCCTACTGCACGCGCGTTGGCGAAGGGCCGTTCCCGTCGGAGATTCCCGGCGAGCTTGGCGACGTGGTGCGCAAGAAGGGCAACGAGTTCGGCGCGGTCACAGGGCGTCCGCGGCGCTGCGGATGGATTGACCTGCCGCTGCTGCGCTACTCCAACATGATTAACGGCACGGAGTGGCTGGTGGTGACGAAGCTGGACGTGCTGGACGAGCTGGCGGAGATTCCCGTGGTGACCGGCTACAAGCTGGATGGCAAAGTGGTAGAGGAGATTCCGGCGCAGGATTCGGGCTACCGCAAGATTGAGCCGGTGATTACCACTCTACCGGGCTGGCAGGAAAACACCTTTGGAACCACGGAGCATGACAAGCTGCCGAAGAAGGCTCAGGACTATCTGCGCTTTTTGCAGAAGGAATCGGCCTCGACCATTGGAATGGTTTCGACCGGACCGGACCGCGACCACACGATCTTCGTGGACGAGTTCACGAGCTTTCTGAAGAGCAAGTAGGGATAAACGGCGGAAGCCGGAAGTGATGCAGAAGCTCCGCCAGGCGCGGGGCTTTTGCTTTTCCCGGCCGCTTTTCCCGCAAGCCTTGCGGGTGCGACAATGAACAAACGCAATCCCCTGGAGGCACTATGACCATCCTCGCCGTCAGCATGACCATTCATCCCGGGAAAGTGGAAGAGTGCATCCGCCTGCTACGGCAGATGCGCGCCGCCACACTGAAGGAGCCGGGCTGTTTGCAGTACGACACCATCCAGTCCGATGAAAATCCTTTGCAGTTCTTCTTTTACGAGCGCTACAAGGATGAAGCCGCACTGGAAGCGCATCGCACCTCCGCGCACTTTGCCAAGTACATCACCGGCGGCGTGGATGCCCTGGTGGCCAGCCGCAGCCGCGAACTTTACCACCCGGTAGATTAGCCTGGGCACGGCCAGGCGGCGGGAGGGGAAAGACTCCTGGCGCAACTGGACGGCGGCCACGTTCAGCATGCTATACTTCCGCCCCCGTCAGTCAAAGGGCGGGCATGGAGGCACAATGCGAGAAGAGCGGCAAGCCATTACCCCTTCGCTTACCGTGCACGACGCGGCAGCGGCAATTGCTTTCTACGAGAAGAGCTTCGGCGCCAAGGTGGGGGGCGAGCCCTCGCGCGGTCCCGGCGGCAAGATCATGCACTCCGAGCTGGTGCTGGGCGGGATGAAGTTCTTCGTCAACGACGAGTTCCCGGAGATGGGCGCCTACGGAGCCGTGCACTACGGGGGCTCCCCGGTGCATTTGCAGCTGCGCGTGAAGGACGTGGACGCGGCTTACAATGCGGCCGTCGCCGGCGGCGCCAAGTCCATGATGAAGCCGGAAGACGCCTTTTGGGGCGATCGCTACGCCTGCGTGACGGATCCGTTTGGGCACGTGTGGGGCATCAGCGCTCCGAATGAAGACCTGACCGAGGCCGAGCAGAAGGAGCGCACCGACAAGTGGATGCGCGAGCAGGAAGCCAGCAAGAAGTAATGGCGAGGTAAGCGAAAAGAGAAAAGGTGCCTGGCAATTGCCCGGCACCTTTTTGCAATCCGTGCGGAAAACTACTTGGCCAGCTCGTAGCCGGAGAAGAAGAAGCTGAGCTCGAAGCGGGCGGTATCCTCGGCGTCAGAGCCGTGGACGGCGTTGCGCTCGATGGATTCGGCGTGCTTCTTGCGGATGGTGCCCGCCTCGGCGTTGGCCGGGTTGGTGGCGCCCATCAGCTTGCGCCAGTCGGCGATGGCGTTGGCCTTTTCCAGGGCCAGCACGACGACCGGACCGCTGGTCATGAATGCGGAGAGCGAATCGAAGAACGGTTTGCCCACGTGCACGGCGTAGAACGCCGAGGCCTGGGCCTTCTTGAGGTGCAGCATCTTCAAACCGATGACGCGGAATCCGTTTTGCTCGATGGTGGCGATGATGTCGCCGGCAGCGCCCTTCGCGACGGCGTCGGGCTTCACAATGGCAAGCGTGCGTTGCAAGGTGTCCATAACAATCCTGAAGTTGAATTGAAGACGTACCGCGCACGGCAGGTCCCGAAAGACCTGCCGCACGCCTTGTATAAGACTACCAGTTTCGCGCCGAGGACGCCCGTTTAACGCTTGGCGCCGAGGGCGGCCATCAGGGTTTCTCCCAACAGGGCCGGCGATTTGACGATGTGCACGCCGGCGGCCTTGAGAGCCTTGAACTTCTCCTCCGCCGTGCCCTTGCCGCCACTGATAATGGCTCCGGCGTGGCCCATGCGGCGGCCTGGAGGCGCGGTTTGGCCGGCGATGAAGCTGACCACCGGCTTTTTGACCTTGGCCTTGATGTATTCCGCGGCAACCTCCTCGGCGTTGCCGCCGATTTCGCCGATCATGATGATGGCATCGGTTTCGGGATCGGCCTGGAAGAGCGTGAGCGCGTCCACGAAGTTGGTGCCGATGATGGGATCGCCGCCGATGCCGATGGCTGTGCTTTGGCCGAGGCCAAGCTGCGAGGTCTGATGCACGGCCTCATAGGTGAGGGTACCGGAGCGCGAGACGATGCCGATGCGTCCCGGACGATGGATGTTGCCCGGCATGATGCCGATTTTGCATTTGCCCGGAGTGATGATGCCGGGGCAGTTGGGCCCGATGAGGCGCGACTTCTTGCCTTCCAGGTAGCGCCACGCCGTGACCATGTCGCGGGCGGGAATGCCCTCGGTGATGCAGACGATGAGCGCTATGCCCGCGTCGGCGGCTTCCATGATGGCGTCTGCCGCAAATGGCGGCGGTACGAAGATGACCGTCGCGTTGGCGCCGGTAGCGGCAACGGCATCGCCCACGGTGTTGAAGACCGGCCAGCCCTCATGGGTGCTGCCGCCCTTGCCGGGCGTAACTCCGCCGACGACCTTGGTGCCGTATTCGGCACAGGCTTTGGCGTGGAAGGTGCCTTCGCGGCCGGTAAGTCCCTGCACAATCAGCTTGGTGTTCTGGTCAACCAGGATGCTCATGGTTACTTACCCCCCGCCGCGGCAACAACCTTCTCTGCCGCGTCCTTCATGGTCTGCGCCACGATAAAGTTCAGTCCGCTGGCCTTCAGAATCTCGCGGCCCTTTTCGACATTGGTACCCTCGAGCCGCAGCACGATGGGCAACTTGATGTTCGTTTTGCGCGCGGCTTCGACGACGCCGTTGGCAAGGGTATCCACCCGCAGGATGCCGCCGAAGATGTTGATGAGCACGGCCTTCACGTTCTTGTCGGCCAGCAGAATCTCAAAGGCGTGGGTGACCTGTTCGGCGTTGGCGCCGCCGCCCACGTCCAGGAAGTTGGCCGGCTCGCCACCGGCGAACTTGATGATGTCCATGGTGGCCATGGCCAGTCCGGCGCCGTTGACCATGCAGCCCACGGTGCCATCCAGCTTGATGTAGTTGAGGTTGTACTTGCTGGCCTCCACCTCAAGCGGATCTTCTTCGGTGATGTCGCGCAGTTCCTTCTCATCGGGATGACGGTAGAGCGCGTTGTCGTCGAAGTTGACCTTGGCGTCGAGGGCGAAGACGCGATCGTCGGTGGTGGTGATGAAGGGATTGATCTCCAGCAGAGAGCAATCCGTCTGCTCGTAGGCCTTGTAGAGGGCGAGCATGAACTTGGTGGCCACGCCGATCAGCTCCGGCTTCAGGCCGAGGGCGAAGGCGATTTTGCGCGCCTGGAAGGGCTGCATGCCAACAGCGGGGTCAATGTACTCCTTGATGATGGCCTTGGGGTCCTTGGCGGCGACCTCTTCAATCTCCATGCCGCCGGCCTTGGAGGCCATGAATACCGGGCGCGAAACGGCGCGGTCGAGCAGGATTCCCAGGTAAAGCTCGGTGGCGATGGGCAGGGTCTCCTCAATGAGCAGCCGCCGCACCTTCTTGCCCTCCGGGCCGGTCTGGTGGGTGACAAGTTGCATGCCCAGAATCTTTGCGGAGAGTTCGGCCGCCTGCTCAAAGTTCTTGGCGATCTTGACGCCGCCGCCCATGCCGCGTCCGCCGGCATGAATCTGCGCCTTGACGACCACGCCGCTGGCACCGGAGTCCAGAAGGTCCTTGGCGGCGCGCTCGGCCGCCTCACGCGATTCAACCATTGTGCCGCGCGGCACCGCGACCCCGTACTTCGAGAGAATTGCCTTCGCCTGATACTCGTGAATTTTCATAGATGGATTCTCATGTGTTGGTGTTTTCCCACACGCTTGCCAACCGGTGTTTGGCAACCCCCACGGTTGACCAACGACCTGCAACCTGTCCAAGCAGAACCGGCGACGGTTTCGCCACCTGTATGTCGGGACGGATGATTATAAGTGCCGGGGAGGAAAGCGCAAAGCGGATTCGGAGGGGCGAAAACGGGTAAATTTCCGGGCTCTTCGCACACCCGGAAATCTCCCGATGAGGCAGGCAGAAGGGCTGGATGCGGCTAGTGCGCCGTTTGTTTCACTCGCAGGAGCTTGCCGGCGTCGTATCCACGGGCGGCCAGGCGGCTGGCGATAGAGGTGTACAGCTCCGGGCTCATCTGCGGCGTGCGGCTGAGGATCCAGAGGTATCCGCGGCTGGGCTCGCCAATGACGGCGTACTCGTAGTTCTGGCCAAGCTCCAACACCCAGTAGTTGCCGAAGAACGGCCAGAAGAAGGTGACGCGGAGCTTGGCGTTGGTCGCCGTGTCCGCCACCCTGGCCCAGCCGGTGGCTTCGTTGGGGCTGCCATCGGCCTTGACGCAGGCATTCAGCACGTTGATGCGACCATCCGGACGCAGGCTGTAGGTGGCCGTCACGTCGCGGTCGCACTGCTTCTCAAAGCGATTGGGATAGCGCGCAATCTCATACCAGCGGCCCAGGTAGCGCTGCAAATCCACGTGTGCGACGGTGGGCAGGTCAGCCTCCGGCGGGGCGGCGAAAGCTGACGCGGCGGAAACCACCAGCACGGCGCACAGCAAAAGAACCGTCTTCAAATTCATTCGATTCATCCTCAGGGCTTCGCCGCTTCGGCGGGCGCCGATGCGATCTGCACGATGTTGTCGCGCGGCTCGCTCTCCGGCACACTGCCGTCGTTGACCTCGGCCTCGGTGGGAGTCTTCTCAAAGGGTATGCGCACCACGGCTTTGCCGTGCGCCGGAACCGCGACGCGGACGTTGTTTTCGCCGCCGGCGCCACGCACCGCCACCGGAACCTCACACCAGAGGTCGCCGAGGTTCTCAATGGTCACGGCGGTCACTGTCTTCCCGTTCATGGTCTGGCGCACGTAGGCCGAATCCACCTTGAGCTGCGGCAGGCCCTTGTCGCGATAGACCCATCCGTCGAAGAAAGTTTCCAGGCTTGTGCCCTTGGGAAGCTGAGCCTCCAGCACGCGCTGCATGTAGCCGGAATCGTGATCGTCTTCCGCACGATAGCGGGCCAGCGCCAGCTGCAGGGGAAGGTCGCCCACCATGTCACGCAGCATCCACCAGACGTAGGCGGCCTTGGTGCGGAAGAAGATTTCATCACTGGTAGTGACGAGCGGCTGCGGGCCGGTGGTGGCCAGTGGGTCTTCGCCCGGCTTGGCCGGCTCCTTGGCAGCAGCGCCGCTGGCCTGCGCCTCAGCGACGATGAGCGCGGGAGCGAACTCGCCAAGATAGGCCAAGGCATCGCGACGGCCGCCCTGATGCTCGCGCACAATGGCCTGGGCAAAGCCGGTGAGCCCTTCGCGAATCCACGGCCGCGGCGACTCGATCATCGAGTGCGCCACGGGGCGCGCCAGGGCGACTTCGGCTCCGGCGGCAACCACCGAGCGCATGGGCGCAAAGAAGAAGGAGCCCACGTCATAGGGCAAGGCGTTGGGATCGGTCAGCTCGACCAGCACGATGCGACTGCGCGGGGTGCCAAACCACTCCTCCAGGGCCGGAATGACCGACTCGGTGGCAGCCATGTAGTCGCGCGCGTGGGTGACATTCGATTTCGTGTAGTAGGCCGCCACGCGGGGACGGTCGGTGGTGCTGACCGCATCGTGCAGCAAGACCAGCACAGGGTCCACGCCGCGGAATTCGGCCTTGACCTCCGGGCCGGGCTTGGAAGCCGGGTCGCTAGTGACGATGAGGTAGGGCGTCTCGTCGTCGCCGGGAAGCGGGGTGCGGCGCACTTCTATTTTGAGCACTCCGCTGCGCTCCTCGCGCCAGGCGCGCAAGGCCTCAAAGAGCTCGTTGCCCTGCTCCAGGCTGACGGCCTCCATGGCCACGGGATACCAGGCGACGTGGCCGATGCCGCGCAGGGCGGTGAAGCGGTCGTCAATCTCATCCCAGTCACTGCGGCGGGCGATCGCTGCGGGGGTGCCGATGCGCTCCAGGCGGGTGGCGTCCTTTGTAACGACGCCGCTGTAGCGCACGTTGAGCGTGACCGTGCCGCCGGGCTCGATGGCCTTGGGCAGGTGCACGATAGCCTCACTGAGGGCGCCGGTGTGGTCCACGTCAGTGGTGTAGAACTGCTGCAGCCACTCGACCTCTTCGCCGTCGGCGAGCACGTTGACCCAGCGCAGGGTGCTGCTGACCTGCAGGACGACGTCGCGCTGCGGCTGCTTGCTGCGGTTGACGGCCTCGACCTTGCCTTCTGCGTAGAGGGCGTGCTGCGCGGGATCGAGCGTGACTTGTAGATCGGTGGTCTTAAAGGCGAAGGCCGTGCGGTCCAGCGCGCAGGCGGGCAACGTGAGGGCCAGCGAGGCCAGCAGGGTGCACAGAAAACGCAAAGCGAGTCGGCGCAAACTACTCCTCCCGCTTAGCGGACTTCTTCTTCGGCTTCTTTTCCACCGGCGGCTGCAATTTGAGCTTGGCCTGGCGGCGCTGGCGCTGCACCTCGTACATCACGATGCCTCCGGCCACGCTGACGTTCAGGCTGCTGACGGCGCCCATCATGGGGATGGAGACCAGCAGGTCGCACTTGCGGCGGACCAGATCGTGCAGCCCTTTGCCTTCGGCTCCCAGCACGATGGCGCAGTTCATGTTGTAGTCCAGCTCGTCATAGCTCCTCTCGCCGCGCTCGTCCAGGCCGACAATCCAGACGTTCTGCAGCTTCAGGTCGTCAATGGTGCGCGCGATGTTGACCACCTTGGCGACGCTGAGGTGCTCGCTGGCGCCGGCCGAGGTCTTGACCACGGTTCCGGTAATGCCCACGGCACGGCGCTCCGGAATGACCACGCCATCCACGCCCGCGCCATCGGCGCTGCGGATCAGCGCGCCCAGGTTGTGCGGGTCCTCGATGCCATCCAGCACGAGCAGGAAGTTGTAGTCACCGTGCTTTTCTTCGAGCAGTTCCTCGATGCCGGTGTACTCCTTGCGGCTGGTGACGGCCATGACACCCTGGTGGGTGTTGGTGCGCGTGGCGCGGTCAATGTCCTCGCGCGGAACGGAGCGCAGGGTGATGCCCTGGTCGCGACAGGCGTCGAGAATGGGCTGGAGACGGTTATCGGTGCGGTCGCGGCTGACGGCCACGTAGTCAAACCGCCGCCCGCCGCGCTTGAGTGCTTCGCTGATGGCATGGATGCCGTAGATCACTTCGCTCATACTCTTTTAGTGTACGGCACCGGGGCTTTCCCATCCTTGCAAAATTGTGCTCCGGGCTTCCTGGCGGGCGCCAAGAGGCTCTATACTCGTCTGTTGCCGCCCCAGGGAGGGTGATTCCAATGCCGCTTTCGGTCATCATCGTGGACGACGAACAGCTTGCCCGTGAGGAGCTCAGCTACCTGCTGCGCGACCTTGACGACGTGGAGATCATCGGAGAGGGCAAGAACGGCGTCGAGGCCGTCACCCTGATCAAGGAAAACTCTCCCGATCTGGTCTTTCTGGACGTGCAGATGCCGGGGCTGGACGGTTTTGGCGTCATCAAAAAGCTGGTGGAAAAGAAGATTCCGCTGCCCCGCATCGTATTTGCGACGGCCTTTGACCAGTACGCCGTCAAAGCCTTTGAGGTCAGCGCGCTCGATTACCTTTTGAAGCCCTTTGAGAAGAAGCGCGTACTGCAGGCGGTGGAAAAAGCCCTGCGCACCCAGCAGCCAGAAGCCTCTCCGGCCGACAAGATTGAGACCCTGGTGAAGATGCTGGAGCAGCAGCGGACGCAGACCAATAAGGTGCTGCTGAAGGCCAATAACCGCCTCTTTCTGGTGGACCAGAAGGACATCTGCTACGCCAGCATTGAAGACGGCGTGATTACCGTGGTGGCGCAGAACATGGAAGGCCAGTCGAACTGCCGGACGCTGGAAGAGCTGCTGGGGGCCTTGGACCCGAACCTCTTCTGGCGCGCCCACCGCTCGTTCCTGGTCAACATCAACCGCATCAAAGAGGTGGTGCCCTGGTTCAAGAGCAGCTACCAGGTGCGGATGGATGACAAGAAGCAGACGGAGATTCCGGTGAGCCGCGCCCAGACCCGCCGCCTGCGCGAGCTGTTCGGACTGTAGGCCTCCCGGAGCGCTGCCTGCCCCCCCTTGAGGCATTCGGAAGTTACCAGGGCCATTGCCCCGGCATCCCCATTCCCGGCCGTCGCGGGTATAATCAGAGGTACCCATGAAAGCCTACGTTTACATCGCAATGAAGAAGAGCGTTCTTGATCCCCAGGGCAAGACGGTGCAGGGCGCTTTGACCAAAATGGGGTACAAAGGCGTCCAGGACGTCCGCCAGGGCAAGTACTTCGAGATCTCGCTCGACCCGTCGCTCGGCCGCGAGGCCGCCAGCGCCGAGGTGGAGCGCATGGCGCGCGAAGTGCTGACCAACCCCGTGATCGAAGAGTTCCGTTTCTCCCTCGAGGAGTAATCCCGCTCGCGGCGTGGCGCCCGCGCGGCGCCATGCATCATGCTGCGGCGTGGCGGATTTTTGTTGCAGGCTGGTTTGCGTTCACCCCAGGAGCCTTCCATGTGTGGAATCGTCGGATATGTTGGTAAGAAGCAGGTAGTCCCGGTCATCATTGACGGCCTTCGCCGCCTGGAATATCGCGGATACGACTCGGCGGGCATCGCCGTGGCCGGCGGTCCGGAGGGGCTGCAACTGCGCCGCGCTGAAGGCAAGCTGCGCAACCTGGAAGAGGTTATCCGCCAGCATCCGATTGACGGCACCTACGGCATTGGCCACACCCGCTGGGCCACCCACGGCCGCCCCAGCGAAGAAAACGCGCATCCACACCGCGATTGCAGCGGCACCATCGTCGTGGTGCACAACGGCATTGTGGAGAACTACCTCCAACTGAAGAAAATGCTGCGCGAAGAGGGCCACACCTACAAGACCGAGACCGATACCGAGGTCATCGCGCACCTGATTGAAAAGTTCTACATCCTGGAGAACAAGGACAAGAAGCTGACGCTGGAAGACGCCGTGCGCAAGACGGTGAAGATGCTGCAAGGCGTCTTTGCCCTGGCCGTCATCAGCAGCGACTCGCCGAACAAGATCATCGCGTCACGCAACGGCCCGCCGGCGGTCATCGGGCTGGGCAAGGACGAATACTTCGTCGCCAGCGACGTGCCGGCCATCCTGTACCACACGCGCGACCTTTTCTTTTTGGGCGACGGCGACGTGGCGGTGCTGACCCCCGAGGGCGTGACCCTGACCGACTTTGACGGCAAGCCCGTGCAACGCGAAGTGCAGCACATCACCTGGGACCCGATCATGGCGGAAAAGGGCGGCTTCAAGCACTTCATGCTCAAGGAAATCTACGAGCAGCCGCGCGCCGTGCGGGATACCGCGCTGGGACGCATCTCACAGGACAGCGGCAAGGTTTTCCTGGAGCAGATGGACGTCAGCGAGGAAGAGTTCCGCAACCTGCGCAAGCTGAACATTGCCGCCTGCGGCACAAGCTGGCACGCCGGACTGGCCGGAAAATACATGATCGAGCGGCTGGCGCGCGTCCCGGTCGAGGTGGACTACGCCAGCGAGTTCCGCTACCGCAATCCGTTGATCGGCGAGAACGAGATGACGCTGGTCATCACGCAGAGCGGTGAGACGGCAGACACCATTGCCGCGCAGCGCGAGTGCAAAGCGCGCGGCGCCAAGACCATCGCCATCTGCAATGTGGTGGGCGCGATGATCGCCCGCGAGGCCGACGGCACCATCTACACCCACGCCGGGCCGGAGATCGGCGTGGCCAGCACCAAGGCCTTCACCGCGCAACTGGTGGCGCTGTTCCTGCTGGCTCTGCGGCTGGGCCAGATTCGCGGCACGGTGACGGACGAAGAGTCGGTAAAGCTGGCGCAGGAGCTGAGCCGTTTGCCCGGCATGCTGGAGACGGTGCTGAGCCGCGACGAAGAGACCGACGAGCTGGCGCGCATTTACCAGCGCGTGCAGGACTTCCTCTTCCTCGGCCGCGGCATCCACTTCCCCATCGCCCTGGAAGGCGCGCTCAAGCTGAAGGAAATCTCCTACATACACGCCGAAGGCTACGCCGCAGGCGAGATGAAGCACGGCCCCAACGCCCTGATTGACGAGGACCTGCCGGTGGTCATTCTGGCCACGCAGGACAAGAACGATCCCGGCAGCGTGCTGCGCTACGAAAAAACGATCAGCAACCTGAAGGAAGTGAAAGCGCGCTCAGGACGCGTCATCGCCATTGCCACCGAGGGCGACGAGGACATCAAGGAAGCGGCCGACCATGTGCTGTTTGTGCCTGAGGCGCCGGAGCTGCTGCTGCCCATCCTGGAGATCGTGCCGCTGCAACTGCTGGCCTATCACATCGCCGTGCGCCGCGGCTGCGACGTGGACCAGCCACGCAACCTGGCGAAGTCGGTCACGGTGGAATAACGCAACGCAAACTCTTTTCTACTTGTCCCGGCCTCTCTGAGACCGGGATTTTTCTTGCCCAGGAGATTATTTTTCTGCCGTCAGGAACATTCTCCCCGCAGGCATTGTCGAATGCTGTACGGAGAGCACTCCCCATCGCCCGCGAAATTACTGCGCCGGGCGGCGGCGGCTCCGCGCACTACGCATTGCCAAATGCATCGAGAGGAGATCGCGGAGATGTTCGAAGACAGCCTTCTGGAATCCCACGCCACCAGCCTCACCCTGCGCGGCAACAAAACGCGCGCCGCCGCCGCATCACTGGCCATCGAGTTCACTGTGGTGGCGCTGCTTGTGGTGCTGCCACTGGTCTTTACGCAGACGCTGCCGAAGGTTGAATTCCGCCGTCCGGCCGTGCCCATCACCTTCGGGCTGCTGCCCATGCGCGCCGCAGAAGCACCCGCGCACACCTCGGCTGTGCCCGCCGCGCCAACGCAATCGCCAATTACCGCTCCGGCAGCGATTCCGCAAAACACCGCGATAGTTGCCGACCTGCCCGCGGCATCGCCGTCGGGAGCGGCAACAGAGGCCACGGGACAGCCAGGGGGCTCGCCCGACGGAGTGGTCGGTAGTGGCTCTGGAGTGCCAGCCTCGGGGTTCGCGGTTACGCCCGCGCCGCGCCCAGCGCTACTTCCCGCGCAACCCTCGCGCATTGCCGTTTCCGCTGGAGTGACCGATGGACTGCTGATCCGGCGGGTGCAACCCTTCTACCCTTCGCTGGCGCGGATGTCGCGCGTGAGTGGGAGAGTTCTGATCCATGCGGTCATTGGCCGCGATGGAACGATTCAGAATATGCAGGTGGTCAGCGGCAATCCGCTGCTGATACAGAGCGCAGTGGACGCGGTGCGGCAGTGGCGATACCGGCCGTACCTGCTGAACGGCGAGCCGGTGGAGGTGGATACGGAGATTGCGGTGAACTTTACGCTGGGCGCCTAAACCTGCGTTTTCGCAAACTCCCAGGCGCTGCCGATGATCTCTTCCAGTGAGGCGTGGCGCGGGCTCCAACCGAGTTCGCGCTGCGCCTTTTCACTGCTGGCCACCAGCACCGCTGGATCGCCCGGGCGGCGCGGCTCCAGGTTCGCCGGGATTGGATGTCCGGTGACCTTACGCGCGCACTCGACCACTTCCTTCACGCTGTATCCGCGGCCGTTGCCCAGGTTGTAGATGAGGCGCGCGGGCTCGGCGGAAGATGCCAGCTTCTCGAGGGCCAGCAGGTGCGCCGAGGCCAGGTCGCTGATATGGATGTAGTCGCGCACGCAGGTGCCGTCCGGCGTCGGGTAGTCGGAGCCGAAGATGCTGATGAGCGGGCGTTTGTTCTGTGCCACCTGCAGGATAATGGGAACCAGGTGCGTCTCCGGCGAGTGGCGTTCGCCGAGCGCACCCGCGGCTCCGGCGGCGTTGAAATAGCGCAGGCTGGCCGTGCTGAAGCCGTGGCTGCGATGGAACCACGCGAGCATCTGCTCCACCATCAGCTTGGATTCGCCATAGGCGTTGGTGGGCAGTAGGCGGGCGTTTTCGGTGATGGGCGTACTCTCGGGCTCTCCGTACAAGGCCGCGGTGGAGCTGAAGACCAGGCGCCGCACGCCGTGGGTCAGCATGGCCTCCAACAGGCTGAGCGCATTGGCCGTGTTGTTGCGGAAGAAGCGCTCGGGCTCGCGCATGCTCTCGCCGGCCTCAATCCAGGCGGCAAAGTGCAGAACGGCCTCGGGCTGGAAGGCGGCGAAGACGGCATCAAGCGTCGCGCGGTCACCGACATCGCCCACCAGGAGCTTTGCCTTTTTATGCACGGCATCGCGATGCCCCTTACTAAGATTGTCGTAGACCACGACTTCGTGGCCGGCCTCGGCCAGTTGCGCCACCGTGGCGCTGCCAATGTAGCCCGCTCCGCCCGTCACCAGAACCCTCATAACCGCTCTCCGCGCTCCCTCGGTCCGCTCTGAGTTCTCAACTGGAAGCTCCGCCGTTTAGTGTACCTCCGCGCGTGGCTTATTCGCATTGCGCAAGGGGCGGGTGGCGTGTTTCACTACGATGTTCGCGGGGGAGGTGGGTCCTCCGCATTTCACCTGGAGACAACACTATGGCAATCCCGGCAGCGGCGCGGCCCCAGCTTACCAGTGAAGAGCTCTCCAGCCAGTTGGCGCAGATTGTTGGCGCAAAAAGGGTGCTGACAAGGCCGATTGACCTGGTGGCCTGGGCCAGCGATGCCGGCTTCTACCAGCTGCTGCCGCGAGCCGTGGTTCACGCCGCCAGCGCCGAAGAGGTCTCGCAGCTCTTCGAGTTCAGCCACCTGCACGGCATTCCCATCACCTTCCGCGCGGCCGGAACCAGCTTGAGCGGGCAGTCCATTAGCGACGGGTTGCTGGTGGAGGTGGCACGCAACTTCCGCCAGGCCGAGGTGCTGGCAGGCGGCAAACAACTGCGCGTCGAACCCGGCGTCATTGGAGCCAGCGCCAACCGCCTGCTGGTTCCCTACGGCGCCAAGATCGGCCCCGACCCGGCATCCATCGCCACCTGCACCATCGGCGGAATCCTAAGCAATAACTCCAGCGGAATGTGTTGCGGCGTGGAGCAGAACGCCTACCACACGCTGGCCTCCATCAAATTCGTGCTGCCCTCGGGCACGGCGATTGACACCTTTGACGCGGACGCCGATCAGCAGTTCCACGCCCGTGAGCCGGAGCTGGCACGCGGCGTGCTCGAACTGCGCCAGCGCATTTTGAACGACGAAAAGCTCGCTGGCCGCATCCGCTCCAAGTACCGCATGAAGAACACCACGGGCTACGGGCTGAACGCTTTTGTGGACTTCGAGCGCGCGGTGGACATCTTTTCTCACCTGCTGATTGGCGCGGAAGGCACGCTGGCCTTTTTGGCCGAGGCAACGTTTAACACCGTGCCCGACCTTCCGGTGAAGTACACCGGGCTGCTGCTGTTTCCAGATCTGTACGCCGCCAGCGACAGCATTGTGCCGCTGCGCCAGGCCGGGGCCAAGGCCCTGGAGATCATGGACCGCGCCGCCCTGCGCTCGATTGAAAACCAGAAGGGTACGCCGGAGATCATCAAGACGCTGGCCGGAGACGCCGCCGGACTGCTCGTCGAGTTCCAGGGCTCGGCCACGGAGGACCGCCGCGCCATGGAGGCCAGTGCCGCCGATGCGACCTCTCGGCTGAAGCTGCTGACGCCCGCGGGCTTTACTTACGACGCCGGGCAGCAGGCGCTGCTGTGGAAGATACGGGCCGGAATGTTCCCCTCCGTCGGCTCGGTGCGCAAGACCGGTACCACGGTCATCATCGAGGATGTAGCCTTCCCGATTGAGCATCTGGCTCCGGCGGCGAAGGATTTGAACACTCTCTTCGACCGCCATGGCTACGACAACGCCATCATCTTTGGCCACGCCAAGGACGGCAACCTGCACTTCGTCATCACGCAGTCGTTCAACGACCAAAAGGCCGTGGACCAGTACTCGCGCTTTATTGACGACGTGGTGGAACTGGTGGTGACCCGCTACGACGGCGCGCTGAAGGCCGAGCACGGCACCGGACGCAACATGGCTCCCTTTGTGGAGACCGAGTGGGGCGCCGAGGCTTACCAGATTATGCGCGAGCTGAAGGCGCTAGCCGACCCAACCGGGCTGCTGAATCCGGGAGTCATCCTGAACCGCGATCCGCGTGCCCACCTGCGCGACCTGAAGAAGTTCCCCACGGTTGAGAAGGAAGTGGATAAGTGCATTGAGTGCGGATACTGCGAGCCCAAGTGCCCCAGCCGCGACCTGACGCTGACCCCGCGGCAGCGCATTGTGGTGCGGCGAGAGATGGCTCGCCAGAAGGCCAGTGACGGCCCGCTGCTCGACGCCTTGGAACGCAGCTTCCCCTATGACGCCTTGGACACCTGCGCCGCCGACGGAATGTGCGCCACCACATGCCCGGTCAGCATTGACACCGGCCAGCTCGTCAAACGGATTCGCGCCCTGCGCAACAGCGACCTTGCCAAGGGAGTGGCTCGCTTCACGGTGGATAACTTCAGCCTGGTGGAGACACAGGTGCGGCTGGGACTGCGCGCTGCCCACCTGGCGGAGAGCGTTCTTGGCCTCCCCTTTGTGCAGGCCGTCACCACGGGCTTGCGCAAACTGATTGGCCCCAACATGCCGGTGTGGGATGCCGGAATGCCCTATGCCACGCGCGGCGGGCTGCCGGCCACGGAGCGCCACTCGGCGCAGGCCGTGTACTTCCCTTCCTGCGTCAGTCGCACCATGGGGCGGCTGCCGGGTGAGGATTCCGAGTTGAGCTTGATGCAGGCGACGGTTCTGGTGGCCAGCCGTGCCGGCGTGCCGGTGTGGATTCCCGAGGATGTGATTGGCAGTTGCTGCGCCACGCCATACTCCTCCAAGGGATTCGAGAAGGCGCGCGACATCATGCTGAACCGCACCATTGAAAACCTGTGGCGCTGGAGCAGCGAAGGGCAGTTGCCCATCCTGGTGGACACCAGCCCCTGCACCTACGGTTTGCTGCACGCGCGCGAGTACCTGACGGAGGAGAACCAGCAGCGCTTTGACCGGCTCAGCATTCAGGACAGCATCGAGTTCGTGCACGACCAGTTGCTGCCCAAGCTCACGGTGCACCACCCGGAGCGTTCGGTTGCCCTGCACTCGGTGTGCTCGGCGGTGAAGATGGGACTGGCGCCGAAGCTGGAGGCCATTGCGCGCAAATGCAGCGCGGAGGTCTTTGTTCCGCCCAGTGTGGGCTGCTGCGCCTTTGCCGGAGACCGCGGCTTCATGTATCCCGAGCTGACGGCCAGCGCGACCATGCCGGAGGCTGCCGAGGTGCGCGCCCACCAGCACGATGGCTGCTACAGCAGCAGCCGTACCTGCGAGATCGGCATGACGCGTTCCACCGGCGAGGTCTACCGCAGCTACATCTATCTGCTGGAGCGGGCGACGCGCGACTAACCTCACATAACGACTTGCGGTAGAATTGCCGCGCCGCCAAGACACCATAAATTCGGCAGCGAGAATTCTGCGGCAAGAATCCGATCACCCAGGATGACGATGGAACATACCCTGCTCACGGCCCGGCTCACCCGCTCGGAGATCATCTCGGAGAAGACCAAGCATTTGGAATTCGAGGTGGAAGAGCTGAAGGACTTCGACTTCCTCCCCGGACAGTTCGTCAGCGTGCGCGAGCCCCGCGGCGAAAAAACCATTACCCGCGCTTACTCCATCGCCTCTCTTCCGCGGGGCAACAACACCTTCGACCTCTGCCTGAACCGCGTGGACGAGGGCTTCATGTCCAACTTTCTCTGCGACCGCGAGGTCGGCGAGACGGCGCGCTTCCACGGCCCGCACGGCTTGTTCGTGCTCAAGCCGGAGGTCGAGGATGTCATCTTCGTCGCCACGGGAACCGGCGTGGCACCTTTCCGCAGCATGGCGCAGCACCTGTTTGGACGCGATGGCTCGGGCGTGCAGCGGCATAACAACCGCCGGGTATGGCTGGTTTACGGCACGCGCTACGCCGAGGACGTTTATTACCAGAAGGAGTTCGAAGAGCTGGCCGCCAGTGAGCCGAATTTCCACTACACGGCCACGCTCAGCCGCCCCACCGACGACTGGAAGGGCGGACGCGGCTACGTGCAGGAGCACCTCCGCCAGATTGTGGGCGAGCGCAAGGACATGCACGTTTACATCTGCGGGCTGAACGAGATGGTCAGCTCCGTTCGCAAGCTTCTGGTGGAAGAGTTGGGCTGGGACAAGAAGCACGTCATCTACGAGCGCTACGACTGAGCTGAACGCGATGGATCACCCGGGGGAAGCCATGGCTTCCCCTTTCTCTTTCCCCCAAGCCCATTGTGCTTAGTCACTTACAAGCCGGCTCCCAGGGCTGTAACTTCCTGCTTCGCGGTCACTTCCAGCCTCATCTATTAAGTTGACAATAAGTCACTCAGGTTCTATCATCGTGACTATATTAGGTTAAGTGGTGAGCCTCCTGACAGGAAGCTTTCCACCCGGCAGCCGGCAGGATTGCGGCTAACCGGCAGATTCAAAAGCTATTTACCGCAGGAGGCGGACGAGACATGGCAAAGATCATTGGCATTGACCTGGGCACCACGAACAGCGTGGTTGCCGTCATGGAAGGCGGCGAGCCCAAGGTAATTCCCAACGAAGAGGGCGGTCGCACGACTCCGTCCGTCGTTGGCTTCACCAAGACAGGTGAGCGCCCGGTTGGCCAGGTGGCCAAGAACCAGGCCATCACCAACCCGGAAAACACCGTTTTCTCCATCAAGCGCTTCATGGGCCGTCGTTACGACGAGGTCAGCGAAGAGATGAAGATGGTGCCGTACAAGGTCGTGCAGAGCGGCGACCACGTGGCGATTGACGCGCAGGGCAAGGATTACACCCCGCCGCAGGTTTCGGCCATGATCCTTCAGAAGCTGAAGAAGGCCGCCGAGAACTATCTTGGCGAGACGGTCACCGAGGCGGTCATCACCGTGCCTGCGTACTTTAATGACGCGCAGCGCCAGGCCACCAAGGACGCCGGCAAGATCGCCGGATTGGACGTCAAGCGCATCATCAACGAGCCGACGGCGGCTGCGCTGGCCTATGGCTTGGACAAGAAGAAGGACGAGATCATCGCCGTGTACGACTTCGGCGGCGGCACCTTCGATATCTCCATTCTGGAGGTTGGCGAGGGCGTCATCGAAGTGAAGTCCACCAACGGCGACACGCACCTGGGCGGCGACAACATTGACCAGCGCGTTGTGGGCTGGCTGGCCGACGAGTTCCGCAAGGAATACGGCTTGGATTTGCGCAGCAAGGGCAACGAGATGGCCATGCAGCGTCTTCGTGACGCCGCCGAACGCGCCAAGATCGAGCTCTCCACCACGATGCAGACCGAGATCAACCTGCCGTTCATCACGGCCGATGCCTCGGGTCCCAAGCACCTGGTGAAGACCCTGACGCGCGCCAAGCTGGAAGACATGGTGCGCGACCTGATTGACGACTCCATTAAGCCCTGCGTGCAGGCCTTGAAGGATGCCGGCATGGATGCCAGCAAGATCGCCGAGGTTGTATTGGTCGGCGGGCAGACCCGCATGCCGATGATTCAGCAGAAGGTGAAGGAGTTCTTCGGGCGCGAGCCGCATCGCGGCGTCAACCCGGATGAAGTCGTCGCCATTGGCGCGGCCATCCAGGGCGGTGTGTTGCAGGGAGAGGTCAAGGACCTGCTGCTGCTGGACGTGACTCCGCTATCGCTCTCGATTGAAACCCTGGGCGGCGTGGCCACCACGATGATTCCGCGCAATACCACGATCCCGACGCGCAAGAGCGAGACATTCTCGACCGCGGCGGACAACCAGAACTCGGTGGAGATCCACGTGTTGCAGGGTGAGCGGCCGATGGCTGCGCAGAACCGCACGCTGGGCAAGTTCCACCTGTCCGGTTTGCCCATGGCGCCGCGCGGCGTGCCGCAGATTGAGGTGACGTTTGATATTGACGCCAACGGCATCCTCAACGTGGCGGCCAAGGACACGGCCACCGGCAAGGATCAGAAGATCACCATCACCAGTTCCAGCGGCCTGAGCAAGGAAGAAGTGGAGCGCATGGCCAAGGAGGCCGAGGCGCACACCGCGGAGGACAAGGCGGCGCGCGACGTGATTGAAACGCGCAACCAACTGGACGGCATGGTGTACCAGGTGGAGAAGATGCTGAAGGAGCACGGCGACAAGATTGAAGCCGGCGAGCGCGGCGAGGTGGAAAACGCCCTGGGCGACGCCAAGAAGGCTCTGGAAGGCAACGACGCCACCACCATGAACGGTGCACGCGACCGCCTACAGGCTACCAGCCACAAGCTGGCCGAGGCCATGTACAAGGCCACGGCGGCGACGCCGGATCCGGCCGCAGGCGCCACACAGGCCGAGCCCGGCCCCAAGGCCGAGGCCAAGAAGGATGATGGCGTGATTGACGCCGAGTATGTGGACGTCGAGGAGAAGAAGTAACTCCTTTGCGCCAGCACACGGGACGGGAACGGCGGCCAGTAGAGAACCTGCTCTGGCCGCCGTTTCAACACCAAGACGGATTCACAATAAGAGGTTACTTGCATCGGTTGGGTTGCGGGAAGCATCCAAACGGAATCGAATCTAAAACCAAGGAGGGCGCGATGAACTTTACAGTGAACGGAATCCCCTATCACCTGACATTCGATGATGGCCAGGCGCAGTGGTTTCTGCTGACTCCGGCAGATCATGGTATTGCCCTCATGGAGATTCACGACGACGAGACTCCCCTGGAGCCGGGCGAAGGCTATGCTCTTTCCCGGGGACCTATGGCGCCCCCCAGCTAAGGCCGTAAAAAGCTTGGCAGAGTGAATCCCACGCAAGTATCCTGAGTCTGGCTGCGCAGGTGCGCCCGCGCACGCCCGGGAAGCAGGAAGACCACCATGGCCGCAACCGACAAGAAAGACTACTACGCAGTCCTTGGCGTTAAAAAGACGGCCACGGCCGATGACGTGCGCAAGGCCTTCCGCAAACTGGCCCGCAAATATCATCCGGACGTAAACCCCGGCGACAAGAAGGCCGAGGAGAAGTTCAAGGAGCTCAGCGAAGCCAACGAGGTGCTGAGCGACCCGAAGAAGCGCAAGATATACGACCAACTGGGCTTCTACTCCGACAACATTGACCCCAAGGCCGCCGAGGCCTATGGACAGGCTGGCGCGGGCAATCCTTACGCCGGCGGTGGCAATCCCTTTGGCGGATTCGGCGGCGCGCAGGGCGCGGGTCAGCACGCGGACTTCGACTTCCGCGACTTTGATTTTGGCAACGCGCAGCAGGCAGGCGGGCGCGGCGGAAACTTCCGGGACATCTTCTCCAGCATGTTCAGCGGTGGAGGCCGCGGCGCGCCGGAGACGAGCAGCACGGCCGGCGCCGACAGCGAATACACCGCCAGCGTGCCCTTCTGGGACGCCATCCGCGGCGCGGAGATGAAGCTGACCCTGCAACGTCCCAGCGGCATGGGGCGCATGACTCCCGAGCCGGTGAGCTTCCGCATCAAGCCCGGCACGCGCGACGGACAGCGCATTCGCCTGGCTGGCAAAGGTTCTGCGGGTGTGCGCGGCGGCCCGCCGGGAGACCTCTACATCATCGTGCACATCGGCGAGCATCCGCTCTTCCGCCGCGACGCCGACGACATCCACATGACGCTGCCCATCATGCCCTGGGAGGCCGCGCTGGGAGCAAAGATCGAGGTGCCGACCATTGACGGACGCACCGTGCTGCGGATTCCTCCCGGCACGCAGACCGGGCAGAAGCTGCGCATGCGCGAGAAGGGCGTGCCTTCGGCCACGAGGCCCGGCGTCACCGGAGACCAGATTGTAGAGATACGCATCGTCGTCCCGGAGATTCCCAACGTGGAGGCGCGCGAGTTGTGGCAGAAGCTGGAGAAGCTCCAGCCGGAAGACCCGCGCAAAGAGCTGTGGAGCAAGGTGTGAAGACGGCCGTCCCGCCGCAGACGAAAAGGCTGCTGCTGCGCGAGTTGCAGCCGAGTGACGTGGAAGCCATCTTTGACCTGCTGAGCGATCCCGAGGCGATGCGTTACTTTCCGCGCACCTATACACGGGAGGAAGCCGCCGGGTGGATCGAACGAAATCAGCAGCGCGGCGCAATTTTTGGTTACAGCCTCTGGGCGGTGATGGAGCGCGCATCCGGCGAGGTGCTGGGCGACTGCGGCCCAAGCTGGCATGAGATTGACGACGAGCTCCAATTGGAGATTGGCTACCACTTCCGCCGCCGCTACTGGGGCCAGGGTTTTGCAACGGAGGCCGCGCGGAGCGTGATGGAATGGGTCTTCACCAACCTTCCGGTGGAGCATGTGATTTCGCTGATCCGGCCGGAGAACGGGCCTTCGCGGCGCGTGGCCGAGCGCAATGGACTTGCCGTGGCGGATTCCACGATGTTCCGCGGCATGGAGCACCTGGTGTATAGAATGGAGCGGGAGCGCTGGGAGTCGATTCAGGGCGCACAACAGCCATGACCAAGCGTAAAGGCAAGGGCGCGTACATGATCTCGGTGGTGGCCGAGATGTATGAGATTCATCCGCAGACGTTGCGGCTCTACGAGCGCGAGGGGCTTTTGAAGCCCAGCCGCAGCGAGGGCAACACGCGCCTGTACACCGAAGAGGACCTGAAGCGGCTGGAGTTCATTCTGTCGCTGGCGCGCGACCTTGGCGTCAACATCGCCGGCATCGGCATCATCCTGAACATGCGCGAGCGCATGGAGACCATGCAGAAGCAGATGCAGGAGTTCGTCGCCTACGTGCAGCAGGAGGTCATTACACGCGCCAACCAGGCGATGCCCAAGGAAGGGCTGGTTCCGGTGCGGCGGCCGGTGGTGATTCCTCCGACGAAGAAGAAGTAACCGATCGCCTGAAGTTGTGAAGCAGCAAAAGCCGGCCACGCGGGCCGGCTTTGTCGTCTCTGCCATCGGTGCAGATTACTTCGGCCAGCCGATCCACAGCGGCGCGCCTTTGTCGTCGCGCATCAGGAACTGGTCTCCGCCACGAGTGACCTCGCGCGCCAGGAAGAGCGGATTGCCGTTGGCCGTAACCTGCGAGCCGAGAATCTGCAGGGTTTCGCCGGGCTTCAGAACGATTTCCATCTCGGTCATGTAGCTCTCCGGCGCCAGCATCACGTCAAGCGAACCCTTATCGGTCTTGAGCGAGAGGTGCACCAGCCCGTCAGCGGCCTTGCCGATGGTCTCCACCGTACCCTTGATCTTCGCCTCGGTGGATTTGTCGTACTTGGGCGCGCCGGCCTGCGCCAGGGTGAAGGTAACAGTCAGCAGAACGAACAACGCGATGGCCCACGGCCGGAGACAGGAATTCCGATGCAACATGATGACCTCCCTTGAGAAAGACAGGCACGGCCACAGGACAACGCCTGCGGAAAAGCCTGCCGGCTCTCGGCCATTCTGTTCCGCCGGGTTGCCGACGGCGGTGGAGACACATCCCCCCGCGCTCGTGCGGCACCGACGGCGGCCATGCACCGGGGCCGCAAACACGTTATGCCCGGCGCTGTCGCATCACAGTGAGGCCAGTCACAGCCGGAGGTGATGCGCGGCGCGGGATTTGCCCGCACGGCGGCCACAGGCCATAATTCTTCATCCGCGCCGCGGCGCGCTACGGGACCTAAGTTCATCGTGCGATGGCTCACTCCAAACCGCTACCTGACCCGCCTGGGGCTGACCCCGACGGCAGCCGATCGGCGCCGCGTGGAGGTCAACCTGGGTGCGCTGCGCATCCTGCTGGCCCTGCTGGGGCTGCTATCCTATTGGCTGGACCTTGGCCGCACGCACCTGGTTGGCCCGCGCGTGCCGGCCGTGCTGCTACTGTTTTTGGCGGAGAGCGTGGCGGTGTGGCTGTGGGCGCGGCACCGCCGTATCAGCGATGTGTTTCTTTACGCGCTGCACGCTAGTGACATTCTCTGGCCCATCGTCATCTCCTATTTTGCGCAAGGCCCCATTGCTCCCAACGTGCAGTTGTACTCCTTCGCCATCCTGGCGGCGGCCTTCCGCTGGGGATTTCCAGAGGCGGTGATGACCGCGCTGGCGGGCAGCGGTGTGCTGCAAATGGAAGCCTTCATCCTGCGTGAGTCTCCTGCCGGATTGCTGGAGAGCAACCGCCTGCTGGTGCGCTGCGCCTACCTGCTGGCGCTGGGCTATATGGCCGGCACCCTGGGAGAAAACGAGAAAGAGCGTCGAGCGGAGAGCGCCGTCACCGTGCGGATGTTGCAGTCTGCCCGCGGCGAACGCAGCGTGGCCGCCGTGCTGGAGACGATCTTCCGCGTCTTCCGGGAGGTGTTTGTCGCCCGCGACGCGTACCTGGTGGCGCATGAGGTTACCAGCGACCAGTACCACCTATGGAGTACTCGGAGCGGTGGCGGCGTGCTGCATCAGTACCTCGGCGAGGCGGAAGGCGCCGAGGCCATGCTCTCCGGTTGGCCGCAGAGCTTCTGCTGCAAGCGCAATCGTTCCGGCGGCGTGGCCATGTGGTCTCCCGCTTCGCAGTCCGGCTCGCGAGCGGGTGCCGGGGACCTTCCCCGGTTGTCCTTCCTCGCCAATGCCCCCCGTACCCTGCTTGGCCTGAGCGTGCCGCTGGGGCAGGAGTGGCGCCTGCGCCTGCTGCTGCCCGGGGCGCAACTGGGGCGCGGCGTGCAGCAGGAACTGGGCTTCGCCCACGCCCTCTTCGAACAGGCCTCGACGGCGCTCTACGGAGCGTACCTGGTGCGCAAGCTGCGCACCAGGGCCGGCACCATTGAGCGTGCGCGCGTGGCACGGCAGATTCACGATGGCGTTCTGCAGTCGCTGATCTCGGCCGAGATGCGGGCCAACATTCTGCGCCGCCGCTCGGAGCGCGAGTGGGAGGCCGGAAAGCCGGACGTGCAGGCGTTGGAGGAGTTGCTGCGCGCCGAGGTTCTGGAGCTGCGCGAGCTGATGCAGCAGATGCGTCCGCTCGACGTGCATCCCACGCAGTTGCTGGACCACATGGCAGAGCGCGTGGACCGCTTCCGGCGCGACTCCGGCATCAGCGCGCGCTTTGTCACCACGGCCGCCGACGAGGTTCCCTTCAGCGCGCACGTCTGCCGCGAGGTGCTGCTCATCCTACAGGAGGCGCTGGTGAACGTGCGCAAACACGCGCACGCCGCGGAGGCGACGGTGAGCTTTGGACGCCACGACGGCGGCTGGAGGCTTTCCATTACCGATGATGGCGCAGGATTTGGTTTTGACGGTACACTGGCGGGAGACGCGCTCATGCAGTCGGCGCGCGGGCCAGCCATCATCAAGGAGCGCGTGGCGAGCCTGGGCGGCGAGCTCCTGATTCACTCCACCCTCAACCGTGGCTCGCAACTGCTGATCCTGCTGCCGCAGAAAGGTTCCCTGAAGGATGCCCGGTAAAGTTCGCATCGTGATTGCCGATGACCACACGATCTTCCGCGACGGCCTACGCCGCCTGCTGGAGATGGAGGAAGATCTGGAAGTGGTGGGCGAGGCCGCCGATGGCGCCGAGGCCGTAGCCATGGTGGAATCGCACGGACCTTCGATCCTTCTGCTCGACCTGGCCATGCCCCGAATGCCAGGACTGGAGACGCTGCGTGAGCTGGGCCGCCGCCAAAGCCAGACGCGCACCATCCTGCTGACCGCGGCCATCGAACGCCGCCAGATTCTGGAGGCTCTGCAGGCCGGGGCGCGCGGCGTGGTGCTGAAGGAGGCGGCGACGCAGGTGCTGCTCAAGGCCATCCGCGCCGTGCAAGGCGGCAGTTGCTGGGTGGGCGACGCGGAGGTGTCGGACCTGGAGGCCTATCTGCGTACGCTGGGCACAGGCAGCGGCAGCCGCGCGCGCCAGGACTTCGGTCTGACCCGGCGCGAGACCGAAATTCTGGCCACCATCGTCGCCGGACTCAGCAACAAGGAGATCGCACAGCGCTTCCAGCTCAGCGAGGACACGGTGAAGCACCACCTCACCAACATCTTCGACAAGGTTGGCGTCAGCAGCCGCCTGGAACTCGCGCTGTTTGCCATCAACAATCATCTGGTGGACAATTAGGCCGTACGGAGGCTCGTACGAAGGCCCGAACGGAGGACGACGATGAGCCACGACGTCCGCGATGTTTTGCAGGTTCTGCGTTTTGAATTGAATTATCTCGAACAGGGAGGCTTTCAGCGCGATCGCGCCCTGCTCGGTTCCGAAAGCCCTTTTCAGGGGACCTTTGCCTGCCTCAACTACGGCGACCCTCTGGGAGCGCATGCCTGCCACGAGTGCGTGCTGCACCGTTTTGTGCCCGCACCCGAGCGCGCGCAGGACCTACCCTGCCACCACATCCCGCTCAACACCGCTGGAGAGACCGTGGCCAGCCTGATTGCCCACAATGAGCCGGAGCGGCTGACCGTGGAGCTGCGCCACTGGCTGCGGCAGACCATCGCCACTCTGGAAGCCAACACCGACGGCGCCGCCGACTCCTGACCACGGCGGCGGGCATAGGGACGCCTGATTCTGCCGGTTCATGCGGACGGAGTTCCTCCGTTCGGAAGTCTATTTCGCTGAAATTAGGGCCTTAGGATTGTGGTGCCGGGGCCACCGGGCGCTCCGGCTCGCTTTCGAGCGGAAAGCTCCTGAGCGTGATGCTGTGGCGCTTTTCCTCCACCTTGCCGCCGGCCTTCTGGAAGTGCTCGGTGAGGGTGCCGCGCACCAGCCAGTAGCCTTCTTCGCTGCGGCTGCGCGCCGGGCCGCGCTCCACCGTGCCGCTAAACTCCAGCCACTCGCCGTCCACGGTCTTGGTGCGGAAGCTGAGCGTGGTGCCCTCGAGCGTGGCCTTCTCGAGTGAGACATCCACGAACTGGCCCTTGTCTGGATCCTCGTTGTGGAAATGGGAGACGACGCCGGTGACGCGCTGGTCATCCACCACGATCTGTACGAACTCGCCCTCATGCAGCAGGGAGTACATGCCGCTGATGTCGCCGGCGATTGCCGTCTCCGTGACGGGCGGGGCCTGCGCCATGGCGGCGGCGCTGACCAGAAGCATGGCGGCGATTGCGATCCGATATTTCATGTCCGTGAAAATGAGTATAGCCGAGCCCGGAGCGGCCGTACTGATTCCAGCTCGGGATATAATCCGGCTTATCGCATCTTGACCTCCACCGGCACAACCCGCGCACATCCCAGACCCTCTTCGCCCGGCGAGCTGGAGCTGCTGATCGCCTGGCCGGATCCGCGTGCCGAGTTCCGCGAAAATCTTCGTGCCCGCCTGCGTGGCCAGGTTGTGCCGGCGCAGGAGTCCACCAGTCTGCCCGACAGTGGCTTCTGGAGCGGCGTGGACCTTTCCGCACCGTGGCCGAAGATACCCTTGCGTGCCTCGGCGGGCTTCCACGCGCTGCTCATCGCGGCGCTCATGTCGGTCAGCCTGTGGCCGGGGCCGCACATCCGCCTGGCCGATGACGACGACCGCCGCGCCTTCTCCAACGCGCACCTGGTCAGCCCATTTCTGCCGGAGCTGCATGGCCAACCGGTACCGCGGAACGCTCAGCACAAGGCTCCCAGCAAGCCCGACCCGGTGCCCGCGAGCCAGGAGATTGTCAGCCTGCCTCCGAATCCCGACAACCTGCACCAAACGATTGTTGCCGAGCCCAAGATGACCCTGCCGCGCGATATTGCCCTGCCCAACCTGGTCGCCCTTGACCCGGCCCGGCCGGCACAGTCGCTGGATGCCAGCTCGAAGGCCGCTCTGCGCAAGCTGCCCAGTCTGCTGCCGCAGGTCACAGCCCCGGCGGTGGACACCTCTGCCGTACGCGCAGGCCGCAAGCTGCCTTCCCTGCTGCCGCAGGTGGCGGCTCCAGCGCCGGATGTAAGCGTAGTGAAACCCAGGTTGGCCGTGCCGCTTCTGCAGCCGAAAATCGTGCAGCCCGCGCCGGAGGTGGGCGATGTGGGCTCCGCCAGCGCCGCGCGGGTCAGCCATCTTCTACCCGGAGCGGCGCCTATTCCGCCGGCGGCGCAGGTATCCGACTTGACGCAGGCAAAGGACGCTCTGCGGCGCGCCGGAAACCTCCTGGCGCTGAGCCTGCACCCGGCCGATGTACCGGCACCGATACGGCCTCCGGAGGGCAATCGCCGCGGCGAGTTTGCAGCCTCTCCCGCGGGACACGTGGGGGCCACTGGGACTCCCGGCACAGGCAGCAGCGACAGCCACACGCCCAGCGGAAACGATGCGCACACGAGCTTCAATGCCCCGCCTGGAATCACGATCAGCGCGCCGCCTCCAAAGGCCGCCGTGGCCTCGGCCTCCAACTCAGCGCCGGAGGCTCCGCACGCCGCGCCCGACCCCAGCCTGCGCAACAAGCTGCTGGCCGCCATGCGCACGCCCGCGCCGGAGATGCCGCATCCTCCGGCAGCCACCGCGAAGGAGAGCAGCGGCGAGCGCTCGGAGATTGAACGCAGAGTTTTTCGCGGACGCCTCAGCTACTCACTGGCGGTGAACATGCCGAACCTGAACGCGGCTACCGGAAGTTGGATCATCCACTTCAGTGAGCGCGAACCCTCCACGCCGCACGTACCCATCGCCGCGCCGGAGGTGGTGCGCAAAAGTGATCCCGCCTATCCGGGCGAACTGATGGCCGACAACATCCACGGCACGGTTGTGCTGACGGCCACCATCCGCGCCGACGGCAGCGTCGCCGACATTGTGGTGGCTAAGAGCCTGGAGCCGCGCCTGGACCGCAACGCCGCCGAGGCCCTGGCGCGCTGGGTCTTCCGCCCGGCGCTGCGGAACGGCCAGCCGATTGAGCTGGACGCGGTCATACAGGTTCCCTTCCGCGCACAGCGGCCGCAGGGCTTCTGACGAAGCGCCTTGTGTTCACGGCCAAATGCAATGCTTGTTAATTCGCTTTAGCGGCGGCCTTCTTCGACCGGGACCATCGGCCCGCGCTGCGACTCCACCCGCAGCAGAAGGTCGGAATTGGTGCACACCTCGTAGTAGAGATGGTCGGCCCAGCGCACCAGGCGGAAGTCACGCACCTCCACCTGCGCCGCACGCCCTTCGCGCACCAGCAGGGGATGGAACACACCCGGCCCCACCGGCACCAGTCCGCGATAGAACTTCACCTGGTCGTCTCCCCACGGCATGGGCAGCAACATGGTGAATTCTTCGAGCGAGATTTCATCGCGCAATTTGGCAAAGGCCGCCTTGGGCAGGTGGATGCCGCCGACGTTGTAGTTCAGCAGGAAGTCTTCGACGGCTCCGGCCACGGCCTCTTCATCCGCCGTCTGGAAGACGAAGACGTTGAAGTAACTCTTCAGGTCGCGGAAGTGGCGGCGGGCGCGCTTGTGGCAGGCGCTCAGGCGGTCGCTCAGGTTCAGAGCCTCGCTGATCATGATGCGCGTGCCGCCGTCCATCAGGTAGAGCGGTGACGCCGCCTGGAAGGCCACGCCGATGCCGATTTCCAGCGGCGGCAGGCCGGTTTCCATGGAGGCCGCGTTGTAGGCGCCTACAATGCCGAGCATCTCCCGGGCCATGACGCAGGTGCGCGCCACCGGGTAACCTGCCTGCGCTTCGCTTTCCAGCAGCGCCAGGATGACGGCGTCGCCTTCGATGAAGACCTTCTCCGCGTGGTACTTGGGCAGAAGCTTGTTGACCGGCTCAAAGAAGTTCAGGCTGAAAAACGACGCCGGGTTCAATCCGCGCTCCAGCATGGACTGGGTCAGGCGGGTGGAGTCGCGCACATCGGCCTTGAGCACGGCGTGGTTAATCACCCGGCTCTCGGCCGGCCGTTCCTCCTCCGGCAGGTGGAACTCGTAGAGCGTGCCGTTGATCTGGCTCAGCTCGCGCAGCCGTGCGTTGCTGACCACGTTGATGGAATCGAGCACCGGCTCCAGCACCCGCATCTTGCGCACGTCGCGCAGAAAACGCGAGAGGTCAATCAGGTACTTGGCGGCGTAGCGCAGGTTGTCCGCGCTGCCCGCGCTGCGCACGCGCTGCACCGCCAGGTGGAGCTTATCGAGCGAGCGCACGTTCTGCGTGCCCAGCAACTCCTCCACGCGCTTTAACTCGGATTTCTGTACCAGCGCGCCCTTCAACTGCTGGGGCTGCACCACGGCGCCGTATTCGCCCAGAATGGGGACGACCTCGTAGGCGGCCACAGCGTATTCCATCACGCCGTTGTCCACCAGCGTGCTCATCCAGGCCGTGGTCAAAGCCTTCTGCGCCCGTCCGCGCGGCGAATCGTCGGCCATACCGGTGAACATGAGGGCCTTGGCGTTATCCGGCACGCAGAGCAGGGCCTCCGCCGTCTGGTCGTTCGCGGCCGCGCCAATCTCTTCCAAGTAGGTCTTGGCCAGGCGCACGACGCGCTCAAAGTAATCGGGGTCGCGGTCGAAGCCGCCGAACATGGCATAGCGCTCGCCGCGCACAAAGGGGTCGGTAATCGAATCGGGGAAGATCAGGCGATTGGCCAGCGTCTCATAGCCGGCCGCCTCACGGCCGCCAAACAGCGAGTGCCGAGTGCTGGCCACGGTCTCGCGCTCCACATCGGCCATGGTGGAGAGCAGATCCTCGGCCACGCGGCGCATCACCGGGCGCTTGTTCACCTGGAAGCGCAGGAAGCGGTCGCGCATCATGATCTGCTGGCGTTCGAGATGACGGTCGTCGCGCCGCTTCAGATTCTCTTTGCACTGCTCCAGAACCTGGTTGAACTGCAACACCAGTTCGCTGCGCAGGAACTTGATGAGCGCCACGCGCAGAAGGATGTCCAGCCGGAGGTCATCCTCGGCGCGGGCACGGCGGAGGCTGGCCAGTTGCAGCCCGCTGAGGGCGCTCTTGAACTCGGCCGGATAGTCAATTTCTACCGTCGGGAGGGCGGAAAATTTCAGGTGATTGCGGCCATAGGGCGAGCCGCCGAAGGGATCCACCTCGGGGGCGCGCGCAAGCTGCTGCACCTCTCCGTGTTGTTCAATCAGGTTGCGCAGGTGTCCGCGCGCTACGTCAGTAAATTTATGACTGAGGAAGACGTCCGGGTGAATGTTATCAACGCCCGCCGTCAACCCCTGTAAATTTAATTCCGGAACATAGGAGGTCAGTGTGAACTGGCCAACTAAATCGCGAAACTTCCCACGACCAAAAAACGGCAGGGGCGACATCTTAAGTCATCACCTCGGGAAAAAACTGCTACCCGAATTGGACTCTAACATATCGCCCCTGCCCGAATGGGAGAGAATTGCGAGGCCTGCACTCCCCTAGTTACCTTTGGTAACTTCTACCGGCTGGACTCCTTGCGGGCGCGTTCAAATTCCTCGCCCGGCTTCCACTGCACCGGCGCCGCCAACTCTCCCGCGCGGTAGGCCAGTGCGATTCCCAACTGCGCCAGTTTCTGGTTGCAACGGTAGTCGTCCTCGTCGCTGTAAACGTCCTCCGGCTGATGGTAATGGTGCCACATGGCTTCACCGTGCTCATGTACCCACTTCTTGGAATGTCCGCTGAACTCGCCGCCCGGCGAGAGCGAAAATGCCGGCACGCCCATCCGCGCAAAGCTGAAGTGGTCGGAGCGATAATAGCCGCCATTCTCCAGGTGCTGCGCCGGTTGCAGCTTCAGGTGCATCTCCTTGGCGGTGTGCAGCAGTATGCCGTCGAAGTCGGTCTTCTCGCTGCCGGCAGCCTCAAAGTTCTTGGGAATGCCCAAGGGCTCCACTGCGTCGTAGTTCAGGTCGAGCGAGATCTTCGACGCGGCCAGCGGAGGATGTTTGGCCAGGTAATACGAGCCCCACAAGCCCTGTTCCTCGGCCGTCACGCTGACGATGTACACCGTGCGCTTCGGTTTCACCGGAGAGGCAGCCATGGCGCGTGCAATCTCCATCATCATGGCCGTGCCCGTGCCGTTATCCAGCGCACCGTGGTAGATCAGCTTCTTGCCGCCGTCCATGCGCATGCCCAGGTGGTCATAGTGGCCGGTGAAGAAGATCGCCTCATCCTTCAGCTTCGGGTCGGAGCCCGTGAGCTTGCCGATGACGTTGGCGCCCTCGAAGTGGCGGATTGAGCTCACCAGCTGCGCCTTCACATGCACCGGCAGTGGGATCGGCTTGAATCCCTTTTTTTGTGCCGAGGCCATCAGCGTGTCCACGTCAAGGCCGGCATCGGCCAAGATGGCGCGAGCCTTCTCCAGGTGCACCCATCCGGCCATCGCCAGCTTTGGGTCGCTATCTTCGGCCAGACGGGAGTTCTCTCCCGACCACGAGCTGCGCACCACCTGCCAGCCGTAGCTGGCCATATCCGTTTTGTGGATGAGCAGCACACCGGCTGCCCCCATGCGCGCGGCCTGCTCGTACTTGTAAGTCCAGCGGCCATAGTAGGTCAGGGCCTTGCCGGCAAAATACTTGGGATCGTCCGAGGGCGGCTCGTTGACCAGCATGAGCAGGATTTTGCCCTTCACGTCCACACCGGCGTAGTCGTCCCAACCGAACTCCGGAGCCGTGATGCCGTAACCCATGAAGATGA
>Ga0181519_10000686_pt1 | contig 30882 bp, 23 predicted proteins | sample PEATcosm2014_Bin_26_FD_121102 | JGI IMG/M metagenome (GOLD analysis project Ga0181519, IMG submission 121102) | Peatland microbial communities from MTU Mesocosm Facility, Houghton, MI, USA - PEATcosm2014_Bin02_10_metaG | ecosystem: Environmental > Terrestrial > Soil > Wetlands > Peat | place...
TGCCGGCGCCGCTTCGGTACGGAGCGTGCCGGGGTCGTCGATCACATAGCCGCGCGCAAGCTGCACCTCGTCGCAGTTGTCGCCCTCGCCCGCCCGGTCGATGACGAGAAAATCGCTTACCGCCTCGACGGCGATCAGCGGATGGTGCCAGACGCCCGGTGCGTAATTGACGCCCTGCGCGCCCTGCGCCAGGAACGCGTGCAGCCGGCCGGGAACCGCTGCCTGCGGGCCGGGCTCGGCAACGACCACGAGATAGGGCCGCGGCTGCAGGGGCATGAACGCCTGGCTGGCCAGCGGATGGCGCTCCATCAGGGTGATGGGCAGCGGAAACGGCCGCGGCTGGCCGCGGAAGATGCTGACGATCACCCGCCCCTGCGGGCCCGCGTCGATGCGCGCGAGGTCGTGGTAGCGCTCGGTCGTGCCCGCGTTGATCGGATAATGGTGGGCGCCTTCGCAGGACAAGACCTCGCCGAAGGGCGCGAATGCCTGGGCCGACAAGGGCTGCACGGCCAAGGGGAGCAGGCGCTGCTCCGGGGACGAGATCACGCGGGCTCCCCCCACAGCCGCAGGCGCGATACGCCGCCATCGGGATGCAGGTTGAATCGCACATGGGTGATCGGGCCCAGGTCCGCGCATTGCTGCTCGAAGACATGGACGGCATCGGCGCCCAGGGGCGCTTGCGCGAGCAAGGTGGCCCAGAACTGGGACTGCGCGACCACGGAGGCGGCAACCGCATCGGGCGCATGGGCCGCCTGCAGCGAGCAGCGGTCGGGGAAATTGCCCTTGAAATGCGCCGTGTCGACCTCGATGCGCCGTACCCGGCCGGGCAATCCCAGGGCCAGGATGCACCAGTCGTGCCCCGGCTCGCGGCGGCGGCGCGTTTCCCAGCCATCGCCCATGTCGACGCCACGGCCGGGAAGCAGCAGGTTCTCGCACCGCCCGAAGTGGGCGTCGTTCCACGCCAGGGGCCGGCCACCGTTGACCCAGGCGAGCAGGTCCACCAGGCCATCGGGACCTGCGCGCACGCCGGCCGGCGACGGACGGCCGTAAACGCGCAGGCGCGCCACGCCGCCATCGGGAAGGATATTGAGCCGGACGTGCGAGTACGCGACATCCGTCGGGCGCGCCGGCAGGAAGTGGTGGCGGTTGCCGGCCAGCGCGGTGGGCGGCACGATGGTTTCCCAGTTCGCGGCCCCTTGCGGGTCGGCGCCCAGGGGGCAGGCATCCACGCTGGCCGCCGGCGGATAGTTGCCGGTGAAAAAACTGGTGTCGACGTCGACCCCTGCAATCGATCCCGGAACGCCCAGGGCGACGCGGCACCAATCGTGCCCGGGCCCGCGCCGGCGGCGGCTCTCCCAGCCGTCCATCCACTTGCCGTTCTCGTCGTATTTGCCCGCGATGAAAATCGCCGCGCCTGGCTGCAGCAACCTCTCCTTGGGAGCGAAAAATTCGTCGGAACAGTCCAGCGCCCGCGCGCCGATGCGCGCATCGGCCAGGTTGACACCGGCGCGCGCCCAATCGGGCATGTCGGCGGGTGCGGCAGTCACGGCGCTGTCTTCGTTCTTCATGGGACGATCACTACCGGCAAGGAAATGGATTCGGAAGGCACGGGCGGCGAGCGCGGCCGCCCGCCGGCGTCAATTGTCGCCGCGCCGCGCCCAGCGGTCCAGCAGATCGCGTTCTTCCTGCGTGATGCGGGTGACATTGCCCAGGGGCATCGACCGCAGTTGCACGGCCTGGACCCAGATCCGCTGGCGCTGGCCCCGGATCCGCTCCGGGGTATCGAGCAGGACGCCGGCGGGCGCTGCCGCCACCAGGCTGGGGTGCTGCGCGTGGCAGGCGGCGCAGCGCGTTGCGACGATCTCCTGCACCCGGGCGAAATCGACGGGCGCGCCGGCCGATGCCGGAGCGAGGGCCGGCGCCAACCACACGATCACGGCGGCGAGCAGGGCCGCGCCGGCCAGCGGATAGCGCCATTGCGCCTGCCCCCGATGGCGCTGGTTGAAAAAATGGCGGATCAAGGCGCCTGCCAGAAGGATCAGCGCCAGGGCGGCCCACGCGGCGTCGTTGGCGTAGACGAAGGCGTAGTGGTTGCTGATCATGCAGAACAGCACGGGCAGGGTCAGGTAGTTGTTATGGACGCTGCGCTGCTTGGCGCGTTGGCCGTAGGCAGGGTCGACGGCCTCGCCCTGCAACATCTGCGCGAGGATCTTCTTTTGTCCGGGGATGATCACGAAGAAGACGTTCCCCGCCATGGCCGTAGCCATCAGTGCGCCCACATGGATGAAGGCCGCCCGCCCCGACAGCCATTGCAACAGCGTCCAACCCATGCCGACCACGAACAGGTAATACACCGCTCCAAGCAGCAGGGCGTTGCGCGCAACCAGCAGGCGGCACAGGCCGTCGTAGACCAACCAGCCCAGCACGAGGGAGCCCACGCCGATGGCCACGGCCCCGGCCGGCGCGAGCGACGCGCGTGCCGGATCGACCATCCAGGTCGCGGCCTGGAAGTAATACAGCACGGACATCAACAGCATGCCGGTCAGCCAGGTCGAGTACGCCTCCCACTTGAACCAGTGCAGCTCCCTGGGCAGGAAGGCGGGCGCGACGAGGTATTTCTGCGGGTTGTAGAAGCCGCCGCCGTGCACCGCCCAGAGTTCGCCGGCAACGCCCTTTTGCCGCAGCGCCTCGTCCTGCGGCGGGCGCAGGCTATTGTCGAGCCAGACGAAGTAGAACGATGCGCCGATCCAGGCGATGCCCACGATCAGGTGCAGCCAGCGCAGCAGCAGGCTAAGCCATTCGATGACGTACGCTTCCAAATCGGTTCCCGCTGATAATCCGTTTCGTCAGACTGCTGCCGGCCGAGCGGCGCCGCTCAACTGCCCCGGTAGGTGCTGTAGCTCCACGGCGTGACGAGCAGCGGCACGTGGTAGCTGGCGTTGGCATCGGATATGCCAAAGCGCAGGGTGACCACATCGAGAAAAGGCGGCTCCGGCAGCTCCACCCCTTGCGCACGGAAATAGTCGGCCACGGCGAAGTGCAATTCATAGCTGCCGCTGGCCAGCTGCGCCGGGTCGAGCAGGGGGCCGCCACTGCGGCCATCCTTGTCGGTGCTGCCGCGCGCGAGTTCGGTGCGCGGGCCCGGGGCGACGCGCTCGAGCCGATACGCCATCCCCGCCGCCGGTTGGCCCGAGGCGGTGTCCAGAACGTGGGTGCTCAGTTTTGCCATCGATTTTTTCTCAGTGGTAAGCTTTTGCCCAGACATGTCCGCGACCGAATCGCCCTGCCCCACCCTGGATCAGGTCAACCTTCTGGACCAGGCCGCATTCACGGCGCTGCTGGGTGCCATCTACGAGCACTCGCCCTGGGTGGCACAGCGATGCTGGCCGCTGCGGCCGTTTTCCTCCCTTGCCGCGCTGCAAGCGGCCCTTGCCCGCGTGCTCGACGATGCCTCGCCCGAGGAACAACTGGCAGTCATGCGCGCCCACCCGGAACTCACCGGCAAGGCCGCCGTGCGCAGCGACCTGACCGCCGACTCTCGCCGCGAACAAGCCGGGGCGGGCCTGGACCAATGCACACCGGCGCAATTCGCGCAGCTCCAGGCGGGCAACCGGGACTACGGCGCGAAGTTCGGCTTTCCCTTCATCATCGCCGTCAAGGGCCTCGGGCGGGCGGACATCCTGGCGGCGCTGCAGCGGCGCACGCAGCACAGCCGCGAGCAGGAGATCACCGAAGCCCTGGCGCAGATCCACCGCATCGCCGCTTTTCGCCTGCAGGACAAGATCGCCCCTTGAATGCCGGCGCGTCATGCGCCGCTCCGCTGCGAGGGGCCGGCGCCCGGTTCCGGGCGCTCCCATTGGAGCGCGCCCATGACATAGCTGGCCGCGATCGCGCGGTCGTCGCCCAAGGTGAGCAACAGGAACAGGCGCTCGTCGAGCGATCGGGCCGCCGCCATGCGCCGCGCCAGCAGGGGCGTGGCCGCCGCATCCAGGACGATGAAGTCGGCCTCCCGGCCGGGCGCGAAGTTGCCGACGCGCTGCGCCAACCCCAGGGCGCGGGCACCCGAGAGGGTTGCCAGGTAGAAGGCCCGCAGCGGCGGGAGCACGTAGCCCTTCAGGTGCGCAACCTGGTAGGCGGCGCCCAGTGTCCGCAGCATGCTGAAGCTGGTGCCGCCGCCGACGTCCGTTGCCATGCCGATGCGCACGCCCTCGTCCATCGCTTGGCGCAGATCGAGCAGGCCGCTGCCCAGGAACAGGTTGGACGTCGGGCAGAACGCGATGGCCGTGCCGCGCTCGGCCATCCGGCGGCGGTCTTCGGCGTCGAGGTAGATGCCGTGGGCGTAGACCGAATGGGGCTTGAGCAGCCCGAAGCGGTCGTATACGTCGAGGTAGCTGCGGCTTTCGGGAAAGAGTTCGCGGATCAGCGCGACTTCCGCGGTGTTTTCCGCGACATGGCTGTGCACGGGCACGTCCGGGTATTCACGCGCCAGGGCGCCGGCGGCCTCCAGCTGTTCGACGCTCGAGGTCGCGGCGAAGCGCGGCGTGATGGCGTAGCCCAGGCGCCCGGCGCCGTGCCAGCGCTCGATCAGGCGCTTGCTGTCGTCGTAGGACGACTGGGCCGTATCGCGCAGGTAGTCGGGGCAATTGCGGTCCATCATCACCTTGCCGGCGACCAGGCGCAAGCCGCGCCGCTGCGCCGCCTCCATCAAGGCATCGACCGACTGCGGGTGCACCGTGCCGAATACCTGGGCGCAGGTGGTTCCGTTGCGCAGCAGTTCCGCGCAGAAGAACTCGGCAACCTCCCGCGCCACGGCCGGGTCGGCGAAGCGCCGTTCCGCCGGGAAGGCATAGCGATCGAGCCAATCGAGCAGGCCCCGCCCGGGCGAGGCGATGATGTCGGTCTGCGGATAGTGGATATGCGTATCGATGAAGCCCGGGCAGACCAGCTGGCCGCGGTGCTCGATGCGCCGGGCGCCCGGCGGCGCCGCCGCCACCGCCCCGGCCCAGGGTCCGCAATACCGCACGTGCCCGCCTTCGATCAGCAAACCGCCATCGGCGTGGTACTCGTAGGACTGCGCGCCGGGGGCGCCCGGCCCGGGGTCGTCGAGAAAATGTAGCACGTCGCCGCGCACCAGTTGCCAGGGCGCAGCGGCATCCGGGCCGCCGGGTGCGGGAGAGGAGGAATGGGCGTTCATCGGGTCGGGGACGAAATTCGGTTTTCAGGCGTCGGGGCTGAAGCTCTGGCCCAGCGACATGGGCTTGTTGAGCAGGATCGTGCGCGAATCGCGGCTGATGATCACCAGGACGACGATCGTGGCGAGGTAGGGCAACATCGACAGGAACTCCGCCGGCACCGCAAGGCCCAGGCCCTGGCCGTGAAACTGCAGCACGGTCACGCCACCGAACAGGTAGGAGCCCAGCACGAGCCGCCGCGGCTTCCAGGTGGCGAACACCACCAGGGCCACGGCGATCCAGCCCCGCCCCACGGTCATGCCCTCGATCCACATCGGCGTGGAGGCGACCGACAGGTAGGCCCCGGCCAGACCGGCCATCGCTCCGCCGAAGAGCACGGCGCCGTAGCGCAGCGCGACCACCGGAAAGCCGATGGCGTGTGCGCTGTGCGGCGACTCGCCGATGGCGCGAAGAACCAGGCCCAGGCGCGTGCGCGCCAGCATCCAGGCCACGGCCGCCACCATGAGCAAGGACAGGTACACGAGGATGTCGAAGCGGAACAGCAAGGGCCCGAGGAACGGCAGGTCGGAGAGCACCGGAAGGCTCACGTGCGGCAGCGGCGCCACGGTCTGCCCGACCAGTTCGCGCCCCGCGAATGCCGAGAGCCCCGCGCCGAACAAGGTCAACGCCAGGCCCGTGGCGACCTGGTTGGCGCGCAAGGACACCACCAGGAACGCAAATATCAGCGCCGCACCCATGGCCGCGATCATCGCCGCCACCAAGCCCAGGCCGGCATGGCCCGTGGACAAGGTGACGGCAAAGCCGGTAACCGCCCCAACGAGCATCATGCCTTCGACACCCAGGTTCAGGACGCCCGCGCGCTCGGCAACCAGTTCGCCCAGCGAGGCCAGCAGCAAGGGCGTGGCCGCGCCCGCGGTGCTCGAGAGCAGGGAAACGAGGAGATCCGGGCTCATGGCACCGTCTCCCCGGAACCCGGAATCGGGGCGCCCCGGGGGTGCGGCGGCACCACGATCTGCAGCCTGGGCTTGAACCGGTAATGGATGAAGAGGTCGGCGGCCAGCAGGTAGAACAGCATGAGGCCCTGGAACAAGCCCGTGATGGCCGACGGCAGGCGCAGTTCCATCTGCGCCGTTTCCCCGCCGATGTACAGCAGCGACATGAGCAGGCTCGCCAGCAGCACGCCCAGCGGGTGGAGGCGGCCGACATAGGCGACGATGATGGCCGCGAAACCGTAGCCCGGCGTCACCGACTGCTGCAACTGGCCGATGGGTCCGGCAACCTCCCCGACACCGGCAAGGCCGGCGAGGCCGCCGCTGATCAGGAAGGCAAGCCAGACATTCATCTTTTCGCTGAAACCCGCATAGGCCGCCGCGCCGGGTGCCATGCCGCTCACGCGCATGCGATAGCCCGCGAAGCTGCGATCGCAGAAGAACCAGGCCCCGGCCACCGCCGCCAGCGACAGCAGGAAGGCGCCATTGGTGCGCGCCCCTTCCACGAGCAGGGGCAGCAGTGCGGCGGGCTGGAACATGCGCGACTGCGGGAAATTGAAACCCTCGGGGTCGCGCAGGGGGCCGTGCACCAGGTAGCTCAGGAGCAGGTAGGCCACGTAGACCAGCATCAGACTCACGAGGATCTCGTTCGTATTGAAATGGGTCCGCAGCAGGGCCGGTATCGCGGCCCAGGCCATGCCGGCCAGCGTGCCGGCCAGCAGCATCAGGGGCAGCAGCCACGGGCCCTGCGCATCGGGGAATTGCAGCGCGACCGCCCCGGCGCCGATGGCGCCGACCGTGAGTTGCCCGTCGGCGCCGATGTTCTGGACGTTGGCGCGAAAACCCAGGGCCAGGCCGACGCCGCACAGGATCAAGGGCGTGGCCTTGAGCAGCCATTCGCCCACGCCATAGCCGGTGCTGATGGGCTCGATGAAGTAGACGTAGAAGGCATGCGCGGGTTCCTGCCCCAGAACGGCAAACAGGACGGCGCCCGTCAGCAGCATGGCCAGGGCCGCGATCAGCGGCGACACCAGCATCATGCGGCGCGAGGGTTCGGGACGCGCTTCGAGTCGGGCCATGGCTCAGGCGGCCGATTGCAGGGCGGATGCGTCCGCCGCGCCGGCCGCGAAACCGCCGCTCATCCAGTCGCCTATCTGCTGGACATTCGTCCGGGCGACGGCGACGGCTTGCGAGACGCGGCCATCGGCAATCACCGCGATGCGGTCGCTCATCATGAACAGTTCCTCGAGTTCCTCGGAGACGACCAGGATTGCCACGCCCTGGTCGCGCAGGTCGATGATCGCCTGGCGGATCAACATGGCCGCGCCGATGTCGACACCCCAGGTCGGCTGCGCGGCGATCATGACGCGCGGCCCCAGCAGGATTTCCCGGCCAACGATGAATCGCTGCAGGTTGCCGCCGGACAGGCTGCCGGCCAGCGTCCGGGTGCCGCCGCACTTGACCTGGAAGCGCTCGATCACCCGACGCGCAAAATCGCGCACCGCGCCAAACCGAATGAGGCCGTTGCGCGTCATCTGCGCGCCATGGCCCGTCAGCAGGGCGTTGGCGGCAAGCGACAGCTCCGGCACGGCGCCGCGGCCCAGGCGGTCTTCGGGAACGAAGCTCATGCCCAGGCGCCGGCGCCCGGCCGGGCGCAGCGCTCCGGCGTCTTGCCCCGCGATCTGCACGAGGCCGGGCGCCGGCGCCCGCGTCTCGCCGGAGAGCGCACGCAGCAATTCCTGCTGTCCATTGCCGGAGATGCCGGCAAGGCCGAGGATTTCCCCGCTGCGAACCTCCAGGTGGATGTCCTTGAGGTCGGTGCCGAAGGGATCGTCGGAGCGGATGCTCAGGCCCTTTACGGCCAGCCCGACCTCGCCGGGGCTATGCGCTGCCAGCCGGCAGGCGGGCAGTTCGCGCCCGATCATCAGCTCGGCCAGCGACCGCGCCGATTCCTGCGCGGGAACGGCCGTGCCGGTTACGCGCCCGGCGCGCAGCACCGTGGCCTTGTCGCACAAGGCCTGGATCTCGTCGAGCTTGTGGCTGATGTACAGGATGCTGCAGCCCTCGGACGCGAGGCGGCGCAGCGATTCGAAAAGCTTGAGAACGGCCTGCGGCGTCAGCACCGAGGTGGGTTCGTCCATGATCAGCAGGCGCGGCGACTGCAGCAGGCAGCGGACAATTTCCACCCGCTGGCGCTCGCCCACCGACATGCTGTGCACCAGGCGGTGCGGGTCCAGCGGCAGGCCATAGGCCTCGGAGACCGCCTGGATGCGCGGCGCCAGGGTGGCCAGCGGCACCTTGTCGTCGAGCGCCAGGGAGATGTTCTGGGCGACGCTCAGGGTCTCGAACAGGGAGAAATGCTGGAACACCATGCCGATGCCCAGCCGGCGCGCCGCCGCCGGCGAGGCGATGTCGACCTGGCGTCCTTCCCAGAGGATTTCGCCCTGGTCCGGCCGCGTGACGCCGTAGATGATCTTCATCAGGGTGCTCTTGCCCGCGCCGTTCTCGCCCAGCACGGCATGGATCTCGCCGGGCATCACCGTCAGGCTCACGTCCGCATTGGCAACCACTGCCGGGTACCGCTTGCCGATGCCCATCAACTGCAGGCGCGGCACGGCGCGTACGGGATCCTGCGCCACCGCGCCCTCAGTCATGGTGCGCGGTGCCGGTTGCTACGCGCACCCGGCGCGGCGTCGCAGCCGGCGCGTCGGCAAGCGCGCATTGCCGCAGAAGCTGGCCCGCGACCGCGACGGCAATCGCCGCGGGTCGCTTGTCGTGAACCCCTTCGATGCCGATCGGGCACACCATGCGCGCCACCGTTTCGGGCGCGTGGCCCTTGGCCTGCATGCGGTGGCGAAAGCGCGCCGCCTTGGTGTGCGAGCCGATCACACCCAGGTAGCCGAAGCGTCCATGGGCCATCAGGGCTTCGCAGATGCGCAGGTCCTGGTCGTGGCAATGGGTCATGACCACGTGCCAGGCAAGCGCCGGCGCCGTGGCGCACACCGCATCGGGTTCGTCGGACGTGGCCGCGATCGCGGCGCGGCGCTCCGGCGCCAGTGCGTCCATGGCCTCGGCGAGCATCGGGGCGCGGCTGTCGATCCAGTGGATGCGAAACGGCAGATCCGCCAGCACGCGCACCAGGGCGCGGCCCACGTGACCCGCGCCGTAGATCCAGAGGGGGCGGTCTTCGTCGACCAGGCGTTCGACGAAAAACGTTGCCGGCCCGTCGCGCAGCACGCACGCCCGGGCGCCCGAACCCGCCGTCGGCAGGTTCACCCTGCGCGCCTGATCGGCCGTGAGCAGCCACTCGCGCTCGCCGGCTCCGAGGGCGCAGTAGCGCAGCCGCTCGTGTCCGTCGGCCGTCTCGGCAAGCGCCAGCAAGCCCTCGACCTCGGTGACGTGGTCGAAGCGCTCCCAGTACAACTCGACGACGCCGCCGCAGCACTGCCCCAGGGACGCGCCCAGGGTGAAGCGCTCCATGCGCCGCCGCTCCCGGGCCAGCGGCGCCGAGCCCGGAGCGGGCGCCTCGCCCAACAGGTAGCGGGCGATTTCCATGGCGCGCTCTTCGAGGCGGCCGCCACCCACGCTGCCGTGGCTGCACAGGCGCCCCTGGGCGTCGCGCCAGTACAGGAGGCTCGCCCCCGGCTCGCGGGGCGCGGAACCCTGCACCTGCGCGACGGCCATTCTCACGACGGGCGCGCCCGTCCCGAGCAGCTCCGCCAGCCGGGCGATCCATGCGATCATGCCGCCGCCATCGTCTGGGCCGCCGGGCGGGCGCAGGCGCCCAAGGCGCACAGGACGGCCTCGGGCGTGGCCGGCGCCATCAGGCGCATGGCCGCCGCGTCGCCCGCCGCTGCCGCGACGGCATCACGCAAGGCATGGAACACGGACATCGCCAGCATCAGGGGCGGCTCGCCAACGGCCTTGGAGCGGAAAATCGTGTCTTCGAAATTCTCGGTGGGTTCGAGAAGACGGATGTGCGCGTGTTCCGGCCAATCGCCGACCGCCGGTATCTTGTAGGTGGATGGCGCGCGGGTCTTGAGCGCGCCGCGCGCGTCCCACCACAGCTCTTCGCACGTGAGCCAGCCCACGCCCTGCAGGAACCCGCCTTCGATCTGGCCCATGTCGATGGCCGGATTGAGCGAGCGCCCCACGTCGTGGAGGATGTCGACCTGCAGCAGGCGGTGCTCGCCGGTCAGGGTGTCGATGGCCACTTCCGACACGGCCGCGCCGTAGGCGAAATAGTAGAACGGCCGCCCCGTCATGGTCTTCGGGTCGTAGCGGATCTTGGGCGTTGCGTAATAACCGGTCGAGGACAGGGAAACGCGCCCCTGCCATGCCTGGCGCGCCGCATCGGCAAAGGAGATCGCCTGTTCGCCCAGCAGGACCTTGCCGTCGGCGAAGCGGATCGCCTCGTCGGGCAGCCCATGCCGCGCGGCCAGGTGCCGCACCATGCGCTCGCGTATGGCGCGCGCGGCCGCCTGCGCGGCCTGGGCGTTGAGATCGGTGCCCGAGGAGGCGGCGGTGGGGGAGGTATTGGGCACTTTCGAGGTATCGGTCGCGCAGATGCGGATCGCCGCGGGCGCCACGCCCAGTTCGTCGGCGACCACCTGGATGACCTTGGTATGCAGGCCCTGGCCCATCTCCAGGCCGCCGTGATTGAGCCGCACGCTGCCGTCGGTATAGACATGCACCAGCGCGCCGGCCTGGTTGAGGTGCGTGGCCGTGAAGGAAATGCCGAACTTCACGGGCGTGAGGGCGAGGCCGCGCTTGATCACCGCGCTGCCGGCATTGGCCTGGGCAATGGCCGCGCGGCGCGCCGCATAATGGCTGCTGCGCAGCAGTTCGTCGGTGATCCGGTCGATGACATTGTCCTCGACCGTCATGCCGTAGTGCGTGACATTGCGCTGGCTCGTGCCATAGTAGTTGCACCGGCGCACCTCGAGCGGATCGCACTGGCGGTGCCGCGCGATGGCGTCGATCACCGTCTCGATCGCCATCATTCCCTGCGGGCCGCCGAATCCCCGGAAGGCCGTGTTGGACACCGTGTGCGTCTTGCAGCGGTGCGAGACGATGCGCACGTTCTCCAGGTAATAGCAGTTGTCGGCATGGAAAACGGCACGGTCGTTCACCGGCCCCGACAGATCGGCCGAGTAGCCGCAACGCGATGCCAGCACGAGGTCGAGCGCAAGGATGCGGCCGCTCGCGTCGAAACCGACGCGGTAGTCCACCTCGAAGTCGTGCCGCTTGCCGGTCATGGTCATGTCGGTTTCGCGGTCCGGGCGCAACTTGACCGCGCGGCCCGTCTTCCAGGCGCCGATCGCCGCGGCGGCCGCGAACAGCGCCGGCTGGCTCTCCTTGCCGCCGAAGCCGCCGCCCATCCGCCGGCACTGGACGACGACCTGGTTGGCGGGCACCCCCAGCGCATGGGCGACCACCTGCTGCACCTCGGTCGTGTTCTGCGTGGAGCTGTGGATCAGCAGGGTGCCGTCGTCCTGGGGGAGCGCCAGGGCGACATTGCTCTCCAGGTAGAAATGCTCCTGGCCGCCCATGCCGAAGCTGCCCGACAAGGTGAAGGGCGCCGCCGCCATCGCCGCATCGACCTCGCCGCGGGCCAGGTGCACGCTGGGGAAAACGAAACTGTTTCGCGCGACGGCCTCGCGTATCCCGAGGATGGCCGGCAGCTCCTCGTATTCGACCCGGGCGAGCGCCGCGGCGCGGCGCGCCGCATGATGGGAGGTGGCCATGACCGCAAACAGGGGCTGGCCGACACACTGCACCTCGTCGTCGGCGAAGATCGGGTCGTCGTGGACCACCGCGCCATAGTTGTTCTCGCCCGGGATGTCGCGCGCCGTGAGCACGCCCACGACACCGTCGGCCGCCAGCACGGGCGCAAGGTCCAGGGCGCGGATGCGCCCGTGGGCGATGCGGCTTTGGCCAAAGGCCAGGTGCAGCGCGTCCGCCGGCAAGGGCAGGTCGTCGATGTAGTGGGCCCGGCCCGAGACGTGCAGATGGGCGCTCTCGTGCGCCAGGGCGGCGCCGCTGGCGCTGCCGCGGGTGGAATGTTCGCGCGCGTTCACGGTGGCGGGGCCCCCGCCGCGCGCGGCGCAACCGGCTGCAAGGACCCGAGGCGCGTTGCCGCCGCGCCCACGGACTCGAGCCAGAAGCGGTAGAGCAGGTTTGCGGCAACGGCCGTGCGATACGAGCGGCTCGCGCGCATGTCCGAGAGCGGCGTGAAATCCTGCGCCAGCGCGGCCATGGCCGCTCGCACCGCCGGTTCGGCCCACACCTGGCCCTGCAGCGACTGCTCGGCATGATGGGCGCGCCTGGGCGTTGCCGCCATGCCGCCGTACGCGATGCGCGCGCCCGCCACCCGGTCACCGTCCATGTCGATGGCAATGCCGGCGCACACGGCGGAGATGTCCTGGTCGTTGCGCTTGGAGATCTTGTACAAGGCGAAGCGGCGCGCCGCTTGCGGCGCCGGCACGCACACGGCCGCCACGAACTCGCCGCGCGCCAGGTCCTTTTCCTGGTAATCGAGGTAGAAATCCTCCAGCGGGACGGTGCGCGTCGCGGCGCCCTTGCGCAGACGGATGTGCGCGCCCAGCGCGATGAGCGCGGGCATGGAGTCGCCGATGGGGGACCCGTTGGCGATGTTGCCGCACAGGGTGCCCGAATTGCGTACCGGCGGCGAGGCGAAACGGCGCGACATCTCCTCGAGCTGCGGATACCAGGCCAGCAAGGCGCCGAAGGCATCCTCGAGCGTCACCGCGGCGGCGATCTCCATGAAGCCGCCCGTGCGCGTGACCGACTGCAGTTCCTGCACCTCGCCCACGTACAGCACCCGGGCCAGGCGCCGCAGGTCCTTGTTGACCCACAGGCCGATGTCGGTGCCGCCGGCAAGGATCAGGGCGTCGGGATCGGCCTCGTAGGCGGCGGCGAATGCGTCGAGGCTCGTCGGGGCATGAAAATCGCGCAGGCGCAGGCCCTCGGGCCTGTGCAGGCGGCGCAGGCGCTCCACGCGCGCAGGCGCCTGGGCGTGCGCGACGCCGCGATGCGCGGGCTCCGGGTATTGCGACAGGCGCAGGCCGGCATCGATGATCGGCCGGTACCCCGTGCAGCGGCAGAGGTTTCCGGAGAGTGCGTCGAGCAGTCCGCCGCGCGTCGCCGATTTTCCGCCCGCCGTTGCGAGGTAGTAATCGTAGAGGGACATCACGAAGCCCGGCGTGCAAAACCCGCATTGCGATCCGTGGCACTCGACCATGGCCTGCTGGACCGGATGGAGGCGGCCATCGGCCGCGGCCAGGCCCTGGGCCGTGACGACTTCCTTGCCGTCGACCGTGGGCAGGAAGCGGATGCAGGCGTTCACGCTGCGCCAGCGCATGCGATCGCCGTGCACGTCGCCCACGACCACGGTGCAGGCGCCGCAGTCGCCTTCGGCGCACCCTTCCTTGACGCCGGTGCGCCCGTGCGCCTCGCGAAGATAGTCGAGCAAGGTCGTGTCGGCCGTGCGCGCCGACGCCTCGACGGGCACGTCATCCAGAACAAAGCGCACCGCCGAATCCGCCTCACGCATCGCCTTGCCTCACCGCCACTGTGCGCCCCCGTGCCGTTCGAACGCGACGAGCGCGACAGCGCCGTTGGGCTGCCGCGCGCGCCCGGGCACCGCAAAATTCCTCTTGCCCGCTGCACGTTTTGTATACACTAGGGTGCCGCAGATGTCTACGATTGGCGAAGACAACAACAGGGCGAACCACTTGCGCGGTATGCACAGCTTTGGGCACAAAACGCACTATTCCAGGTAGAAGCGCACCTCGCGCGGCGGAGCTCGCATCCGCACCCCGCTGCAAGGTGCTCGTCGTTCCCCGCAAGGCGTCCGCATCGCGCCCGGCCAAGCGCGGATCGCTCGCAATGGACTCGAAGATCTACAAGTCGGTGTTCAACGCGGTCATGAGCCGGCGCCTTGCGCCGGGCACCCGCCTCGCGGAGGCCGAGTTCTGCGAGCTGTTCCAGGTCAGCCGCACCACGGTGCGCAAGGCCCTGCAGCGGCTCGAGCACGACCACATCATCGAGCTGCGCCCCAACCGCGGGGCGGTGGTGGCCTCGCCCACGCCCGATGCCGCGCGCGAGGTCTTCGCGGCGCGGCGGATGCTCGAGCGCGAGATCGTGCCCCTGGTCATCCGCAACGCCCACGCCGCTTCCATGCAGCGCCTGCGCGACACGCTGGCCGCGGAACATCGCGCCATGCACGCGGGCGACCGGGCCAACTGGATACGCCTGGGCGGCGAATTCCACATCCTGCTGGCGGAAATGACCGGCAATCGTGTGCTGCTGCGCTTCATGAGCGAGGTCGTGTCCCGCTGCTCGCTCATCATCGCGCTGTACGAGTCGTCGGGCGCGCCCATGTGCGAGAACGAGGAGCACAAGCGGCTCGTGGGCTATATCGAGAAGGGGCGGACGGCGGAGGCGGTGGAATTGATGGACGAGCACATCCGCCACATCGAGGCGCGCTTGAGTCTTGGCAGCACCGCCAGGAACGTCCGCCTCGCCGAAGCCCTCACGCTCGGCTGAGCCGCGCGCCCGGGCACGCACGCAGGCAGGCAATGGACCCGACGCACGAACGGCGCGCGGCATCCCTCGACGGCGGGCAGGGCTCCGCCTACCCGCGCGATCTCGTCGGCTACGGGCGGCACCCGCCGCACGCCGACTGGCCGGGGGGCGCGCGCATCGCGGTGCAATTCGTCCTCAATTACGAGGAAGGCGCGGAAAACAGCATCCTGCACGGCGATGCCGCGTCGGAGGCCTTCCTGTCGGAAATCGTCGGCGCCACGGCCTATGCGGGCCAGCGCCACATGAGTATGGAATCGCTATACGAATATGGCAGCCGTGCGGGCGTGTGGCGGCTGCTGGCCTTGTTCGAGGAACGGCGCCTTCCCCTTACCGTGTTCGCGGTTGGCATGGCGCTGGCGCGGCACCCCGAGCTTGCCCGCGCTTTCGTTGCCGCAGGCCACGAGGTGGCGTCGCACGGCTGGCGCTGGATCGACTACCGCAACGTTCCCGAAGCCGTCGAACGCGAGCACATCGCCCTGGCGGTGCAGGCGATCCGCGACCTGACCGGCATCGCCCCCGTAGGCTGGTATACCGGGCGAACCGGCGAGAACACCCGACGCCTCGTGGCCGAGCACGGCGGCTTCCTCTACGACGCGGATTCCTACTCCGACGACCTCCCCTACTGGGAACGGGCCGCGGGCAAGCCGCAACTGATCGTGCCCTATACGCTGGACACCAACGACATGCGCTTTGTCCAGGCCCAGGGTTTCCATACCGGCGAGCAGTTCTTCGCCTACCTGCGCGACGCCTTCGACACGCTCTATGCGGAGGGCGAACGCGCGCCCAAGATGCTCTCGGTCGGGCTGCACTGCCGCCTGGCGGGGCGGCCGGCGCGCATCGCCGGGCTGGCCCGGTTCCTCGACCATATTGCGCGTCACGAGCGCGTCTGGGTCTGCCGCCGCGACGAGATCGCGCGCCATTGGATCGCGCGTCATCCGCCCGCGGACGCGGCCCCCTGAGGCCGGCGCCTGCCACGAACCCGCAGATTTGCGTCCCCATTTCATCCCCTCACCGGAGATCGATCCATGCCGCTTCGCCCCTCCCCCGGACTGTCCAGCCTGCTGGCCGGCGTACTGCTGGCCTGCGCCACGGCAGCCCCCGCCGCGGAACCGTTGAAGGTTGCCTTCGTCTACGTGGGCCCGGTCGGCGATGCGGGCTGGACCTATGCCCATGACCAGGGCCGCCTGGCGATGGAAAAGGCGCTGGGCGACAAGGTCAAGACGAGCTTCGTCGAGAGCGTTCCCGAGGGCGCCGATGCCGAGCGCGTGATCCGCAAGCTCGCCGTCGACGGCAACAAGCTCATCTTCGCGACGTCCTTCGGCTACATGAATTCGATGGAAAAGGTCGCGCGGGCGTTCCCCAACGTCGTCTTCGAGCACGCAACCGGCTACAAGCGCGCCAAGAACCTGGGCACCTACGAAACGCGCCTGTACGAGGCCGCATACCTCAACGGCGTCATCGCCGGCAAGATGACCAAGTCCAATACGCTGGGCGTGGTTGCCTCGTTTCCGGTGCCCGAGGTGGTGCGCAATATCGACGCTTTCACGCTGGGGGCCCAGAGCGTGAACCCGGCGATCCGGACCAAGGTCGTCATGGTCAACACCTGGTATGACCCGGCCAAGGAGCGCCAGGCGGCCGAGGCCCTGATCGCCCAGGGCGCGGACGTCTTGAGCCAGTCCACCGATTCGCCGGCCACGCTGCAGGCGGCGCAGGAAAAAGGCATCTACGCCTTCGGCTGGGATTCGGACATGAGCAAGTTCGCTCCCAAGGCCCACCTCACGGCCGGCATCAACAGCTGGGGCGACTTCTATACCCGGACGGCCCAGGAGGTGATCGACGGCACATGGAAATCGGCCGACATCCACGGCGGCCTGCAGGAGGGGATGGTGAAGATGGCGCCGCTCAATCCCGTCATCCCCGCGGGGGCCGTCAAGGCCTTCGAGGCGAAGAAGACGGCCATCACGCAGGGCCGCTTCCACCCTTTCCAGGGCCCGATCAAGGACCAGACCGGGGCGATACGGATCGCCGCCGGCGCCGACATGCCGCTCGATCAGTTGCTGGCGCTCGACTTCTACGTGCAGGGCGTCGACGGCTCCTTGCAGAAATGATGCCTCGGCGCGCCCACCGGGGCGTGGATCGCCGATGAAACGGCAATGGGCAGCCGCCATCCTCATGGCGCTCGCGCTGCAAGGTACGGCGGAGGCGGCCCCGGCACCCTTGCAGATCCGTGTCGTGGTCGTGACCACCTTCGAGTTCGCCCCGGACGGCCCCAATGCAGGGGGCGAGTTCCACAACTGGGTGCAGCGCTATCCGCTGCCCGTCGAGTTGCCGTTTCCCCAGGGCCATCGCGCCCTGCGCTACAACGCCCAGGACCATGTCCTGGGAATCGTGACCGGCGTCGGCAAGGCCCAGGCGGCGGCATCGATCATGGCCCTGGGCCTGGACCCGCGCTTCGACCTGCGCAAGGCCTACTGGATACTGGCCGGCATCGGCGGCATCGATCCGAACCGGGCCTCGCTCGGTTCGGCCGCCTGGGCCCGGCATATCGTCGACGGCGACCTGGCCTACGAGATCGACGCGCGCGAGATGCCCGCCGACTGGCCGGTGGGCATCGTTGCCTACGACCGGGCAACGCCCTTCGAGCAACCCGCGCCGCCGGCCGCCTCCGACAACGGCGTCCTCGCCTACGATCTGAACGCCGCACTGGCGTCCTGGGCGTTCGACCTCACGCGCGACCTGGTGCTGGCCGACAGCGACAAGCTCCGGGCGGCGCGCGCCGGCTATCGCGAGCAGCCCGAGGCGCAGCGCCCGCCCTTCGTGCTGCTGGGCGACACCCTGACGGCAGACCGCTTCTGGATCGGCGCCCGGATGAACGACTGGGCGGAAAAATGGGTGGCCTACTGGACGCGCGGCGCAGGACGCTTCACGACCTCGGCCGAGGAAGACTCGGCCTATCTGCAGGCGCTCACGATGCTGGCGGGCGCGGGCCGCGCAGACCCTGCGCGCGCGCTCGACCTGCGCACCGGCAGCGACTACTCGATGCCGCCCCCAGGCACGCCGCCCGCCGAGCTGCTCAAGAGCGAGGCAACCGGCAACTACGCGGCCTACGACGCGGCCATCGAAAACGCCTACGTGGTCGGCAGCGCGGTGGTGCGCGAACTGGCGCGCAACTGGGCGCGCCATGAGGCCCAAATTCCCGGTTCGCCGGCCGCGCACGCCGAGGCGTGCACGTCGCCGTCCATAAAAAACAACAAGCAGGGGGCTGACAAAACAAATCCGCTATGTTAAAAAATGTATGCAAGAGTTTGGCCAATTTGTATACATAAAAAAATCCCTTGGCTGGTTGGCCCGCGTTCTAAGTTCAAAAATGGATTCCAGTCCGCTTTGCTTGCGGACCTGGAAAGGGGCGGCACATGCTAGGGGCGTTGGCGCGTTCGTCGTGCGCAGCGGGGGCAATCCCCGCGCGTGATGCATTCCCCGCCAGGGAGAATGCGGTTCCGGGGCCTGCGGCCGCGGCAGCTTGTCATCCCCCTCGAGAAACCGGTCGCACCGCGTTCGTTCGTGCGGCCGCCGCAGCGCGAAGCGCCTCGTCGCCATGAGTTCGCTCCGATGCAAGCAGCCCCCTGAACATTGCCGCACATGAACACCAACCCGGCCCGCACGCCCAAGACACCGAAAGGAATGCCCTTGTCATCCACCGCCCGCGCCTCACAGTTCGCGTATATCGCGCTCCTCGCCGTCGGACCTTGCGCGTGGGGGCAGCAGGCGCCGCCGGCCGATGCGCCGGCCCCGGCGGCCTCGCCCAAGCCGGATGTCCTCGAGGAGATCACCGTCAACGGCGTGCGCAAGGGCGACCTCATCATGCCCACGACCGTCACCTCGACGTCCGCGTTCGGCATCGACCTCGGCGTGATGGACACGCCGCGCAACAACACGGTGCTCTCCACCGCCCAGCTCGATGCCTTGAACATCCAGAATCCGCAGGGATTCTCCTTCCTCACGGCCAGCAGCTACAGCGACGCCTCGTTCGGCGTGCCCAACGTTCCGCGGATCCGCGGCCAGTACGCCGACGTGTTCTTCAACGGCATGCGCGACAGCTTCACGAGCAATGGCTACGGCGCGCCCATCAGCTTCAACAGCGTCGAGCAGATGGATATCGTCAAGGGCCCGGCCAGCGTCCAGTCCGGGCCGGGGGCGGGCGTGGGCGGCGCCATCGACATCACGACCAAGCTGCCCAATGCGTCGAAACTCACGGGCTCGGCCCTGCTGCAGCTCGACACGCTGCAGAAGCGCCGGCTCAATCTGGATATCGGCGGGCCGGCGGGAGACAACCTGAGCTACCGCCTGAGCTACACCGGGGACCTGAGCGGCAGCTACTACAACGGCATGTACTTCCACCAGGAGTCCTTGTACGGCGTGGTCGTGGCCAACCCCACGCCCAAGTACCGGGTGCAGTTCAACAGCGAATATGTCGACGCGCGCTACCGCGAGAACGACGGCATCAACCGCGTCAACCAGCAATTGATCGACAACGGCTCGTACCTCACGGGCGCGCCGCCCGCAAGCGCCATATCGTCTTTCCTGACGCCCGTGACCCTGGGCAACCCGGTGCAGCTGAGCCGCGAGGTGATCATCGACCAGGCGCCCGGAACCAGCGCCCGCGCCGCGCGCTACAACGCGCAATTGATCCAGACCTACGAATTCGCCGACAACGTATCGATCGTCAACAATACCTTCTACAACTTCATCAACCGCTACAACGTCATCCCCGACTACTACGCGGACACCGCGCAGTCGAGCTATACCATCGAGAACAAGACCGACGTCAAGGTCAACTTCGCCACGCCCTTCAGCGGCCTGCTGATGAACCAGTCCGTGGATGCGGGCGTGAGCCTCCGCTACGCGCACGTCGACACCATCCAGAACTTCGCGGCCGAGACCGTCAGCGTATTTGACCTCACCGGCAGCCCTTCGAGCTGGAATGTGACGGACCTGCAGGCAAGCGCCGGGGCTTTCCCCTACACGGCGGCCTACGGTTCGCAGCAATGGGGCGTGCCGGCGCGCGGCGCGTTCGGCCTGTACCTGGACAGCACCATCAACTCCAACCTGTACGACGCGGCCACGTTCCTCGAGCACCGGATCGAATTCACGCCCCGCACGAGCGTCATGTACGGCCTGCGCGCCGATGCCGTGCACCTGATCGAGTCCGACCCGCTGGGCGGCCCGGGCCTCTACAACGGCCTGCCTGCCACCGCATCCACGCCCTGGTACGGTCTGGGCAACGGCAACATCAGTCCCGTCTTCCGCGTGACGCCCCAGATCACGACGTATCTCACCTACAACTTCGCGCAGTACGTCAATCCCACGGGCAACGACGGCGGCGTGGGAACCATCGGCGTGAACCCCGCCTCCGTCCTGCGGCAGAACACCCGGCTCGTCGAGGCCGGATCCAAGTTCGACCTGCTCGACAAGAGCCTCTTCGTGTCGGCCGCGGTTTACGAGCAGACGCGCTCGGTCACGACCGGACCGTCCGTCACCACCAATACCGACTCGTCCACGGCCCACATCAAGGGGCTTGAACTGGAGGCGAACTACCAGCCGGGCCCGCGGCTTTTCGGTACGGCCAGCTACTCCTTCATGCGCACGGTGCTCGACACGCCCGCCGGCTTCTACAATTTCCCGGCCCAGCCGGGCCTCAACATCGACGGTGGCGGCACCTTTGCCATATTCAATCCGGGGCAGACCTTCAACGATCCGGGCGTGCCGCAGCATCTCTTCAACTTCCTCGTCAACTACAAGGACCCCACCGGCTGGGGCGCGCAGTCCAACCTGCAGGTCATCGGCAAGATCGACACCACGCAATCGGGCCAGCTCAACCTCAATGCCATGGCGGCCTCCATCCAGGCCTTCCCGGGTTCGACGGCAACGACGGTTCCGGGAATCCTCCATGGCTATGTGCCCGCAAGCGTCATTGCCAACGGCGGCTATTACCAGTCGCCGACCATCCCCTGGCAATACACGCTCAATGCCTCGGCGTTCTACAAGTACCGGAACTACGAGTTCAAGTTCTCCATCTTCAACGTGACCGACCGGCGCAACCTCACCAACGACATCCCTTTCTACGGCAACGACTTCATCACCGTGAACCCGCCGCGCAGCTACGCCATCAGCATCAAGGCCAAGTTGTAGCCCGACACGGGGAGATCGCGGATACGGGTGCTCGGCTCGATGGCTTGCGGGCCGGTCACCGCCCGTAAGCCATTGATTCTGCGAAAATCCGCCCACGGTCGGGCGGTGGATTCCCGTACGGAGTTACCCTTGCACCGGCAAACCGGAACCGCTGCAAGGGAGGAAGGCAATGAGTACCACTGTGCAGGCTGGTCAAACCGTGGCGCAGCGCTTCGACGACCCGGGCGCCGCGCTCGATCGCGTACGCACCCTGTACGCCCAGAGCATTGCCACCCTGCGCGGGGCACTGCAGCGGTTCATCGGCGGGGAAACGCTCGCCGGGCGGGTCCGCGCCTGCTACCCCTATGTGCGCATCCAGACCGAAACGGCGGCGCGCAGCGACTCGCGCTTGAGCTATGGGTTCGTGGCGGGCGCCGGCACCTACGAAACGACCTTGACGCGCCCGGAACTGTTTGCAAACTATTACCGCGAACAATTCCGGCTGCTGATCCAGAACCACCACGTGTCCCTCGAGGTGGGCGCGAGCCGGCAGCCGATCCCGCTGCATTTTGCGCTGGACCAGGGCGACCACCTGGAAGGCCGCCTCGACCAGGACCGGCAGATGCGCCTGCGCGACCTGTTCGACCTGCCGGACCTTGCCGCAATGGATGACGGCATCGCCAACGGCACGCACGAGCCCGCGCCGGGCGAAGCCGCGGCGCTTGCCTTGTTCACCGCGCCGCGGGTCGACTACTCGCTCCATCGCCTGTTGCACTACACCGGAACGGACCCGGAACATTTCCAGAATTTCGTGCTGTTCACCAACTACCCGTTCTACGTCGACGAGTTCGTCGAGATGGGGCACGCGGCGATGCGCGACCCCGCCAGCCAATACCAGGCCTTCGTCGAGCCGGGCAACATAGTCACCGCGCGCGCGGGCAGCGCCGTGCCGGGCCGGGCCGTGAACCGCCCAACCCGCCTGCCGCAGATGCCCGCCTACCACCTGGTGCGCGACGACGGCGCCGGCATCACGATGGTGAACATCGGCGTGGGCCCCGCCAATGCCAAGACGATCACCGACCACATCGCCGTGCTGCGCCCCCATGCCTGGATCATGCTGGGCCACTGCGCCGGCCTGCACAACTCGCAGCAGCTGGGCGACTACGTGCTGGCGCACGGCTATGTGCGCGAGGACCACGTGCTCGACGAGGACCTGCCGCTCTGGGTTCCCGTTCCGGCCCTGGCCGAAGTGCAACGCGCCATCGAGGGCGCGGTTGCCGACGTCACCCAGCTCCAGGGCTACGAGCTCAAGCGCCTCATGCGCACCGGCTCCGTGGCCAGCACCGACAACCGCAACTGGGAGCTCCTGCCCCTGCAGAACACCCCGAGCAATCCGCAACGGCGCTTCAGCCAGAGCCGCGCGATCGCCCTGGACATGGAGAGCGCCACGATCGCCGCCAACGGCTTTCGCCTGCGCGTGCCGTACGGCACCCTGCTGTGCGTGTCCGACAAGCCGCTGCACGGCGAACTCAAGCTGCCCGGCATGGCCAGCCAGTTCTACCGCGACCGCGTGGACCAGCACCTGCGCATCGGGGTGCGCGCCATCGAGCGGCTGCGCGAGCAGAAACTCGAGGTCCTGCTGAGCCGCAAGCTGCGCAGTTTCTCGGAAGTCGCGTTCCAGTAGCGCGCCCCGGCCATTTCAAACCCCCGGAACGGATGACGATGCCCAAGCTGACTGTACTGGCCGCTGCGCTGGCGACGCGGCGCACCGCCCTGCTGACGGGGCTCCTGGCGGCGCTGTGCGCCTGGCTTCCCGCGCATGCGGCCGAATGCGCGCGCACGGACGCGACTCCGCGCACGGCAGTCATTTCCGCCTTCGCCCCGGAGTGGCGCGCGCTCCAGGCCCTGGTGCAGCAAGGCGCCGCCTGCGAGATCAACGGCATCAGCTTCGTCACCGGCCGGATCGAGGGCCAGCCGGTCGTCGTCTTCATGAGCGGAATCAGCATGGTCAACGCGGCGATGACGACCCAGCTCGTCCTCGACCGTTTCACGATAGACCGGCTGGTGTTCTGCGGCATCGCGGGAGACGCGGACCCGCAGCTGAGCGTTGGCGACGTGGTGGTGCCGGAGCGTTGGGGGGAGTATCTCGAAGCCAATTTCGCGCGTGAAACGCCCGAAGGCTTCAAGCCGTTCAACTACGGCCAGAAGCCCGTCTTCAAGAACTTCGGCATGATCATCCCCAATGGTGTCCAGGTTGCCAACGCCAGCGAACCCAGCCAATACCGGTTCTGGTTCGATGCCGACCCGCAACTGCTGGCCGTCGCCCGGCAGGCCGCGGCCGTGGTCAAGTTCAAATCCTGCGTGACGCCGGATCGCTGCCTGGCGCATGCGCCCAAGGTCGTGGTCGGGGGCAACGGCGTGAGCGGATCGGCTTTTGTCGACAACGCGGCGTTCCGCCGTTACGTGCATTCCACCTTCGAGGCCCACGTGATGGACATGGAGAGCGCCTCGCTCGCCCACGTTGCCTATGCCAATGGCAAGCCGTTCATCGCATTTCGCAGCCTGTCGGACCTTGCCGGCGGCGGCGAGGGCGCCAACCAGATGCTGACATTCATGGAACTGGCCGCGGACAATTCCGCGGAACTGGTGCGCGTCTTCCTGCGTACCTTGGGGGCGCCGGCCACCCCGTAATCGCATGCCGTACGCGCCGATTCTCGCGACGCTGGGCTACGTGCTGTCGGCCGACGGCAGGCGCGTCCTCATGATCCACCGCAACACGCGGGCCGATGACCATCATTTCGGGAAATACAACGGCCTGGGCGGCAAGCTCGAAGCGGATGAGGACGTGGCCGCCGGCATGCGCAGGGAGATCCTCGAGGAGGCGGGCATCGAGTGCCTCGCACTCAGCCTGCGCGGCACGATCAGCTGGCCGGGGTTCGGCAGGAACGGCGAGGACTGGTTCGGTTTCCTGTTCGTGGTGACGCAATTCATCGGTACGCCGCTGGAGCGCAACGAAGAGGGCACGCTGGAGTGGGTCGACATCGATTCGCTTGCCAACCTGCCCCTGTGGGATGGCGACCGGAACTTCCTGCCGCTCGTTTTCGACACGGACCCGCGGCCGTTTCATGGCGTGATGCCATACCGCAACCAGTGCATGCAGGGATGGCGTTTCAGCAGGGTCTGAATGTCATGACGGCGCGGCTGCCGGGCGATCCGGCAAATGGGCGGTGAAATCGAGCCGCTGTCGAACAAAACTGCCTGGCGCTGCGCGTCGCTGGCAGAATACGCGCTGCACGACCGGGCCCATCGACGAAATGACGACAACCTCCACCTGTTCGCATCGGCGGATCATGAGCCGCCGCATTCTCATCGGGCTGCTCGCTGCTGCTGGCGCACTCACGTCGGCCAAGGCGGCCAATCCGCCGCCACCCGGGACGCGCACCTTTGCGTTCGAACGCTACCTCGTCGATGACGAGATTCGCGCCGACGGCACCTATGTCGAGACGGGCGAGGGACAACTCAAGGTCCTCACCGAGAACGGCGTTGGCGCCGCCCGGCGTTTCCCCCTGGCAAAGATGGTGCCGCCGTGGGAGGCAGCCAGGAAGCGCAATTTCGTCCTGCTTTGGGCGCGCACGGTCAAGCCCGATGGCCGGCGCATTGCGGCGAAGGAATCTGCAATGCCGCCCCTGCCGATGGCCTTGCCGTCCGGACATTTCCTCGAATTCCAGGACGTGGAGGTCGGCGATACCCTCGAGTACCGGTATCGAGACGAATTGATCGATGCCGCCGACGACAAAGGTGTCGTCCTTTCGCAGTTTTTTCCGGATTTCATTGAATACGACGACGCCCGATTCAGCGTCCGGGCGCCCGCCGGCATCGCCTTGCGCATCGATGCCGGCGGCATCGACCCGGCGCAAATGACGAAGGAATCCGGCGCACAGCAGTGGGTCTGGAAATACCGCAACGAACATCCCAGCGAACCGCCCGCCATGGGCGCGATGCCTGCGCCCGCGAAATTTGCGCAAATCCGCGTATCGACCTTTCCCGACGCCGCGACGGAAGCCAAGGCCATGCAGGCCCGCATGGCGCCGTTCCTGGAGGCGGCAAGGCTGAATCAAGGACCCAAGAGCGGGGTCGACGGCTCGATACCCGTCGACCTGGCCATGCGTGACGGCTTGCCAAGAAGCTATGCGCGGCCCCGCTCCGAGTGGCTGGAGGGCGAAAAGGCGCGGTATCAAAAACTTCTCGCGCACGGCAAGTTCGATACGCTGATCGTCCCCTTCCAGGTGCAGATGTATGCCCTGGACCGCGCCACCCGATCGCTCATGACGGCCGAACTGGCTGCCGCAGTTGCAGGAACCTCGGCCGGGCGCATCCCCGATCCTTATCTCGTGGCGCGCGCCCTGGGCGATGGCGAGCGGCATCTCGACCCGGAGGAGGTTTACCGGTTCGCCGACCTGATCGGCGTGCGGCAGATCCTGTGGGGATATGTCGGCCACGATCGCAACAAGCACATGTCGCTTACCGTGCAGCGCCAGATACGTGGCAGCGACGGAACCTTGACGGCAAGAACGGCCGTCGACGGGCGTTTTTCGGAACAAACGCCGTTCACCGACGAGGCACCACCCGTCGAAGCCTACGAAGCGATGCTTCCGAGAATCGTATCGGCACTGTCGGGCGATAGCGCACACTGGCCGGCAAGACCCGTGCAGGCAACGCTGACGCAGGGCCCGGCGGCGGCGCCGGCGAGCCCCGTCGCGCTGCTGGCAGCATCCACGGACCCGGCCCAGGCGGCGCTGACGTTCCAACTGCTCGCCTACCTGGCACCGCGGTCCGCGGAACGGGCAAGGGAGCGCTTTTCCGAAAAATCCTGGCTTGCGCTTGGCTCGCTTGCGCCCGGCAGCCCCTATTACCGGGTACTCAAGGCACGCGCGCTTTTCCTGCTCGGGCTGCGTCCAGCGGCCCTGCGGATCCTGGGCGAGGCGAAGACCCCCGAAGAAAAGGAATTGCTCGCAGTACTCAACGGCAACCAACCGGCTGTCGAGCGCAGCCGGGAGTTGGTGCGTCCGGTGTTGTTGCGATGGATCGCGGCGCTGGAGGCCAGCCGGATCCAGGACGACTACACGGAGGCCAGCAAGAACCGGGACGCGGCTGCCATGGCGTCCTTGCAGTTGCCCGGCGACACATGGGCGCTACTGGCCAGGCGCGCATTCACGGACGGCGATTCGTGGGCGGAATTCAACAATGCGGACTGGAAGCGACTGCTGGACAGGGATTTTCCGATCGCCGACTACACGCTGGAGTCGATCATCAACGGAGCGTTTTCGGTTGGCAACCTGGACCGGATGCGCAGCCAGCAGAACCTGTCGGTGGTCAACCACGTCCGCATGTTGCGAGACATCGAAGCCTCGCAGCATTGCTGTCGCGAGGTCTCGTTCCAGCCGGACGCGTGGGATTACCTGGACCTGATCGAGGCGGACGGCGAAGACAATATCCTGCGCCACCCCCTCTTCCTGGTCGATGTGCAGGGGCTCGCGGACTCGGCGCAGCAAAGCCTCGATGAGATGGAAACCACGTTCCAGGGGCACCCGGAATTCGCCTTTGCGCGCGCCAAGGTGCAGATTCTGCGTTCCAGGTCGCAAACGCAGAGTGAATCCGAGGCCTTGCGCCGTTCGGCCTACGGCAACCTGCACGACGCCATTTACTGGTCCCAGGGGCAGACCTGGGTTTCGGCCCAGGCGTTCGATGCGCTTTCCATGGTGCCCGAATTGGCTCAGAGGGAAGTGGGCCAATATGACAATGTCTATGCAAGCGACTATCCGTATCGGTCTTTCTATCCGTCGTGGGAGGGCGGTGGGCAGATGGCGCTGTCGGAGCGCAATAATCGGGCAGCCCTGGAAAATGCCAGCTCCGATCTGAAGCCCCTGATCGCGCTCGTCAATGAGAGTTCCTACGGGGACGGCGACCACGAAAAGAAACAAGCCGAGATATTCGCCTCCGTCGAGGGCCGGTTCGAAGGGTGCACGGCGCTCTATCTGATGAAGGCCCGGTTCCTGCGTTCCCGCGGGGACGAGGCCGGCGCCGAGAAAGACCTGCGTGCCAGCATCCGGATCCAACCCGGAGTATGGAATGCCTACGAGGAACTCGGTACCTTGCTCGTGGAAAAGGGACAATCGGACAAGGCCGCTGCCGTATTCAAGGATTACCCGGGGTTCGAACCCGGCTCACACGACAATCGCGTAGGGGTGTCGAACCATGCCTTTGCCGCGGGAAATCTCTTCTACCGCGCCGGCCTGCCGACCTTGACCGCGCAATTCTATGAAATCGCCGCCAACGGCACGGGTTCCGGAGCCGACATTGTCAGTCACGCGCGGCTGGATTTGATGGGTGGAGATTACGACTCGGCGCAATCGCTGCTGCTCGATTGCGGGCAGCACTATGACGACACCGGGTGCTACGAGGCCTATCTGGAACTCTCGTTCGCGCGCGACAATCCCAAGCAAACCTGGGACGCATTCGGCCAGTTGACCCGGCAATTCGACCGCTCCGACGTTTGGGCGGCGGCAATGGTCGGTCACCGGCGCGAGGCGCTATCGGAGGCGCAGATCGTCTCGTGGTCGCAGCAGCAGGCCGATCGCGGCGCCGGCCTTGCGGAAAACCGGCTGGCCCATCTTCTGCTGAGCGAAGGTGTCGTGGATCGCGCGCCCAGCGAGGCCTTGGCAGCGGCCCTGACGCGGGTGGCGCTGCCGGTCTGGCGCAACAACACCTTCAATACGATGGTGGTGCAGCCACCCTTTGCCGGCGGTCCGGAATACATCCAGGGGCCGCGCAAAGGCGCCTCGCCGGGCGCCCGGACGCCCGCAACCCGCATGGATCCCGCGCCTGTGGGTGGCAAGCCCGAACCGGAGAAAATGCCGGTGAAATCGAACCTGCTGTACCTGGCAGAAATCGACATCGCCATCCACCGGGAAGATTTTGCAAGCGCGTTCGCGCTCGCCCGGGAGGCCTCGGGCATCTACGATCTGGCGGGCAACGGTACCGAACAGTCCATCCTGCTGCCGTATTTTGCGTACGCCGCGGCGCGCTCCGGCAACGCAGCCGTGGTCACGAGTTACCTCGCGGACTTCTCTGCCGCGGAGAAAGGCTTCAATTACTACCTGGCGCAGGCGCTGCTCGCCGGCATGGAGGGCCGGACCCGCGATTCGATCGAACTGCTCTCCAAGGCGCGCTACCGCCGCCCATACAGCAGCGACCGACCCATCGATCCGGCGTATGCATACGCCCAGGCGTGCCAGTGGCTCTACGAAGCAAGCGGCAAGCCGGACTATGCGCGCGAGGTCCTCGATTGGGCGCGGGCCACGGTGACAATGCGGCCGGAGAATGCCTGGGCTTACGCCCTGGTGGCAATCCACAGTGCTGACGCCGCGGAAAAGGCGCGGGCGATCGCGCTTGCCTTGTATCTGGATCCGCGCTCCGAGTGGATCAAACGCATTCCCGCGGAGGAACGCGATTCGGCCGTCGCCGCCCTCAAAGGGAAAAACCCCTTTGAACGCAAGCCTGCCAGCGATTCACGGTCGCTGATTTGACGCATCCACCGGACACCTCCAGCCCATGGAAATTTCCCGATCGATGTTCCGTTCCGCCCTGCTCGGACTCGCTGCCCTGGCCGGTCTCGTATCGTTTGCCCACGCCGAACCTCTTGGATTGCCCTCCGGCCTGAGCGTCGATCCGCCCGGCGAACTGGACCTCACGTATCAGATCGTCCACAGCTACGATGAGCACGAGAAGGTCATCGTGGGATGGGACGGCGACAAGCTGCAATATTTCATCTCGATCCAGAAGCTGCCCCCGGATTATCTCAACGCGGACGTCTACCTGGCCGGGTTTGCGCGCGACCTGGAAAGCGCCTGGGGCAGCCTCGATATTGGCCGACGCACGACATATCCGGCCAAGGGCGGCCTCAAAGGCACGGTAGTAGCGTATTCGTCGATCGCGGGCGCAACGGACAAGGCTACCCACCGATTGATCGTCCACTTCCTGACGGACGGGGCGGTTTCCTACATTGCCGAGGCCAGCCTGGTTCCCGCGGCGTCGTTCGACGAGGTTTTCGACTACACGGTGGAACTGCTGCAAACGGCGCGCGTCGAGTCGGGCGTGGAGCCAACGGGACACGCGTACAGCGAGGAGAGCCCGTTTTTCGGCACCTGGGTCTGCGACGAGACGGATCCGAGCGGCCGATCCTCCGTCGCGCGATTGGAATTGAAGGACGATCTCTCATTCGCCACCGAGGTCCGAGTCGATTCCAAAGTCGTATTCGCCGCTGCCGGCACGTGGACGAAGGATGGGAACAAGCTGCACTGGATCTACACGTCGAGCCAGCCGCCCTTGCCCGCCAAGAACCGCGAGGATGACGACGAAATCATCTCGGCGGACAGGACCATCGTGGTTTTGAAGTCGTTTCTCACCGGGAAAACGCACGTGTACCAGCGCGATTCGAAATCCGGCAACTGACCCGGCCGGAGCTGCCGAATCGCGAGACCAGAAACCATGCAGACTTCAAACCGACTTCCTTTTCGCATGAGATTCGTTTGCGCGGGGTCATCCGTGCTCATCGCGCTGGTCGGGTGCGTGCATCACGAACCTCCGCCGCCCCCGCCGCCGCACATAGACGAGCCCGCGCCCGGGGAAGCCTTGGCATATGTATTTCGTCCGGCGCTCGACGCGACGCGACATGCCGACAAGCCGACGTTCCTTGTGGATGGCCAAACCATTGGCAAGCTGCCGTACATGAGTTACACGAAAATTTCCCTGCAACCCGGTCGCCATCGCTTGAACGTCGTCTCCGGCCCCAATGATTCGAAGGATTGGACCACTGAGGTGGGATTGGAAGTTGCAGAAGGAAAGGTCAGCTTCATTGCGATCTGGAACCCGGACCAGCCGCACGTCGCGCAAAGTCCCCGAAGTACTACACCGGGTGTCACTTCAATGTGCAGGGGCTCTTTTGCATGCGGCGCTGCAGCAGCTGCGATCCTGTATGTAATCAGCGCTCCCCATGAAGGGTCGCCTACGCCGCCCACCACTGGCGCAAACCTGGAGGTGGTTGACACCGTTATCGGCACATATGCATTGGGAGGCCTTGCGTATGTCGCACCGTTGGCGGATCATTTCCCGTCGAACGACGCGGCTGCCAAATGAATCGACGGGTTTCGTGGCCCGTCATGCCATTTTGAGATGGGCGCCATGAAATGGATCGAGGGGTGAATTTCCCTTGATATGCCCTCGGGCTCGCTCCAGGGGAGTACGGCCATGACCCGCCTGACCGAGCGCCTGACGGCGCTGCACACCAGCCTGCTCGACGCCGTCAGCGGCTATCGCGAAGGCCTCAAGGACGCGCACGGCAAGGGGCTGACGCCGTTGTTCACCGAACTGATTGCCCTGCACTGCGCCGCCGCCGACGCGGTTGCCGCCCAGCTCGGGGCGATGGGTGCGCCGGTGGACGACCATGGCTCCCTGATGGGAACGTTCGACCGCGCGGTGATGAAGATCTCCTCGCTGCTTACCGCGCTCGACGACAAGATCATTCCAAGCCTGGTCGACGGTGAGCATCATGTCCTGCATCACTACGATCAGGCGATCGAAGCCTCTTCGCCGGACCGCCCGGAATATCCGGTGCTGGTCGCGCAGCGCGACGCCTTGCGGCGCAAGGTGGCCGATATGCTGGCGCGCAAGGCAGCGGGCGGGTAGACACGCTGCCGATGCGTCGCTGCGCGGGCGCCGATCCAGCGCGTCCCGGAAACCGGGGCAGGGACGCCATACCGGGAGATCGCCGAAATTTGCAGGAAATGGGGTGGCCGATGGGATTCGAACCCACAAGAACTGGAATCACAAAGGGGCCGTCGGCAACGAAAAACCAATGAAATCAA
>Ga0181519_10000687_pt1 | contig 30873 bp, 18 predicted proteins | sample PEATcosm2014_Bin_26_FD_121102 | JGI IMG/M metagenome (GOLD analysis project Ga0181519, IMG submission 121102) | Peatland microbial communities from MTU Mesocosm Facility, Houghton, MI, USA - PEATcosm2014_Bin02_10_metaG | ecosystem: Environmental > Terrestrial > Soil > Wetlands > Peat | place...
GCGGCCGGAGTGCAGGTGGGCACGGCTTTCGCCTTCTGCGAAGAGAGTGGCATGCGCCAGGAGTACAAGGCGGCTCTCATTGAAAAGATTCAGCGCGGAGAGGCCACGGTCTTCACCGATCCGCGCTCCTCGCCAACGGGATTCCCCTTTAAGGCCGCCGAGCTGGAAGGCACATCGAGCGACGCCGAGGTGTATGAGGCGCGCAAACGCATCTGCGACATCGGCATCCTGCGCGAAGCCTACCGCACGCCGGAGGGTAAGATTGCCTATCGCTGCTCCAGCGAGCCGGAGAACGTATACGTCGCCAAAGGCGGAGAGCTGGAGGACACGGTGGGCCGCAAGTGCCTCTGCAACTGCCTGCTGGCCGATATCGGCATGCCGCAGCATTTGAAGGATGGCAGCGAGGAGCCCGGCCTGGTGACCACCGGAGACGATCTGGCCGCCGTGCTCGGCTTCCTGGCGGGAAGAAACAGCTATCCGGCGACGGACGTGGTTGCGGGCTTGATGAAGGCCGTCGAAACAGCGCGGATTCCGTCTATCGCTGCCGAAGCCGTCACGGAAACAGCGGATGCAACGGTGGCTGCCAGCTAAGCGCGGCCTCCCACGGAAAGAAAATGTTCTTCCATGCGCGGCAGAGTGATGGATTCATCCCAACTCTGCCGCGCAAACGTTTCCGCCTCAATGCTCATGGCTGCCAGCCGTGCCGGGTCGGCAACCAGCCCTTCGATGGCCTGCCAGAGTAGATCCGACCGCTCGGGCTCAATGACCACGCCCGCTCCGGAGCGCCGGACCGCCGAGGCAACCTCACTGGCATCGTTGACGGAAGCAACCACCGGGCAGCCTGCACTGAGCAGCGTAACGGTCTTCGACGGGAAGACGATGTCACTGACGATCTTCTGCTGTGTGACCAGGGCAACGTCCGTGGCGGCCAGCATCTCGGCAAACTCCTCGTCATCGAGCAACGGCAGGAAGCGGACATTCTCCAACCCGAGCAGGCGCGCCTGCTCTTCCAACTGCGTGCGCATGGCGCCATCGCCCACGAAGAGGTAGCAGAGGTCGCGACGCTCATGTGAGTGCTCGGCCGCTTCCAGCACAACGCCCAGACCCTGCTTCACTCCCATGTTGCCCGAGTGCGAAACGATGAACTTGCCTTGCAGTCCGTGGCGCTGGCGGAAACGATCTGGACTGACACGCTGCCGCAGACCGTAGAGTGAGGCGTCGGCGCGCGGCGGAAAGAGCACGATCTTGCCGGCGTCAATTCCCTTCTCCGCAATACGCTGGCGCATGCCTTCCGTCAGTGTGCTGATGAGCGCGGCCCGCCGGTAGGAATCCCACTCAACGGCATAGAGCACGTCGGAGATGCGCCCCTTCTGCATCATGCCGAGTTCGATGGCGGCATCTGGCTGCAAATCCTCCACATCAAAGATGAACGGCACGCGCCACCAGCGGGCCAGGCGGCTGGCCACCACTCCCAGCCCCAGCGGCGGCGTAACGGCAAAGATCACATCGGGCTTGCCTGAAGCGAAGGCTCGCAGCAGGCATCCGGCGGCAAAGGTGGCTTCGTGCAGCACGCGGCGCTTGGTGGTCAACACCGGGGGGACGTACATCCACGAGCGCAGAATCGTGACGCCGTTGCGCTGCTCGCGCTGGATGAGTTTGCCGCGATAAGCCGCCGGCACCTGCCATTGCGGATAGTAGGGCGGTCCGGTGCAGATGGTCACATCGTGCCCGCGCGAGGCTAGAAACTCACAGCGGCGGATGTTGAAGGCCGCGATGCCCGTCTGGTCCGGCCAGTAGTTGATGCTGAGAACGAGAATCCGCAAGTCTGTCTTTCCCTTCGAAATTCTGAGCGCTGGTACGTTGCTGCATTGCAACCTGGAAAATGCGCGGCTAAGTCCCAAGAAAACGCGCGTATAGACTGCGCGCCACTCCGACGTCGGTGGTGCCTTTGATGATGGCGCGGCCATCGGGAAAGACCGTCATCTCGTAGGGCGCACGCAGAAAGCGCAGCACATACTCGGTGTGGAGCACCTCTCCGTGCGGAGCCAGGCGCGCGGTCAGCTCGGCAAAGTCCACCGGGCGGCGGCGCTCGTGAATCTGCACGGAGTTGCGTCCGCAGAGCGAGATGTGGGCGTGGGCGCGCCCCGCAAGGTAGGCAAACTGGCGCTGGCCGCAGACCGTGCAATCTGCGCGAGGCTGGCTGGTGCGCACCTCGGAGCGGTCGTTGTGCCAGGAGTCGAAGCTGAGGAGCGTGCGGCGCAGTTTGTCGTGGGCGCCGACGAGGAACTTCATGGCCTCCGTAACGGCGGCCGAGGCGATGAGGTTGACGGCCGAGTTGAGGATGCCGCCGGTATCGCAGGTCTCAAAGGCTCCCGTAGGCGGGGCGGGAAAGACACATGCCAGGCACGCCGTCTCGCCAGGAAGGATGTTCATGGTGACGCCATAGCTGGCGACGGCCGCCGTGTATATCCACGGACGCTGTTCGCGCACGGCGTAATCGTTGATGAGGTAACGGGTCTCGAAGTTGTCGGTGCCGTCGAGGATGAGATCGGTCTCTTCCAGCAGCTCGGCGCAGTTGCGGGGCGTAAGGTCTTCGACGTGGGCTTCGACGGTGACCGAGGAGTTAATGGCCTTCAGCTTGCGCTCGGCGGCAATGGCCTTGGGCAGGCTGGCTGCGGCATCGGCTTCGTCAAACAAAACCTGGCGCTGCAGGTTGCTGGACTCAATGTAGTCGCGATCAACAATGCGCACATAGCCCACTCCGGCGCGCACCAGCAAAGAGCTGAGCACCGATCCAGTGGCTCCGCAGCCGACAACCACCACGCGCGAGGCGGCTAACTTGCGCTGCCCCTCCAGCCCGATGCCGGGAAAGAGAACCTGCCGCGAATATCGCTCGTCATCAAAACGCATAGGCAACATGATATGCGATAGGGTGGCGGATGGCGATGCGTGAGCTACGGACGGAAACGCCGTTCGCCAAATGCGCTGCATTCTGAGAAGAGCCGTGAGAAGGACTGCAGCGTTATCTTCCTGCTAGTTCTTGATGGCTTTTTTCTGACGCTTCCGGTCCGGAGAAATTGAGCGGCTCAGCGTAAATAATGAGTGAACACTAGGGATTTTCCAATCGCCATCGCTACAATCTGGTAAATAACTACGTCAGCAATCAAATTAATTTGACTACACGAAAGTACCGTGTACTATCTAACCGTAAACCACATACGTAATAGCTGATTACCCAATATGCCCACCGCATTTTGTCGGGTATCAGTTGATGGGTGGCTCCACCCACCTGGTGTCTAGGGTTCATTCGTAGATGTCTAGGGCTCCATTTGTATGAATCTCACTTCTGAGTAGGCATTGCGCTGTTATTGGCCGCTGCTTGCTGTTGTTCGTTTATGCACTGCGTTCGTCAGCAGGCATTCACGATCCATGCAGTCTGCCTCGAACCCGATCAAAGTCTTGGTATGCAAAGAACGCCCTTCACGCACGTTGTGAACGCCGGGTTGATGAACCCGGGCGTCGGCTACGCTACACGCTTCTACTTTCAGGTTCTGTCTGTTTCACGCCCCTATTCTTTTTCTCTACAAAATCATCTTGGAGGATACACATGCGCCGTAGTAATCCCTTACTTGTTCTCGGCGTTCTCTTGTGCCTGGTGTTCGGCGGAGCTGTATTGCAACTGGCCGCACAGGTAACCAGCACCCAAACATCTGTAAACTTCGGTCAGGTTGCGGTTGGAGTCACGGTAGGCAGTACACAAACCCTCTCCTTCGCCGTGCCAACAAATATCACCCTCGGTAGCGTATCCGCTGTGACGCAAGGCGCACCGAACCTTGACTTCACGATCACCGGCGGCACGTGCTCCAACGGAAGCTCCGGCACGGCCTGCACGGTACAGGTACAGTTTGTGCCAACCACGGTGGGCACGCGGATGGGAGCCGTTGTGCTCTCCGACCAGAGCACGCCGGCTAACACCTTGATCGCGGTTCCCGTCTATGGCGTTGGAACCGGAGCCATGGTGGCCTTCGGCCCCGGCACGATTACGACCGTCGCGGGTGGCAACTCCTCCACGGGGGGGACGTTCAACCTTCCCAATGCTGTCGGGCTGGATGGAGCTGGCAACATCTACGTCGCTGACACCTACAACCACGTGGTCCGCAAGGTCGCGGCCGGTGGGGGAACCATCACGAACTACGCGGGCGGCAACGGAGCGGGATTCTCCGGTGACGGAGGCCTTGCCACATCCGCTCAGTTCTACTATCCGGGTCCGCTGCGCGTGGACGGAGCCGGCAACCTCTACATCTCAGACTGGGGCAACAACCGTATCCGCATGGTCACACCGGCTGGCATTGTCACGACGGTAGCCGGCGGCGGCACTGGATGCGGCGCTCAGCAGACGGACGGCCTCGGCGACGGATGTCCGGCCACGAGCGCGACCCTGAATGGACCGTGGGGAACGGTCTCCGACGGAGCCGGCAATCTCTACATCGCCGATTCCGGCAACAACGTGATTCGCAAGGTCACTCCAGACGGAACGATTTCCCTCATCGCAGGTACCGGAGCGGCGGGCTACGCCGGCGACGGACAGGCTGCCACGGCCGCGCTATTGAATGGTCCCCAACTCGGAGCCATTGATGCGGCTGGCAATCTCTACATTGCAGATACGGACAACAGTGTGATTCGTATGCTCACGCCGGGCGGCATCCTCTCGACGGTGGCGGGCAATTTCGCCGCTGGTCCCGGTTACAGCGGTGACGGTGGTCCGGCCATTTCTGCGCAGTTGGAGTATCCGGAAGAAGTTGCGGTGGATGCAGCCGGAAATCTCTACATCGCGGATTCGGGCAATTATCCTTCGCAGGGCGGCGGCTGGAGCAGCGTGATTCGCAAGGTCTCGCCCACCGGCGTTATTACCACAGTGGCAGGCAATGGCACGGAAGGCTACACGGGCGACAACGGCCCGGCTACGAGTGCTCAACTTTATGGTCCATGGGACGTCACTGTGGACGGCGCCGGCAACCTCTACATCGTGGACGCTTACAACAATGCGATCCGCAAGGTTGATGTTTCTGACGCGCCGTCAATCCTCTTCCCCAATACCAACTACAACGCCGTGAGCGCAGCGCAGTACGCGAATGTGATGAACCTCGGCAACACGGCCCTAACGATCAGTTCGATCAGCCCGTCAGCAAACTTCGCACTTGGCGGCACGCAAGCCTCGTGCAACTCCTCCAGCCAGGCGCTGAACCCGGCTGTCAGCTGCGTGCTGGGCATTGATTTTGCTCCGCAGGCAACAGGCACCATCAGCGGAAGCGTGATCCTGGCAGACAATGCCGTGAACGGCACGAGTGGAACGCAGACCATCGCACTGTCTGGCGTTGCGAATCCGGCTTCGCAGAGCATTACCTTCACGGGGCCCAGTCCGCAGACTTACGGTGTTTCTCCGATCACACTAACCGCGTCTGCAACTTCCTCACTTCCTGTCGGCTTCTCATTACTCTCAGGTCCGGCATCGTTAAGCGGCATCACGCTAACGATCACCGGGGCGGGATCGGTTACTGTGCAAGCCACGCAGGCCGGGAATGCGGATTACGCTACCGCAACTCCGGTCAACGTGACCTTCTCTGTGGCGCAGGCGCAACCGACGGTCAACACGTGGCCTTCGGCTAGCGCCATCACCTACGGACAGACGCTGGCATCCTCCAGCCTGACCGGGGGATCTTCCACTCCAACCGGCGGCAGCTTCACATTTACCGTGTCCGGCACAGTGCCAACGGCTGGAACATCGGCGCAGAGCGTAACCTACACGCCAGCTGACACCACTGACTATGCCACCGTGACCAACCTAGTGAACGTCACGGTATACAAAGCCGTGCCGACGATCAGCACCCCGCCTGCCGCCAGCGCAATCACCTACGGCCAGTCGCTCGCTGCCTCCAGCCTGACGGGAGGGTCGGCATCAACGAATGGCGCCTTTGCCTTCACCACGCCTGCAACAAAGCCTGCGGTCGGTACGTCTTCGCAAAGCGTGACCTTCACGCCAGCGGACTCGACTGACTACGGCACAGCGAGTGGCTCAGCGAGCGTAACCGTGGGCAAAGCCCTATTGACGGTGACGGCGAACAACCTGGCGCGCAACGTCAATACGGCTAATCCAACCCTGACTTACACGGTGACCGGATACGTGAATGGCGACGGCTCCTCGGTTGTTTCGGGAGCTGCGTCATGCAGCACCACGGCCACAACCTCCAGCCCGACGGGAAACTATCCCATCACCTGCACGGTGGGAACGCTCTCCGCGCAGAACTACACTTTCACCGTGGTTGCCGGAACGCTGTATGTGGCTCCAGGAATTACCGAGAGCAACGTGAGTGTATCGCAGTCGATGCCGGTGACAGCCGGCTCGGTCATCACCGTCAGCGATACGGCAACGGATAATGGAGTCACCGCGGCTGCCGGCACGGTGATGTTCTACTTCTCTACAACGACCAGCGCCAGCGGCGGAGTGTATGCGAACCGCAGCACCGGGTCGCTGGCGGTGAATGCCAGCAGCACGGGCTCAACCAACATCACGGTACCGTCAAACCTCACGGGCTCCTACTATGTGGTAGCTTGCGTCGCGACTTGCAGCTCGACGCCGATTACCGTCATTCAGCCGCCACCGGCCGTCCTGACCGAAAGCAACGTGAGCGTATCCCAATCGATGCCGGTTACGGCCGGTACGGTCATCACGGTCAGCGACAAGGTGACCAACACCGGTGGCAGCGCCGGCGTGGGCACGGTTCTCTTCTACTTCTCCACAACCACCAGTGCCAGCGGCGGAGTGTATGCGAACCGCAGCGCCGGATCGCTGGCAGTTGGAGCAAGCAGTTCGGGAACCACCAACATCACGGTGCCTTCCAATCTCACGGGCTCCTACTACGTGGTAGCCTGCGTCACAACCTGCAGTTCGACGCCGATTACGATCGTTCAGCCGCCGCCGGCCATCCTGACCGAAAGCAACGTGAGCGTATCGCAGACGATGCCAGTTGCAGCCGGCTCGGTCATCACGGTCAGCGATAAGGTGACCAACACCGGTGGCAGCGCTGGCGTGGGCACGGTTCTCTTCTACTTCTCCACAACAACCAGTGCCAGCGGCGGAGTGTATGCGAACCGCAGCACCGGGTCGCTGGCGGTTGGAGCAAGCAGTTCGGGAACCACCAACATCACGGTACCGTCAAACCTGAAGGGCTCTTATTACGTGGTGGCATGCGCCACAACCTGCAGTTCGACACCGATTACAACTCACTGATGACATAACGGGCGGCTGCTCTCTTCACGAGGGCAGCCGCTTTTTCAGCTCCATTGATGATGCGGTGAGTTCTCCACCCGATGTCCTGCGATTCCAATTGAGTTCAATAGCGGATTCATAGAGAGGCTATCTCCCGATAATCCTCTTACCATCATGCTTGCAGGGATCTGCGCTCCCTAAGATCAGGAAGCCGCTGATATCACTACCCGCCAACAAAACGGGCGGCCCAAATAGGCAGACCGCTAGGTCTCATCAACTGTGAACTGCAAGGCAGAAGCCAGCCGGCTTAGCAGTGCAAGCCAGACCTTAGAGCCTCGCGATGCTGCCGCTCGCGGCCGAGTGCGTTGTGTTGTAGGGGAGACTGTAAGAGGAAAGGATGGTGGCCAGGGAGGGAGTTGAACCCCCGACACGCGGATTTTCAGTCCGCTGCTCTACCAACTGAGCTACCTGGCCATCCTGAAGGCACTACGGGAAGTGCTTACGGAAGGGATCACGGAAGACGAGTACTCGACCACCGCAACGAAAATAATTATAACAGCCGCATCGCCATTGGCAAACCTTCGCCCGCCAGCGCTGTGGATTTCTCCGGCTCAGCCGAGGTCGGCAAAGCGCCCGGCCATCATCACGGCCACCGTGTGATTGGCGCCGAACCAGTACGCCAGCTCGCGATGATCGTCGAGCTCGAAGAAGGCGAGGTCGGCATCCTTGCCCGCCTCCACGCTGCCCTTGCGGGCGGCTAGTTCCAAGGCGTGCGCGCCGTTGATGGTGGCAGCCGTGAGCGCTTCGGCCACGGTCATCTTCATCTGCGTGCAGGCCAGCGAAAGAATCATCGGCATGCTGATGGTGGGCGCGGTGCCGGGATTGTAGTCGGTGGCCAGAGCCACAGCGGCTCCAGCAGCAATCAGCTTGCGCGCGGGAGGATAGGCCTTGGTGGCCAGAAAATAATTCGCGCCGGGCAGCAGAGTGGCCACCGTATCGCTGGCGGCAAGAGCTTTGATGTCGGCCGCGGTGAGGTGGTCGAGGTGGTCGAGCGACGCGGGTGAGTGCTTCAGCACCCCAGCCAGCGGAGTGTTCGTCAGTTGGCCCACGTGCACGCGCGCGCGCAATCCTAACGCAGTGGCGGCGGACAAAATGCGCTCCGTCTGCGCCAGAGTGAAGGCTCCACGCTCGCAGAAGACATCCACGTACTGCGCCAGCTTCGCGCGCGCGACCTTGGGCAGCAATTCTCGGCAGAGCAAGTCAACGTAGGCATCTGGTTTGGACTTAAACTCCGGCGGCACAACGTGCGCGCCTAAAAACGTGCTGACCACTGTTCCCGGCCACTCGGAGGCCGCGCGGCGAATGGCCTTGAGGCTTTTCAGCTCGCTGGCCATGTCGAGCCCGTAGCCGCTCTTCGCCTCAATGGTTGTCGTACCCTGTGCCTGCGCCTGCCGCAGCGCGCTGGAAACCTGCGCAGCCAGCGCGGACTCGGTGGCCCGTCGCACGCCATCAATGCTGGCGCGGATGCCTCCACCGGCCATGGCGATCTCCTCGTAGCTGGCACCGGCTGCGCGCTTCTCAAAGTCCACCAGCCGAGGCGAGGCGAAAACGGGATGGGTGTGTGAGTCCACGAAGCCCGGCGTGACAAGCTTGCCGCGGCAGTCCAGCTCGATGACCTCTCGGCAATGCCGCTTGAGCCATGCGTTGCGAGAGATTTCGCGATGCGTGCCAACGGCGACAATCTGTCCTCCGCTGATGAGCACCGCCGCGTCGCGAACAATGCCGAGCTCGCGCATCTGCGCTCCACGGCGCGGCCCCGCCGGACCGGCCAGCGTCGCCAGCTCTGTGATGTGATCGAGGAGGACGACCGGAGCGGTATCTACTTCGACGGGCTGCGGCTTCTTCACCGAAGGCTTACGCGCTGCGCTCTTCGGCATCGCCTACTTCCCTTCCATGGGAATCTTGACGCCCTTGGCCGCTGCGAAGCTTTTCGCCTCGTCGTAGCCGCTGTCCACGTGGCGCAGCACACCCGTGCCGGGATCGTTGGTCAGCACGCGCTCAATGCGGCGCGCCATCTCCGGAGAGCCATCGGCAACCGTAACCTGGCCCGCGTGTTGACTGTATCCAATGCCCACGCCGCCGCCGTTGTGGATGCTGACCCAACTGGCTCCGCTGGCGGTGTTGACCAGGGCGTTCAGCAGCGGCCAGTCGGCCACGGCATCAGTGCCATCCTTCATGCTCTCGGTCTCGCGGAAGGGCGATGCCACGGAGCCGCAGTCGAGATGATCCCGGCCGATGACGATGGGCGCCTTGATCTTTCCATCGGCGACCAGCTTGTTGATGGCCAATCCGAACTCGGCGCGCTCGCCGTAGCCCAGCCAGCAGATGCGCGCCGGGAGCCCCTGGAAGCGGATGCGCTTGCGGGCCAGATCAATCCAGCGCGCCAGCTTGCGATTTTCCGGAAAAAGTTCGAGGACGAGATCGTCGGTGATGGCGATGTCTTTGGGATCGCCCGACAGGGCCGCCCAGCGGAATGGACCTTTGCCCTCGCAAAACAGCGGACGAATATACGCCGGCACAAAGCCCGGGAAGTTGTAGGCATCCTTGACACCCTGCTGGAAGGCGAAGGTGCGGATGTTGTTGCCGTAGTCGAAGGTAACGGCGCCCATCTTCTGCAGGCGCAACATGCCTTCCACGTGGCGTGCCATCGCCGCCATGGACTTCGCCTCGTAGGTCTTCGGATCGCGGGCGCGCAGCGCGAGCGCCTCCTCAAACGTCATGCCGTTAGGCACGTAGCCGTTCAGAGGATCGTGCGCCGAGGTCTGGTCGGTGAGAATGTCCGGCACAACACCGCGCTCGGCCAGCTCGGGAATGACGTCTGCGCAGTTGCCCACCAGTCCGACGCTGACGTTCTCCTTCTTGCGCAGCGAGTTCTTCAATATGCGCAGCGCCTCGTCCAGCGAGTTGACCATGAAGTCGCAATAGCCGCTCTTCAGGCGCTTCTTGATGCGCTCCGGGTCCACGTCTATGCCGAGGAAGCAGGCGCTGGTCATGGTGGCAGCCAGTGGCTGCGCTCCACCCATGCCGCCCATGCCACCGCTTACGATGAGCTTGCCCGTCAGATCGCCGCCCTCGCCGTTCGAATTAAAGTGCCGGTCGGCGGCGGACATGAAGGTCTCAAACGTTCCCTGGATGATGCCCTGCGAGCCGATGTAAATCCAACTGCCGGCGGTCATCTGCCCGTAGGCCATCAGCCCGGCGCGCTCCAACTCGTTGAACTTATCCCAGTTGTTCCAGTGGCCCACCAGGTTGCTGTTACACAGCAGCACCCTAGGAGCGTACTCATGCGTGCGCAGAATGCCCACCGGCTTGCCGCTCTGGATGAGCAGCGTCTCATCGTTCTCCAATGACTTCAGCGAGCGAACGATGGCGTCAAAGCACTCCCAGTTGCGCGCGGCGCGGCCCGTGCCGCCGTATACCACAAGGTCCTGCGGACGCTCGGCGACCTCTTCATCCAGGTTGTTCATCAGCATGCGCAGAGCGGCTTCCTGCGCCCAGCCTTTGCAACTCATCTCCAGGCCGCGGGCGGCGCGGAGCGGAGTGTATTTGCGGATAGCAGCTTCAACCGTGGTAGTAGACATGATTTCGCCTCACAGACTCCGGCTTGGCGCCGGGCGGGGATGGAAAATCGTAGTGCGTGGGAGGGGGTAATGGCAAACGGGCGTGCTACATTCTTTGCATGAAACTCAGAAGAATTCTCTACGCAGTGCTGTTTGTCACTTCAATTTCCATTTCCGCTTTATGTCTAGATATGACAGCCAAGCTGCCAGAGAATTCCTCAAGGGTCAAACAAACGGACAATAAACCTCCCTCAATCCATCCATGCCCAAATACCGTATGGGTAAACACATTCACACAGCAACCGATCAAATCTCCTGGAATTTCTGTTCCAGCCCAATTTACAGGGTACTTCCACCGTTTGATATCTCCCGATGTTTTGCCAAATCTCGCTCTCTCGCTATCAGGCTTTTGCACCCTTCTCGCTGTTTGGCGTCAAACAATTCTTATGAACAGGCAATTCATTGCTTCTAACCGCCCCAAGCTAGTGGTACGCGAACTTCAAATGCTACCGCCCAATGAAAATCCAAACGTGGTAATTCGATACATTGTTTCCAATAGTGGCACCACAATAGCGGAGATTGTCGAAAGCGTAATTGAGGTTAAGAGAGTTGATTCAGGTTCAGTAGGTCCCCTGCGGGATGCGCAGGGGTCTAACACGATCAAAGATGATCTCAAGCGGCCAAACGACCTTGCGTATCCCATGCCATCTCTTACAATCGAACCAGGAAGCTACGTTCAATACACACACACTTCGAACATAACGCACCCGCCAGATCCTAACCAACCTCGAAATGGCGTATTAGTTCACTCAGCCCCAGGAATTCGAAATAACATCGTGTTCTTCCGGGGGAGGATCGTATATATCGATGGGAACAAAACGAGGAGGCAGATGGCGTTCTGTCGACGTTATAGCTACGACAACGATACTTTTATTCCGGTTCCCGATTACGAATACGAAGACTAACAGAGTTAATCATCGACGCCACCGCGCTACTCAATCCACCCGCCGCCCAGCACTTCGTCTCCGCTGTACAGCACCACGGCCTGGCCGGGAGTGATGCTGCGCTGCGGCTCGTCGAAGGTGACGGTGACCTGGCCCTCGCCCGCGGGCTCCACGGTGGCCGGGGCGGCCGGATGGCGATGGCGAATCTTGGCCGTCACGCGCATCGGTTCGGTCAGGGTTTCAATGGCGATCCAGTTCATATCCCGCGCGTGTAGAGTGCGGCTTAGCAAGGCCTCGGCGGGACCGACGACGACCTGATTCTTCTCCGCGCCGCCTGCATCGCCAATGCGAACCACATACAGCGGCGAGCCGGTGGCCACTCCCAGCCCCTTGCGCTGTCCCACGGTGAAGTTGTGCGTGCCTTCGTGGTGGCCGATGACCTCGCCGGTAGTTGTGACCAGTTCACCTGCGAGCTGCGGCATGGGGCGGCCCTGCTCGGCTAGGTAGGCCTCCAGAAACGCCTTGTAATCTCCGCCCGGCACAAAGCAAATTTCCTGCGAGTCGGGCTTCTCGCTCAGCACCTTCAGTCCCTGCCGCGCAGCCTCCTCGCGGACGGCGGGCTTCTGCATCTCTCCCAGCGGAAAGAGCGTGCGGCTGAGCTGCTGCTGCGTCAGTCCAAAGAGGAAGTAGGTCTGGTCCTTTGCGAGGTCGGCGGGACGGCTCAGTATCCAGCGCCCGCGAGCTTCATCCCAGTGGTTGCGCGCGTAGTGGCCGGTGGCGATGAACTCCGCGCCAACCGACTGCGCCGTGCGCAGAAGCTGATCGAACTTGAGGTGGTTGTTGCACAGCGAACACGGAATCGGCGTGCGTCCGTGCAGGTAATCTTCGATGAAGGGGCGCACCACGTCCTGCTCAAAGCGCGCCTCCTGGTTGACGACGTAATAAGGAATGCCGAGGCGCGTGGCCACCGAGCGCGCGTCGTACACATCGTCCAACGAGCAGCATCGCCCGGCCTGCGGCTCACCTGAAGGATTCGCCTGCGGCAGGCGGCGCTGGTTCCAGAGTTGAAGCGTTAGGCCGATGCACTGCTCGCCCGAGGAGACGAGCATGGCGGCCACCGTGGACGAGTCCACGCCGCCACTCATGGCCACGGCGATGGTGCGCTTGTCGCTCACGGCGGCTACTTCCCTGCCCACGCGGGCGAAAGATCGCGCAGCTTGCGGACGACCGCGGGGACCAGTTCCAGCACCCGGTCCACTTCGTCGGCGGTGTTCTGTTTGCCCAGACTGAAGCGAATGCTGCCGCGAGCCTGCTCGGTGAGGCCCATGGCGACCAGCACATGACTGGGCTCAGTGGCACCGCTGCTGCACGCCGCGCCGGTGCTTACGGCCACGCCCTGCAGGTCCATGGCGATGACGAAGCCCTCGCCTTCAATGCCGGGGAATGCGATGTTCGATGTGTTCGGCGTGCGCGGAGCCCGTCCGCCGTTGACGCTGGCGCCAGGCACAGTGCAGCAGATGCCCTGCTCAAGGCGATCGCGCAAGGCGGTCATCTGCGCAACGCCGCCATTGGCGAACCATTCGACGGCCAGTTCCGCGGCCTTGCCGAAGCCAACGATGCCTGCAAGGTTTTCCGTGCCGGCGCGGCGTCCACGCTCGTGGCGACCACCAAGCTGGCGACTCTGCAACAGAGTTCCGCGCCGCACGTAAAGCAGGCCCACACCCTGCGGACCGTTCATCTTGTGCGCGGCCAGGGTCAGCAGGTCGCAGCCAATCTCCTCCACGTTGATGGGAACTTTTCCGGCGGCCTGCACCGCATCGGTGTGGAAGAGCGCACTGGCCTGGTGTGCGATGGCGGCAATCTCCGCCACGGGCTGCAGCACTCCGGTCTCATTGTTGGCCGTCATCACGCTGACGAGTTTCGTGTTGGGGCGCAGGGCCTCCTGCACAGACTCGGGATGAACCACGCCATTTTCATCGCAGCCGACGATGGTGACTTCGACTCCAAGCTCTTGCAGCCGCTGCGCGCTGGCCAGCACGGCATGGTGCTCAATGGCCGAGACGATGACGTGATCCCCCGCCTCGACAAGACCCAGCAGCGCCAGGTTGTCGCCCTCGGTGCCGCCGCTGGTAAACACGATCTCCGCCGCGCGGGAGCCAACCAGCGCAGCCACCTGCTCACGTGCCGCCTCCACCTGGGCGCGGGCGCGCTGCCCCACCTGGTGTATGGAGCCGGCGTTACCGAAGCCTGCAATGAAGCAGGGCTCCATGGCCGCCAGCACCTGCGGCAGGAGTGGCGTAGTGGCGTTGTTGTCAAAGTAAATGTGGCGCATCACTCCCTTATTCTATCGCCGAATGCCTGCCTGACGCGCCTCAACTGGGAGCCGGCTTGCATGGATGGAAAAACGATTCAACGGGGGCCTAGCGACCGCAAACAAAAGGCCCGGCAGCGAACATCGCGTGGAGCGAAGTCTTCTGCCGGGCCGGAAGGACTTACTGCCAGGGTCTACCGCTCGTCAATGGGAATCCACTTCGAGGGATAGACCGGGCCGATGTATTCAGCGCGCGGGCGGATAAGGCGGTTGTCGTTCAGCTGCTCCATGACGTGCGCCGTCCATCCCGCAATGCGGCTGACGGCGAAGAGCGGCGTGAACAAATCCACATCAATGCCCAGGGTGTGATAGGTGGAGGCCGAGTAGAAGTCCACGTTGGCGTTGAGGTTTTTCTCCGCGTTGATGAAGTCCTCAATGGCCTTGGAGTACTCGAACCACTTGGTCTGGCCGCTGGAGTAGCCCAGGTCGCGAGACATGCGGCGCAGGTGCGTGGCGCGCGGATCCTCGGTGGTGTACACGCGATGGCCGAAGCCGGGCACCTTGGCTTTTTGCGCGAACATGCCCTTGATGTAGTCCACCGGGTCGGCGCCGTTCTGGTCAATCTCAATCAGGATCTTGAAGACCGCCTCGTTGGCTCCGCCGTGCAGCGGTCCTTTCAGGGCGCCAATGCCGGCCGTGATGGCCGAGTGCATGTCACTGAGCGTGGCGGCCACGACGCGGGCGGCAAACGTGGAGGCGTTCCACTCGTGGTCGGCGCTCAGGATCAGCGAAATATCCAGGGCGCGGATGGCCGTCTCACTGGGGCGCTCGCCGTTCAGCATCAGCAGGAAGTTGCCGGAGTGCGAGAGCGAACGGTCGGGCTCGATGAGCGGAAGGCCCTTGCGGATGCGGTCGTAGCAGGCCACGATCATGGCAATCTGCGAGAACAGGCGCATCGCCTTGTGATAGTTCGCGTCCTTGGTGTTCACCTTCTCTTCGGGATCGAAGAAGGAGAGCGAGCTGACGATGCTGCGCAGCACGTCCATCGGCAGGGCGTGGCGCGGAGCCTGGCGCAGCAGGCTGATGATCTGCGCGTCGAGTTTGCGCTCGCGCGCCAGTTGCAGGGTAAAGTCGGCCAGTTCGCTGCGGCTGGGCAGGCGGCCGTGCCACAGCAGGTAGGTCACTTCTTCAAAGTTCGCATTGTCGGCGAGCTCATGTATGTCAATGCCGCGATAGGCAAGGACACCATTTTCGCCGTCAATGTAAGTGATGGCTGATACGCCGGCCACGATGTCTTCAAGGCCACGGGATGCAGGTGTTGTAGTGGACATCAGTCCCTCTCATTATTCAGATCGTTGTTAGAAAAAATGCGGAGACACGCCTGCCTCTTGCGATTCCCTCCGTGTGCCACCGCACGGGGGAATATCTTTTATGGTGGAACGAAATGTTATATCACATGCGTTTCCCGGTAGCTTCTTATTTTTTCCAGACAAACCATCCCCTACAGGCGGTTGCCAGCCCGGGGCCGTGGGCCGTAACATTCTCACGCCTTCTGCGCGAGCCCAAGGGCCGCGCCATGCCGGGGCTGGAGACTGCCTTTCATGCCAAAGTTTGCCGCCGTTCGCCGCCATTTTCTGCTCTTTGCCCTTCTTTTCTGTGCCGCCAGCGCCCTGGCCGATGAGGGCATGTGGCTGTACAACGCCTTCCCCGCAGCCAAGGTCAAGGCCCGCTACAAGTTCGCCGTCACCCAGCCATTTCTTGACCATCTGCGCCTCTCCAGCGTTCGCATGGGCGCCTCGGCCAGCTTCGTCAGCCCAGACGGGCTGGTGTTTACCAACCACCACGTCGGCGCCGGATGCGTGCACAACATCAGCACTGCCCAGCACGACTACATGAACGAGGGCTTCTACGCCGCCACTCGCGATGCTGAGCCTGCCTGCCCGGGCCTCGAGGTGCAGAATCTCCTCGAGATCCGAGACATCACCGCCGAGGTGCAGCAGGCCGCCCAGCCTGGCCAGAGCGACGCCGAGGCCGGCGAGGCGCAGCGCAAAGCCATGTCCGCGCTCGAGGCCGCCTGCTCCGACGCCGCCCACAACATCCGCTGTGAGACGGTCACCCTCTACTCCGGAGCCCTGTACCACCTGTACAAGTACAAGAAGTACACCGACGTGCGCCTCGTCATGGCTCCTGAGTTTGATGCCGCATTCTTCGGCGGCGATCCCGACAACTTCACCTATCCGCGCTACGACCTCGACATCACCTTCTTCCGCGTCTATGAGAACGGCAAGCCTATCCACGTGGATGATTATCTGAAGTTCTCCACCGAGGGCGTGAAGGAGGGCGAGCTGGTTTTCATCAGCGGCCATCCCGGCTCCACAGGACGCCAGCTAACCACCTCGCAGCTCAGCTATCTGCGCGACTTCGCCTACCCCACACGCTTGAAGACGCTGAAGCAAACGATTGACATGCTGCTGGCCTTCGGTGCCGAGTCGCCGGAAAATGCCCGGGCCGCCGAGCGCGTTCTCTTTGGCTCGCAGAACAGCTACAAGGCCATCACCGGCTACAACCAGGGACTGAACGACCCGGCGAACATTGCGCGCAAAAAAGCCGAGGAGGATAAGCTGCTGAAAGCCGTCGGCGCCAATCCCAAGCTCAAGGAATCCGCCAAAGCCTGGGATGAGATTGCCGCGGCCTCCGCCTGGCAGCGCGAGAACTTCAAGCGCATCAACTGGCAGAGCGATGCCGCGCTGGGCGGCAGCTTTTCCGGCTACGCGCGCACCCTGGTCCGCCTGGCCGCCGAGTTGCCCAAGCCCAGCGGCCAGCGTCTGCGCGGCTTCCAGGAGCAGAACATCCCCACCATCGAGAACTCCCTGAAGTCGAAGGCTCCAATCAGTCGCGCGCTCGAGGTGCGGCAGCTCACGCTCAGCCTGCAGGCGATTGCCGATAATCTCGGCGCCGATAGCGACTTCTCCCGCACCGTACTGGCCGGCAAGTCTCCCGCCGAGCGCGCCGCCGAAGTGATCAACGCCAGCCACCTTGACGATCCAGCCTTCCGCTGGGAGCTCTACCAGGGTGGGCAGGTGGCGATTGATGCCGCGGCCGATCCGATGATTCAACTGCTGCGCCAGATTGATCCCATAACCCGCTCAACCCGCAAGGATGTGGAAGATCACGTGGACTCGGTGGTGCGCCGCAACGGCGCGCTGGTGGCCAAGGCGCGTTTCGCACTCTATGGCATGGACGCCGCACCGGACGCCACCGGAACCCTGCGCCTGAGCTACGGAGCCGTCAAGAGTTACACCGAAAACGGCAAGCGCGTTCCCTTCTATACCACCTTCCGCGGAGCCTTTGAACACGAGGCGGCGCACCAGGCGAAAGCTCCCTATGTCCTGCCCGCCAGCTATCACCGCGCCAAGGATAGCCAGGACGCCAAGCTCGACCTGAACACCGTGCTCGACACGGTGAACACAGGCGACAGCATCGGCGGCAACTCCGGCTCTCCGGTGGTGAACCGCAAGGGCGAGGTCATCGGCATCCTGTTTGACGGCAACATTCAATCACTGCCCTGGAACTTCCAGTTCGAGGAGGAGATTGGCCGCAGCGTTCTCACCGACACGCGCGGCGTCATCGAGGCCCTGCGCAAGATCTACCACGCGCAGCCGCTCGCCGATGAGTTGGTGCCGCCGCAGAAGTAAACCCCTTAGTCGCACGAAAACCCCATCCTGCGGGATGGGGTTTCTTTGTGCCCAATGCATATGGGACGGGAACGGTCAGCTCAATCCGCGGCGCTGCATCATCTCCAACACCCAGTGGTGCGCACTGTTCTGCCACTCCCAGGCCTGCTCCTCGGTACAGCCCAGCCGCTCGCATAGCCCGGGAATCTCCTCCCAGTGGCCGCGTCCGGTGGCCGTGCACAGCCGCAGCGCCAGCCCCGGAGGGTTGTCCTCCCCGGCCAGCGCCGCGCGGCAGGCGGCGGAGATCGGCACGTGCTCCACGATCTGCGCCATCGGCCGGTCGAGGATGGCCTCCAGCAACGAGAACAGCCCGGTCAGAAAGAACTCCGTGGGGGGCTCGCCAAGCTGCCGCGCCACCTGCTCGCAAAAGCGGGCGCGGGTCAATGCCAAGCGGATCAGTTCCCGCGAACGCGGTCCGGCCAGGCTGATGGCCGCAACCATACTGACCCACTTGCGAATCTCATCGCGCCCCAGCAGGTTCAAGGCCTGCACAATGCTGTTGACCGGCCCCACTCCAAAGGCCGCCGAGTTCAGATAACGCAACAGGCGGTACATCAGCGCCGGCTCTTCGCGAATGGCTCCAGCCAGGGCGGGAATATCCAGCTCACGCTCGTAGGCGCGCCGCAGAATCTCCATGTATCCAAGATGAGCGCTGGGCAAATCGCGCGCCTGCATGGTCTCCGGACGGCAGAAGAAGTATCCCTGGAAGAGCGTGTAGCCCCAACTGCGCGCGGCGTGGAACTGCTCGTGCGTCTCCACTTTTTCCGCCAGCAGGCGCACACCGTGGCGACCCAGTCGGCGGCCAAGCTCGCGCTGCCGGGCGGCATCGGTCAGCAGGAAATCCACCTTGACGATATCGGCCAGCGCCAGCAGTTCCGGACGCTCATCGGCCTCCACCACGTCGTCGAGCGCCAGCGTATAGCCAGCTTGCTTCAACGCGCGGCAGGCGGCCAGCACCTCGGCGTCGGCCGGCACATCCTCCAGCACTTCGATGACGGCAAGTTCGCGCGGCAGCGTGGCGGCAACGCCACTGCACAACACCTGGCGCGTGCAGTTGATAAACGCGGGATAGCCCTCGGTAAACGAACCGGCGCCAAGCAAAAGGGAGAGGTCAAAGGTGGATTGCGTCGCCTCCTCGCTGCTGACGGTGTTGGCCGTCTTGCCGGCATCGGCGCGGAAGAGCAGTTCGTAGCCGTAGAGCTCCTGTGAGGCGTCGAGGATGGGCTGGCGTGCCAGGTAGCGGAACTCGCCCGGGGTAACCAAGGTGGCGGAAGGCGAGGCTTGAGATTGCGGGCCGGGAGGGCCGGAAGCCTTTGGGGTGGCGGGTGAGGCTTCCACGCCGCTGCCTACTTGACCAAGGCCCACACGGCCAGGCCAATGGCGCACCACAGGGCCAGCGATACCGGCAGAATCAGCAGCAGGCCGCGCATGGCAAAGCCCTCCGGCGATGCCAGAGTGCGGCTGGGACGCAGGTACGCGGCGCGCGCCTGAACGGACTCGAACGCAGATGGCACCGCCACGGAATCCACAGGCAGGCCTTCGCCAATCTCGTAGTAAGTTTCGGTCTGCATGGCGTATCTCCCCTGGCGCCTGCTCCGGGGGGAGAAGCATCGCGCACCATTCCAGCATTGCCTATGCGGCGGCCGGATGCAGGCAGAAAACACTGGCTTGGAAGAGAATGAGATTCAAGCTGGGAGGAGAAATCAAAGCGGGAAAAGTGGGCCGGGCGGCTTCCCAAAATGCGAAAAGCCGGACACCGGCGCCTCACTGCGCAAGAAACGACCCGTTGCCGTTGCTTCCTTCCGGACCTGGCGGGGTTGGCGGGGCTTCATCGCGTAAGACCGATGTCCGACCAGATTCAATCTTATCATGCCCGCCACAAGGGCTCCATCCGGCAACCGTGGAAAACTCCTTTGCCCCCAACGGCATCGCACCCTTCGTCGGGCCTCCTCTATACTGTGGAACAGATGGCTCAGGCGCAGACACTTCGTAAGGCGCCGGCAGAGATCGAGCGGCTCTTCCAGACCTCTCTTTTCCTGCTGGTGGTCACCGGCTTTGCCACCGTGGCGAGCACGGGCAAACTGGACCTTCTGAGCATCATCTTCGTCTTCACCGCCCTCGGCCTGCGCGCCTATCTCCTGCTGCGTGACATCACCTTCGTCATTCCCCGGCGGGTCACCAGTTGGCTGGCCGTCGTGTACGCTCTGCTGTTCTTTGTGGACTTCTTCTTCCTCTCCGGGCGCGACTTTGTGACCCCGGCGGTCCACCTCGTGCTCTTCGGCATGTGCGTCAAGCTGTTCAACGTGGAGCGCGAGCGTGACTACGTTTACCTGGCGGTGCTCAGCTTTCTGATGGTGCTCTCGGCGGCCATACTCACCGTGGACTCGGCATTCCTCGGAGCCTTTGCGCTGTTCATCCTGCTGGCCGTCTTCTGCTTCATGGCCCTGGAGATGCGCCGCTCCGCCATTGATGCCGGCAACGCAAGCCACCTGCTGCTGCCCGGCCGCCGCACCCGCCGCCGCACGGTCACGCCGCTGCAGAGGCTTTCGCTGGCGCTGGCGCGCACCACCGCCGTCATGGTGCTGGCGATTCTCGCCACCGGCGTTGTGCTCTTCTTCTTCATGCCGCGCATCACCGGCGGATACCTTTCGCGATACGTGCGCAGCGACACCATCTCCACGGGATTCTCCGATACGGTCAGCCTGGGCGAGATTGGACGCATCCAGCAGTCCAACGAGGTGGTGGCGCACCTGCGTATTGAGGGCAGCCAGCTCGACGAGGGTAGCCTGAGGCTGCGCGGCGCCGTGCTCACCCTCTTCGACGGACGAATCTGGACGAACCCCCACCATGGCAACAGCATGATGGCGCAGAGCTTTGGCAGGGTCTTCCAATTGACGGCGCGCCCGGCGGTACTCGAACAGCGCGAGGAGATGCGCGTGGCCCGCGGCGTGCGCCCCGTCAGCATCCACTACCGCATGTTGATGGAGCCGCTCAGCACCACCGTCATCTTCACCATCCCCGCCGCCCAGGCCATCTTCGGCTCCTTCCGGGAGATCGGCATTGACGACGACCAGACCTTCCACAACCTGGACCGCGAACGCACGGTGAGCATTTACGAGGGCGTCAGCGACGTTTCCCAGCCACGCCCCGCCGATCTGGCTGCACTGCGCGGAGGGACTCCGGCCACCATGCCCGCCCGCTACCTGCAACTGCCGGAGAAGCTCGACCGCCGCATCCCGGAGCTGGCGCGCAAGGTGGCAGGCCATGAGGTGGGCGACTACCGCCGCGCCCAGGCCATTGAGCGCTACCTGACCACACAGTTCGGCTACACCCTGCAACTGCCCAGCGAGCCACCCGCAGATCCTCTGGCCGACTTTCTCTTCCACCGCCGCCGCGGCCACTGCGAATACTTTGCCAGCAGCATGGCCGTCATGTTGCGCACCCTGGGAATCCCCTCGCGAGTCATCACCGGCTTCCGCGGGGCGCAGTTCAATCAGATCAACTCGACCTACATCGTGCGCGCCCGCGACGCACACTCCTGGGTGGAGGCATACATCCCCGGCGCCGGCTGGACGACCTTCGACCCAACTCCCGCCTCCGACGCTCCGGCCATGACCCCCTGGATGCGCAGCCAGCTCTACCTGGACGCCGCCCGCGAGTTCTGGCGCGAGTGGGTGGTCAACTACGACGCCGCGCACCAGCAAACCCTCTCCGTGGCCGGCGCACGAGTCACGCGCAGCCGCATCGTCCGCATGCGGCTGTGGGCGCACCGGCGCTATGAACAAATGATGGAGTCGGCCCGCGCCGTGCATCGCGCCACCACCGAGGATCCCCAGCGGCTGATCGCTCCGTTGCAGAAGGCCCTGGTCGTGCTGCTTCTGCTGGCTTCGCCGTTTGTGTTTTTCCGTTTGCGGCAACAGTGGCGGCGGAGTTCGGTGCGCAGGTCGCCGGTCGCGGCCTCATCACTCTTCTACCAGCGCATGTCGCGCCGCCTGGCACGGCGTGGCTATCACCGCACCCCGGCGCAGACCCCGACCGAGTTCGCCGAGGCTATTCCCGAGGCCGAACTGCGCGAGGCCGTCGTGCGCTTTACCGGGGCATACCAGCGCGCGCGCTTTGGAGACAGTCCGCAGGCCGCCGCCGAGCTTCCACTCCTGCTCGATCAGATTCGTGCGGTTCTCACCCGCAGATAAGCCACTCGCCCAGTCCGCCTCCCATTTTGGTTCGGTCCGCAACGGCATCACCGCCGCAGGATTTCTGTCTTCCCCGCTTCAGTGCCAAACGCGCTCGCTCCGTCAACTCCTGTGAGGCAAGCATATGGTGAAGCAGCACAACCCGCAGGAGATCCACAGCTCGGTGGTGGAGGAGTGCCCCTTCGGCATCGTGCTCTCTAACATCAAGCGGGGATTGATCGAGCAGGCCAATCCAGCGGTACTGCGCACCCTGGGCTACACCTTGGAAGAGTTCTGCGCCATCCCCATCACCGAGCTTTACGTCGTCCCCGATGAGCGCGACCGCTTCCTGGCCCTGCTGGAGCAGAACGGCAGCGTCTACAACTTCTCCGCGCAGTTCCGCCGGCGCGGTGGCGGAATCGTGCATGCGCTCATCTCCGGATACATGTGGACCGACCCGGAGAGCGGCCAGCGCTATTTGCAAAGCTATCTGCTGGACGTGAGCCGCCAGCGCGAACTGGAAGAAACTCTCAACCACTCGCATCGCATGGAGGCCGTAGGAAGGCTGGCCGGAGGCGTGGCGCACGACTTCAACAACATCACGCAGGCCATCAGCCTGAGCTGCGAACTGGCTCTGCAGCAGTCATTGACCCCGGAGTTGGATGGGCTTCTGCGCGACATTCTGCGGCAAAGCGCCCGCGCCGCTCAGGTGACGCGGCAGCTTTTGGCCTTCAGCCGCCGCCAGGTGTTGCAGCCTCGGGCGGTGGACCTGAACGACTGCCTCCGCCATGCCCTTCCCCTTCTGCGCCGCAGCGTGGGCGTTAAGGCCAGCGTGGAGCTGCGCCTGGAACCGTCGGCCGAGCAGGTCTTCGTGGATCCCGAGCAATTGACCCTGGTGCTGATGCATTTGGCCGACAACGCCCGCGAAGCCATGAGCCGCGGTGGCGTGCTCACCCTCAGCACGGCCGCGGCCCGCATGGAAACGCCCTCCGAAGAAGGCCGCCCGCGCCGCTCCATGGTTCTGCTCAGCGTCCGCGACAACGGACGCGGCATGGACGAAGCGACCCTGCACCGCATCTTCGAACCGTTCTTCTCCACCAAGGAGACGCCGCTGACCACCGGCCTTGGGCTGGCCACCGTGCACGGCATCATCGCGCAGAGCAAGGGCCGCATCGAATGCTCCAGCCATCCGGGTCAGGGCACCACCTTCCGCATCTTCCTGCCGGTGGCGCACAACAGGGCCGCACGGCGCGCGCAGCCAGCCGCACCGCAGAAGTCTATCTGTGTTTTGCTGGCGGAAGACGACCCAATCGTGAACAAGTTGCTCGGCCACGGACTCCGCCAGGCCGGCTTCAGCGTGGATGCAACGCGCAACGGCCAGGAGGCCCTGGAGATCTTCGACGCCGCTCGCCATCACGTCCTGGTCAGCGACATCCTGATGCCGCAGTTGGACGGTCTTGAGTTGGCCACCCTTCTGCGCGCGCGCAAACCGGAGTTGCCCATCGTCCTCGTCAGCGGCTTCAGTCAGGATATCGGCGTCTTCAACAAGCTGCCTCCGGGCAACCTCAGCTACCTGCAAAAGCCCTTCCCTGCCGAGAAGCTCATCGAAGCCATCCACAGCCTTCTGGCCGAGAGCGGCACAGAGCAATCGGGCGTCGCGCAGGAGCAGCCCACGCCGCAATCCTGAGCGCGCCTATTGCCAGCGCAGAAAAAGCCCATCCACGAGGGATGGGCTCTTCACGGAATGCAGAGCTGCGCCTAGAACTTCAGCTTCTTCGCCACACTCTCCGGAATGGCTTTGATGATGGCCATGATCAGCCACCAGTAGCCGGGCACGTACATCACGTCGGCCGTGCCATCTTCCATCTCACTGTAGATGGTTGCGGCCACCCCCTGCGGAGTCGCCATCAGCAGGCCTTTCTTCATGTGCGCCGTCATCGGAGTGTCCACCGGGCCGGGCTTGATGGTGAGCACCCGAACGCCACTGGTAAACAGGCGCGCACGCAAGCCCTGCGCAAACAAGGTCAGCGCACCCTTGGCCGTGCCGTACACATAATTCGAACGCCGCGCGCGGTCACCGGCCACACTGGTGATTACCGCCAGCACGCCCTTCTTGCGCGCTTCCAGCTGTTGTGCCGCATGCATGAGCAGGCTGGCCGCGCTGGTGAAGTTCGTGTTCAACTCGCGCAGGGTGTAATCAATGTCGTGGTCGGCGCGCTCCTGGTCGCCCAGTGAGCCATAGGCCAGCAGCACTTCGCCTGCGTCCGGCATGTCGGCCTCAATCTGCTCCCACAGCGAGGGATGTGTGCTGACATCGGCCAGGTCGGCGGCGATGACCGTGACCTTGGAGGCGCCGCGCGCGCGCAGATCGCCGGCAACGGCCTCGGCGCGATCCATGCTGCGCGCCACCAACAGCACTTCGCGGCCGTGGCGAGCGGCAACCCGTCCCACCTCCTGCGCAATCTTCGAGGTCGCACCCAGAATGATCAATCCTTCGCTCATCGCGCCACCTCCGCCACTCTGCGCCAGAAGCTGGAACTCAGCGCCGGGTCCACGTACTTGCGGAACTCCTCCAGCCGTGGATAGCTGAGCCGGAACATCCGCGGACTCATGCGCGGGTCCTTGGCCGGGTACAGCGCGCCCTTTGCGGCCGCAACCACCTCGTCAAGCTCGCTGAACAGCCGCAACGTTTTCTCGCCACGGAACGGAAAATCCAACGCCAGCGTCAGCCCGGGACGCGGAAAGCTCATCATCCCCGGTGAAGGCACGTTGCCGAACTTCTTGATGACGCCAAGGAACGAGCCCTGGCCGCCGTGCGCAATGCGCTCAAGAATCTCCTGGAAGGCCGCAACCTCCGTCTCCGGCACCACGCACTGGTACTGCGTGAATCCGCCCTCGCCGTAGATGCGGTTCCAGTTGTTCACCTTGTCCAGCGGATAGAAGAATGGATCGTACGGAACCTGCGAGTGTCCGCCCTTGGCCTTGCCCATGGCGTAATACAGCGTATTGAACGCGCGAATGGTCAGCGGGTTCAAGGTGAAGCCCGGAAGGTTGAACGGCACGTTGAGCTTGATCTTTTCCGGATGCGTATGCAGCCCGCCCGTGGTGGCGTGATTGCCGCGCATGAAGATGCCGCGCGTCTTGCGTCCGCTCAGGCAGTCCACCCAACCCACTGTGTACTCGTAACGCGCGCCCTCTTCGTCGCTGCTCAGGCGGGTAAAGTCTTCAAAGGTGTTGAAGGCGACGGTGTCCATCTCAATCAGCGAGCTTTCAATCTTCTTCAGCCGCAGTTCGGCCCACGGAATGATGCCCGTCAACCCCATGCCGCCGATGGTCGCCGCAAACAGCTCCGGGTTCTCCGTGCGAGAGCAGATCACGGCCTCGCCCGTTGAGCGCACCAGTTCGAAGCGCTCCACATGGCAGCCAATGGTGCCTTCCACGTGATGATTCTTGCCATGCACATCATTGGCGATTGCACCGGCCAGCGTGACAATCTTCGTTCCCGGAGTCACCGGCAGGAACCATCCACGCGGCACCGCAACCAGCAGAATCTCGCCCAGCGAAACGCCGGCCTCGCAGACGATCCTTCCCGTCTCCACGTCGAACTCAAGAATGCGTTCCAGGCCGCGGCAGTCCATCAGCGTGCCGCCATCATTAAGGCAACTGTCGCCGTAGCTGCGCCCCAGCCCATAGGCCAGCAGCGGAGCGTTCTCCCTGAGCGTCGCGCCGGTAATCTCATCCATCCACGACGGCCGCAGAATCTTCTTGTGCGCCGCCCGTGGGTAGTTGCCCCAGCTGCGATAACTGGTGTCCTGCGCCGGATCTTCGTGATTCCCGCTATTCATTCCGTATGAGTCCTTCCCTGCCATGCAGGAGTTCCATTGACTTTCGCATTGCCGTTATAAAAGTTACCGCCATAAAAACGTCAGCAGGATGCAGAACATGCAGGCCACGCCCACCGCATAGCTCATGGGGTCGCTGAGCGCCAGTGTGACCGGATCCTCCTGCAACTCGCCGCGCCCGGCGCGCAGCCACACCCGCATCATCCAGTACAGCAGCAGCGGAGCGATCAGCCCCAGCGGCCACGGATGCGGATACAAACCCGAAACCTCCGGGCTGCGGGTGTAAAAACAGAAAACGACGATCGAGGCGAAGCCGCTGGCGACGCCCATCATGGCCAGCAATGGCTGATCCTCTGCCTGGTAGCCACGCCCGCTGTTGCCCGTCTTCACCAAATCCTGTGCGTGATGCAGTTCGCTGTAGCGCTTGGCCAGCGCCAGGCTGAAGAAGAAAAACATGGAGAAGATCAGGAACCAGCTCGAGAGCGGCGTGCGCGTAATCTGCGCGCCGGTAATAATTCGGATGCCGTAGAAGCTGGTCAGCACAAAGACGTCCGCCAGGGGCATGCGCTTGAGCGCCAGCGAGTAAGTCAGCGAGAGTACGCAGTAGAACGCCACCGCCACTCCGAAGCGCCAGCCCAGCCACAACGCGCCGCCGCCAATGCCACCCAGCAGCTACAGCGGAGCCATCGCCACGCCCGCGCCAATCGAGAGCCTTCCGGCGGCAAACGGACGCTGCCGTTTCCACGGATGCTTGCGGTCGCTGGGCAAGTCCAGCAGGTCGTTCATCACGTAAATCGCCGAGGCCGCCAGCCCGAACAGCGCCATGCCGGCCACGGTGCGCACCCATGCCTCCGCCTGCCAGCGATGCGCCAGCACCAGCGGCAGCAGCAGCAGCACGTTCTTGCTCCAGTGGTGGGGACGCAGCGCCTTCCAGTAATCCTTCAGTTTGGCCCGCCGGGTCACGATCACTTCGCGTACCTGGGTCACGCGGGCGGCGCGCTCGGCCAGCCGCCGGCTGCCCACCACAACGGCAGCCTTGCACTTGGCCCACACTGCAAGGTCGGCCACGTGGTCGCCAATGTAGAGAATGTCATCTCCGTAGCGCTGCCGCAGCACCACGGCCTTGCTGAGCCCCTTCAAGTTGTGGCCATCGGTGGTGGCCAGCACCTCGTCGAAGATGCCAAGGTGCTCGGCCACGGGCTGCGCCAGCCGCTCGTGAGATGCCGTCGCCAGCACCACGTGCACGGCTCCATCCTTTCGCAGCTGCTCAATCAGGCGCAGCACCTCTTCGCGATAGGGCAAATGCCGCGGGTCCACCGGTCCGGCCTCGGCCAGCTTCTGTTTCAAATATGCTTTTCCGCGAGCCAGCCAAAGGGGCAAGGCCAGCAGCCGCCAGGGATGCCGCTTCAGGGCCTCGATCAGGCTCTCCCACAGAAGGTCCGTGGCAATCAGCGTGCCGTCCAGGTCCACGCATACCGTGGCCGGAACCTGGACCATCGCGCGTTCTTGCTCTGTGTCCCTCTGTAACATGCAGCAGACTCCGGAGGTCTTGGGAAGTAAGCAAATTCTACCCTACCGGCACTGGTGTCGCATATTGCACGTGGGTTACGCCCGCCACGCCGGATAGCCGTTCGGGATGGCTGTGATAGCATCTCCCTCAAGCAGTTTTCAGGCGCTTCGGGGTGCGATTCTTCTGTGTGGCCCCAGGGTTTTACACCGGCAGCCATGCGTGGATCGCCATACTCTATCCGCCCCTGCACCTGACCGCGCGGAAGACTTAGTTTTCATTCCTTGAGGACCCGGCACGATGTCGAATTCATCTCCCTGTCACGTAACCTTGGCCCAAGGGGTTTTCCGCTCCAGCGTGTTGCTGCTTCTGGCGGCTGTGTTGCTCTGTTTGCCCGCCTTGGCCCACACCGCCTCCGTCTACGTTTCGGTGGACCACTGGGCCTACCCGGCGGCTGAGCGGCTGGCCGTGCTGACCGGAGCGCAGAATGAAGTGCTCGGCATGCGTCCCTGGACGCGCCAGCAGTTTGCCCGGTTCCTGGAGCGCGCCCGCGAATACGATCACAGCCCCGAGGCCGCGGCCCTGCAAAAGGAGTTGGAACGCGAGTTCTCCGCCGAGCTCAACAGCGAGCCGGAGAAAGAAGTCCGCGAATCGCTGTACGCCCGCACCACGCAGATATCCGGTGCACCCCTGCGCGACAGCTATCACATCGGCCAGACCTTGGTGAACGACTTCGGACGCCCCTACGGTCAGGGCTTTAACGCCATCGCCGGAGCCAGCGGCTACGCCCAGGACCGCGCCGTCATGGTCTACATGCGCGGCGAGTATCAGCACGCCGCCAGCCTGGATGCGCCCTCTGCAGCCGCCGTGGCCGCCATGGCCGCCGAAGATAGTGTGACGCCCAACAAGGTACTGACTCAGGGCGGCCCGCAGCAGAACACTCCGCGCCTCCTTGATACCTACGTCGGTGCCAGTTGGGGAGGCCACTGGACCGGCATCTTCGGCAAGCAGAGCCTCTGGTGGGGTCCAGCCGCCGGCGGAGCCTTCCACGCCACCAACAACGCCGAGCCCTTCTGGATGGCGCGCCTGACCAACGACGTGCCCTACCACATCCCCATCCTCGGCAATGCCCGCCTGGACATGTTCTACGGCAAGCTCGATCAGCACGTGGCCGAGCCGCAGGCATGGATTCACGGCGAGAAGGTCAGCTTCCAGCCGGTCAAAAGCCTGGAGATCGGCTTCACCCGCACCGTCGTCTTCCTCGGCGTGGATTATCCACTCAGCTTCCGGCGCCTGTGGGACAGCTACTTCAGCGTCGGCGATAACAACGCCACCTACCTGCCGCCAAACAATCCCGGTTCGCGCCAGGGCGGCCTCGACTTCAGTTGGAAGCTGCCGCGCATTCCCGTCACGCTTTACACCGACAGCTATTGCGACGACGATCCCTCGCCGCTGGCCTCGCCGCACCGCTCGGCCTTCCATCCAGGGCTCTACTTCGCCCGCCTGCCAGGCCCGCTCGCTCACATGGACTTCCGCATGGAGGGCTCTTACACCGTCGGCCTCGACAGCTCACTGCCGGATTTCTACAACTACTGGAAGGAAGACTACCGCGACGGCTACACCAACAAGGGATTGATCATCGGCGACGTCACCGGCCGCGCCGGCGTGCAGTGGCAGCTGTGGACGACCTACTGGCTCAATCCGCGCAGCACCGTGCAGGTCAGCTTCCGCGACCGTTACGTGCCCCAGAGCTTCTTCGGCGGCGGCACGCAGAGCGACCTGAAGGCCACCGGCAGCTTTCATCTGCGTCAGCGTTACGACCTGGAAGTGGGTGTGCAGTCGGAGCGCTACATCTTCTATCAACTCACCGGCACGCGCTCGCCACACTACGACGTTAGCGGCTGGGCAGGCCTGCGCTACACGCCAAAGCCTCTCGCACCAAAGCCGCGCTCACGGTAGCAATATCCCAGGCTGAATAACGGCAGGCTGCCCTGCACACACGGGGCAGCGACATTACTTACTTTGGGATAAGTAGTGGGATATTCTACGTTACCAACTACTGCGCGGGCTCTTTCGTCAGGTCAATGACGTAAACCGGCGGCAGCCAGTCCATTGGAAAGAACGCGACGGGTGTGGAGCAGAAGCGGCCATGCATCTGCGGAGAGCCGCTACCGGGCTGGAATGGCTCAACTGTCAGAAGACAGCCACCGGAGTGAGTAACGTTGTTGGTGGCCACGTAGTAGCGGATGTTGCGCTCCCGAAGCTCCTCGTTCAGGTTGCGGCTGCGGCGCATGTCTTCCAGAAACTTCTTGTCTTCCACCAGTCCCTCAAGCTGAAACACAGAGTCCGGCACCATGTAGGCGACAATGCCGGAGCGGTCACCCATCGCGTAATTTCCCGGGTGGGTCAGGGCAAAATTGCGCAGCTCAACCGCGGCAAGATAGATCATTCCCTGCTGCGGGGACGTGCGCAGGCCGATCAGAAATATAACACCAAACAGGATGCTCCCGGCCACACCCAGCACCCGGGCAACCGGAAGCGCAAGCCAGCCGCGGCCTTCCGCAAACATCTGCAACACAAACAGACCGGCAACCGCGGCGGGCATCAGCGGATGGCCATACCACGGAAAATAATGGTAATGGCTAAGGAAAGAAAGCAGCGGAAAATAGCCGAGTGGAAACAGAAGAAACGAGGCCAGGACAACCCTCTGATTCGACCTTAGAGACGAAGTAACTCCACAGAGCATCAGCACGCAGCCAACGAACAGCAGCAACACGCTGACGCCAACAAATACAATGGTCCCCATGCCTGTTGGTATAAACAACGAAAACAACACATGGGTGTCAAGCTCATGGGTGAATCGAAGCTGCTTGGCGGCTCCGGATACCGGGGTGAACATCCCGAAGACCAGCTTATTCACAATCAGGTAGATGTAAACCGGCAGGCAGCCGGCGGCAATCAGCGCCAGGTGCCGCAACCGGGCAGAGACACCCTCTTCGCCAAACAACAGGTAAAGCGTCGCCATGCCCGCAATCAGCAGCGCCGTGTCCAGCCGGGAGAGGATCAGTGCGGAAATCAGCAGGGACGACCACAGGCACTGCCGCGTAGTAAAGCGAAAGGAATCCCCCATCCAGTACAAAAAAAGCGCAAAAGAGAATGGGACCGCGAGGATCACTTCCATGCCACTCCGGGCGACGTGCACATAGAAACACGAAACCCAAAGGCAGACCAGAAACGTGAACGGATGATGCGCCGGACGCAGAAGCAGAATGGACCGGACAAGCCAGTAAGTGAGAATCGTGCCGAGCACCGTAAGCAGGCTCACGCAGAATAAGAACAGCCGGCCGGTGGTCAACTTCAACAGGAAGGAGAGCACCAGGAACCAGAGCGGGTGATAGCCGTTTGTGAGTGCCGTCCCATCAAATGTGGATACGCCCGTGGCGGCAAAGTTCCGCGCCACCACAACGTAGTAGTAA
>Ga0181519_10000690_pt1 | contig 30761 bp, 28 predicted proteins | sample PEATcosm2014_Bin_26_FD_121102 | JGI IMG/M metagenome (GOLD analysis project Ga0181519, IMG submission 121102) | Peatland microbial communities from MTU Mesocosm Facility, Houghton, MI, USA - PEATcosm2014_Bin02_10_metaG | ecosystem: Environmental > Terrestrial > Soil > Wetlands > Peat | place...
CCGTTGCTTCGCGCGATGAAACGCTGGGGCGACGCTGGACGATTCATCGAACGTATCGAGACCATTCGAAAGAGTGAACCGGACGCGACCTTTCGCTCGTCGTTCATCCTCGGGTACCCGGGCGAGACCGAAGACGACCAGCGGTCTTTGCTTGAGTTCATCGACGCCGCACAACTCGACTGGGCCGGCTTTTTCACCTTCTCGAGCGAAGAGGGCACGTTGGCCCACGGACTGGCCAACCAGGTGCCGCACGAACTCGCGCTCGAACGACTACGTGAAGTGAGCGAGCGTCAGGACGCCATCACCGCGAGACGCCGCGACGCCCTGGTGGGCACCCGCCAGCGGGTGCTCGTCGACCGTCCCGGGGTGGCGCGCAGCGTGCGAGAGTGCCCCGAGATCGATGGCGTCGTGATGGTCGATTCGTCACTTAGCGTGGGAGAAATGGTGGAGTGCGACATCGTCGCGAGCCACGGGACTGACTTGGAGGGGGTGAGGGTATGAGCGTGAAGGAACGCACCTACGGCGAGAGCGCCCTGCTGACGCCGGCGAACCTCATGACGGCTTTTCGGCTCCTCGTCTCGCCGGTCTTCATCTACCTGATCATCTTCGACCGCATCTCGTGGTGGACCGCGGGAGTCGGCTTTCTCGCTGCGGCGTCGGACTACTTCGACGGCATCGTCGCGCGACGTCACGGCACCACGACCTCGGGCGCGTTCCTCGACCCCTTGGCCGACAAGGTCATCGTGCTCGGGAGTCTCTACGCCTTGATCATCTGTCGGCCCCACGGGCTCAAGAGTTTCATCATTCCGGCGGTCATCATCACCCTTCGAGAGATCTGGATGAGTTTCTATCGCGCCAAGGCCGCGCGCAAGGGCATCAGCATCCCGGCGAGCAGACTCGCGAAATGGAAGACCTTCGTCCAGGATTGGGCCATCGCGTTTTGCGTATTGCCCTTCACCGCCCATCACACCTGGCTCGGCGTCGCCACCATTTGGGTGGCCGCCGTGATGACGATCTACACCGGCTGGCGATACTACGTCGACGGCAAGAAGGTCCTCGCCAGTGCGAGTTGAGGTAGTCGCCGTCGGCACCGAGTTGCTGCTCGGCCAGATCCCCGACACCAATTCGCAGTGGATCGGCGAGCAACTCGCTGCGCACGGCATCGCGTCGCACTTTCATCAGCACGTCGGCGACAACCACGAACGCATCGTCTTGGCCTTTCGCACGGCCCTCGCGCGAAGTGACGCGGTCATCGTCTGCGGGGGACTCGGTCCCACCCAGGACGACATCACGCGCGCCGCGTTAGCCGAAGTGATGAACGTGCACCTCGAGCGACGTGACGACATCGTCGAGACCATACGGGCGATGTTCCTGTCACGCGGTCGCGACATGCCCGACAACAACTTGCTCCAGGCCGACGTACCCGTGGGCGCTACGATCATTCCCCAGACGAGGGGCACCGCGCCGGGCTTGATCTGCCCGCTGGGCTTGAAAGTCGTCTACGCGGTCCCGGGCGTGCCCTACGAGATGACCGACATGTTCGAGCGGGCGATCCTGCCCGACTTGATGGCGCGCGAACTGGCGCTCGGCACGACGTCGGTGATCACGAGCCGGGTGCTGCGCACTTGGGGAGCCAGCGAGTCCGCCCTCGCCGAAGCGGTGGGTGAACGTTTCGAGGCCCTCGAGCACGGTGGACGCGTCACGATCGCGTTCCTCGCTTCGGGTATCGAGGGTATCAAGGTGCGCATCACCGCACGTGGCGACGACGAGAAACACGCCGCGTCGTTGCTGAGCGATGAAGAAAATAAGGTGCGCACCCTCATCGAGCTCAAGTTGGGCGACATCATCTTTGGGGTCGACGAGCAGTCGATGGAAGACGTCGTGGCCAACCGCCTGGTCGGCCAGGAACTCACGCTCAGTGTGGCCGAGTCGCTGACCGGTGGACTCATCGCCAGTCGTCTGGTGAACGTCGCGGGCGCTTCGAAGTGGTTTCGCGGGGGTGTCGTCAGTTACGCGTCGGACGTGAAGTACAACCTGCTCGGTGTGCCCGAAGGGCCGGTCGTGAGCGCCGCGGCGGCGCGGGCCATGGCCGAAGGCGTGCGTAGGGTACTTGGCGCGGACATCGGGTTGAGCGTGACCGGTGTCGCCGGGCCCGAGGAGCAGGACGGGCAGCGCGCGGGCACGGTGTTCGTGGGTCTGGCGATCGGCGACGAGATCACCGACGTCGCCCTTCGACTTCCGGGCGATCGACCGAGAGTGCGCGCCTACAGCGCCATCAGCGCGCTGGATGCACTGCGCCGAGCCCTCGATCGCTCGAGCGGCGTGAAGATTCTCCCCTAATCTCAGGGCAAGCCAAGGGGGCGACATGACAGTGCTCAATGTTCGAGTGGATCCGTCGGAGTTTGGTTTTGATCCACGTCGACTGGAACGAATTGAGACCCACTTCGAAGCCTATGTAAAGGACCGACGACTCAGTGGCTGGCTCGCGACGGTGTCGCGCGGAGGTGAACTGGTCTGGAGCGCCAAGTCGGGTCACCAGGACCGAGAACGAGGTGTCGAGGTCCGTGACGACACGATATGGCGCATCTACTCGATGACCAAGCCCCTCACGAGCGTCGCGGTGATGATGCTCTACGAGGAGGGACTCTTCGATCTCAACGACGACGTCGGTCGGTGGATCGACGCGTTGAAGGAACCGCGCGTCTACGTGTCAGGTCCTGCGACGAGTCCCGTCAGCGTGCCGGCCACCGAGCCGGTGCGGGTCCATCACCTGCTTTCACACATGAGTGGGCTCACCTACGACTTTCAGAACTTGCACCCCGTCGACGCTATCTACCGAAACCTTGGTTACGACTTTGGTTACCCCCCTGGTGCGGACCTCGCACGGGCCGTGCACGACTGGTGCAGCACCCCTCTGCTGTTCCAGCCCGGCAGTCGCTGGAACTACTCGGTCGCCACCGACGTGCTCGGTCGTCTCATCGAGATCTGGTCGGGCCAGCCGCTCGACGTCTTCTTTCGTGAGCGTCTCACCGGTCCGCTCGCAATGCACGACACCGAGTGGTGGTGTGCGCCCGAGAAGCAGGACCGCCTCGCGATGCTCTACGTACCGCTCAACGGCGATTCCCTGCCCTACGAGAAGTGGGCGCAGGGGGCGCTGCACCCACCGCAGGTGCTCAGTGGAGGCAGTGGATTACTGTCGACCGCGTATGATTACAACCGTTTCATGACGATGCTGTTGCGCGGTGGCGAACTCGACGGCGTTCGCTACCTTTCGAGTCGCACGATCGACTTGATGACCGAGAACCACCTTCCCGGCGACGCCGATCTCGCGGAGTTCGCCATGGATTCGTTCTCGGAGGTCGATTACGCGGGCGTCGGCTTCGGTCTGGGCTTCTCGGTGAAACTCGATCAATCCAAGAACAAGAGTTTGGGAAGTGAAGGTACCTTCGCCTGGGGCGGCGCCGCGTCCACCACCTTTTGGGTTGACCCGGTCGAAGATCTGACGGTGAGCTTCTTCACCCAGTTGCTCCCAAGCTGGACCTACCCGATTCGCCGCGAACTCCAGCAGTTGGTGTACCAAGCGCTGGTTGATTAGTTGCGACATCGTGAAGCCTCTGTCGTGTGAATTCCTTCGGCAACTCGAGCCCGCGCCGCGCGCCGTCGTTGAGACAGACGAAACGACAGCCCTGAAGTGAGTTTCAACGTTCTCGCCATCGATCAGGGCACCTCGTCGACGAAGGCCCTGGTCGTCAGCGAGACCGGCGACGTCCTTTCGCAGGCCGAGATCGCCGTGCATACCACAACGGTGAGCGACGGTGGCGTCGAGCAGGACCCCGAGGAATTGCTCTCGTCGATCATCGACGCGGGTCGTGCCGCGTTGGCCGGCACGTCCTCGCCCGTGCACGCCGTGGGCATCGCGAACCAGGGGGAGACCGCCGTGGCGTGGAATATGGTCGGTGAGGCGGTCCACCCCGCGATCTCCTGGCAGGACCGTCGAGCGTCGGTGGTGACCGAGCGACTGCGTGACTCGGCGGCGCGCCTGCACGCGATCACCGGCCTGCCGCTCGATCCGTACTTCACCGCGCCCAAACTGGCGTGGCTCGCTCAGCGAGTTCACGACGGCGCACGGGTCGGGGGCATCGACGCGTGGCTCAATCTTCGTCTCACCGGGCGCTGCATCACCGACGCCAGCACCGCCTCGCGCTCGTTGTTACTGGATCTGGACACTCGTACCTGGTCCGACGAGGCGGTCGGGCTGTTCGGTCTTGACGCCGCTTCACTGCCCGACGTGGTTGACTGCGCGGGCGAACTCGGCGAAACCTCAGTGTTCGGGCCGTCGCTTCGCGTCACTGGACTGGCGGTCGATCAGCAGGCGGCGCTCGTGGGTGAACATTGCCTTCGTGCGGGCGAGGGCAAGTGCACGTACGGCACCGGCGCGTTCCTGCTCGTCACGACCGGGGCGGCGGCTCGGCGATCGAACAATGGGCTCTCCGCGTCGGTGGCTTGGCAGTGTGGTGACGATCACGCGTACTGTCTCGACGGCCAGGTCTACACCGCGGGCAGTGCGGTGCAATGGCTGCGCACGATGGGACTGATCGAGGATGCGGCGGATCTGGACGTCGTGGCCGCGAGTGCCCCGAGTGATTCGGGCGTCGTGTGCGTGCCATCCTTCGTCGGACTGGGCGCGCCCTTCTGGCAACCTCGAGCGAAGGCGACCCTCGAAGGCCTGAGTCTCGATACGGGCACCGCCGAGATCGTGCGTGCGGTCCTCGAGGGCGTCGCCGCTCAAGTGGCGGTGCTCGTGCGCGCCGCTGAATCCGACCTCGGCGAAAGGCTCCAAGTACTTCGCGTCGACGGCGGACTGACGAGGTCGTCGGTCCTGATGCAGACGCAAGCTGACCTGTTGCAGATACCCGTCGAGTTGTATCCGTCACCACACGCCACCGCGCTGGGCGTGGCCGCACTCGCGCGTTACGGCGCGCGAGCTGCGAAATCGATCGGCGAGGTCTTGCCCGCGCCCGGTCGCCGATACGAGCCTTCGATCTCGGCCGCCGCCGCCGCGCGCCGGCTCGAGCGATTCGAGCGTGCGGCCGCACGCGTCGTGGAATCGTTGAACGAGGGTCCGTGAGTCACGACGCGCAACGAGACGAGACCTATGACGTCGCAGTGATCGGCGCGGGGGTCGTCGGTTGTGCGATCGCGCGCGAACTCGCGCGCTATGAAGTGTCGTCGGTGGTGCTCGAGCGTTCGGGTGATGTCGGTAACGGCACGTCGAAGGCGAACACCGCGATCCTGCACACGGGGTTTGACTGCGTGCCGGGCTCGCTCGAATCCTCCCTGGTGTCGCGGGGCTATCACCTTCTGGGCGCCTACGCCGAGGCGACGGGAATCGCCGTTGAGCGCACGGGGGGAATCCTCGTGGCCTGGGACGACGAACAACAGGCCACGCTGGCTTCCCTAAGGGAAAAGGCCGAGCAGAACGGTTACGACGAGACCCAGATCCTGAGCGTCACTGAGGTTCGCGACCGCGAACCGAACCTGGGCGAAGGCGTGCGCGGCGGTCTCGCCGTGCCGGGTGAGTCCATCATCTGTCCCTGGTCGACGGTGCTCGCCTACGCGCTCGAAGCGGCGACGGCTGGCGTGACGTTCCTGTTCGACACCGAGGTGACCGGAGTCGCGCGCGACCGAGAGCTGCACGTGCTCAGCACCAACCAGGGTGAGATTCGAAGCCGGTGGCTGGTAAACGCGGCGGGGCTCTTCTCGAGTGACGTAGACGGACTTTGCGATCACGACGACTTCAAGGTGTCCCCGCGCCGGGGTGAGTTGGTGGTCTTTGACAAACTGGCCCGAGACCTCATCACGTCGATCATCCTGCCGGTGCCGACCCAGAGGACCAAGGGCGTCCTGGTCGCGCCCACGGTCTACGGCAACGTGTTGCTCGGCCCGACCGCGGACGACGTCGATGATCCCTTCGCCACCGCGACGACCGAAGAGGGTATCGCGAGGCTGTTCGCAGCGGGCGCGAAGGTGGTGCCGCGCTTGATCGACGAGGAGGTGACCGCGATTTACGCGGGTCTGCGCGCCGCTACGCAGTTCCAGGACTACCAGATTCGTGCTCACGCGGGCGAGGCGTACGTGTGCGTCGGCGGGATCCGCTCAACTGGACTCACCGCTTCGATGGCGATCGCCGAACACGTCGCGGGCTTGTTGCGCGGCGAGGGTCTCGAGCTGACGGTCCGCACGCCAGCACCTGTGATACCCGACATGGCTCCGCTTGGCGAGCAACAACTTCGCCGCTATCTCGACGAGGCGGCGATCGATCGCGACCCCGAGTACGGCCAGATCATCTGCCACTGCGAGCGGGTGACCCGAGGTGAGATCCGCGACGCCTGTGCGGGCGCGCTCGGCGCCAGGGACCTGGGCGCCCTGCGTCGTCGCACCAGGGCGATGAACGGTCGTTGCCAAGGGTTCTACTGCGGCGCACAGGTGGTGGCCCTGCTCAGCGAGCTGAGTGGCCGTTCACCGGCGGCCCTGACGGGACTTGGCTCATGACCAGGGAAAACAGGATCGACTGTGACGTGCTGGTCGTGGGTGGCGGACCGGCCGGGCTGAGTGCGGCGAGCGAACTACGCGCCCGGGGTGTAGCGCGCGTGCTCGTCGTCGAGAGGGAGACGCAGGCCGGCGGTGTACCTCGGCACTGTCATCACACGGGCTTCGGTCTGCGCGACCTGCACCGCGCCTTCACTGGTCCTCGCTACGCCGACGAGCTGGTGCGCCGCGCGATTGACTCGGGTGTCCAGATCCTCACGGGTACAACGATCACGTCGCTCGACAAGGATGGTGAAGCGCGCGCGACGAACGCCTCGGGATTGCACGTCGTCAACTCTCGCGTCGTGTTGCTCGCGAGTGGCGCCCGCGAGCGACCGCGCAGCGCACGTCTCGTGGCGGGCGACCGAGCGCCGGGCGTGTTCACCACGGGACAACTCCAGCAGTGGGTCTACGTGCATGGACTGCCCGTTGGTTCGCGCGCACTGGTGGTCGGAGCAGAGCACGTGTCGTTCTCGGCGATGCTGACACTTCGACACGCGCACGTGAAGACGCTGGCACTCGTCACCGACCTCGAGGCACAGCAAAGTGTCGCTCCCTTCGCGTTGGCCGCGCGAAGATTTTTCGGGGTACCAGTGTGGACACGAACGCGATTGGTCGCCGTCAACGGTCGTGAACGTGTGCGCGAGGTCGTGCTCGAGGATCTGACGACTGGAATACGCCGCGTCGAAGCTGTTGACGTCGTCGTGTTCACGGGCGACTGGATTCCGGATAATGAACTGGCACGTCGAGCGGGCGTCGATATCGATCCCGGTACGCTCGGTCCGGCGAGTGACATCGGCGGGCACACCAACGTCGCGTCGATCTACGCGACGGGCAATCTTCTGCACCCGGTCGAGACCGCGGACGTCGCGACGTTGCGCTCGCGTGAGGTCGCTCGAGCATTGGCCAATGATTTGGAAGTGGGATTGCCCTCATCGACGATCAAACCGATCACCCTGGTGGTCGAGCCGCCGCTGTCGTGGGTGTGGCCGAACCGGTTCGATCCGAGTTCGCCCGCGCGTCGGGTGGCCCTGCGCACGAAGACCTTCAGTCAGTCGCGCCTCCTCGTCGCTCGCCAGGATGGCCGAGAGTTCAGTCGTGTACGCCTTGGTCGCGTCGTGCCGAATCGGTCCCTCGGCGTCGACGCGGCGTTCCTCGCCGCAGCCCAGCCCGATCGCGGTCCGGTCTCGTTATCGCTGGGGTGACTTGTTTTCTGTCCTCTGACCAGTAGATTTAAAGAAAGTTGCCAACGAGATCGGTGGTTCTTCGTGGTTTCACTCCTCAAGAAAGTTGGTGGGCGAATCATCTTTACGAACATTTGTTCGTAGTATCGTGAAGTCAGGTGGAGACCGACCGATGTCACTAGGGGCACATAACTTTCCCCTATGACAAAGAATAAGGAGACAGCAATGCCAAGCGATGACCGCGCGAAGGCCCTTGACGCAGCCCTCGGCCAGATCGAGAAGCAGTTCGGCAAGGGTTCGATCATGCGCATGGGTGAGAACCTGCACATGAACATCGAATCCATCCCCACCGGTGCGTTGGCCCTGGACATGGCGCTCGGTATCGGCGGGCTACCCCGCGGTCGTATCGTCGAGCTCTACGGTCCCGAATCCTCGGGTAAGTCCACCCTCGCTATGCACGTGGTCGCTGAAGCGCAACGCAATGGTGGGGTGTGCGCCTACATTGACGCCGAACACGCCATGGACCCCGTTTACGCACGCGCGATTGGCGTGAACGTTGACGACCTGCTGATCAGTCAGCCCGACACGGGCGAGCAGGCCCTCGAGATCTGTGACATGTTGATCCGTTCGGGTGCTCTTGACGTCATCGTCATCGACTCGGTCGCGGCGTTGACGCCGCGCGCTGAGATCGAAGGTGACATGGGTGACTCGCACGTTGGTCTTCAAGCTCGCCTCATGAGCCAGGCCCTTCGAAAGTTGACCGGCGGACTCTCCAAGTCGAATACGGTCGCGGTGTTCATCAACCAGTTGCGCGAAAAAATTGGCGTCATGTACGGATGCTTTCAGTACAACGCGCGCGTGGTCTTGGCCGATGGAACCACCGAAAAGATCGGCAAGATCGTGAATCAGAAGTTGCCCGTCGAAGTACTTTCCTACGACGCGATGTCCGGAGCCATGGTCCCCAAGCGCGTGGTGAACTGGTTCGACAATGGTCGCACGGAAGAGTTCCTTCAGATCACGGTGGCCAAGCCCATGAAGAATGGCCGCGCCCAACTCGCGTGCACTTCCAATCACCTCATTCGTACGCCGGGTGGCTGGCTGGAGGCAGGGAAGTTGAAGGTGGGCGATCGGGTGCTCGAAGCGCTGCCGCATTATTTGTCGGATTTCCAGATGACGGCGCTGCGGGGCACGCTGATGGGTGGTGGCGCACTGTCGCCTACCCGAAGTGGTCATGGCGCGCGCTTGCGTTACACCCATTGTGCCGCCCAGACCGAGTACGCCGACTGGAAGGCGTCACTTTTCGCGAACGTGTCGTCGAGTCGAAACGTTCATACTGACGGCGTCGTCACCTACGATTTCAAGCCGCTACCGGAACTCGCGGACATGCGACAGAGCATCTACGTAGAGGGCAAGAAGGTCCTGGACGATGACTACCTGAAGTCCCTTTCGCCGCTCTCGCTGGCGCTTTGGTACATGGACGACGCGAACTTTTCGGTCAGGTCCAAGGGGGCGCAAGTGCGTACCGAGGGGCTCTCGGGTCGCGTGAGCATCTGTGTCGAGGCCATGGAGGAGCAGACTCGTGAGCGCCTCGTCGCCTATCTTGCCGATACCTGGGGGATTGAGGCCGACCTTACGTCGCAAGGCACGAGGGATCAGGCAGTTCTGGTCTTCACGAACGCTGAGTCAGCGAAGTTGCAGGCATTGATCGCTCCCTACGTTCACCCGAGCATGGAGTACAAGCTTCTACCGCGCTTTCGCGGTCGATTCAATGTCGAGGCGACCTTCGTGCCGATGAGCTATCAACTCATGGCGATGCCAGTGACCGACGTGCGGGTAAAGCCGCCGACGCGTTCGATGCAACGTTTCGACATTGAGGTCGAGGACAGTCACAACTATCTGGTTGACGGAGTGGTCGTGCACAACTCACCTGAGGTGACGCCTGGCGGGCGTGCGCTGAAGTTCTATTCGTCAGTGCGACTCGATATTCGCCGCATCGAATCGATCAAGGATGGTACCGAGGTCGTGGGCAATCGCACGCGCGTGAAGGTCGTGAAGAACAAGTGCGCCGCGCCGTTCAAGCAGGCGGAGTTCGACATCATGTACGGCCAAGGAATCAGTCGCGAGGGATCGGTCCTGGACGTCGCGGTGGAACTCGGCTTCGTGAAGAAGGCGGGCGCCTGGTTCACCTACGAGGGTGAACAAATGGGTCAGGGTCGTGAAAACGTGAAGGCGTTCCTGCGCGAGAACCCCCAGACCATGGCCGAGATCGATGGCCGTGTGCGCGAACACTTGGCGACGTCACTCGCGCCTGATGTCGTTGGCGCCAACGATGACGACTCAGGCATCGACATCGACTCGCCCATCACCTTGGACTAAGGACAATCCTCCCGGCGCATCAGCGTCGGGAGGATGCTTGTCCGCACGTCCCACGAGTACGGTGGAGCCGATGCTGAGCCGCGAACCACTTCGTCAACCGCCGAAGCTTCGCTTGGGTGATCAGGTGGCGATCCTCTCACCCTCGTGGGCCGGCGCGGGCGTCTTTCCCGCGGTCCACGAACTCGGCCTTCGCGTCTTGCGCGAGGACTTGGGTCTCGTGCCGGTCGAATTCCCCACGACGCGACAAGTCGAGGCGAGTCCTCGCGATCGAGCTCGGGATGTCAACGCGGCGTTCGCCAATCCTGAGATCAAGGCCTTGATGGCGGTGATCGGCGGATCCGATCAGATCACGATCCTGCCGTACTTGGACCCAGAGGTGATTGCCGCTAATCCCAAGGCGTACTTCGGCTATTCGGATAACACCAATCTTTTGAACTATCTCTGGCGCGCCGGGATCGCGAGTTATCACGGCGGTTCGACCCTGGTGCACCTGGCCCGGCCCGGAGGTGTCCATCCCGTCTTTCTGTCGTCACTACGTCACGCACTTTTTGATCACGACAGTGTCGAAGTCATCGCGCTGGAATCGTTCACTGACCTACAGCCGGAGTGGGCCGACCTCTCGACGTTGGAAAATGAGTTGGCGACGACCAAAGAGTCAGGTTGGCATTGGCACAACGCAGATCGTGTCGTCGTTGGTCCGACGTGGGGAGGCAATCTCGAGATCCTCCACTGGAACCTCGCGGCCAACCGCTGGATCGAGCCCAACGAGTCGTATCGCGGCTGCGTGTTGTTGCTCGAAACCTCAGAGGAGATGCCCTCGGCTGAGGAGGTGTTTCGGATGCTTCGCGACATGGGCGAACGTGGTCTGCTCGGGCAGTTCCCAGCCGTCGTGTTCGCCAAGGCCAAAGCCTGGCACCCGCACGCGCCACTGGGTGAAAGCGATAGGTTTCGTTTCCGCCTCGAACAGGAGGAAGCGATCCTCCAAGCGTTGTCGATCTACCATCCCGACACCATGTTGGTCTATGGACCCGACTTCGGACACACCGATCCTCAGTACGTCCTGCCGTACGGTGGGCGGATGACCGTTGATGGTCCGTCGAGACGAATCATCGCCCATTACTGAGTCGGCGTTGCCGATGCAGATTCCTACACCGTGATCTCGTGGTCCTTTGGGACGAAGTGTCGCGTCTCTTGACGGAACTTGAAGGTGAAGTCAGGCCAGATGACGGTGTTCTTTCCCTGCTCGTTCAGGTACCAGCTCGAACAACCGGTGCCCCAGACGGTGCCCGGGAGCTTCTCTTGTAGCCCTTGGGTCCACTTACGCGCCGCATCGATGGTCGGTTCGACGATCGCGCCGCGCTTCAGAGTCACTTCAATGGTCTTGATGATGTAGTTGAGTTGGCTCTCGTGCATAAAGATGATCGACGAATGCCCTAGGGCGGTATTTGGTCCTCCCAACATGAAGAGGTTGGGGAAGTCCGGAAACATGGTGCCCTTGTAGTTGGCCATGTCGCCGCGAAACGCCCGGGACAGTTTCTCGCCCTTGGTCCCATGGACCTTCTCGCCGATTGGATTGTCCGTCACGTAAAAGCCCGTCGCCGCGATCAGCACGTCGAACTCGTGCAGTATCCCGTCGGCGGTTCGAATGCCCTGGGGCTCGATGCGTTGAATCGGTTCCGTGACGAGACCGACGTTCTCGCGTGAGAACGCCGGGTAGTAGTCGTTGCTGATCAGTACCCGCTTGCAACCCAGCCGGTAGTGGGGTGTCATGCGTTCGCGAAGTTGCGGGTCGGGAACCTGGCGCTCCAGGTGCTCACGAGCCAAGGTCTCGCCCTTGGTCATTCGAGAGGGATCCTTCACGAAACCGAGCACCATCAATTCACGTCGCCAGTAACCGAAGGCGCGGACCACCTTCTGGGCGAGGGGCATGATCGAGTACAACCGCTTGCTTCGCTCACTCACCACGTGGCCCAGGTGCGGCAGTATCCACGACGGCGTGCGCTGGAAGACCTCGAGGTGGCTCACGAATGGTGCGATCTGGGGCACAGTTTGGATGGCGCTCGCGCCGGTACCGATCACTCCCACCCGCCGGCCAACGAGGGGGACGTTCTCATCCCACTGGGCGGTGTGCATGACCGTTCCGGCGAACGACTCGATGCCCTCGATGTCGGGCATGCGAGGCTCGGCGAGTCCGCCCGCGGCGAGCACGACGTTGTGAGCTTCAAAGACACCCTGGTTCGTCGTCAAGTGCCAGAGCTTGGACGCTGGATCAAAGGAGATGTCGGTGACGTCGTGGTCGAACTTGATGAGTTCACGTAGGTGGTGCTTGGTGGCGACGTCTTGGAGATAGTTCCAGATCTCGGGTTGATAGCTGTAGGTGTTCGACCATCGCGGATTTGGCGCGAAGGAGAAGGAATAAAGATCGCTCCCCACGTCACAGCGACACCCGGGGTACGTGTTGTCGCGCCACGTGCCGCCGAGATCGTCCGCGCGTTCGAAGAGCAAGAAGTTGCCAATCCCGGCGTCCTTCAGCCGAATCGCTGTGCCAAGGCCTCCGAAGCCTGATCCGATGATCGCAACGTTGAGAATCACGTCCAGACGTTACACATTGCGCCACGCCTCCTTTGACGACGCGCGGTAGCGTGACTCGGGTGAGTGCTCGCCTGCGATTTCGTCGACTGCTGGGTTCCGCAATCCGTCGCGCTAGGGCTTACGCGTACGAAGTCGCCACGGTGGGACCCGCCGACGACTACGCCAGACGTTTTCACTATTTCGGCGACGGGGCTGCGCTCATGGCGCCCCAGGGCGTGCTCTACAACGAGCGTTATCTGTCGATCGGTGACGAGACGTTGATCGGACCCAATGTTTGTCTCACGGCCGGTATCAGTGGGGACCAGGAAATGCTCTCTTCGCCGGTCGTGAGCATCGGCAGGCGCTGTGTCATCGGACGTGGCTCGCACATCATCGGCCACTGGTCAATCGAACTCGGCGACGAGATCCAGACCGGGCCCTACGTCTACATCACGGATCAGAACCACACCTACGATGACCCCGACGAACCGGTGGGCTGGCAGACGCCGAACGAGCGGGCGGTCAGCATTGGTTCGGGCAGCTGGCTGGGGGCCAACGCCGTCATTCTTCCCGGCACGACACTGGGTCGAAATACCGTCGTGGCGGCGGGCGCGGTTGTGCGGGGTACCTTCCCTGATCACGTGGTGCTCGGTGGTGTGCCCGCCAAGGTGCTGCGCCACTACACCGAAGCAGGCGGGTGGCAAGCGGGCCCGGCCAGTTGAACTCGCTGTTCGGCATCGACCTCTCGCCGCTGCGCGAATCCAAACAGTATCGGCGACTCTACGTCGCGGGACTGTTCTCGGCCTTGGGAGGACAGGCAACTTACGTGGCGACGGCGTACCAACTTCGTCAACTCACACACTCGACGCTCGAAGTCGGCGCGCTCGGGCTCGTCGAGCTCGTGCCGCTGCTCTTCTTCGGACTCTACGGCGGCGTGATCGCGGACCGGTGGGACCGGCGTCGCGTCATCATCGCGAGTGAAGCAACGCTTATGGTGGCGACCGGACTGCTGGTCGTGAACGCGTTCCTCCACCACCCTCAGGTCTGGGCGATCTTTGTGCTCGATGCCTTCATCGTGGCCGCGGGCAGCATCCAGACGCCAAGTATCTCGGCGATGAACCAGATACTCGTCGACCATGATCAGCAACGCGCCGCGTCACAATTGAATGTGCTGCGCGGTACGTCGATGTCGATCATCGGACCCGCACTCGGAGGACTGCTCTCCGTGCTCATTGGGCCCGGCTGGGCCTACGTCTTTAACGTCGTCACTTTCGTGTTCTCAATTGGTTTGTTCATCACGCTCGCACCCGTACGTTCGAGCGCCGATCGCAGCGAGAGTCAGACCGCGTTGATGCGCGAGGGCGTTCGCTACGCGCGCACTCGTCCCGACGTCGTCGGCACCTACCTCGTTGACCTGCTCGCAATGACCATGGCGTACCCGGTCGTCATGTTGCCCTTCGTGGCGGCGCACTTTCATGAGACCTACGCCTTGTCCCTGCTCTACTGTGCCCTGCCCGGAGGCGCACTACTCGCGACACTGACGTCCGCGTGGACCCATCGCGTGCACCGACTCGGACGAGGCCTCGTCTTCGCCGCGGCCGGCTGGGGAGTCGGTATCGCGGTCTTCGGCTACAGCACGTCGCTCTGGCTCGTCTTCCTGGGTCTCGCCGGCGCCGGGGGCGCCGACGCCTACAGCGCGACGTTTCGCCAGACCATCTGGAATCAGTCCATCCCTCCATCGATCCGTGGGCGCATGGGGGGACTCGAGATGATCTCCTACGCGCTCGGTCCGATGGCCGGACAGTTCCGCGCCGGGGCCATGGCGGCCTGGACGACGCTGCGATTCTCGCTCACCTTCGGCGGACTGGCCTGCACGGGCTCGATCGCCGCGGTGGCCGCGGGTCTGCCGTCGCTGTGGCGCTTTGATGTGCGCAGCGATCCGCACGTCGCCGAGGTCCGCGAACTACGCCGCCGCGAGGGCTAGTCGAGTGCGGCGACCTGCCGACCACGCCACTGCTTGAAACCGTCGATTCGACCGAAGGCGAGCCTCTACGCTTCTAGCGTGCCGACGTCCACCTTCCTCGTGACCGTGAGTGGGCCCGACCGCGTGGGCGTGGGCGCCGAACTCTTCGCGGCCCTCTCCTCACTCGACCGGCTCGGCGCGACGCTCACCGACGTCGCGCAGATCACGATCCGCGGTGCACTCGTTCTGTGCGCCGAGGTCGCGGTGGGCGACGGTATCACCATCGATTCGATCAGGCACGCCCTGGGCGAGCGCGATATCGAACGTGCGGGGATCAGTGCGAAGGTCGAGCCGGTGACCCCGAGCGACGTCGTGCACGGAGGACGTCTCTTGGTGACTCTGCTCGCGCCTTCGATCAGCGCTCGCCAGCTCGACGCGGTCTTTGGCACCTTCGCGCGCAACGACTCCACCTGCGAACGGATCGTGCACCTGGCGAGTTATCCCGTCGATTGCTACGAGCTCGTCGTGCGCGGCAGTAACCACGCCGAGTTGCGTGGGCAACTCGCCGCGGTCGCCAAGCACGTCGGACTCGACCTCGCCGTCCAGCGCGCGGGACTGCACCGTCGCGCGAAGCACCTGGTCGTGATGGACGCGGATTCGACTCTGCTCCAGGACGAGGTCATCGACCTGCTCGCCGACGCGTGCGGTTGCGCGAAGGAGGTGTCGGCGATCACTGAGGCCGCGATGGCCGGAGAGATTGATTTTGGCGAATCACTGCGCCGACGCGTCGCATTGCTCGCGGGGCTGCCCGAATCGGTGCTCGGCGACGTGCGCGCCAAACTGCGCCTTGCGCCGGGCGCGCGCACGTTGCTTCGTACTTTGCTGCGCCTCGGTTACGTTCCTGCGGTCGTCTCGGGCGGGTTCGTCGAGGTCCTGGCGCCCCTGATGGCTGACTTGCACGTGGACTATCTCGAAGCCAATCGACTCGAGATCAAAGAAGGCGTCATCACGGGTCGTCTCGCCGCGCCCATCGTCGACCGTGCCGGCAAGGCACGAGCGCTCGAACGCTTCGCGCACGACGTGGGCGTCCCGCTCGAGCAGACCGTCGCGGTGGGCGACGGGGCCAACGACATCGACATGCTCTCGGTCGCCGGCCTCGGCATAGCCTTTAACGCCAAGCCGGTGGTCCAGGAGCACGCTGACGCGGCCCTTTCGGTGCCGTATTTGGACGCGGTGCTCTATTTCTTGGGCATCAGTCGCGAGGAGATCGACACCGACTAGAGAGTGGGACCGTCGTCCCACCACGCCGTTTCGTCGTCAGCGCCCGGGTGGAGTAAAAGCGCTTCCTTTTTTAATTAAGCACTTACTATCGGTTGATTACTGAGTAGTAAGGTCTCGCTAACACGGAGGAGGGGTCGTGAAGGTATCGATCGACGCAGAGATCTGTCAAGGCCAGGGACGATGTTTTTCAATCGCGCCCGACATCTTCAGTTTTGACGATCTGGGCAACGGTGTGGTCATTGGCGACGGCACGCTTACTAAGCAAAACCTTGACTCAGCGCGACTGGCGCAGTCCAACTGTCCCGAGCACGCCATCTTCATCGAGGAGGCGTAATGACGATCAAGCCACCCGTTGAAGATTTCGCGACCGACTGGGACCACACCGATCCGCAGTGGGTCTCAAACCCGTACCCGATCTGGGAGGACCTGCGCGAACGTTGCCCGGTCGCGCACACCGAACGTTTTGGCGGTGGCTGGTTCCCCGCGACTCACGAGGGCGTCACCACCGTCGCGAAGGACACGGTGAACTTCACCAGTCGCACCATCCTCGTCGGCAACGGTCGACCAGGCGAAGAGGCGTTGCCCGCACCGATCGGTGTCGCACCACCCATCACCTCAGACCCACCGTTTCACGCGATTGCCCGGCGCATCATGTTGCCCGCGCTCGCGCCCGGACCAGTGAACGCACTCGAACCGCAAGTGCGAGCGTTGTGCCAGCGTCTTCTCGACGAAATGGGAGACCACGAGATAGTGAACGCGGGACTCGAGTACTCGCAGTACATCCCACCCGCGGTCATCAAACAACTGTTGGGATTCCCCCCAGGTGACGAGGAACTCTTTCGCGAGATCATCCACATCATCATGGAAGGCGTCGATCACACCGAAGAGGAGCGCATCGAGGAGTTTGCGCCCGTCGAGGAGTATTTCGTCAAGCAGATCGAGGATCACCGCGAGAACCCTCGTGACGACTTCACCAACTACTTGTTGAACGTCGAGGTCGAAGGTCACAAGCTCGCCGACGAACACATCTTTGGCACGATGGTACTCACGCTCGTGGCCGGTATCGACACCACGTGGTCCGCCATTGGTGCGTCACTGTTCCACTTGGCCACCCACCCCGAGGACCTCGAGCGTCTGGTCAACGAACCCGAATTGATGCCCGTCGCGATCGAGGAGTTCCTTCGTTACTACGCGCCGGTGACGATGGCTCGTTTGGTCAAGCACGACATGGAGTATCTGGGCTGTCCGATGAAAGAAGATGACTGGTTGCTGCTCGGATTCCCCGCGGCGAACCGTGATCCTTCGGTATTTCCGGACGCTGACAAGTTCATCATCGATCGCGCCGAGAACCGTCACGTCGCCTTCGGACTGGGGATCCATCGCTGTGCCGGGTCGAACCTGGCGCGCATGGAGCTTCGCGTGGCGATCGAGGAGTTCATCAAGCGCTACCCACGCTTCGAACTCGCTGACGCCGGAGCCGTGACGTGGGCTCCGGGCCAAGTGCGTGGACCGCGTAACCTGCCCGTTCGAATTCTCGCGTAGGAATGACGAGGTCGGCACGTCACGTGGGGCCCGATGACTGATCGAGAGCCGGTGCTCGACTTCTCGACCGACTGGGACCACACCGACCCGCAATGGGTGAATAACCCCTACCCGATCTGGGACGACCTGCGCGAACGTTGCCCGGTCGCCCACACCGATCGCTACGGTGGCGGTTGGTTCCCCACGACCCACGACGACGTGTCAAGAATTGCCAACGACACCGAACACTTCACCAGCCACCAGGTGGTAGTGACCAAGAACAAGTTTCCGCCCGGCGCTCCGCCCGCGCCCATGGGCGGTGCGCCACCGATCACGTCGGACCCGCCGTTTCACGCCATGGCCCGTCGCCTCTTGTTACCGGCCTTCGCGCCGGGACCGGTCAATGCCCTCGAGCCCCAGATTCGCGCCTTGTGTCAAAAGCACCTCGACGGCCTGCGGGGCCGAGCCGAGATCGACGCGGGTCACGAGTACGCCCAGTACATCCCGCCCGGCGTGATTGCCCAGATGCTCGGGTTCCCGCCCGAGGACGAAGATCAGTTCCGCGATTTCGTCCACGTGGTGCTCGATCTCATCGACCTCGAACCCGAAGTGCGAGGTCCGCTCTTTGATCCCATCAACACGTACTTCACCCAGCAGATCGAAGACCACCTCAAGAACCCGCGTGACGACCTCACGACGTACTTGCTCAACGTCGAAGTGAACGGGCAGAAACTCGCACCTGAACACGTGCGTGGTTCGATGGTCCTGATACTGGTCGCGGGTATCGACACGACCTGGTCAGCGATCGGCTCGTCGATCTGGCATCTGGCGACCCACCGAGAAGACCTCGAGCGACTTGTGCGCGAGCCCGAGCTGATGCCCGTGGCTGTCGAGGAGTTCCTGCGCTTCTACGCGCCAGTCACCATGGCTCGACTGGTGAAGGAGGACTACGAGTTCCAGGGCTGTCCGATGAAGAAGGACGATTGGGTCCTGCTCGGCTTTCCGGCGGCCAATCGCGATCCTCAGGCGTTCGCCAAGGCCGACGAGTTCATCATCGATCGTGAAGTGAATCGCCACGCCTCTTTCGGACTGGGTATCCACCGGTGCGTTGGCTCGAATCTGGCTCGTCTGGAGCTTCGCGTGGCGATCGAGGAGTTCATCAAGCGCTACCCGCGCTTTGAACTCGACCCATCGAAAGACGTCACCTGGGCGCCCGGCCAGGTCCGCGGCCCTCGCGCACTTCCACTAAGGGTGACGTTCTAACCGAACCGGCTGATCACCTTACGGACGATTTCGGCGAGCGGGGGCGTGACGTCCACGCGCACGCCGTGTTCGTCGTCACCCAGGGGCTCGAGAGTGGCCAATTGGGAGTCGAGCAGGGAAGCGGGCATGAAATCGTGGTCTCGTGCGGCGAGGCGCTCGGCCAAAATCTCGGGCGAAGCGTCGAGGAACACGAAGTAGACCTCGGGCACGTAGGAGCGGAGGATGTCACGGTAGCTGCGCTTGAGCGCCGAGCACGCCACCACGAGGTCACGCTCATCACCGCGGGCTTCGCTCAGGTTCTCGCCCACCGCGTGCAGCCAGGGCCCTCGTTGCTCGTCACTGAGTGGATGACCGGCCGCCATCGTCTCGAGATTGTCGCGTGAATGGAGCCAGTCCGCGTCGATGAACTGTGCGCCGAGCGAATCCGCGAGACCTTCGCCCACGGAGGTCTTGCCTGATCCCGACACTCCCATGACGACGATTGAATGACTCATAGGCTCACGAGGGCTTCTCCACGTGACCGCCGAATTGCGAACGCATCGCTGAGAGCACTCGCGCGGCGAAGTCGCCCTCGGCTCGAGACTCGTAACGCTGCCACAAGGACGCGCTGATCACCGGCGCGGGCACCGACTCGTCGATCGCCGCCTTCACGGTCCATCGTCCCTCGCCCGAGTCCGAGACCCGTCCGCTGAACTCGGCGAGTTCGGGCGACTGCGCAAGGGCGGCCGCAGTGAGGTCGACCAACCAGGAACTCACGACCGAGCCGTGACGCCAGACCTCGGCGACGTCGGCAACGTTGATCTCGTAGGAGTAGAACTCGGGGTTTTCCAACGGAGCCGTTTCGGCGTCCGCCTCGCGCGCAAGAAGCCCTGCGTTGGCGTGTTTGATGATGCTGAGTCCCTCAGCAATGGAAGCCATCATGCCGTATTCGACACCGTTGTGGACCATCTTGACGAAGTGTCCTGCGCCGCTGGGTCCACAGTGCAAGAAGCCCCGCGACGCCTGGTCCGCGAGCCGCCCGGGTGAAGGTTCGCCGCCCGGGGCGATGGACTCGAAGATCGGCTCGAGTCGCGCGACGACGTCCGCTTCGCCGCCAATCATCAGGCTGTAGCCACGTTCGAGACCCCAGACGCCGCCGCTCGTGCCGCAGTCAACGTAGTGCAGGCCGTGTTCCTTGAGTGCCGCCGCTCGCACGATGTCGTCGTGGTAGTAGGAGTTCCCACCATCGATGATCACGTCGTCGGCTTCGAGCAGGGGCACGAGTTGGTCGAGGACGTGCTGGGTGATCGCCGCGGGCAGCATCAGCCAGACGGTCCGCGGTGTCGTGAGTTGGTCGACGAACTCGTTGAGCGACGACGCACCGACGATGTCCTTCGCCTCGAGGGTCGCCACGGCGTCGTGGTTCACGTCAAAGATAACGGCGTGATGCCCGTCGCGCACGACGCGTTGGACGAGGTTGGCTCCCATTCGTCCTAGTCCGACCATTCCCAGTTGCATGGGTCTGCTCGTCGTCATAGACCGCCTCCTTCTTCTGAGTGTGGCGGCTTCAAAGGCCGAGGTGGGGCGTCGCGCCTGACCAGAGTTCGGTCATCCAGTCCTCAAGCGCGTGGGGCTCGCGGGGCAACGCCTCGGAGAGATTCCTCGCGCCGTCACTGGTGACCAGGACGTCGTCTTCAATGCGTACGCCGATGCCGCGATATTCCTGGGGCACCGTCAGGTCATTGGGCTGGAAGTACAGACCCGGCTCGACCGTGAGCACGTAGCCTTCGTGCAGATCACCGAGGTACTCCTCGTTTCGGGCGTTCGCGCAATCGTGCACGTCCAAGCCCAACATGTGACTCACCCCGTGCAACGTGTAGCGGCGGTGCAATTGGCGGTCCTTGCGTAGCGCCGTCTCGGGGTCTTCTTCCAAGATGCCCAGCTCGTGCAGACCCTCGGCGAGCACTCGCATCGCGGCGTCGTTGGGGGCCATGAAGGGCACCCCGGGCCGGACTGCGGCGATGCCCGCCTTCTGGGCGCGCAAGACCAGTTCGTAGATCCGGCGTTGGGCGGGGGAGAACTTTCCACTGACGGGCATGGTGCGCGTGACGTCAGCGGTGTAGAGGTTGTGGCACTCCACGCCGGCGTCGAGCAGTAACAAATCACCCGCGTGCACCTCACCGTCATTGCGCGTCCAGTGCAAGGTGGTGGCGTGCGAACCACTCGCGGCGATGGTGTCGTAGCCCACGTCATTGCCTTCGACGCGGGCGCGAAGATTGAAGACGCCTTCGATGACGCGTTCGCCGCGACCCTGGGCGAGGGGTAAGGCCCGCACGACGTCCTCGAAACCCTTGACCGTGTAGTTGACCGCGAGTTGCAACTGGGCAATCTCGAAATCGTCCTTCACGAGGCGCTGCTCGCTCAGGGCGATCGCCAACTGCTCGTCCTCGTCGTTCCCGTCGAGCAGCGCGTCGACGTCGTCGTCGAAACCCCGAAGCGTGAGGACCTTGGTGGCGTCGAGGGATGCGAGATCCTTCTCGAGGTACTCGAGCGGCGCGGTCTCGATCTCGAAGTACGTCGCCGATTCCTCAACCCCTCGGCGCACTCCTACCCACAACTCACCGTAGCGGGCGTCGGTGAAGAATTCGTGCGTGTGATGGTCGCGCCGGTGCGGTACGTAGAGTGTCGAGCGCGGACCCGCCGCGCCAGGCGCGATGACGAGCACGGCGTCGGGCTCGCCACAGCCGGTGAGGTAGAAGAAGTCGGTGCCGGCGCGGAATCGGTAGTCCGTGTCGTTCGCACGCACCTTGGGGTTGCCCGTGGGGATCACGAGGACGTGGCCCTCGAATCGTTGGCCGATCTTCGTGCGGCGCGCGGCGCTGAACGTCGCGGCGGGGTGCACTTCACTCGACGGAGCCGCGACGTCCCAGTTGTTCGTCATGTGCTCGAAGAGCACGCGCGGGCACGGTGGGCGGTGCGGTCCGACCCACACCCAGTGCTCGGAGATCGGATGTTCGGCGGAGACGTCGGGTTCGGGTACGCCAGTGTTCTCACTCACAGTCGCTAACTTACTCGTGGGTCCGCGAGTCGCGTCCTATGCTCGAATTCATGGACATTTCAGTGCAGCAACGAGGAGCGGTCGCGGTGATCACCTGGAACGAGGGTGAGAATAGGGTCAACCTCGATTCGTTGGGCCGTCTGAACGAGATCCTCGACGAACTCGAGCAACTCGAAGGCCCACTGGGAATCGTGCTGACCGGTCAAGGCAAGTTCTTCTGCAACGGCTTGGACCTGGAGCGCTTCGGCTCGAACCCGAGCGGATTCGCCGCTACGCTCGCCGAACTGAACCGGACCATCGGACGTCTGCTCGTCTTTCCCGCCTACAGCGTCGCTGCCCTGAACGGTCACACTTTCGCCGCGGGTGCTCTCATCTCATGCGCGTTCGACTACCGGGTGATGCGGGCCGACCGGGGCTACTGGTGCATGAACGAGGCCGAGATCGGGCTGGCGCTCGACCAACGCCTCTGGTCGATCCTCGCGAACCGGCTTCCACGCCCTACGGCGATCGCCGCCGCGACGACCGCCCACCGATTCACCGGGCCCGACGCGCGCGCCTTCGGCATCGTCGAGTCGCTAGCCCAGGAGAGCGAACTGCTCGATCACGCAATAGGTGTGGCCGATCGCTACGCCACGCTCGATCGAAAAGTCTTGGGCGAGCACAAGCGCTTGATCCACGGCGACGAGGCGCGCTTGCTCGGTTTCAGCGTTTGATCGGTCAATCCTTCGTGGAGCGGCGCACTAGACGCCACGCTGACGGAAGCGCTACGCCCGCGAGGGCCGCCTTGATGACGTCACCCGCGACGAAGGGCCACATGCCAAGTGAGAAGGCCTTCGCGAGTGAGACGTGCAGGTCCACTGCGAGCCACGGCAAGGCGATCGCGTAGAGCAGGACCTCGGCGAGGACCATCGAGAGTGCCGCACGCACAATGTTGCGGTCGCTGCCCCGGGCGGCGAGCCAACCGAGCAGCATGCCCGCCGCGACAAAGCCCACCAGGTAGCCGAACGTCGCACCCGCGTAACCGCTCGAGTGATCCGCGAACCACGGCACGCCCGCGAGACCCGCGAGCAGGTAGAGCGACATCGAGAGGCCGGCGCGGCGCCAGCCGAGCGCGGAACCCGCGAGGAGTACACCGAGGGTCTGGCCGGTTATGGGGACCGGCGTGAAGGAAAGGTGAATCGATATCTGGGCGAGGAGCCCGACCAGTCCCGCCGCGCCGACGACGAGCAGGATGTCCGCGACCACGGTCCGGGGAAGCAGGTCGGCGAGGACGCGACGTGGTGCGGTCTGAACGGCAACGGTTGACATGAAGTTCTCCTCAATGTGGCTGACGTAGAAACATTAGCGAAGACCGACGCGCCGCCTTTTTCTTGCCCTTGAAGATTGTCGTGAGCTCGCGAGTTCAGCGCGCGAGCGGTGCGACGAGATTCACGTAGGCTCGGTCACTCGCGCGTTCGATGTGCTCGGCGGCGTCGAGTAGTCGAGCCTCACTGCCCCAGGGGCCGAGCAGTTGCAGCCCGATGGGCATCTGCGAGCCGCTCAGACCCACCGGGATCGAGATGGCCGGCGCGCCGGTCAGATTGGCGAGCGAGTTCTGTCGGACGTTGGGCACGTCAACGAGAACCCGGCCCGAGGGAAGCGTGACCCACGGGTCATCCAACGTCGGCGCGGTACTTGGCGTCGCGGGCCAGGCGAGGAAGTCCACGGTCTCTAACGCTGCGGCGAGCGAGTAGCGCACCGCCGCTCGCACTCGGTCAGCGCGCGGGACGAATCGGGCGGGCGCCAACATGCCCGCGAGCAGTAGCGCGCGCGTGGGCTCGCTCAACGTGGCGAACACTTCGGGCGATGGGATGCCCGCCTCGGCGATAAGGCGGGCGAGGAACGCCGCACCGGCGAGTTCGAGATTGTCGATCTTCACCTCACTGACCTTCCAACCAGCGAGCGTGAGTGCCTTGGTGCACGCGTCAGCGGTCTCGTGGTCGACGTCGTTCCAAAATGGTTGGCGCACGAGGCCCACGCGAAGCCCGCTGCCGCTCTGTTGGGGCAATGGACGCTGCAGCATCGCGGCGGTGAGCATGCGTGCGTCACCCCCGTCCCTCGCCACGAGCCCCGGTGCGCTAAAGGTCGTCGCCGCACCGAAGTAGCCGTCGTAGGGGACTGATCCGTAAGTGAGCTTGAGACCGACCACGCCGCAGAATGACGCGGGGATTCGGGTTGATCCACCGCTGTCACTGGCGAGACTGCCCGCGACGAGGCGGGCCGCAACGCCCGCGGCACTCCCCCCTGACGATCCTCCCGCGCAGCGCAGTGGGTCCCAGGGATTGTGCACGGGTCCGTAGGCCGAGTAGATACCCGTCGAACCGATGCCGAGTTCGTGTTGGTTGGCGATGCCGACGACGATGACCCCGGCGTCACGGAGGTTTCGGTAGGGTCCCGAAGCGCCGGCGGGGATCAGATTGAGTGTCGTGCCGTTGCGTGCGGCGCGCCATGGCAGGGCGTACATGTCTTTGACGGTGATCGGTACGCCGTAGAGGGGACCGGCGGGTGCTTGACTGATCTGGACCTGACTCAACTCGTCAAAGACGACCGGAGTCGAGTTGATGGCGGGGTCGCGGTCACGGAGACGTTCCAAGGTCGCTTCTAGAAGTTCTTTCGCGCTGAGATCCCCGCGGCGAATCGCCTCTGATTGTTGGCGCAGCGTGAGGTCCTGGGGGTGGGTCATGTCGCCTTAGGTGCGTGGCGCAGGTCGACCCCACGGGCGGGAAATTCCTCAAGGTCGATGCGGTCGAGCATCTCGAGCTGGCTCAGGGCGCTCACGTAGATCATTTCGACTAGGCCAAGCTCGTCATCGTTGACTTCGATGCCCGCCTGGAGGTATGTCGCGCGCGCCCAATCCTCGAAGTTGCTCATTAAATCCACTCCTGCTTTCACGAAGGGCCACGGGCCGTCTTCGCCCCCATTCGATGCTATCCATCCGTCGAACCCCCGCCGAAAGCAGGGCCATGTCCTGAGACGGATGCTTGGGCCCACTACGTTGTTGGAATCTTGGAAATTTGGAGGATGGCATGGGGGCAGAAGATCGGATTTCCGAACTGGGACTGGTCTTGCCCGATCCTCCGTCACCGCGCGCGAACTACGTGTCCGCGGTGCGCTCAGGTTCGCTACTTTTCGTGTCGGGTCACGGTCCTTACCGACCCGACGGCTCGATGACCACGGGCAAAGTCGGAGGAGACCTCAGCCTCGAGGAGGGTCGCGACGCCGCGCGACTCGTCGGACTCAATCTGCTTGCCACGTTGCGGCGCGAACTCGACTCACTGGACCGGGTCACGCGAGTGGTGAAGGTCCTCGGCATGGTGAATTGCGCTCCGGGCTTCGTGGATTCACCCGCGGTCATCAATGGATGCTCCGACCTCTTGGTCGAGGTGTTCGGTGCAGCGATCGGCAGTCACGCTCGTTCCGCGGTGGGCGTCTTCGAACTTACCTTCAACATCGCCGTCGAAGTCGAGATGATCTGCGAAGTCGACGAAAATCCGACTTAGATCCAACCCTGGTCGCGACTGATCTGCTCGACGTCACCGATGCGTAGACCCGTGCGGCTCTGCAACGTGCGGATGAGTCCACCGGCCTCGTAGAGCGACTCGTGGGTTCCGGTGTCGAGCCACGTAGTCGCGCGAGAAAGTATCTCGGCGCGCAGTTCGCCCATTTCCAGGTAGAGGTTGTTGAGCGCGGTGATCTCGAGTTCGCCTCGGTCGCTAGGTGTCAGCTCGCGCGCGAGCTTCGAAGCCTTCTCGTCGTAGAAATAGATGCCCGGAACCGCGTAGGTGCTCTTTGGTTTGGCGGGCTTCTCTTCGATGGAGATCACCTTGCCGTCGATACCGAATTCGACCACGCCGTAGGCGGCGGGGTCACTGACTTGGTAGGCGAAGATGAGTGCTCCATCGACGTTGGTGTTCTGCTGGAGATGTGTACCCAACCCCGGTCCGTAGAAGAGATTGTCACCGAGTATCAACGCGCACTTGTCGCCGTCGAGAAATTCCTCGCCGAGAATCAGCGCTTCGGCCAGGCCATTGGGATTCTCCTGGACGACGTAGGTGATGATCATGCCCAACTGCGTACCGTCACCGAGCAGTCGTCGGAATGCGTCCTGGTCGTGGGGCGTAGTAATAAGGAGAACTTCGCGCAGGCCGGTGAGCATCAGCGTGCTGAGCGGGTAGTAGATCATTGGCTTGTCGTAGATCGGCAGCAACTGCTTTGAGACAGCGCGCGTTATGGGGTAAAGACGTGTTCCGCTTCCCCCAGCCAGAATGATTCCCTTCACTCCATTAGTATAGAAGTCCGGTTGCTCCCTACTAAAGGCCGAGGTACTTCTATGCGCGTAGTCATAACTGGGGCCGCCGGGTTCATTGGCTCACGTTTCGCTGAGCTTTTCCTCGAGCAGGCCGAGCGCTTGGACTACGACGACATCGTCATCCTCGACGCACTTACGTATTCGGGTCGTCGCGAGAATTTGGTCGACGTGCTTCGCGACTCGCGCGTCACCTTCGTCGAAGGTTCGATCCTTGACGAACGGATTACCGATGGCGTCATGGATGGCGCAAGCGCCGTGGTGCACTTTGCCGCCGAGAGTCACGTAGACCGCTCGATCACTGGCGCGCGTCCATTCTTCGCAACGAACGTGTTGGGGACACAGCAACTGCTCGAGAGCGCACGGCGCGGTGGCGTCGAACGGTTCGTACACGTCTCGACTGACGAGGTCTACGGATCGATTCGAGAGGGCTCGTGGCGCGAGGATCACCTTCTCGAGCCAAACTCGCCGTACTCGTCGAGTAAAGCAGGCTCGGACCTCGCGGCACTTGCCTACCACCGCACGTTCGGTCTTGGGGTCATGGTCACCAGGTGTTCGAACAACTACGGACCTCGACAATTTCCCGAGAAGCTCATCCCCTTGTTCGTGACCAACTTGAGCCAAGGCCAAAAGGTGCCGCTGTACGGCGACGGGCTGAACGTGCGCGACTGGCTTCACGTGGATGACCATTGTCGTGGCATCCAGCTCGTGCTGGAGAATGGACGACTCGGGGAGATCTACAACATCGGTGGCGGGACTGAGCTCACCAATCGCGAAATAGTGGACCAGCTTCTCGAGCTGTGCGCCAGTGATGAGTCCATGGTCGAGGCGGTCGCGGATCGTCTCGGGCACGATCGTCGCTACTCTGTGGACTGGTCCAAGATCCGCAACGAGCTCGGCTATCACCCCCAAGTCCCGTTCGAGCAGGGCTTGAAGTCGACGGTGCAGTGGTACCACGAAAACGAAGCGTGGTGGCAACCGTTGAAGAACCCTGCGTCGTGAATCTCACTGAACTCTCGATCCCCGGTCTCTACGTCCTCGACTCGCCCGTGCACGGCGATGAGCGAGGTCTCTTTCGTGAATGGTTCAAGCTCGGCGACGTCGAAGCGGCGGGCGTCACCTTCCAGGCGCAGCAGGCCAACTTTTCCTTATCGTCACGCGACGCCGTGCGCGGGTTGCACTACTCGATAGCTCCCGAGGGGCAAGCGAAGATCGTCACTTGCGTGATTGGTGAACTCGTCGACGTCATTGTCGACATTCGAGTCGGATCACCGGCGTTTGGACGGGTGGAGGTCATACCTCTGGTGGCTGAACAGGGGAAGTCGGTACTAGTGCCGCGCGACGTGGCGCACGGCTACTGCGCGACGAGCGAACGAGCCGCGCTGTGCTATTTGATTTCGTCACCGTTCAATGCACCTATGGAATTAGAGATCAACCCACTCGACCCCGCGATCGGGGTGCCGTGGCCACTGTCGGGTGCGCCGGTACTCAGCGCCAAGGACGCCGCGGCACCGACACTTGAAGAACGCCGGGCAGCCCAGCAACTACCGGCCTTTCGCTGAACCTCGGCTTCGAACCCCATTGCACGTTCATTGCTAGCGTTGCCATCGTGAGCACTGCTCCTCTTCGACTCGTCACCGGTGACGACTACGGCGTCAAGATCGCCCACGCGAGTTCGGTGCCCTTGATCAACTCCGAAGCACAACTCAAGTCGACGCTCGCGGCCCTTGCCGGCGTCGACGCGGTGGGCCTGGAGGGACGCTGCGCAAAACTCGCAACTCGCTCGATCAAGAAGACGACGAAACTCGCCGCGATCGACCTGGCGATATCGATGGTCGATCTGACGACCCTCGAGGGCGCCGATACCCGGGGACGAGTGCGTTCCCTTTGCGCCAAGGCCATGCGGCCAGATCCCCGGGACCTCACCGTGCCTCCCGTCGCGGCAGTCTGCGTGTACCCAGACCTCGTCGCCGAGGCTCGGTCGGCGCTCGGAACATCGACAGTGGCGGTGGCGTCGGTGGCGACGGCCTTTCCGTCGGGTCGCGCGTCGTTGAAGGTGAAACTGCTCGACGTCGCCGAAGCGGTGGACGCCGGCGCCGACGAGATTGACATGGTGATCGACCGAGGGGCGTTCCTCTCGGGTCGCCTCGGCGAGGTCTTCGAAGAGATCGCCGCGGTGAAAGAGGCTTGTCGTGGCGCCCATTTGAAGGTGATCCTCGAGACCGGTGAACTCGTGACGTACGACAATGTGCGTCGTGCGAGTTGGCTCGCCATGCTCGCCGGCGCGGACTTTGTGAAGACCTCTACCGGGAAAGTGGGTGTGAACGCGACGACCCCGACTGCGCTGGTGATGCTCGAAGGCGTTCGCGATTTTGCCGAGCTGACCGGAAAACTCGTGGGAGTCAAGGTGGCTGGCGGCATCCGCACCACCAAGGATGCGTTGCGCTATCTGGTGCTCGTGAACGAGACGGTGGGCTCATCCTGGCTCAGCCCCGACCGGTTCCGGTTCGGAGCGTCGTCGTTGTTGAACGACCTCTTGATGCAGCGGCTCAAGCAACAACGCGGTGCCTACGTGCGCGCTGACGAGTTCAGCGGTGACTGAGATGGATGAGCCAGAACGCACCAATTCGCGTCTGGGTTCGCTCGAGTACGATCCCGCGCCTGAGTCTGCGGCTATCGCCCACTTTCGACCGAGTTACGGGATCTTCATCGACGGCCAGTTCACGGACCCGTCATCGCACGAGCAGTTCGTCAGCCTTAATCCGGCGAACGAAGAGGTGCTGGCGACCGTCGCTCAATCGAGTCGTGAGGACGTCGACCGAGCGGTGGCGTCCGCGCGCCACGCCTACGACACGGTGTGGTCCAGGACCAGCGGACCTGAACGTGCCAAGTATCTCTTTCGCATCGCGCGCCTGATCCAGGAGCGGGCGCGCGAGCTCGCGGTCGTCGAGACCTTGGATAATGGCAAACCCATACGCGAGTCACGTGACGTTGACGTGCCGCTCAGCGCGGCGCACTTCTTCTATTACGCGGGCTGGGCCGACAAGTTGGGCTACGCCGGCTTTGGTCCCGACCCGCGGCCAATTGGCGTGGCGGGTCAGATCATCCCCTGGAACTTCCCCTTACTCATGGCGGCCTGGAAGTTGGCCCCCGCGCTCGCGGCGGGTAACACCTGTGTCCTGAAGCCCGCGGAGTCCACGTCGCTCAGCGCGTTGCTGCTCGCTGAGATCCTCCAACAAGCGGACCTGCCCCCGGGCGTCGTGAACATCATCACCGGTGACGGCTCGAGCGGCGCGGCCCTCGTCGACCACCCCGGCGTCGACAAGATCGCCTTCACCGGCTCGACCGAAGTGGGCCGACTGATCCAACAGCGCGTCGCCCCGAGCCAGAAGCGACTTACGTTAGAGCTCGGCGGCAAGGGTGCCAACATCGTCTTTGACGACGCGTCGATCGACGAGATGATCGAGGGGATTATCGACGGGATCTTCTTCAACCAGGGTCACGTGTGTTGCGCTGGTTCGCGCCTGCTCGTCCAAGAGTCAATCGCCGACGAGGTACTTCGCCGACTGGTGCGACGTATGGAGCAGTTACGCGTGGGCGACCCCATGGACAAGAACACCGACGTCGGCGCGATCAATTCGGCCGCGCAGCTGGCTCGCATCCGCGAACTGTCTTCCTTTGGCGAAAGTGAGGGGGCGACGCGCTACACGAGCAGTTGTGTGTTGCCTGATAAGGGCTACTGGTTCGCGCCGACGGTCTTCGCCAACGTTTCCCAGTCGCACCGCATCGCGCGCGAGGAGATCTTCGGACCGGTGCTCTCGGTGTTGACCTTTCGCACACCCGAAGAGGCGGTCGTGAAGGCCAATAACACGAACTACGGTCTCGCGTGTGGGGTGTGGAGCGAAAAGGGCAGTCGCACCTTGTGGGTCGCCCAGCGCCTTCGCGCGGGGGTCATCTGGGCGAACACCTACAACAAGTTCGACCCATCAAGCCCTTTCGGGGGCGTGCGCGAATCGGGGTTCGGTCGCGAGGGCGGGCGTCATGGTCTGGAGGCGTACCTCGATGTCTGAGCCGCGACTGGATGTTCGAAAGACGTACAAGCTCCTCATCAACGGCGCCTTTCCCCGTTCGGAGTCGGGTCGCAGTTATAAGGTCCTCACCCAGAGCGGTGAGTTCCTCGCCAACGTCGCCCAAGGTTCGCGCAAGGATTTGCGCGACGCCGTGCTCGCGGCGCGCGGCGTGCAGGCCAACTGGTGGGCCTCGTCGGCCTACAACCGTGGCCAAGTGATCTACCGGCTCGCCGAGATGGCCGAGTCGCGACGCGACGAGTTGGCGAGCCACGTCGGTGCCGCCGAAGGCCTCAGTGCACCCGAGGCCTTCGCGAGCGTCGCTCGGACCATCGACCGGATCGTCTGGTACGCCGGCTGGACCGACAAGATCGCCCAGGTCTACGGCGGGGCCAATCCCGTGGCGGGCCCGTTCTTCAATTTCTCGCTGCCCACGCCGTCGGGAGTGGTGGCCGTGCTCGCGAGCCAGGAATCGTCACTCGAAGGCTTCGTCGATGCGGTCCTCGCGCCACTCGCCGCCGGCAACACCGTGGTGGTAGTCGCGAGTGAACTGCGACCTACGCCC